>Ga0307479_10007174_pt1 | contig 10270 bp, 10 predicted proteins | sample atmos_gasesECM4C_FD_203743 | JGI IMG/M metagenome (GOLD analysis project Ga0307479, IMG submission 203743) | Hardwood forest soil microbial communities from Morgan-Monroe State Forest, Indiana, United States - atmos_gasesECM4C_515 | ecosystem: Environmental > Terrestrial > Soil > Temperate...
TCCGCTCCCCCGCCGCCAGCCGGCGGGTCTCGGGCGCGAAGCCGCATGCCAGGGAGGAGGCGCTGCCGCCGCGCGCCGTCCCCGGCGGCAGCAAGACCGTGCTCGCCGACGGTTTCGTGGTGGCGACGCAGCTCCGGATCGAAGCGCGCGGCGAGACCGAGGTCGCCGCCGATCCATGTCGCGCCGCGTCGCTCTACGTGCGCGCCGGGCAGGGACGGCTGCTGATGGGCACCGCCGCCGAGATGCAGCGCGCCACTCCCCCCAGCCTGCCGCTCGGCGAGCGCGACCTGCTGATCATCCCGCCCGGCATCCACTACGCCTTCGTCAACGAGGACCGCGCGCCGCTCGAGCTGGTGGAGCACAAGATCCGCCCGGACGTCGCGTTCTGCTAGCGAGCACCGCGCCGCATGAGGTGGCTCGCCGTGTGGCTCCTGCTCGCCGCGGCCTATCTCGCCGCGCTCCTCCTCTGCCGGCCGCTGACCGGACAGCCCCTCTTCGGCCGCGTCGATCTCGTCGACCTCCTGCTCATCCCCGCCGTCCAGGTGGCCGCCCTCGCCGCCCTGGCCGTCGCCTCCCGGCAGCGGCGCAAGCGGTAGGGCGCGGCTTGGACGGCCGGCCTGCGGCGCTCGTAGGATCATGAAAACAGGAGGTGCACCATGCGCATCCAGCGATCGATGACGATCCTCGTGACGATGGCGCTGGCCGGAGCGGGCCGGGGCTGGGCGGCCCCGGCGCAGGTGGCGTGGAGCTACGACACCGGCGGTTGAGTGTTCGCCACCCCCGCGGTCGCGGGGAACCTCGTGTACGTCGGCTCGTGCGGCGGCACCTTCTACGCCTTCGACAAGGAGTCCGGCAAGGTGCGCTGGTCCTACGATACGCGCGCCGACGGCCCGCCGGCGCAGTTTCATGCCGACCCCCTGATCACCGAGGAGCTGGTGATCGTCGGCGCGGACGTGGAGCCCCAGCCCTGCCTCTACGCGTTCTCCCGCCAGGCCGGGGAGGTGTACTGGAAGGAGCCGCTGGAGGGCGGCATCATGGGCGACGTGCTGCGTCACGGCAACGACGCCCTGGTGGTGAGCAGGCACGGAGAGGTCCTCGCGTTCGACCTCGCGACCGGACGGCGCCGCCTGGTCTTCGACAAGGCCACGCGCCCGCCTGCCGGCGAAGGCCCGCCGGGCTCGCCGGCGCTGTCCGGAGACCGGCTGTTCTTCGCCCTCGGGAGCGGCGAGGTGTACGCGGTCGACGTCGCGTCGGGCCGCCAGCTGTGGAAGCGGGACCTGGGGACCGAGCCGACCACCTCGGTGACCGTGTCAGGCGATGCGCTGTACGTCGGCGGACGGGGCCGGATCTATCGCCTGAGCCCCGCGACCGGAGCGGTCGAGGCCACGGCGGAGACCGAAGGCGCCGCGCACGGCACGATCCTCGCGGCCGGCGAATGCATCCTCACCCAATGGGCCCACGGCACCCTGGCCTGCCTCGACCCGGCGCTCAAGAGCGTGCGCTGGCGACAGCGCACGCCACAGGAGTGGTCCGCCGAGAAGCCGCTCGTCTGGCAGGGAGCCGTGCTCACCGGAAGCAAGGACGGCGACGTCGCGGGGTTTCGCCTGAGCGACGGCACCGAGGTCGTGCGGCTGCACGTGGTGGGTGGCATGGTACGGGGCCTGGGCCTCGCGAGCGACAAGCTCCTCATCGCCGGCACCCTGATCGGCACGGTCTACGCCCTGCCGCTGCCCGACCTGCGCTCCCCAACCGTGCCGCGGCGCCCCCAATGATCCGCGATCGGCACCCGTCCGCTCCCAAGCCGGCGACGCGTCAGGAGCTGCCGCCGCGCGCCGTCTCGTAGGATCAGGAAGCAGGAGGTCAGCATGCGCATCCGGCGATCGATGGCGATCCTCGTGACGATGGCGCTGGCAGGAGCGGACCGGGGCCGGGCGGCGCCGGCGCCGGTGGCGTGGAGCTACGACACCGGCGGTTGAGTGTTCGCCACCCCCGCGGTCGCGGGGAACCTCGTGTACGTCGGCTCGTGCGGCGGCATCTTCTATGCCTTGGACAGGGACTCGGGAAAGCTGCGCTGGTCCTACGATACGCGCGCCGACGGCCCGCCGGCGCAGTTTCACGGCGACCCCCTGATCACCGACACCTCCGTCATCGTCGACACCGACGTGGGGTCGCAAGGCCACCTCTATGCCTTCGATCGCGAAACCGGGAAAGTGCGCTGGAAGCAGCCGCTGGACGGCGGCTCGATGGACGACGTGGTGCGCAGCCGCGGCGACGTCCTGGTCCTGACCGTGCGCGGCGACCTGGTCTCGTTCGAGCTCGCGACGGGGCGGCGGAATTGGACGTTCGACAAGGCTCCCCGCACCCCTGCCGGCGCACGCCCGCCGGGCTCGCCGGCGCTGGCAGGAAGCCGCCTCTTCTTCGCGGCCCGGCTCGGTGAGGTTTACGCCCTGGATGCGGCCTCGGGCCGCCTGCTCTGGAAGCAGGACCTGGGAATCGAGCTGAACACCTCGCTGACCCTGTCGGGCGACGCGCTCTACGTCGCTGGCATCAAGGGCCGGATCGTCAAGGTGAGCGCGGTCACCGGAGCGGTCCTGGCCTCTCAAGAGACGGGAGACCTGGCGTATGGCACCCTCGTTGCCGCCGGCGAGTGCGTCGTCGCGACGCAAGCGGTCTCCGAGGAAGGCGCCGGCATCTTGACGTGTCTCGATCCGGCGCTCGAGCGCATCCGCTGGCGCCAGCGCGCGCCCCGGCAGTGGTCCTCGTTCAAACCGCTGGTGTGGCACGGCCTCGTGCTCACCGGCAGCGAGAGCGGCGACATCCCCGGGTTTCGCTTGTCCGACGGCTCCGAGGTGTTCCGCCTGCACGTGAACGGCGTGGTCCGCGGGCTGGGCCTCGCGGGCGACCGCGTCCTCCTGGCCGGCACCCTGCGAGGTACGGTCTACGCCGTGGCCTTGCCCGAGCCGAGCTCGCTCGCCGCCGCGCCGCCGCGTCTCCACTGAGGTTCTCTCATCAGATGACGCGGTCGTTGCCGCCGTCCACGGGCACGCGGGCGCCGGTGGTGCGGGAGAAGCGGGGACCGCAGAGCTCGACCGCCACCTCGGCCACGTCGCGGCTGCGCACCTCGACACCGAGGACATTGGAGCGGCGGTAGGCCTCGACGTCGAGGTGGTAGGCGGCGGCGCGGGCGGCGACGCGCTCCTCGGTCCACAGGGCGGTGTCGAAGACGGCGTTCGGATGGACGACGTTGACGCGGATGCCGTCGCGGCCCCATTCCAGGGCGGCGACGCGGGCCAGCTGCTGCACGGCGGCCTTGGAGGCCGAGTAGGCGGCGACGCCAGGGCCCGGGGCGGCGACGTTCTTCGAGCCGATCACCGCCACCCGGCCGCCGCGCGGCGCCAGGCGCAGCAGCGGGTGGCAGCGGCGCATGAGGAGCAGGTTGGCGTCGAGGTTGACCGCCATCACCCGCCGCCATTCGTCGAGCGGCAGCGCGGCGATGTCACGGCTGTCCGGGAAGATGCCGGCGTTGGCGATCAGCAGGTCGAGGCCGCCGAAGGCGGCGACCGCGGCGCCGATGGCGGCGGCGACCTGCTCCTCGACGGTGACGTCGCAGCGCAGGCCGAGGGCGGCGGGAGGCGGGAAGAGAGTCTCGATCCGCGGATCGACGTCGAGGCCGGCGACCGCCGCGCCGCGCGCCAGCAGCGCCTCGACGCAGGCCTTGCCGATGCCCGAGGCGGCGCCGGTGACCAGTGCCACCTCGCCGGCCAGCGGCAGCGGCTCGCCGGCGCGCCGCAGCTTGGCCTGCTCGAGGTCCCAATACTCGACCTCGAACAGCTCCGCTTCCGAGAGCACCCGGTAGCCGCCCAGGCGGTCGGCGCGCTCGATCACGTCCATGGTGTGCTGGTAGATCTCGGCGGCGATCGCCGCCTCGGCGGCGGTGCGGCCGGCGGCCAGCAGGCCCAGCTCGGGGTCGAGGACGATGCGCGGCGCCGGGTCGAGCATGGTCTTGGGGGCTCCCGCCGCCGCGGCGTGCTCGTCGAAATAGCGGCGGTAGCCGGCGGCATAAGCGCCGACGTCGCGGCCGAGCAGCGGCAGGCGCCGGGTGCGCAGCACGTGGTCGGGCGTGGCCGGCCCCTGCAGCGCCAGCGCCGGGAGGTCGGCGCGGCCGACGAACCGCAGGGTGCGCGGGTCGCGCCGCTGCGTGACGATCAGCGGCCGCCCGGCGGCGGCGGCGAGCTCGTGGCGCAGAGCGCCGATGGCGGCCGTGTGCTCGGCAGGCGGCGAGCCCGCCGCGGCGCCGGTCCGCGGCGGCGGCAAATCGGCGCTCGCCTGGTCCGTGGCGGCTCCCGACGCCACCGCGGCGCCGGCGCCGGCAACCGCCCGGCTGCCGGAACCGCGGTCGCCGCCGGCCGGGTCCGCCGCCGGCTCCAGCACCCAGGCATGGCGCGCGCGCAGGTAGGTCTCGGCCAGGCCGACGAGGTGGATCATCCGCTCGTAGGACTCCCGCGCCGTCTCGCCGAACGAGAAGATGCCGTGCTTCGCGAGCGCCATCCCCGTGAGCGCATGCGGCGCGGGGACCGTCTGCAGCCGCTCGTACACGGCGCGGGCGAGCGCAAAGCCCGGCATGACGTAGGGGACGACCATCACGCCGGCGCCGTAGATCTCGCGCAGCCGTTCCTCGCCGTCCGCGGTGTCGGCGACGGCCAGCACCGCGTCGGCGTGGGTGTGGTCCACGAAGCGGTGCGGCAGCAGGGCGTGCAGGATGGCCTCGACCGACGGCGGCGGCGCCCCGGCGCGAAGGGCGTGGATGGCCAGCTGCTCGACCATCTGCGGATCGCCTAGCGACGGCAGCTCGGCCAGGCGCCGCACCGGCTGCAGGCGCAACGGGGCGAAGCCGGCCTCCTCGATGGTCTCGAGGTCCCAGCCGCTCCCCTTGACGTAGAGGACGTCCTCCTCCTCGCCGAAGAGGTTGGCGAGGCGCAGCTTGACCGAGGTGTTGCCGCCGCCGTGCAGGACCAGCGAGCGGTCGCGGCCGAGGAGGCGCGAGGTGTACACCCGCAGCTCGAGGTCGCCCTGGCAACGGGCGGCGTCCGCGTCGTTCCAGAGGCTCTCCATCGAGGTCGAAGTCTAACTCCTCGCCGCCGGGCGGCCTGCCCCATGGGGCCCCATCGCCGGTAGTGGACTGGTTTGTATCTTTGAAGGTTCTTCTGTATCCTGTGTTTCGTAAAGGCAGAACATGGCACTTTCGAGCATCCTGCTGGCGACACGGTGGAAGCCTTGATCGACAACTTATTGCTTGAAGATGTCACGAAACAAGCCTGCTCGGGAACTTTGTAAGTAAGGCCGCCCCTGCGCCTGCGTCGCGGTCGCGCCCCGCGACGCATCCCGAGCGCCCGGGGCGGCCCGTCTCATCGCGCACTTCGCCGGACGCAGGAGGGACGATGGAGGACCGACACCTGCCGCTGCTCACCATGGCCAGGCTGGTCACCGGCCGGATCGAGGTCGAGGAGCTGCAGGAGGTCGTCATCCCCCACGTGCTGGCGGTGTGCGCCGGCTGCCGGGAGATCTACCAGGAGCTGCAGCGGCTCAAGCAGGAGGTCGGCCACTGGGACGAGATTGTGGCCGTCATGGAAGGGCCCGACGCGCCGGACCTCTGGCAGCGGCTGCAGGGCCTGCCCTATGAGCAGCAGCTGCGCCAGGTCGAGGAGGACGGCGGGCTGCAGACCTGGGCGCTCTGCCGCCTGCTGCTGCGCAAGAGTTTCGAGGAAGCCCCGCATCGCCCCAACCTGGCCGAGCAGGTGGCTTTCCTGGCGGTGAAGGTCGCCGTCCACCTGGGCGATGCCTACGACCGCGACTGGGTGACCGACTTGAGGGCGCTGGCTTTTGCCTACTTGGGTAACGCGCGGCGAGTCATCGGCGAGCTCAGGAGCGCCGAGGACGCCTTCTACGAAGCTCATTCTCACTTCCGCGCCAGCGGCACCGGCAACCCTCGCATCGAAGCCGAGATCCTGGATCTGGAGGCCTCGCTGCGGCGAGACCAGCGGCGGTTCGAGGAGGCGCTGGAGCTGCTGAGGCAGGTGATCGCGATCTACACCAGCGAAGACCCTGAGGTGCAGGACCTTCACCTTGCCGGCCAGGCCCTGGTCAAGAAAGCCTATACGTTGGAGCAGCTGGGGGAGGTCCAACAGGCCATCACGGTCCTGCGCGAGGCCGAACCCATGATCGTCCGGGACAGGGACCCCCACCTCGTCCTGAGCCTGAAGCACAACCTGATCCTGGCTCTCGCCGGCGTCGGACGGAATCAAGAGGCCGCGGCCTTGCTCCCCGAGGTCAGGGAGCTTGCGCTCCGCCTGGGCAACGATCTCGACGTCCTCCGCGTGCGTTGGGCCGAGGGGCGGGTGGCGTTCGGCTTGGGCCAGCGGGGACCGGCCGAGCAGACGTTCAAGGAGCTGCAGCGGGAGTTCCTGGAGCGCGGCATGGGCTACGACGCCGCCCTGGTGTCGCTGGACATCGCGGTCCTCTATGCCCAGGAAGGCTGCATCCCCGAGCTCAAGCAGCTCGCACTCGACATCCTGCCGGTCTTCTCGTCGCAAGAGGTGCATCGCGAGGCCATGGCCGCGCTGCTGCTGTTCCAGCACGCCTGCGAGGATGAGCGCCTCACCGTCGAGCTGGCCAGGCAGCTGGCCTCCCTGCTCGAGCGCGAGAGGCGCCCGGGCGCGCGATGGCCACGATGACGGCGAAGACTGCAATGGCTGCGATCCCTGGGATAACTGCGATGACACGGCGAGGGCCGGCCGGGCCGGGGTGACCGCCAACAGCGCCGCCCGGCCATGCGGCACCAGGCGCGCGACCCCCCGGGCGCATGGCAGGCGCGACGCAGGTTTTGCCGTTCCAGGCATCTGTTTTCTAATTACGACAACTAATTGTCGTTTCGGCGCACCTCCAATTTTGGGTGGCTCGCTCGCGGCCGTCGTGGCTGCCGAGGCGCAGCCGCCTTGAAAGGAGCCGTACCATGCCTCACTCCGCACGCACCCTGGCGGCCGCGATCCTGGTGGCCGCCCTCGTGATCCCCGCCACCCTCCAAGCCTCAGGATTGCCGGGTTCCGGGCCGGCGGCCCGCGACGACGGCGGCCTGTCCCTCCGCGCCGAGTCCTGGACCTTCGGCTCCTTCGGCCGCTTCGTCCAGCAGCTCTGGCCGAAGTGCGGCATCCTCATCGATCCGTCCGGCGGCTGCGGCGGCTCGATCGTCTCACCGCCCGCGAATCCAACTCTGCAGCCCCGACCGAAGTGCGGTCCTGGGATCGATCCGTCCGGCGGCTGCGGCGGCTCGATCGTTGCACCGCCCGCGCATCCCACCGCGAACCGCGTCGGCGGCGTCGACCCGAACGGCGGCAGGGCAGCGACCCAGCGGCCGATTCACCCTCGCCTATCACCGCGCCAACCGGGTAGCTGAGCCGATCGGCGGTCAAGGGAAAGGACCGGGCTCTACTGTCTCCGCTGAGACTTGCGCAGGGACTGACGTACTCGCGGTCGCCGCGAATCGTCGCGGCGCGGCTGTTTCGTCTGCGGGGCGGGCGCTCCCCGCCCCGCCTTCTCCGCCCCGTCGCCGGCGCTGTGCGAACCCTTCCCTCGTCCGCCTCCCGGCGTGGTCGCTCCATGCCCCCCGCCGGGCATGGGATAATTGCGCCCGGCGGCTGACGACCTGGCAGGGAGGTGAGCGATGCAGGCGATCCGGGTGCATCAGTTCGGCGGGCCGGAGGCGCTGGTCTACGAGGAGGTGCCCGACCCGCAGGCGGGGCCGGGCCAGGCGCTGGTGCGGATCGAGGCCGCCGGTCTCAACTTCATCGACGTCTACCACCGCACCGGCTTCTACAAGCTGCCGACGCCGCCGCCGTTCATCCTCGGGCAGGAAGCGGCGGGGACGGTGGCGGCGGTCGGCGAGGGCGTGTCCGAGGTGGCGGCGGGCGACCGCGTCGCCTGGTGCGCCGTGCAGGGGGCCGACGCCGAGCTGGCGGCGGTGCCGGCGGCGCGGCTGGTCAAGCTGCCCGACGGCGTCACCACGCGCCAGGGGGCGGCGATCATGCTGCAGGGGATGACCGCTCACTACCTGGCCACCAGCATCTATGCGCTGCGCCCGGGGGACGCCTGCCTGGTCCATGCCGCCGCCGGCGGCGTCGGCCAGCTGCTCTGCCAGATCGCCAAGCTGCGCGGCGCCCGGGTCTTCGCCACCGTCTCCACCGAGGAGAAGGCGCGGCTCGCCCGCGACTCCGGCGCCGACGAGGTCATCCTCTACACCCGGCAGGACTTCGAGGCGGAGGTCAAGCGCGCGACCGGCGGCCACGGCCTGCAGGTGGTCTACGACGGCGTCGGCCGCACCACCTTCGACAAGGGGCTGGCCTGCCTGGCGCCGCGCGGCCTGATGGCGCTGTTCGGCCAGTCGAGCGGCGCCGTCCCGCCCGTCGACCCCGGCCGGCTCGCCGCCGGCGGCTCGCTGTTCCTCACCCGCCCCACCCTGTTCCACTACATCGCCACCCGCGAGGAGCTGACCGCACGTTCCGGCGACCTCTTCAGCTGGCTCGCCGCCGGCCGCCTCGAGGTCCGCATCGGCGCCGAATTCCCGCTGCGCCAGACCGCCGACGCCCACCGCGCTCTCGAGGCCCGCCAGACCACGGGCAAGGTGCTGCTCATCCCCTGAGGCGGCGACCCTCGGGCCGAGATTATCCCTCCGGGCCACTCGACGGCTGCGATTGCGCTCGCCATCGAAACACTAGCGGCAGCAGGACGAACGCTTGCAGGTAGGCGAGTCCAAGTAATGACGTGGAACCAACGATGTCATTCCAATACCATGACAAGTCTCGCACTAATCCATTGAGAAAGAACATGGCTAGACTGGTGGGAAACCCCAATAGCATCAGCGCCAATATTAGGATAAACCCCAGGTCTCGTCCCCACTCGGGCCAGGCGATCGTTGCGGCGCCGAGTGCCATCAACACCGTCGCAACCAGGAACCAACTTGATCTCAACTGACGGGTTCTCCCGAAGCCAAGAGCTGCCACCACCGTGCAGGCATTCATTACGACCGCCATCACGATCGGCCCAAACACGATCACCTGGGATCCCGAGATGCCGATGGTAAACTCATATGCCGTCAAGGTGAGAAGCGCCGCAGAGACAGCAAGCCAGCCCAGCTGCGGCCCAGAGAAAAGCCGCACGGCCACGGCACGCCGATCTCCTCGGCCTCCTCGTTCTTCACTCATGACGTTGACATCCGTCATAACCTCTTGAGGAGGCGCGGCAAGATGATGAAATACTGAATACAACCGGCACTAGATGCCAGCAGCCAACTGAACAACACATCTGCTGCGCCACCTAGATGAAAACCGAGATCACTGATTATGAGGTTGTAGAGAACGAGGCTAAGAGAGCCAAGTGGAGCCGTCCAAATGAGCAAGAGCATCGATGTTGCCTCTTCGGCATCGCCAGTGTGGCGTTCGGTAAAATAAAGGACGAGGATCAAGAAGTCGCCGAGTAGCCAGAGAAATCTAGCCCCGAGCCAGATGAGTCTGAGGCGACCTCGCCAATGCCCGACCGCTCTTTGGCTATCTGTCATTCGCCAGTATCCACGACCGGTGCTCCTTGACCAAACTACCAATGAAAGCACTGGGCCCTGCAAGCATAAAGGGTCTTGTTTGCCCACGTCTGGCAGCTAGAACCGCCGATTCCCACCCAGTTGTACGGAGGACGTGGTGCAGCGAAGGCTTTCTTCAGGCAATCCTCCAGGCAGTGATTATCCGGCTCGACTTGGCGGCACAGCTTGGGATCGAACCTCGGCCCAAGATCCCTTCCTGGAGGAGCTCCGGGTCCGTGTGTGTTGTCGTCGTGATTCTGTTCTCCACAAGAGATTACCTGTCATCTCTTATATTCATGCTGCCGAGGTGCTCTCGGTGGCCGCGGCAGCACGCCAGCGAAACAACAGTGGCATCAGGACGAATGCCTGGAGGTAGCCAAGGCCGAGTAGAACGATTGAACCGACGATGTCATCCCAGGGCCATGTCGGGTGTGGCCCTAGGCGATCGAGAAGAAGGACGATCAGACTCGTAGGGAACCCCAGCGTCAAGAGAGCCAAAATTAGGGTGACGTCGAGGTCTCGCCCCCACACAGGCCAAGCGGTCATCGCGCCTCCGAGCGCGATCAATGTGGCGGCAACCAGTAACCAGGTTGATCTCAACTGACGGGTCCGCCCAAAACCAAACGCTGCGACCAAGACACACGC
>Ga0307479_10007175_pt1 | contig 10269 bp, 8 predicted proteins | sample atmos_gasesECM4C_FD_203743 | JGI IMG/M metagenome (GOLD analysis project Ga0307479, IMG submission 203743) | Hardwood forest soil microbial communities from Morgan-Monroe State Forest, Indiana, United States - atmos_gasesECM4C_515 | ecosystem: Environmental > Terrestrial > Soil > Temperate...
CGCAGATCGGCGCGCGGCTGGCGGCGCTGGAGAGGCAAGTGCAAGCGACGACGGAGCGGCCGCGCGTGGCGTTCCTCGAATGGCTGCAACCGTTCTATGTGGGCGGGCATTGGGTTCCGGAAATGATTCAAATGGCTGGCGGGGAAGACGTGTTCGGAAGCGCGCGAACGCCGTCGTTTCGAGTGAGTATCGAGGATGTGATTGCGGCTGCGCCGGAGATTCTGCTGATCGCTTGCTGCGGGTACAGCGCGGAGCAGGCGCGCAACGAATATCTTTCGATGACGTTTCCCGAAGAGTGGAGCGCTATCCCCGCGGTTCGTAACGGCCGCGTGTTTGCGCTTGAAGCGAGCAGTTACTTATCGCGCCCCGGACCGCGCCTGGTCACGGGGATGGAAATTCTTGGGAAAGTGTTCCATCCGGCGATCGAAGTTAGCCCCGAAGCTGAATCTGCCGTGAAGCAGATTTCCGCACGCACGCGCGCCGCCTCCGCCTAGTCTCCGTTCCGTAGCACGCACGCTAAATGCCCGGTTCGTTGAATTGCAAACCGCTTACAATCGTCTCATGACAATGCTTTGGGGAGAATTACGCTTCGGCGTACGTGCGCTGAGGGGGAGTCCTGCATTTGCTCTGACCGTCATCTTCACACTTAGTCTTGGGATTGGTTTGAATTCTACAATTTTCAGCATGGTGAGCGGCATCTTGCTGCGCAATCCGCCGGTAAAGGACCCAGGGCAATTAGTTGCTGTTACCTTGGCGAATCCTGAACAAGGCACGGACCGAAGCCCGGTTTCCGCGACGGAGTTCTCCGCATTACGTGAACAAGGCCGCTTCTTCAAGGAAATAGCTGCAGCGTCCTACGAAGATCTGGTATTGACGGGGAGAGGTGAGCCTCAGCGCATCACCACTGCCCAAGTGACTATCAACTACTTTGAACTTTTTGGCGTGCCTCCGCGCCTGGGTCGTACCTTCATGCCTGGGGAGAGCATGGGCAAACAGGGGTTTGACGCTGTCATTAGCTATGACCTGTGGCAGGTGCGATTCGGCGGAGATCCGGGAATCCTCGGGAAGACATTAACGCTTGCTAAGCGAAATTACACGGTCATCGGAGTGATGCCCGCAGAGTTCCGGTACGCGTATATGCCATCTGCGGCATGGATCCCAGAGACTTTTGTCAGGCAAGCGCTTCGTCCGGATCAGCGCGACGTTCGGAACTTGAATGTTTTGGCGAAACTGACGGATGGTGTAAACATCCGGGAGGCCCAGGCCCAGGCGGCGACGATAATTCAGCACCTAGAGCAGTACAATCTTGCCGATAGGGGCTGGAACGCAAGGTTGGTAGGCCTCAAGGAAATACTGGTGGAACCAAACGTTCGAACAGCAATCCTGTTCCTCATGGGCGTCGTTGGATTCGTCCTGCTGATAGCGTGCGCCAATGTTGCAGGGTTATTCTCGGCGCGCTCGGCAGCTCGTCGAACCGAGTTCGCAATTCGTGCAGCTCTGGGAGCCAGCCGATGGCGGTTAATACGGCAATTGCTTGGGGAAGGATTTCTGCTGGCGCTGGCCGGCGGCGGCCTGGGCATGCTTTTGGCGGTGGTAGGGCTGAAATTTCTTCGAGCTAGATTGAACTTCGATCCTCAGGTTGCCTGGCTCGCGGGCAAAATCGAACTTAACGCCGGAGTCTTGTTTTTCACGCTCGCAGTTTCTTGTCTTACAGTGCTGCTATTCGCTCTGATGCCGGCTATTCAAAGCTCGACCCCTGATCTTCACACGACGCTGAAAGAAGGTGCGCGCACTGCATCGTCAAGCGCGAGGCGAGCCAGGATGAGGAGTGCGATTGTTGTAGGCCAGGTCGCACTGGCTATGGTGCTCATGGTTAGTTCCGGTGAATTGGTCCAACTCGTGATTTCAGAAGCGCGAGCTCGGATGGGATTTGATCCACAACAGGTGCTCACCGTCGCTTTGTCTCTTTCCGGGTCGAAGTATGATAGCCCAGCCAAGCAGAGGGAGTTTTTCAAGAATGTTGTGGAGAGAGTTCGGAGCCTCCCGGGAGTGCAGTATGCGGGAGCAACACAAGAGCTCCCTGAGTCCTCCCCAGGCCGAATTGCATTTGAAGTTGCTAGTCAGTCTTATTCCCGGGCAGAAGACCGCCCGCTCGCGTCGAAATACTCAATTTCGCCGGATTACTTCGAGGTGATGAGGGTTCCCTTATTGAAGGGGCGACAGTTCTTGCTTTCTGATGGTGCTGGCGCACCGAGCGCAGCAATCGTCAATCAGAGTTTCGTTAGGCGATTTTTGCCGATGACAGATCCGATTGGAGCGATCGTACGCACCTACCCAAACGGAACCGGCGTGCCGAATTCGAGCGAAATCGTAGGAGTTGTCGGAGATGTAATCGACCGCGTGGGACAGAGTGAGGACGTCGCCCAGATTTACGTGCCCTTTCTCCAAGATTCGCCGAGCGATATGGTGGTGGTGATTCGCGGCGGGGACCCCAGCACACTTACCTCCGGAGTGCGTGAGTCCGTATGGTCCATAGATAAGGATCAGCCGATTGGCAGCATCAACACGATGAAGCAAGTGCTTGACCGAAAGGGCGGTGGCGATCGGTTGATAGGAGGACTTCTCGGGGCTTTTACCACGCTCGCACTGGGCCTCGCGGGGATAGGGATATACGGCGTGGTCTCGCAAATAGTGGCGCAGCGGACTCATGAGATCGGGGTGCGGATGGCCCTCGGCGCTGAGAAAGGAAGTGTGTTCCGGTTGGTGGTCGGAGGCGGAGTGTTTCTTGCCGGAATCGGCACTGTTTTGGGATTCATTCTGGCGCTGCCCATCCCTCGTATCCTCGCGAGCGCGAATCCGGAATCATGGGTTCGTAGTTTCGCGGTCTTGGGAATTGCGCCGTTGCTGGTCATTGCGGCGGCGCTGTTGGCGTGTTACATCCCCGCTCGGAGAGCAATGCGTGTCGATCCCATGGTCGCGTTGCGACACGAATAGTTCAAAGCTCGCGCCGCAGTCACTTATGGCGTGGAACGCAAGAAAACTTTGGCTCAGTGTCCCCCAGCATTGCCATCGGCTAAGGCCGAGCGATTCCAACGGCGATAGAAGGGGAGGCCGGCGAGAATCAGGAGCAGGCCAATCGAGGAGCGGCCGGGGCGCTGGAGCCAGATATTGAAGGTGAGGGCGAGGGCGCCGGCGACAAAGATTCCCGGGACCCAGGGATAGCCCCAGCAACGATAGGGGCGGGGCAGATCGGGTTCGGTCTTGCGCATTCGGAATAACGCCACGACGGCTGAGCCGTAGAAAATCCATCCGGCAAAGATGAAGAGGTTGGTCAACTCTTCAAACGTTCCGGAGAGAGCCATAATGCTGGCAAGCACACCCTGAAAAATCAGCGAGCGGCTGGGGGTGCGAAACTTCGGATGGATGCCGTCGACAATTTTGAAGAAAATTTTGTCGCGGGCCATAGCGTAGCCCACGCGGGCGCCGCTCAACACCGAGGAATTCATCGAGCCGATGGCGGAAATTACCATGGCGAGAGTGATCCAGGCAGCTGCGCCGCGGCCGGAGACTTGTTCTACGACGTCGGAAGCGATGTGCGGCGAGGCGGCAACGGCGGCGAATGGCAGAACCTTCAGGCAAGCGGCGCTGAAGAGAAGATAAACGATTGCGACGAAGGCCACTCCACCGACCAGCGCGCGCGGGAAATTCTTCTGGGGATCTTTTACTTCTGACCCGACGAGGTTCAAATCTTCCCATCCGTCGTAGGCCCAGAGAGCGGCGGCCAGCGCTGCGAGAAACGCGCTGAGAACGGCGCCGCTTCCGTCGCCCACGGCCGGCCAAAAAGGATCGGGTGGGCGCGCCGCGGGTGCAGGCGAAAAAATCGCGACGCCAATGACGATGGCCACGGACATGATTTTGATGGCCGTCAAAAAGACTTGCACGGCACCGCCGAGACGCACGCCCAGGTAATTCACGCCCGTCATGATGAGCAGCCAGACGACGGCCAGCGGCTGCGCCCAGGTGAAAACAAAATCGTAGGGTTTAATCCAGCCGGTGAGGCCGGGAATCGCAATGTGCACAGTGAAAAGAGGCACGGCGACAATCGGGAATAGAAAACTGAAAAAGCGCATCAAGCCGGCCGCAATCGAGGCCAGGGAACTGGGACGGCCGACGATCGAATGTGTCCAGCCAAAGAGAAAGCCGTAGACTGGGCCGAAGCCGCGGCGCAGGTAGGCGTACTCGCCGCCCGCTTCGGGGATCATGGAGCCCAATTCCGCAAAAGAAAAAGCGCCGAAGAGCGAGAGGATGGCGCCGACAATCCAGGCGGCAAAAACGACGGAGACGGAGCGGCCTTCGCGGGCCATTTCGGCGGGCTTCAGGAAAATGCCCGTGCCGATCATGGTGCCGACAACGATGGCAGCGGATGCCCAAGCACCCAGCCCGCGGACCAGTTCCAGACGTTTTTCTGTCATCGCGCCTCGCTAGCGTCGGCCATTCTAAGAGGGCACCTTTTCCCCTTGCGGCTTATCATCGGCGTTAAACCGGCTTACAGCAACACCGATCACAAAAGTCACGGTCGATCCGATCAGCACATACCACGTAAAGGCCACCTGCATTCGCCAAAAAACAAAAAGATAGAGTACGGACGCGAGTCCTGCAATCATTCCGGCGAGCGCGCCACGCGCATGGGCACGGCGATCCAGGGTGCCGAGCAGAAAGAGGCCGAGCAGGCTGCCGAAGGGAAGCGAGGCCACGGTGAGCCCAGCCTCGAGACGGGGACCCCACTTCACGAAGCCAAAGGACATGAGAACGAGTCCCCAGAGAAGCGTCATACCTCGTGCAAGGCGCAGAAGCTGGGCCGGGTCAGAAGTTCGGCCGCGCAGGCGTGAAAAGTCGAGCACACTCGAAGCGGCCAGGGAATTGAGCGAGCCACTGGCGTTGGACATGGCCACAGCCACGATGGAAGCGAGCATCAGGCCCGCCAATCCTACCGGCATCTCGCGGACGAGAAAGAGCGGCAGGATGCGATCTTTGTCCTCGCCGGCGCTGAGAAGCGGTGCATGCTGCGCGAATACATAGAGAAGGACGCCGATCAGCAGAAACACTATGAACTGGAAGAGAATGATGACGCCGCTCGAAAGAAGAGCGCGGCGGCTGTCGCGCTGGCTTTTGGCGGCGAGCAGTCGTTGCACGATGATTTGGTCGGTGCCGTGGCTGGCCATGGTGAGAAAGGCGCCGCCGATAAGGCCTGACCAAAAAGTATACTTTGTAGCGAGATTCCAGGAAAAATCGAGAACTTGCAGCTTGTGACCGGCCGCGGCCGCCACTTGGGTGACTTCGTTCCATCCTCCAGGAATGCGGTGCAATAAAACGAAGAACGTGACCGCGCTTCCAGTGAGATAGAGCAGCAACTGCGCCACGTCGGTCCAAATCACCGCTTTCATGCCGCCTTCGAAAGTGTAAAGCACGGTGAGGGCGATGACGATGATCACCGCCAATTTCTCCGAGGTGCCGAGCGTGACGCTGACAACCAGGGCGATGGCCGAAACGCGCACCCCTTCCGCAATGGCGCGAGTGATCAAGAATGTGCTGGCCGCGACCGCGCGCATGCGCTGGCCAAAGCGTTTTTCGATCAGCGCGTAGGCGGTGAGAAACTCGCCGCGAAAATAGCCGGGCAGCAGCAGAAGAACGATAAGCACGCGGCCGAGCAAATAGCCAAAGACCAATTGAAGGAAAGTCAGATTGCCACCGTAAGCAAAGGCGGGTGTCCCGATGATCGTCAGAGTGGAAGTTTCTGTGGCGACAATCGAAAACGCCAGCGCCCACCAGGGCGCGGTACGGCCGCCCAGAAAGTAGTCAGTGGCGTCTTGCTGCCTGCGGCGGAAGCGCATGCCCAGCGTGGTGACGCCGAGCAGGTACGCGATGACAATCGCCAGGTCCAGCGGGTGGATGCGCATCGGGTGTCATTTCCGCAGCTGCAGCCCTGCCGCGAAAAGTGCGACGAGAATAGTGGCAGCCAGTCGCCTCGTCAAGGATTCGCTTCCACCTGGGCGCAATATTTTTTCGTGACGCGCGCTTGGAAAGGATTGTTGAGCAACGTTTTTCACGTATGCTGTTTCTATGGAATATATTCTGGGGATTGACGGAGGCGGCACGAAGACGGAGTGTGTGTTGATGGACTCTGAGGGGGAGATCGTTGCCCGGAGTTTTTCTGGTCCGTCGAATCCATACCGCGTCGGTGTCGATTCGGCAAGCCGAGAAATTGGGAAGGCAGCGGACGTTTGTTTACAGGAAGTAGGAGCGAAACGAGATGCCGTTGCCGCGATCGGCGCGGGATTGGCGGGCACGGGGAATCCGGAATTGAGAGAGGGTATGCGAGCGTCACTTGCAGCCGCGTTCCCAGGCGCGGCCGTCAGCGTTTTTACGGATTTGGAAGCAGCGCTGGCAGCAGCCGGGGAAGGTCCGGTGATCGTGCTGGTCGCAGGAACCGGGTCTGCTGCGATCGGGCGAAATGCGCAAGGCCAAATCTGGCGCACGGGCGGACAAGGCCCACGGCTTGGTGACGACGGCAGCGCTTTTGATATCGGGAACCGGGCGGTAGCGAGAGCGATGGGAGAACAAGTGCGGTCGGGAAAAGACTCGATCCTTGGAAGTAAGATTTTGCAGCAACTCGGTTATGCCTCCTGGCAGGAACTGCGGGAGCGCGCCACCTTGGAGCCAGACAACGTTTTTCCGCGCGTATTTCCTGTCGTAGCTTCGTTGGCGGATGCCGGAGACGTGGTAGCCCGCGAGATTTTGCTGCAAGCGGCGGAAGAATTATCCTCTTTGCCGAATGTGGTCGCGGAGCATTCGGGCCAGGGAAGAGAAGAGATTAGGATTGTGAAAACGGGAGGAACGGTGGGCCGTTCGGTTTACTTTGATGCGCAGATTGACGCGGCATTAAAAAAGGCCATACCGCATGCACAAATCGGCGGACTGCGGATGTCTCCAGCCGAAGCGGCGGCACGCGCCGCGAGGAATTGAGATGTCTGGCGACCCGACAGAGCGCGAGCGAGCGATTACCGCGACGGGCGAAGAGCTTGCTGGGCTTTTGCATCATCCCGCGGCAGAGGTGCTGCTCGCGCTGCTGGATAATCCGGCGCTGGACGAAGCGCAACTCTGCCTGCTGCTTGCGCGAAAAGATCTCCCGGGAGAAGTGCTGGAAGAAGTGGCCAGGCGCAAGGCGCTGCTCAAGAATTACCAGGCGAAGCGCGCGCTGGCGTTCCATCCACGCGCGCCGCGGCTGATCAGCTTGCGCCTGCTCCGCGATCTTTACCTGATGGACCTCGTACAGGTCGCGCTTACACCCGGGGTTGCTTCCGAATTGAAGCGCAGCGCCGAGGATCAACTGCTGGCGCGGCTGGCGCAACTCCCACTCGGCCAGAAAATCACGCTGGCGCGGCGAGGGCCGGCGCGGGTGGCAGGGGCGCTCCTCGCGGAAGGTCACGCGCAAATCATTTCGATCGTTCTCGACAATCCTTACATGACGGAAGCGCAAATCCTGAAAGCGCTCTCGCGCGAAAGGCTTCCCATCGCGGTGATCCCGGCCATCGTGCAGCATCGCAAATGGTCCATCAGCTACAATATCCGGCTCGCGTTGGTGCGCCACCCGGCGGCGCCGCTGGCGACAATTCTTTCCTACCTTCCGCAGTTAACGGTGTCGGATTTGAAGGAACTGGCCGCGCCCGGCATCGTGCCGCCAGCGTTGCGCAAATACCTCCAGGCCGAAGTGCAGCGGCGGCTGCGCGCCGGCGTAACCATCAAAGGCCCTCAAGCGTCCAAGGGGGAATAAGCTGCGCCGTTTTCATCCGAGGAATCCCGCGGTTGTCGAATTGACTACCCGGGTGCGCAGAGGCAGATTGGCGGGAACAAAACATCGCCTTCCGGCGTCGTATGTTTTGTGCTGGGACTAGGCGTATGCTGGAACCGTTGGAGCGGCGATTTCGCCCAAGCGCCGTGGCACATTCTCCCTGGCAGGGGGTTGCTCCAGAAATATGGGCAGTGGGGACCAGCCGTCACGTCGCCTCGAACGTCGTTGGGCGCCGCGTTACTCATTCCGCGCCGACCTCGAGATCGAATGGGGTTCCGCGGTGCTGCGTGGAAGCACGCGCGATATCAGCGCCAATGGAATGTTCATCGAAGCCGTGGACCCGTTGTGGATCGGAGCTGGATTCTCGGCACGATTGAATCTCAATCGTCCCGTGAGGCTCGACTGTTCCGTAAAACGAATCGAGCCGGGACGCGGCATGGGCGTGTCCGTGGCGCTCGCCGAGTCCGAAAGCCAGCAGCTCTATCAGGACCTTCTTTCTTCACTCTCCAGCACCGGCTCTTGACATCGTCTTATACTAGGGTGGATCCCGGCGCCGCCGGGACCGCGAGTGGGGGAGAATGACGCGCTGCCTTGATTGCGGCTCACAGCGGATGGCGGACCAGTGCCCCGCCTGCGGGCTGACGTCCGCGGCCGCAGAAGTGATGTTTCGGCGGCGGTTCCTCAAGCGCAGCGCTGTGTTTCTTGCCGGATCGCTGGCGTTCCCGTACATCAGCCAGATTTTTCCGCCGCTCGATCTGGATCTCATGCTGATTCTCTATGGTTTGATCTTTTTCGCGGCGCTGACGATTGCGGTGGTGCTCGACCGCCGCGCGCGCAACCGGCAGGAGCTCGAACTGCTCAAGCGCGTTTATTCAGGATTCATACCTCTGCCGTGGATTCTGGCAGCCACGCTTTTGGTGAACGGCAGACTGGATTCGGAAAAGAACGCGGCGTACCACGCCACTACCGTAGAAGGCCGCTACAACATGTCGGGAATTGTTCGCGGCACCCGCCGCCTGTTTGTGTATTCCTGGAGAGAAGGGCAGAAATACGAGCGATTGGCTGTGAATGGGGATGATTTTGACCGTTTTCATGCGGGTGATGCGGTGGTCGTGCAAGTGGAACCTGGCGCTCTCGGGATCCCCTGGTATTTCGGCGTATACCGCCGGTGAAGAAAGTTTTCAGTTTTTAGTTGTTAGTTTTATGTTGAACCAAGAACCTCTGGGATTTGAGTGTGCCTGACAACGATCTGTCATCCTGAGGTTCGACGAAGTCGAACGCGAAGGATCTCAACCTAATGTTTGGGCCGGGTGCGGATTAGCTGAGATCCTTCGCTGCGCTCAGGATGACACGGGTGAGCTTTCATCGTGAGAATTCGGAATAGCGACACTTGTTTTCGCGGCCTCGGACTAAAAACTTAAAACTAACAACTTAGAACTGAAGTTCAGTACAAGGGTTGGCCGTTTACCTTCAGCGGGATTTGTAGATCGAGGAAAAAGCCATTCTTGCCGAGGCGGAATCGCACGCGCTCCATTCCGCCGACATCGCGTGCTTTCCACTCCGGAGTTTCGAGCGGCTGCTCCGGCTTATCGGCGAGTGACCATTCGACGTTGTCTCCGGCAGGCTTCACCGTTTGCGGATCGATTTCGTATGCCTCCTGCTCTTTCAAATCGACGAGCAGGTAGCGCTTCCAAAGGTGCACCAGCAACAGTCCTTTTTTCTCCGTGTGATAAATGTTCCAGGATTTCGGCGCTTCATCATTGAATTTCACGATCGCGAACTCCACGGATTTCCAGAGCAGCTTTTTTCCGTTCGGCTGAGATTGAGCTGCTGAGGGCAATGCAGCCGCGATGACCAGCAGGGAAGCAATCGCCACGCGAATCATCTGGTGCTTATTCATCGGGCTCCTGGCAGAAATTGCTGTTGCGTCGAAACTAACTTCATCTCGCTCTGTTTCTTTTCAGTTCTTCACTTCGCTGAAGGATTTGTCGAGAAGCTTGATGGCTTCGTCGACGTCGGGCTTGGTGGTATTCAGCATGGGGGCGAGGCGGAGAACGTTGCCAAGAAGGCCGCCTTTGCCGATGAGCAAGCCGTTCTGGCGCGCGCGCTCCATCACCTGCGTGGTGGCTTCCGGAGCGGGCTCTTTCGTCTTGCGGTCCTTGACCAGTTCGAGCGCTTGCATCAGTCCCATGCCGCGCACTTCGCCGATGAGCGGATATTTGGCTTGCAGCTCTTCCAGCTTCGCGCGGAAATAGGTGCCGACAACGTCAGCGTTCTCCAGCAAATTCTCTTCTTCGATCAGCTCGATGGTAGCCTTGGCCGCCACGCTGGTGACCGGATTGCCGCCAAACGTCGCGATATTGGCGCCCTGAAAGCCGCCAGCGATTTCCGGCGTAGTGACGGTGAGACCAATCGGCACG
>Ga0307479_10007177_pt1 | contig 10269 bp, 6 predicted proteins | sample atmos_gasesECM4C_FD_203743 | JGI IMG/M metagenome (GOLD analysis project Ga0307479, IMG submission 203743) | Hardwood forest soil microbial communities from Morgan-Monroe State Forest, Indiana, United States - atmos_gasesECM4C_515 | ecosystem: Environmental > Terrestrial > Soil > Temperate...
GCAGCAAAGCCAAGCCCAGCACCATCAGCAAATCCTGCGACGATTTCCGGTCTTCCTCGTACAAGCCTCCGTACTCCACGCGAATCGACGACGGCAGGTGCATATCGCGAACGGCTTTCTGCACCGCCGCAATGCCGGACCCCAACCCGACGCCTTCCAGGCGCGCAGTCACCTGCACCACGCGTTGCAAATTTTCGCGGCGAATCTCCGTCTCGCCAGGATCATTAACGATGGTCGCCAGCGAGCCCAGCGTTGCGGTGTGACCAGTTGCGCTGGTCAGCATCGTGTTGCTCATGCTGTCCAGCGACGCGCGGCTCTGGTCCGGAAAGCGCACGCGAATCGTGTACGCGCGATCATTCAGCACCACCGGAGGAGACGCTGGCTCCCCTTCCAGAACCGCCGAGGCGTCGATGGCAACCTCCTCCGGCGTGAAGCCCGAACGCGCCGCAACAACGGGGTTCACCTGATACGTCACCGTCGGGCCGCTCATTGTATTGTCCACGCCGTTCAACACATCCACGACTCCGTTCACCTTGCTGATCGCATCCGCAACTTTGGGTGCCGTGTCATTCAACTGCTTGCCATCTTGGGAAAACAGCTTGATGACCACGGGCTCCGGTTGGCTGGTTAAATCGCCGATCATGTCCTGCAACAGTTGAATAAATTCGACTTTGGTGCCGGGTTCCGACTCTTCGATTTGCCCTCGAATATCGTTAGTAATGTCGTCGATATTGCGTTTGCGGTCCTTCTTCAGCTTGACCGTGAAGTCTCCGTTGTTCGCCTCCGTTACCGCGGCAAGTCCCAACTGCATCCCTGTTCTCCGCGACGTATTCTCCACTTCCGGTGTCGATCGCAAAATTTGCTCGATGTGCAGCAGAATTCGGTTGGTTTCCCCCAGCGAGCTTCCCGGCGGCGTAAAGTAGTCCAGAATGAAGCCTCCTTCATCCATGGCTGGAAGAAATTCCGTCTCGATAAATTTGTAGCAGACCAGCGATAAAACGATAATCGCTGCGGAGCTTGCCACCAGCACCCACGGGCGCTTGATGACCGCTCGCATCGACCGGCTGTAAAAGTTCACGATGCGCCCGAAGAAACCGGAAAGGTGCGCCTCTTCGGCCGCCAGTAGTGCGGCCATGTCTGTCCGCCCGGACGACCCCTGAGCCGCTTCCGTATCCTTTCGACGCACGAAGTATTGGCTGAGCGTCGGCGTCCACGACAACGCCAGCAGCAGCGAAGTCGTCAGCGACACCGTCATCGTCACTGCTAGCGCCCGGAAAAAGCTGCCGGTTACCCCAGTAGTCGAAATCAGCGGCAAAAACACCACAATCGGCGTGATGGTCGACCCGATAAGCGGCACAGTCAGTTCGCTCAGGGCGCTGCGAATCGCTTCAAACCGGCTTTGCCCCGCGTCTCGATGCAACACAATGTTCTCGAGAACCACGATGGCATCGTCAATCACCAACCCAACCGCGGCGGCGAGTCCACCCAGCGTCATCAAGTTGAAGCTCTGGTTCGTGAATTTCAAAACGATAAAGGTGATCAACAGCGTGACCGGAATCACCAGCCCCGCCACCAGCGACGTCCCCCAATCCCGCAAGAAAAGCACCAAGATGATCGAAGACAAAACGATTCCGATGAGCACCGCGTCGCGCACGCTGGCGATTGAGTCGTGCACGATCGTGGACTGGTCGTAAAAAGCTTCCAAATGCACTCCCGCTGGAAGCGTCGGCGTCAGCTCTTGCATTAGCCCATGAACTTCGTTGGCCACTTGCAGCGTGTTGCTCTCCGGCTGGCGATTCACATTCAGCAACACCGCCGGCTTTCCGTTGGCCGTCACAATCGTGTAGACCGGCTGCACCGACGGCATTACCGTCCCGATATCTCCCAAACGGATCGGCACCCCGGCCGCAGTGTTCTTCACCACGATTTGCCCAATTTCCGCCGGGGATCGTACCTGTCCGCTGACCAGCCCCAACACCAGTTGGTGTTCGTGCTCGATTAAGCCTGGGGAATCGATCAGGTTCGTACGGCGAATCGCGTCCAACAGGTCCTGCACTGTGATGCCGGTTGTCAGCAGCCGCGCTGGATCAGGCGTAACTCGAAATTCCGGAACTTGCCCGCCCTGGACGATCACCGTCGCCACCCCGTCGAGCCGATTGATCCGCGGTTTCAAATCATACGTGGCGATTTCCCACAGCCGGTTTTGCGGCACCGTATCCGACGTCAAGCTGTACCCAATGATCGGAAACACCGCAAACGTCATGCGATGTGTTTCCACTTTCGCCGTGGGCGGAAGCGTCGGCTGCAATCGCGCCACCACCGCATCCACGCGCTGCAGCGTCAAAATCATGTCCGAGTTCCAATCGAAGAACAGATCGACTTCCGCGGAGCCGCGGCTCGTAACCGACCAAACTTTCTGCAGACCAGGCACGCTGTTGACTGCCTCTTCGAGAGGCCGCGTGATGGTCACCAGCATCTGATCGATCGGCATCACGCCGTTGTCCACGCCGACCACGATGCGAGGGAAGTTCGTGTCCGGGAACACGGATATGGGAATCGTAAATGCCAGATAGGCGCCCACCAGCGCCAGGCTGATGGTCAGAAACAGAATGGGACTGGAAAGCCGGTGGAACCACGGAGCGTCCGTCCCACTCTCCGTCTTGCGCACACTGACCGGCGGCTCGACACCATTGACAACCGAAGGCATGGTCTTACTCTTTTCCTTTTGCGGGCTTCGTCCCGCCGGCTTTCTCATCTTTCTTTTCGTCGTCTCCCGCCTTCTTTTCGTCCGGATCGCCCTTGTCCGCTCCCTCGGGGGCTCCCGGCTGTTCCACCTTCACCGAGGTCCCGTCGGGGACCGCGTATCCGCCGGAGGTGATCACCGGATCACCAGGATTGATCCCGCTTACGATTTGCGCTGAATCCTTATTGCGAATGCCCACCTGCACCTTTTTCTGGTGCGCCTTCTGATCCGATCCGGCAAGAAGAACGTACTCGTCTCCCTCATTGCTCTTGAATACCGCCGCCACGGGCACCAGCACGGCGTCCTTCGCCGTCTTGGCCGTCATCGACGTTTCCACACTCATTCCGGGCCGTAGTGCCGGATCAGGCTTTCGCGCTTCCACCCAAACCTCAATCGTCGTGCTCGCCGGATCCAACGCGGGACTCACCAGCGTCACCCGCGCGCTTAGGGGCTCATCTAGACCCGGCACCTTCAGTTCCGCCGCATTCCCAATTTTCAGAGACGCTGCTTCCGTTTGCGGTACATGCGTCTTGGCGATGATCCGCGATGTGTTCATCACCACCAGCATTGGCTGATTGGCCGTCGCCAGATCACCGACATAAAGCGGCCGATCCGTCACCACCCCATCAATCGGGCTGCGAATCTCGGAGTAACTCAGTTGTGCCGCTGCAGCGTGGTAATGACCTTCGGACGCCTCTCTTGTGCCTTGCGCAGACTTCAAAAGTTGCTCCTTGCCGATGCGTTGAAGGTCCGCGAGCTGCTTCTGTGCTTGATCGTTTGCAGCACGCGCCTGCACTAAAGCGACTTCCGCGCTGTCCAGATCGCGCCTGGGAATTGCGCCTTGCTCGAACAGACTTTTACGGCTGTCGTAGACTTTCTGCGCCGCATCCAGCGCCGCCTTCGCGCTCGCGGCATCGCCTTGCGCTTTTTGAAGTTGCTGTGGAAGGCTCGCGCCCACGGTTGTGACGTACGTGGCTTCGGCTTGGTCGAGTTCGCCTTTGCTTGCCTCTGCGGCAGCAGCCAAGTCTTTGTTCTCCAATCGCGCCAGCAAATCTCCCTTTTTCACGTGGCTTCCGCGATCCACGTACAGCTCCGTGATCGTCGATGTGATTTTCGGCACAATCGTGGCCTGTTGCAGCGGAAAAACCACCGCCTCCGCCGTCACCGTTTGCGAAATCGCGCCTCTTTGCGCGGGCGTCACCTGCACGCTCACCACCGTCTGCTTCTCTTCCTCTTTGCTCCCGCAACCGATTGCACTGAGCAGGAGCCCGGCGCACGCGAGCCACATGCCTCGAAATTGTCGACATCTCTTCATCTTCGTCATCATGGAGTCGTCAACACTCCTGTCAAAGTCTGCAAATTCGCCAGCGCCACCCGATAGCGCACCGCGCCATCCTGATACGTGCCATTCGCCGTCGCAAACGTCGTCTGTGCATCGACAACTTCCAGCACTGTCGATTCTCCGTTCTGGTATCGCAGCGTCACCAGCTTCAGGCTTTCTTCCGCCAACTGTGCCGAGCGCGCCAGCCCTTCCAATTCATTGAGCGCCGTGTCCGCTTCCGCATACATCGACTGAATCTCCGCCAGCAATTTCCTTTGCGCAAACGAAAGCTCACGTTGCGCCTGGGTCCGCCGCAACTCGGCTTGCTTCACCTTGCTTTGTGTCGTGCCCCAATTCCATACCGGAATATTCAGGGTCGCCACAATGGACGAGCCCAGGTTCGAGATCTTTTGTCCTCCCGGGCCGGCCGTATTCACCGCGAAATGCGCAGCGTCAATTCCATAGAAATAATCCACGGCTAGAGCCGGAAAATATCCCGCCCGCGCCCCAAATACGTCGTACCGCGCCTGCTGAGCCGCAGCCAACGCCGCGCGGACATCGGGATTGTCCCGCGCCGCCCTCTGCTGCACTTCCGCGAGCGTCGGCAACGCAACCGGAGTGTGCAGATCCTCAGCGACCTCGAAGTTATCGTTGAAATCCGGGAAAATCAGTACCGCCAGATTGAGCCGCGCGTTGAGGTAGCCCAGCTGCGCTTCCTGAAGTTGCCGCTGCCGGTCTCGCGCTTGCAGCTCGGCCTTGATCACGTCGGAGTGCGCCACCTCGCCGCCCTTCTCCAGTTCTTGCGTAATTTTCAGGAAACGATCGCCTTCCGCCGCGGTTCGCTTCGCCGTTTCCAGTTTCAGTTGCGCCGCCGACATCGCGTAATAGTCCTGCGTGATGGTCACAACCAACCCGCGCGAGGCAATCTCTGACTGCGCCTTGGCCACCGCCGCAGCCGCTCCTATTCGCCGAAAGCTCGCAAACGCGCTGGCGTCGAATACTTGGTGCACGTCCGCCTGGCTGAGGTATTCGTGCACCGCGTTGTTCGCAATGTAGACGACCGGCGCCCCGATGATCTTCTCCGTTCCCAAGGGAACGCCCTGCGTGTAAATCGCGGAATTATTGTAGGTAACCGTGGGAAGCAGCGCGTTGCGCGCCTGCGTGCGGTCTTGTCGCGCCAATGCCGCGGTCGTCACCGCCGCCGTAAATTGCGTGCTGTTCTTTCGCGCCCGGTCCAACGCATCCTGCAGCGTCAACCGCAACGGCGCGTTAGGGCTTTCTTGTGAAGCCTGCGCCTGCGTCGCACCGTTCTCTGGCGAGCTCTGGAGCACGATGGACAACTTCGCGCTCGGCACTTGCACTTGTGTCGCCTCTCCAGAGCCGCTGCCTTCTTGCGCCGCGGCATTGCTGGCCATCGCTATCAGGAAAGCACCCATCGCTAGCGCCACCGCGCGATAGACACTCACAGCGACCGTCTCCGCCCAACAACCGCAAACTCACAATATCGGCTTTCGCCTTCGTGCCTCATTTCGCCCAATCTCCTACACTGCCCCATCGAGCCGCGCCTGTTCTGACCATGAGATTCCCTGCACATCGCAACCGGCTGCACCCTCCAGCGCACCCACCCGCGCTTCGGCCGATCTTCCTGTAGTGGCCCAGCATGCTGCGCCAGGCCAATCCGGTGGCATTTGCGCCAGTCACAGATGTGTGCAAACGCGCCGACAACACCCTGGACGCATACACCCGAAACTATCGCAATCAACCTAAACGAACCATTAACAGAAGGATGGGCCCTGTAGGGGGCACAGCATTGCTGCGCCAATCTCGGCAGGAAACGGACTTGCCGCGTGCTCGAGGGCGGCGCACACCAAGGCGCGCTCGAGCCAGCTACTCCTTTTGCGGCGAGGACTGACGCGCCGCAGGTTCCGCCTCGGCGGCAACCTGCGCCGGAAAAAACGCGGTGAAGCTGCTTCCACTCGCATCCGAATGCGCCAAAATCAGCCGCCCGCAATGCGCCTCAGCAATCCATCGCGCAATGGAAAGTCCAAGTCCCGCGCCGACGCCATCGCCTTCCGCGCGCGTGCGCGCCTTATCCACGCGGAAAAATCGCTCGAAGACACGCTGCTGCAATTCCGCCGGGATGCCCGGTCCAGTATCTTTCACAACCAGCGCATATTCGCTGGCGGCGCGCACGCACGACACCGTGACCTGCCCTCCCGCCGGCGTGTATTTAATCGCGTTGTCCAGCAAATTCAAAATCATGCGCCGGAGCAGCCCTTCATCCGCGCGGATGGGCATCTCCTCCGGCAGCTCCGCGCCCAGAGTAATCTTCTTCGCCAGGGCCAACGACCGCGTGGCGTGCACGCACTCCGCTACCAACTCATCGAGGTAGAAATCGCGCGGCGACAGCGGATACTGTCCCGCATCCGCGCGCGTCAGCGTAAACAAATCCTCGACAATCTGCGTCAGCCGCTGCGCCTCCGAGTGCAACACGCTCAGCGATTCGCGATACTCCTCCGCGGGACGCTCCGCCTTCGCCAGCGCCACTTCCGATTCCCCGCGCAAAATTGCCGCGGGCGTGCGCAATTCGTGCGACGCGTCGGACATGAACCGCCGCTGCCGCTCAAACGACTGGTCCACGCGCTCCAGCAATTCGTTAAACGATTTCGCCAAATGGCCCAATTCGTCTCTGGCATTTTCCACCGGCAGCCGCTCGCTCAAATTCTCCGCGCCGATGCGTCCCGCCTGCGTGCTCATGGCCACTACGGGAGCCAGGCTCTTACGCGCCAGAAAATAGCCGCCCGCGCTGGCCAGCAAAATCGCAATAGGAATAATCCACGCAAACGTCGCCCGTACCTCTTCCAGCATTTCGTTCTGCGCGTGCAGCGACTGCAGAATCACCAGCGTGTACGTCTCCCCTCTCAGCGGAAACTTCCGCGCGTACGCGCGATACCCGCTGGTGCCAACTGACACATTGTCGTAGAAGCGGTCGGCCTCCGCAGAACGATCGGCGACCTGGCGAAACGCCGCCGATGACAGCACCTCTGCTGCCGATGAAGCCTCGCGCCCTTTCAGCGGCAACTCTCCCGTCGATGTCAGCACCCTTCCGTGAGGATCGAGCACGACGAAAACGTGGTCACGAAACCGGTGCTCGACAATCGCTTCTCGCGTCGCGTATTTCGCCGCGTCGCCGCCTGCGTTGTCTTCCATCTCTGCGTTAGCGGTAGTCCAGAACGCTTCCGCAAGCTCCTCCAGGTTGCTGTCGGTGCGCTCCAGCGTGCTGCGCCAAAAAATAAAATACGTCGTTAACGACAAAATCAGGAGAAACACCGCGAGCAGGCCGGTGTACCACAGCGTCAGCCGTACCCGCACAGAATCAAGCATGATTCTTCCTCGTCGGTGCGTCGCCCTTCGACCGAGAATGCGCTGTGCCGTCTGTTTCGTGCTCCTCGCCCAGTGGCGATTCCCCGCTGAGTCCGAAGAAATAACCCGCGCCGCGCCTCGTATGAAGCAAGGGTTTCGCCGAGCGCGCGTCGATCTTGCCGCGCAGGCGATTCACGTACACTTCGATCAAGTTCGAGAAGGGATCGAAGGTTTCATCCCAAACATGTTCCGCAATTTCCCCGCGGCCCACCACGCGTCCCGCATTGCGCGCCAAAAATTCCAGCAACGCATATTCCTTGGTGGTCAGCGAAATGGTGCGACCCGCCCGCGACACCGTTTGCGCCCCGGTATCCACCACCAGGTCCGCCACTTTGATTTGCGCAGGCCGGATTTCCGCCGAGCGCCGCAGCAACGCCCGCAACCTCGCCAGCAATTCGCGAAACTCAAACGGCTTGGTCAGGTAGTCGTCCGCACCGTGGTCCAGCCCGGCGATGCGGTCTTCCACCGCGTCCCGCGCCGTCAGCATCAAAATCGGCGCCTTCTGCCCTGCGCGCCGCAGTTCCCGGCAAACCGCAAATCCATCCTTCCCCGGAATCATCACGTCCAAAATAATCAAATCGTAGGAGTTGATCGCCGCCTGATACAGGGCATCGTCGCCATCCACAGAAATATCCACCGCATAGGCCTGCTCGCGCAGCCCCTTAGCCACAAATCGCGCAATGCGCGCGTCATCCTCAACCAGCAGCAGCCGCATGTATAGTCTCTAGCTTCCTCTACTCACCTCGATTCTAGTCCTAATTCCGGCAACAGCGTGACTCGAGACTGGTGATTCGTGACTCGGAAAACCAGCGCGTGCGAGACGATTCTCGTGGTTGGCTTGGACGAGTTGGTCAAATCGATTGAGGCGATGGTCAATTTAGCCACGATTGCTCCGCTCCGGGCGCGCAGTACCCTTCGGTCGGAATGACAGAAGTGTGCATGTCACCCCGGTATTTCGCAAAGAGTTGCGCAAGCGTATGAAAAGGCGTGACTTGTGATTGGTGAATCGTGAATCGTAACGATAACCGGTGCGACCCCTCACCCTTCCATGCACAGAGCCGCAACGGTAAAGACGGAACGGGCGTATACTTCGTGCAATTTTTCATGGCGAGAGGTCGGTACAAACGTATGCGCACTCTGAGATTCTTCCCCTTGATGCTGTGCCTGCTGGGATGGTTTGCGGTTCGTGGCTTGGCGCAAGAGAAGCCGGATGCGGCGGCCATTCGCGTCCTGGAATCGAAATGGGTGGATGCGTACAAACAGCGGCAAATCGCCTCGGTGGCGTCGCTGCTGGCTGAGGATTGCGTCATCACTATGGAGGATGGCAGCACTTACGGCAAGACCGGTTTCATCAGCTATAACGCGGGCCCCTTGCGCGTGGATGTCGCCGAATTGGGAGACATCCGCATTCGCCTGCACGAGAACATCGCGGTGGTGACTGGGACGTACCACGAACGCGGAGCGGTTGGCGGAAAACCCTACGACTATCACGACCGGCTCACCGATGTGTGGATGAAGAGCGGTGGACGATGGCAGTTGATCGCATCGCACTATAGCTTGCCCGCGAGTCCTTAGTTGGGTCAGTAGATTTTTGTGTCGCGCCGTCGCTCAGCGCGGCATGTTAGTTCCGCGATAAGGACCCATGCCGCCCTTAAGGGACGGCGCTACATTTACTTCTCGGAAAAGAACCCGCCTCAGATGGCCTTCGGCGGGCTCAGGACAAGCGGCAAAAGGCCTCAGGTCTGAAAGCCACAGACCTGAGCTAGGGCGACCTCTCGTTCCCGAAAACCTTGCAAAAACGCGGCGCTAGCCTACAAGCTGGGGAATATGCCTGAATTGCCGGACATTACGGCGTACATTAAGGCGCTGGAACCGCGCATCGTGGGCGAGACGCTGGAACGAGTGCGGCTGGGGAGTCCCTTTCTGCTGCGCACGGTGCAGCCGCCCATTTCTCAGGTGGAGGGGCGCGTGGTGCGCGGGCTGCGGCGCATTGGCAAGCGCATCGCGATGGGGGTGGATGGCGAGCTGTGGCTGGTGCTGCACTTGATGATTGCCGGTCGGCTGCACTGGCGGCCGCGGGGAGCGAAGCTGGCGGGGCGGCGCTCGTTGGCAGCGTTCGATTTTACCGGCGGTTCGCTGGTGCTGACGGAGGTGGGGACGAAGCACCGGGCCTCCTTGCATGTGGTTGCGGGCGAAGAGGGTTTACGGTCTATCGATCCCGGCGGGATTGAGATTTTCGCGAGCGACTTGGCGGCCTTTCGCGAGGTGCTCACGGCGGAGAACCGCACGCTGAAGCGGGCGCTGACCGATCCGCGCATCGTCAGCGGGATCGGCAATGCGTATTCGGATGAGATCCTGCATGCGGCGCAGCTTTCGCCGGTTGCGCTGACGCGCAAGCTCACGCCGCAGGAGTGGGAGCGGCTGTTTGCGGCGACGCGCGAGACTCTGCAGCTGTGGATCGACCAGCTTACGGGGGAGGCGGAGGACGGCTTTCCCGAAAATGTGACCGCGTTCCGCGAAGGCATGGCCGTGCATGGACGCTATGGGCAGCCTTGTCCGCGGTGTGGAGAGAAAGTGCAGCGGATTCGATACGCGGAGAATGAGACGAACTACTGCGCGCGGTGCCAGACCGCAGGGAAGGTGCTGGCGGACCGGAGCTTGTCGCGGTTGCTGGGAGCGGATTGGCCACGCACGCTGGAAGAGTTGGAGGCGCTGAAGCGGCGATAGCTTCTTAGGTTTCTATGTAGCGCCGTCGCTTCAGCGCGGCATCTTTCTTTGGCGT
>Ga0307479_10007178_pt1 | contig 10269 bp, 8 predicted proteins | sample atmos_gasesECM4C_FD_203743 | JGI IMG/M metagenome (GOLD analysis project Ga0307479, IMG submission 203743) | Hardwood forest soil microbial communities from Morgan-Monroe State Forest, Indiana, United States - atmos_gasesECM4C_515 | ecosystem: Environmental > Terrestrial > Soil > Temperate...
AATGCGGTGCGACTGCCCACCGGAGCGGACGCGGGGATGCGCACGTATCCGCCTCTCGTGATTGCGGAGAAGAACCGTGCTTTTGTGGTGGTGGTGCAGGCAGAGAACCAGACGGGAGTTCCGAACTTGTCGCTCGATCTTTCGCTGAGTGGGTCGTTGCACGGGAGCGGAATAATTCGGCTTGTCCCGCGGGGCGCGGGAGTTGAAAAGCTGGGGCTCAAACCTGCGCAAAGTGAATTGATGGCGCTGCCGCCTTCGGCCGATGGATTGTTGCACAGCACGATGGAAATAAAAATGGGGCGCGAGCGGCGGACGTTGCCGGTGGCGTTTCTGCAGCCCACAGAAAACGGCGTATTTCACTACCGGTACGATTTCGATCGCGACGGGGCGGACGAATGGGTGCTGGAGAATTCGAATTTGCGTCTGATTATTTCGCCGGAATCGGGCGGGCGGGCGCTGGCGTTGGTGGATAAGACATCGGGGCAGAACCTATCGACAAGTGTCGGGCTCTTTCGTGACAATTTTTCGTTCACTGCGAATCGGCCGGGAATTGACGAGGTGCGCGCGCGGGGGCGTTACGGTCTTTTCAATCGGGCGTACGCCGCCGAGTGGCAAGGTGAACAGAAGGGTCCGGTTTTAAAGCTTCACTACGACGCGCCCGATGTTTTTCCAGGCGGCGCGAGGATCGAGAAGTCGATTCAATTCACGGGGGCGAGCGAGGTGCGCTTGGAATATAGCGTCGCGCTGAAGGGCGCTGCGGCGGCGAACGACTCAGCGGAAGACCGGTCGCAATCGTTTGTGGCGGTTAATTCGTTTCCCGCGGTCGCGCGGCCGGGAAGGGAGACGAAGTTTTGTTGGCTTATCGAGCATGCCTCCGAGAACACTGCCGCCGGAAATAGCGAGCCGAAGGGCGGCTGGCACTGCGAGGAGTTCAAGCCGGCGAGCGAACCGATTGAGTTGCCGGCCGGAACGAAGCGCGTCGAGGTTCGAACCACGGGTCGTGCTGCGACCGTTTTGGAATGGGATTGCGCGGCGGAATGCGCGCGAATGACGATTGAGCCGAAACGTTTGTCGGCGCTATTTCGGCTGGAATTTCCGAAATTGACGCCCGGAGGCGATCCGGCGCAATACACGATTCACATTCGAGCGATCGAAAGAGAGTAACGGCCACGTGATATCGCGCAGCGTGAACTTGGGCGGTGCAAACTGCATCTAAGCGACATGGAAACATCGATGCCACGTTTCACCTTGATAGCGATGATCGCAGCGCTTCTGTTCTGCACGGTGCCTTACGCTCGCGCGCAGGATCCCGGACCAATGGCGCCCCCTCCGAAATTTGACGTGAAGCGAATTCCCGCGCAGCCGCATCCCGGGCCGCCGCCAATCCCAGAGCCAGAAATCATCCGGCGATTCGCGGCCAATGAAGACGTGATGCAAAAGGAGTACGATGCCTACAATTTCGCGCGAACGATTCGCATCGAGGAACTTACCGATCCCGGCGGGAAATTTCTGGTTTCCGGAATGGTGTACACCAAACCCGACGGCGAGCGCACCTTGCGAATTGAGAAGCAGGCTGAATCCAACTTAAAGCAGACAGATTTCACGCTCGAAGACGTGCGAATCATCGCGCAGCTTCCGCTTTTCATTTTAACGACCGAGGAAATTCCGAATTACACGTTCACATACGCGGGGCAGGACAAGCTCGACCAGCTCAATACGTACGTTTTTCAGGTGAGGCCGAAGCAACTGAGCCGCAAGCGCCGCTTTTTCGAAGGGGCCGTATGGGTGGACGATCGCGACCTTACGATCGTAAAAAGTTACGGAAAATTCATCGGCGAGATTGCCGGGAATGGAACGAAGCTGCCGTTCACGATGTTCGAGACTTTTCGCGAGAATTTTCAGGACAAGTACTGGCTGCCGACCTACACGCGTTCGGACGATTTCATCGAGAATGAAAAAGTGGGCGAGCTGCATGTCAGAATGGTGATTCGCGATACGGATTTCAAGCTGGCCGGGACCGGGGCGCCGCCTCCGTCTGGAAATACAAATGAAGGGCCTGGCGGCGGAACGTCCGAGACGAAAGAAAAGCCTTCATCGCAGTAGCACCGAAAACAGCGCGGCGGATTTCATCGGCGGCGCGCGCGGACCTCAGGCGTCCAATTCCTTGGTTCGCTGTAAATAGCGAGGCAGTTCGCGAATCGAGTTGAGGATGGCGTCGGGGCGGGCCGCGCGGATGCGGTCGGCCGTGGGAAACGGGCCGAGAACACCAATCGGGCGCACGCCCGCCCGGCGCGACATTTCGATATCCTCCGCTGTGTCGCCAACGTAGATGCATTCCTCCGGGGCGAGACCGATGCGTTCGAGCGCGAGATTCAAAGGAGCGGGGTGCGGTTTTCTTTTGGGTGCGTCTTCGCAGCAGACGCAGGTGGAAAAATAATCGGTGAGCGCGAAATCCCGGATCTGCCTGCGGACCCTGGGCCGATTTCCGCTGGTGACGACCCCCAGGATGAACTCTCGCTTGAGCGCGCGGATGATTTGTCTGGCGCCGGGCATCAACCGGGGATTTTCTCGCTTGTAGGCGAGCGTCCAGATTCGGTCAGCTTCATCCCATTTTGCGCGCGGCAACCGAGCGGCGCGATAGACGCGGTACCAGTTGGGAGAATAGTGGCGTGCGAGATCGTCGAGCCCCCAATTGACGCCCATGGCCTGAAACATCGCGAGATAGGCGCGAGAGTCCGCGCCATAGGAATTGACGAGCGTGCCGTCCCAGTCAAAAAGGACGGCGCGAGCAGAAAAACGCCTGCGTTTCACCAGAGAATCGTATCAGAGGTGGCGATCAAGCTGTGCGGTAGCGAGTCGGCACAACATCGTCGCGGCGAATCGCGAAGTCGTCGAAGCTCGCCGCGTAGCCGCGCCAGCCGGGCATGTCCGATTCCTCCGCTCGCACGATATGCGCAGCGGTGCACATCTGGACAGACCCCTGGCCCATCGGGCGTTCGACGAGCGCTACTTCGAGCTCGATCGCGGTGCCCGGTTCGAGCGAACACGGCGCCAGGAAATAGACGCCGCTCGAACTTATATTCCGCGTGACGAGAACCACGGGAATCGGCTCGACCTTGTCGCCGACGCGGGTAAGACGAAGCGGCAGCGAAAGATAGGCGCGCGGATTGCCCCGCCGTTCCCGGGCCACACCAATGGCGTGGGTGGGAATGCGAGCAAAGCGTTGTGGTCCAGGTTTGCCTGAAAAAGCGGTTACTGTGGTAGTGCGGAGTTCAGATTCATGCAGCGGCGAAACGTACGTCAAATTCCCACGTTCCGGAGCAGCCCCCATAGCGTCTCCTCAGCCCTGTCCTGAATTGAAAGCCTAAACACCCCGAATTGGTTCGACAAATATGCTCGCAGCCTGCGGGTGGGTCAACACGGTACAGGGCTGAGGTGCCGTATCGTGTAACATTGGAACGCCAAATATGACCCGGGGTCAAGCGAAAGATTTTGTTGGCAGCCCTCGCGAGAGGCGCAGCGATTTGGGCGCAAGAAACGGATAGTAGCTGAGCCCGTTGTGCGCTAATTTCGGGATGTAACGGGAACCGAACGAGCGGAATTTATGACACCGAGCACACTTCGAGCGACTACGGAGAAACAATACCGGCCAGAGGCCGCTCGCTGGCGGGCGGTTCAGTCACGTGACCGAGGCGCGGACGGCGTCTTCGTTTATGGCGTGCGTTCCACGGGAATCTACTGCCGGCCATCGTGCCCTTCGCGCAAACCGCGGCCGAATCAAGTGGTGTTTTTCCCGTTGCCGGAAGCGGCCGAGCAGCAGGGTTTCCGCGAATGCCGGCGTTGCCGGCCGCGAACCGCGAATCTGCGCGATCCCCGAACGCAGGCGGTGGCAAAAGTGTGCCGCGAGATTGACGCCAGCGTGCGCGAAGGCAACGACGCCCCGGTGACGCTTTCCGCCCTGAGCGCGCCGCTCGGAATGAGCCCTCATCAACTGGAGCGCGCCTTTCGCAGCGTGATGGGCATCACGCCGCGCCAGTACGCCGACGCGCAGCGCATGCGCCGGCTCAAATCTCAATTGAGAAAAGGAGACGATGTGACAACTGCACTGTACGACGCGGGATTTGGCTCGAGCAGCCGGCTATATGAGCGAGCGCCTTCGCATCTGGGCATGACGCCCGCCACCTACCGGCAAGGCGGCGCGGGAATGCGCGTCAACTACACCATCGTGGATTCGCCGCTCGGACGGCTCCTCGTGGGCGCCACGGAACGCGGCATCAGCGCGCTCTATCTTGGCGAATCCGATGCACGGCTGGAAACCGCGCTGCAGAAGGAATACCCTCGCGCGGAAATACGGCGCGACCGCAATGGTCTTGAGGGGTGGGTGAGCAAGATCCTCGAGCATCTGCGCGGCCGCGAGCCAAATCTCGATTTGCCCACTGATGTGCAAGCGACCGCGTTTCAGCGCCGCGTTTGGGAAGAGCTTCGGCGGATTCCGTACGGAACCACGCGCACATACAGCCAGGTGGCGCGAGCGATTGGGCAGCCGGCGGCGGTTCGAGCCGTGGCGCGGGCGTGCGCGACGAATCCAACGTCGGTGGTGGTGCCGTGCCATCGCGTAGTGCGCGGCGATGGCAATCTTGCCGGCTATCGTTGGGGAGTCGAACGGAAGCGGGCGCTGCTGGAGCACGAATCCACGAATGCTGCAGCGAAGAAAGCAAAGGCAGTGCGAGCCTGAGTCGTGATGTAGCTCACCTCTTTAGAGGTGAGGCCGTGTGAGGCTTTCGCTTTTCGTACCGCTGGCCTCCGGCCGGCGCTTTGCCTGTTGCTTTTCGTACCGCTGGCCTCCGGCCGGCGCTTTGCCTGTTGCTTTTCGTACCGCTGGCCTCCGGCCGGCGCTTTTGCCTGTTGCTTTTCGTACCGCTGGCCTCCGGCCGGCGCTTTTGCCTGTTGCTTTTCGTACCGTTGGCCTCCGGCCGGCGCCTTTGCCTGCCGCTTTTCGTACCTCTCCTAGCACCTGTTATCCTGAACGCAGTGAAGGATCCGCTTCTGCCTTTCGTCCCGCCGGTTTACCCTGAGGAACGGAGGGCGCCTACCAGCTCTTCCGCCTTTCATCGCCGTACGCTCCGTCACATCACTGCGACCGAACGGTCTCATAGCACATCCAAGTTAAGTGAAGGCGAGCCGAAGCGACTCGCGCCGCAAAGAAGAGGCGTAAGAAAGCACCGGCGAAAGAATGCGGCCAAGGAGAAAACCATGGGCAAGCTCGACGGAAAGATCGCACTGATCACAGGCGGCAATAGCGGCATCGGACTCGCCACCGCGAAGCGCTTCGTCAACGAAGGCGCGCACGTCTACATCACCGGACGCCGTGAGAAGGAGCTGTCTGCGGCGGCGAAAGACATCGGCAAAAATGTCACCGGCGTGCAAGGTGACGTCGCGAAGCTCGCCGATCTCGACCGGCTCTTCGCGCAAATCAAGCGCGAAAAGGGCAAGCTCGACATCGTGTTCGCGAATGCCGGTATAGCCACGTACGCGCCGCTCGGCACGATCACCGAGGAGCACTTCGACTCGATCTTCGGCACCAATGTGAAAGGGCTGCTGTTCACGGTGCAGAAGGCGCTTCCGCTCATTCCGGACGGCGGCTCGATCATCCTGAATGCGTCAATCGTGGGGAGCAAAGGGCTTGCCGCAAATAGCGTTTATAGCGCGACGAAAGCCGCGCTGCGTTCGTTCGCGCGCACATGGACCACGGACCTGAAGGATCGCCACATTCGCGTCAACGCAGTGAGTCCCGGCCCGATCGACACGCCCGGCCTGAGCAACTTATTGGCGTCGAGCGGCGTAGGTGAGGAACGGCGGAAAATGATTTCGAGCGGCGTCCCGCTCGGCAGGCTTGGCACCCCCGATGAAATCGCCAAAGCCGTGGTATTCCTCGCCTCCGACGACAGCAGCTACGTGACGGGCGCAGAATTATTCGTGGATGGTGGCTTCGCACAAGTGTAGATGTTCGTAGTGGCGGACACGAAGTAATGTAGCTCACCTCTTCAGAGGTGAGGCCTTTCACGCCATCGCGTTCGTAGCGCCGCCCTTCAGGGTGGGCAGCCCTTCAGTACCGTAGGCTTCAGCCTGCCACCGTAACAACTCCCACAAACCCGACAATGCTTGGCTTCCGCAAGGGATCGGGTACCCGCTCGGGTAGCTCCCGAAGGGATACCGTTACTGATAATATTAGGGCGATGATCCTTCGTGCCGGAGGTCTGGACCAGCAGTCAGCGTAGCATCGCGAACCAATTGTAAGGTAAACGGACGGCTAGTTCACCCAGTCGTCGCTGGGGTGCACGAAGAGCCCGGCCTTTTCCTACGTAACGAGAGAACAACGTGAGCCAAGGACTGCTGTTCAATACGTATCAGATATATCAGGTCCTCCAGGGACAAACAGAAGCCGTAAAGAAGAAAGTGCAGTCGATCGCGGCTGACAAGCTCTTAAATGCTAGTGAGCACGATCTGGTCCAAGCTCTTATCGAGGAATTTCGGCTAAGCGTTCCCGCGATCAAAACCGAGGAAATCTACATCGCTCATTCCGGGGAGACCCGCGTCGATGTGAGTGGTGACCCAATGAGAGTGATTTTCACCCCGGGCCCCTTCTACGTACCAGGCAGCCAAACGGTTATTGCCGTGCCGTTCGACGGTGATGCGGAGCTGTTTAAAGTCCAGCCGCAGAGCTACACCTTAAATCCTCCACGTGCTGAGATACGAAATGGAGAACTCCTTCTCACTTATGTGAGAACAGATCACAACGGAGCAGCGATCAAACAAGAGTATCAGGACACCGTCAACTCAATTAATCAGTACCTTCGATCACTCTCAGAATCGGCGCTGCAATTTAACGGTCAACTTGAAACCCTTGTGACGTCCCAATTGAAGACGCGGAAGGATAGGCTACTCGCGGATGCGGGCATGACTGCGTCAATCGGTCTGCCGATGAAGAAGCGCCAGGGAATGCCGACGACCTACGCGGTTCCCGTAACCAGGCGTATACCAAAGATCGAGCAAATAAGCGTCGGTGGCTCGTTCAAACCCGAGCCCACGCTTTCTAGGGAAGATTACGAGGAAATCCTTCGAATCATGAGAAACATGGTCAGAGTAATGGAACTCAGCCCCCATGCGTTCTTGGGTATGGGCGAGGAGGATCTCCGCTACCACCTTCTCGTTCAGCTCAACGGCGTTTTTCAGGGGCAGGCCACAGGGGAAACCTTCAATTTTCAGGGCAAGACAGATATTCTCATCAGTGTCGACGGCAGAAATGTTTTTATTGCGGAGTGTAAATTCTGGAAGGGTGAAAAAGCGTTCCTCGGCACAATAGATCAACTCCTTTCGTACCTAAGCTGGCGGGACACAAAGGCTGCCGTCATCATATTCAATAGGAACGCTGATTTTAGCGCGGTGTTGGCAAAAATTGCTGAGATAGGACCTAAGCACCCCAATTTCAAACGTGACATCGGCAAGTCAGATGAAAGCACGTTCAGGTATGTTTTCTCGCAACCGAACGACGTAAATCGTGAAATCAGTCTTACAGTACTAACCTTCGATATTCCGACAGCATCTACGGCCGCCTGAACGGCCTCTAAATAAGGGCTCTCGGGAATAGTTACTATTCCGCTGACGGCCCCGTTCTTATGCCTCACGGGACTATGCGCTTCAACTATTCAAGGCCCCTAATCGACGAAGACCGCCGCACTTAGCTTCGGCGACAGATTTGCTCCCTCCTCGAAGGTTGCATTTTCGCACCTCTCGAAATTCGATTTTCCACAGCTCTACGTAGTTATACGGATGCCGTACGTAGTTTCCACAATTGATCCAGCCTCGAACCTTCGATTAACGTGAGTCGGGCAGATATGACGAGCCCTTGAAGAAGTAACATGAACATCGACAAAGTTATCGGACGCCGCAAACAGCATCCGCAGGCGGAAATCGTCCGCCACACCCGTAAGTGCCGCATCTGCAATCACCCTCGCCGCGCCGAGCTCGAGCAGGACTTCCTCAACTGGCGCAATCCCCACGAAATGGTCGAAGAATACGAGCTCGCTCACCATTCGGCGATCTACCGCCACGCCCAGGCTCTCGGCCTCACCGCCCAACGTGTTGAGAACGCCTGCGCCGCGCTCGACCTCATCGTGGAAAAAGTGGAAGACGCGCACGTCACCGGCCACACCATAATCCGCGCCATGCGAGCCTACTCCTGCCTCACGCCCAAGGGACGCTGGGTCGAGCTTCCCAAGCGAGTCGTCTACGAGAGCGTCCGCAAATCGCCCGCCCCGGAGTCGGCCGCAAAGCCCGCTGCGAAACCAGCCTCGAAGCCCGATTCGCGGCCGCAAGAGGCTCCCGCCAGCCCCGAAATTCTAATCGCGAACGCGCGATTAGAAAACCGCGCAAATCATTGAAAACAAACGTTCGCGATCAAGTCTAATCGCGAACGGATTGCGATTTTGTTTCACAAAAATCAAGGGGCTTGGAATGCGGAGACTATGTCTCGGAGGGTCTGACAATTTGATCGTAGATCCACAACAGCAGAGTGGTCGCCATCCCGATGGCGGTGATGGCCCACCAGAATCGCGTCGGCCGGTGCTGCACCTCACCGAAGTAGTGCAGGAGATATCCGCCGATGCGTCCGGCCACAAACGCGCCGATGCCCAGCGGCAGAAATGCAAAACCCATGTAGGTGCCTTGCTGGCCGGAAGGCGCCAACCGGGAAATGTAGTCGTAGTAGCGCGGCTGCTGCGTGAGCTCGCCGAGCGCAACGATGACCAACGCCACATACGCGGCGGTGACAGTTGGATGCACAGCGATCACGGCAAAAGCGATCATCGAGATGAGAGTGCCGAGGAGCACTGCGCGAAAAGCGCTCACACGTTTGGTGAGCACGCTGATCACTACCGTCAACGCGATCACCACGATGGGACCAGTCGCAAGCATTCTTTCGGTGTTGGCTTGCGGATCGATGTAGTCGTGCACGTAGAGCGGCAGAGTGATGAACTCCTGCCAGTAGACGATCCAGTAGCCCGTAAAAATCAGAAGAAACAGCATGAATTTTGGATTCGTCAGAACTTTGCCGAAGTTCGAAAGAGTCTCGGCGACACTCGTTACTTGTGTTTCGTTGGATTGCCGAGGCTCCTTGAAAAATATCAAAACCAGAAAAAACATGAGAAACACGATGGCGGCTGCGACGCGAAAAACATTTTCGACGCTGAGATTTTGGTGCACCCAGGAAGCGACGATGGGCCCCAGCGCGCCGCCGATGTTCACCAAGGTGTAGTAGATCGAATAACCGATGGAGCGGACGTTTTCTTTCGATGCGCGCGCGGTGGTTCCAACGACGCAGGGCTTTACCAGCGCAACGCCCAGCGCTGGAAGCGCCAGGATGAAAAGCACGAAGAGTCCCAGCGGCAGCGAATTGCGAACGGGCGCAATCCACGGAGAGCCGATCGAGCCGAGCAGGAAGTAGGCGGCAGTGAGAATCAAGTAGGCCAGAGAGAGCGCGCGGCGAAAGCCGAGCCTGTCGGCAGTGGCTCCTCCAACGATCGCGAGAAACCACACCAGGCCGCCAAAGAATCCGGTGAGATCGGCCGCCCGCTCGGTGGGGAAATTGAGCACTTCATGCAGGTAGCGCGCAAGAGAGGCGAACGCGGCATAGTAGGACAGACGCTCGAAGAGTTCGCTGATATTGGCGACCCAGAAGGCGGGCTCGAAACCTTCGCGAATTTCCTTCAGGCGCTGGGAAAAGCTCAAGAGATTCTCCTCGGCGTGACGCCGCCGACAGATTTGCGCGCGCGACCGGCGGCGATTGTATCGGAAACCGTTGGCGGGTCGCCGGGTTTCTTCAACAATTCCTCTGCGCAGCTATTTTGAGGTGATGACGGATCACGGGAAGACGACTGAAGCGCGCGATTATTTTTACGACGCGCTTAGCGGGAGAGGAGAAAGCTTCGAACGGATCAGCGACTCGACACGATTTATCACGTTGGGATCGCATTCAATTTCGATGTGCGGCTTTTCGAACGTGCGCGCGAACCAGGAGTAGCCGTTGCACTGAACCGGATTCGAGGAGTAGTCGAGGCGAATATTACCGATGATTTTGGTGCGTGCCGGGTCGGCGGCGCGAATTTCCGGCCGGCCGTGGAGGTAGCCGTTCGATTGATAAAAATTAGCGGCCTGCTCCACATTGGCGGGAATGAGCGAATCGTCCTCGCCGATTTTGGAGACGCTATCCAC
>Ga0307479_10007180_pt1 | contig 10268 bp, 10 predicted proteins | sample atmos_gasesECM4C_FD_203743 | JGI IMG/M metagenome (GOLD analysis project Ga0307479, IMG submission 203743) | Hardwood forest soil microbial communities from Morgan-Monroe State Forest, Indiana, United States - atmos_gasesECM4C_515 | ecosystem: Environmental > Terrestrial > Soil > Temperate...
TCGCTTTCGGCTGGGCCTTGATGCTCGCGGCCATGATGCTCCCGGTGGTTGCGGCGCCGCTGCGGCATGTTCGCGATCGCAGTTTCGCGAGGCGGCGCACCCGCGCGATGCTCCTCTTTGTCCTCGGATATTTCGCGGTGTGGATGGCCGCGGGCGCAGTCCTGCAGCTTGTTGCGCTCGCAGCGGTATCGGTCTTGCCCGTGCCGGCGTGGCTTGGCCTTGCTTTTGCGATCGCGTTGGTGTGGCAGATAACGCCCACCAAGCAATGGTGCCTGAACCGCTGCCATCGCCGGCCGCAACTCGCCGCGTTCGGGGTCGCCGCGGATCGCGACGCTTTCAATTTCGGGTTAACTCACGGTGCCTATTGCGCAGGCGCCTGCTGGGCGCTGATGCTGCCGATGCTGCTTGCAGGGGAGGGGCAACTCCTCGCGATGTTCGCTGTCACGCTCTTGGTATTTGCCGAGCGGCTGGAGGCGCCGAGGCCGCTGGGCTGGCGTTGGCGCGGCACGGGCAAGGGCTGGCGCATCGTCCTGGCTCAGGCGCAAGCGGTCCGGGTTGGTTTCACGGCTGATCCCGCGGCCTGATTGTAGCGATTTCGCCGTGACGGCTTGCTGCTTTTGCGCTAGGCAGCGAACCATGAGCCGTCGCATCAAAAAACCATTGCCGAAGTCGCGCCCCCCGGGCGAGCGCGGCCGTAGCCGCCCCGATCGCCAGCACGGCGAACGCGTGGTAGGCAATCGGCCGCCCAGCCATCGTCAGGCTGCGAAGACGCAGCGATTTCAGGAGCCGCGGCCGGAAAAGCGCGCACCGTACGAGCCGCCAGCGGCGAAGCCCGAAGCCGAGCTGCCGCCATTGCCGACCAAGGTTCAGACCGTGGTGGTGACGCCCGACGAAGGCAACATGCGGGTCGACCGCTTTCTCGAGGCGCGATTTCCCGGCCTGTCGTTTTCCCACATCCAGCGCATCGTCCGCAAAGGCGAGCTGCGGGTGAACGGCAAGCGCGCCGACAGCAAGGACCGGCTCGAGGCGGGCCAGAACGTCCGCATACCGCCGCTTCGGCTGGACGCGCCGAAGGTCGCGGGCGTGCTTTCCGAAGCAGCCACCAAGACGCTGCAGGCGCTCAAGGACATGATCCTCTACGAGGATGCCGACGTACTGGTGCTGAACAAGCCCGCGGGGCTTGCCGTGCAGGGCGGCTCCGGCACCACGCGGCATGTCGATCAGATGCTGGAAGTGATGCGCGACGCAAAAGGCCAGAAGCCGCGCCTGGTGCATCGGCTCGACAAGGATACCGCGGGCTGTCTGTTGGTCGCCAAGACGCGCTTTGCCGCGACCGCGCTGACCGGTTCGTTCCGCCATCGCTCGGCACGCAAGATCTACTGGGCGCTGGTCGCGGGCGTGCCGAAGCCGAAACAGGGCCGCATCTCGACCTTTCTCGCCAAGGAAGAGAGCGAGGACGACACTATCATGCGCATCGCCGCCCATGGCGACGAGGGCGCAAGCCACGCCGTGACCTACTATGCGGTGGTCGAGGCGTCGGCGAGCAAGCTCGCCTGGGTGTCGCTGAAGCCGGTGACGGGACGCACGCATCAGTTGCGCGCGCACATGGCGCATATCGATCATGCCATCGTTGGCGATCCCAAATATTTCAACAAGGAAAACTGGGAACTTCCGGGCGGGCTGCAGAACCGGCTGCATCTTCTGGCGCGGCGGATCGTGATCCCGCATCCGCGTGGCGGCGTAATCGACGCCACCGCGCCGCTGCCGCCGCACATGCTGCAGTCATGGAACCTGCTCGGCCTGGAGGCCGACCGGTTCGACCCGATCGAAAACGCGCCTGAAGAATAATTTAGCTTGCGCTTTGGCGATGGCGTCACGACATCATCGCCATGAAACGAATATTGCTGCATTGCTCGGTCGGGCTCGCGCTGCTTGTCGCCGCAAGCAGCGTCTCGGCGCAAACGATCATTCCGCCCGGCGGATCGCCGCTGCTCAATGCACCGCTGCCGCCGCCGCTGCCAGAGCCGAAGATCGCGCCGCCGGTGGTTCCGAAGATGGACGCGCCGTTGCAGCAGAATTATGCGCCTCTGTCGACGAGGCTGTCGTTCAGCGACCGCATCACCGGTTGCCTGCAGGAAGGCGCCGCCGCCGGCCTTGGTCCCAGCGACCGCGAGGCGTATTCGCGATCCTGTGCCAATCGATAGCGTTTTCGAGCGAAGTGGCTATCGGTTCGCGTTAAAAAAACGCGTCCAAAAAAGCATTCTCAGTTCTTGAACTGATCGATAAACATGCGCAGCGAATCGTGCGGGCTTTCGACATCGGTGATCAGCCAGCCGTCGGGGCCGTTGACCAGGATGTAGTTCAGCGTCACGGCGCGGCCGTTGTTGTCGAAGGCTACTCCAACATAGGTCTTGTCGAATTGCCGGCGCAGGATGGAGATCGAGATCGCGCTCAGCTTCCAGGTCTGGCTTTGCACCAGGAAGTCATAAGGCTCGGTCTTCAGCGACGTCCACGCCTTGCGCAAGCTCGGATCGAAGAACTGGCGCGCGGTCGCCTCATCCCGAGCCAGCCCGCCGGAGAGTTCGGGCGCGCCCTTGCCGTAATGGGCGTAGACGTTGCGGACCAGCGATTCCGGCGAATTGAACCCGGCCTCGACGGTGGGGATGCCGAGAGCGGCGAAAAACAGCAAAACAGCCCTGAAAATCCTCAGTATTGTCCTCGGCATTGCCGGCTCGCTTTATTTGTTTCCCTAGCTATCATATTTTACGGGTCGAAATTGATGCGACCAACGGAAGCAAGCCTGAATGCGTGAGCTATTCGACGAGGTGGCGGGACAATCGCCGCTCGATCCGCGGGAGGCGGTGCGGCGCGCCATGCGCACGCCGCAGCGCAAGCGGTTCTATGCGGGCGCCGGCGTTGCCGAAGCCGACGGCGGATTTTCGGTTACCCTCGACGGCAAGCCGATCCGCACGCCCTCGGGCCGCATCGTGACCGTGCCGGTTCGCAACATCGCCGATCGGATGGCGGTGGAGTGGGAGGCGCAACGGGAGATCATCGATCCCCTGACGATGCCGTTGACGCGGTTCGCCAACAGCGTCGTCGAGGCCGTGGTCGACCGCGCGGACCTCGTGCGCGACGACGTCGCGAAATACTTGCACTCCGATCTTCTGTTCTATCGCGCCGGCCACCCCGAAGCGCTGGTCGCGCGCGAGGCCGCGCATTGGGATCCCGTGCTGTTCTGGGCGGCGGACGAGCTCGGGGCCCATTTCATTCTCGCGGAAGGCATCATGCATGTGCGCCAGCCCGAGCAGGCGGTCGAGGCCGCCCGCGCAGCGTTGCCGTCCGATCCCTGGTCGATCGCGGCGCTGTATGTGGTGACGACGCTGACCGGCTCGGCGCTGCTGGCGCTGGCGCTTTTCCATCGCGTGCGCGATCCCGATTCCATCTGGGCCGCCGCACACGTGGACGAGGACTGGAACGCCGACGCATGGGGCGTCGACGAGGAAGTCGCCGCCCGCCGTGCAGCGCGATTGATCGACTTCAGGGCAGCGGTTGCCATTTTACAGGCACTGAATACCGCACCTGGTTAACGGGGTCCTTCAGAATTACCTTTTGGAGGGCTGCGACCGCCGATGCACTTGTCGCGGTGTCCCAGCAATAACCTTAAGGATCGAGCACGTATTTCTACGCTCGCGCCCGTCTGCTAGGTTCCTTCGATCCGAGTGTATTGCGTGAGGTAGCCGTGTGATTGATCTGGCCAAGGCAGGGATATGGCCTGCCGTCGTGCTTTTGATACTTTATCTGTTTTACAGCCCTATCTGCCGGACATTGGACTCGCTGGCGCAACAACATCCAAACGACATCGAGACCATCAAGCTTGGTAGTCTTGAGATCAACGTTCGTGCGCGTGATCTGCCTGTGCCAAAGTCTGAAGTCGCCGATGTGCTGAGATTGACCGACACGGCACTGGTTGCGGAGCTGTTCAGCAATCAACGCGGCGGAGCCAATTGCTACTACCCGGACGAGAACAGCGATCCACGCTTCAAGACGGATTCAAGGCTCGCTGAGCTTGGCTTGGCAAAGATGGAAAAGACCAAGACCCCGCCGTCGTTCTGTCCGCACTCCTATGATTACACCGTGACGACGCTCGGGCGCGACTCGCTGGATTTTCTGTTGAAAGTCGTCTCGGTGGAGATTGGCGGCAGGAAGTAGCCCAAGCGAGGCGCTCAATTGGGCCCATTTTGAAGGCCCGAAGTTGCCGGACCGTTGCGGGGTTAACGAGAGGTTTACGACGGCCGGGTTAGGGTGCGCCGTCTCCGTGAGCCCTCTCCATGGTCATTGCCGTCAACCCGACCCTTCCCGTGACTGCCGCCCAAGGCGTTGGGCAGGCGGCCGGCTCGGCAACGGCCGGCCTCGTGCTGCAGCCGGGCACGGTGGTCAATGCGCAGGTGCTCAAGGTCGCCGACAATCTGGTGCAGATCGCGATCGCAAACCTTGCGATCGACGTGCTTTCCGAGATTGCGCTGACGCCGGGACAGAACCTGCAGCTTGCGGTGTCGCAGACGGAAAGCGGCATCCGGCTCGCGGTGGTCGGGCAGGGCGCGGGTGCGGTGGCGGATACCGCAGGCCCTGCTGCGAACGCGCCGGTCAATGAGGTGGCGAATCCATCCGTCCTCGCGGCGCCGTCCAACGATCCGTTGACGCCGCTGGAGCGCATCGCGGTTTCCGTGGCCAGCGCGAGCGCAGCCGCGCAGCAGGGAAGCCAGGCGCCGCTGTTTGCCAATCTGGGAGCGGCTTTGGCATCGAACAGCCTGCCGCCGGCATTGCAGCAGGCGGTGGCTCAGGTATTGGCGCAGCAGACCGGCCTTAGCCCAAACCTCACCGGCGGCGATATCCAGAACGCGTTTCAGAAATCCGGATTGTTTCTGGAGAGCGCATTGGCGTCGGGCTCGGTTTCCCCGGCCAATGGCGTCCCCGACCTGAAGGCCGCGCTGATCGTGCTTCGCCAAGCGCTTGTGACCGCGGTCGGGACGGCGGAAAGCCCGCTCGCGGCGCCCATATCGGCAACGGCCGCGCCTTCCACGAGCCAGACAAAACCGGCTCAGGATAGCGCGGTATCGCCTTCGCTCGCGCCGTCGTTGTCGCCCGAGGCTGACGCAGTTGAGACCCTGTTGCCGCAAGCAAAGGCGCTGCTCGCGGCAGGCCCTGGCACTTTGAGCCCGCTCATCCCTGCCGAGGCCCGCACCAATGCCGGGCCGGGGGCGGTGACGGCCGGCGCGGTGCTCAATCTGTTGCAGGAAACGCTGCAGGAAGTTCCGCCCGCCGCCGGCGATGCATCGCCCGCCACGGTGACCTCGCAGGGCGCTGGCAACCAGGACGTAGCTTCGCGCGCCGGCGCGCCGCCGCCGCCGTTCCGCGGCTCGTTGCCGTCGGCGCAGCCGGTCGCCTCGCCCTCGATTCCCGCCAACGCACCGCTTGCAACCATCACCCATCGCCTGCTCGACGACACCGATGCCGCGCTCGCGCGGCAAACCCTGTTGCAGGTGGCATCATTACCCGATCGCGCCGATCTCTCGGCGACCCGGACCGATCCGACCGTGCCGCGATGGAATTTCGAAATCCCGTTCGCCACCCCGCAGGGGACGGCGATGGCGCAGTTCGAGATCTCGCGCGACGGCGGCGGCAATGAGGTTGCTGCCGCCAAGCGGGTGTGGCGGGCGCGGTTCTCGCTCGATGTCGAGCCGGCGGGTCCCGTGCATGCGCTGATCTCGTTCTCAAGCGAGCGAACCTCGGTGCGGATGTGGGCGGAACGGCCGCAGACCGCAGCGCAACTGCGCGCCGGCGCCAGCGAATTGAGCCAGGCGCTCGCGTTGGCCCAGCTTCAGCCCGGCGATATCGTGATCCGGGAGGGCTCGCCGCCGCAAGCCGCGCCTGCCAAGGCCGGGCATTTCCTGGATCGCGCGCTATGAATACCCAAATCAAGAACCAGCTTGCGGTCGCGCTGCATTACGACCGCACCGGCGCGCCGCGCGTCATCGCCAAGGGCAAGGGCCCGATCGGTGCCAAGATCGTCGAGGTCGCCAGGGCGCACGACATCCCGATCGAGGAGAACGAGGTGCTGGCGGGCGCCTTGTCCAATGTCGAGCTCGGCGACGAGATTCCGGCCGAGCTCTACAAGGCGGTCGCCGAGGTCCTGATCTTCGTGCTGCGGCTGTCGGGGCGCGGGCGCTGATCGCTGCCGGTTTGCGGCAATTCGTCCGATTTGCCGATCCTGATTGGCCTTGTCATTTTTTCACCATGATGCGACAGGCATTTTCGCCGCCCTAAAACGCATTGGATGTGACCTCCGTGATTCAACGCCGCCACGCTCTCGGTCTGCTGGCCGCCGCCAGCCTTTTGCCCTCCCGCAGCTTTGCCGACATCGCGCCCCAGCGCAGCGAAATCCGCGAATCGCTGGCCAAGCGTTTCACCGACGACGGAACCGTCGGCACCTTCGTCGGCTACAAGATCGACGACTACCTCATCATCGCCAGCGACAAGAATCGCTCCGCCGAGCCGAGGCTGCCGGCCTCGACCTTCAAGATTGCCAATTCGCTGATCGCGATGGAGACCGGCGTGGTGCAGGACCCCGACAAGGACGTCTTCAAATGGGACGGGGTGAAGCGCCCGATCGAGGCCTGGAACCAGGATCATACCTTGCGCACGGCGATCGCGGCCTCCGCGGTGCCGGTCTATCAGGAGATCGCGCGCCGGATCGGGCAAGAGCGCATGCAGAAATATGTCGACCTGCTGGACTACGGCAACCGCAACATCGGCGGCGGCATCGACCAGTTCTGGCTAACCGGCGACTTGCGCATCGATCCGCTGCGGCAGGTCGATTTCGTTGACCGCTTGCGGCGCGGCGTGTTGCCGATCTCCAAGCGCAGCCAGGACCTGGTGCGCGACATCCTTCCGGTGACGAAAGTCGGCGACTCCATCATCCGCGCCAAATCGGGATTGCTCGGCGCCGAACGCGGCCAGCCTTCGCTCGGCTGGATGGTGGGCTGGGCCGAGAAGGGCAGCGCCCAGACGGTGTTCGCGCTCAACATGGATTGCGTCGAGCCGCGGCTCATCCCGGAGCGCATGGTGCTGACGCAAGTTTGCCTCAGGGATATCGAGGCGATCTAGGGCTTCAACGGCTTCGTCCTTCGAGACGCATCGCGTTGCGATGCTCCTCAGGATGAGGTCCTCATATGCGGCAGTAAGCCAGACCCTCATGGTGAGGAGCGCGTCTTCGCGCGTCTCGAACCATGAGGCCACGGGAGAAGCGAACAAGCTCAAGCGCGAGCGAAACCGCCGTCGCGTCGGTTCTTTTACCCCAGCATGAACAGCTCGCGCAAAAACTCGCGCACGGCCTGGCGTGCTTCCCCGGCTATCCTCGAATTGCCGCCGACATGCGGATTGAGCTCGATGCACGCATCCCTGTAGGTGAACGACGCGTCGGTATCGGCGTTGACGAGAACGCCGGCTTCGCCCTCGCGAATATGGCACTGTCGCGCGGTCCGCGCGTCGGCCGAGACGAGGCGGCTTTGCGCCCGAATAAAACAAGCGGGGGAAGGGCTGTCAATTTGGACTAGCCGGCTTGCCGCCCGATTCGCCCGAGATGGGTGAAGCCAAAGCCGGCCTCGTATTTCAGGCCGTAGCCGAGCGCGCGGTCGATGCCGATATGGGCGAGCCAGATCATCGCGATCGACAGGATGAGGGGCTCGCCGATCGCAAAGCCGAGCGTCAACAGCGCTACCGGCGCCATGTAGCTGTGCGCGGCGTTGTAGACGAAGGCGCCGGTCTTGGGGTCGATCAGATAGGCCGCAAAGCTCAGGTCGGGCGCCAGGAAGAGAATCGCGAACACCCACCACGAGCCGCCCCAGCTCACATAGAGCACGAGCATCCCCGCAAACAGCGTCAGCCCTTCGAGGCGGAGCAAGATTTTGACGCCGCCGGTGACGGCGCCGGTGGGCTCAGAGGCGGCGGTTTGGCTCATTCGTTAACTCCCCGATTGTCGGCTGCTTCTTGAACCCCTTGTACCCGCAAAACGGCCGAAGCCAACGGCCGAATGCCGGTTTCCGCTTCCGAAATTGCCGTGTTAGAACCCCCAAAATGGTCTGATTTTAGCACCGGCGGGAGCACATGAAAGATATCCTGGATACCCTTGAGGAGCGCCGCGCCGGCGCCAAGCTCGGCGGCGGCGAGAAGCGCATCGAGGCGCAGCATGCGCGCGGCAAATTGACCGCGCGCGAGCGCATCGAGCTTCTGCTCGACAAGGGCAGTTTTGAGGAATTCGACATGTTCGTCGAGCACCGCTCGACCGAGTTCGGCATGGAGAAGTCCAAGGTGCCCGGAGATGGCGTGATCACCGGCTGGGGCACCGTCAACGGCCGCAAGACCTTCGTCTTCGCTAAGGATTTCACCGTGTTCGGCGGCTCGTTGTCCGAAACCCATGCGCAAAAAATCGTGAAAATCCAGGACATGGCGATGAAGGCGAGGGCGCCGATCATCGGGCTTTACGATGCCGGCGGGGCGCGCATCCAGGAAGGCGTAGCTGCGCTCGCGGGCTATTCCTATGTGTTCCGCCGCAACGTGATTGCGTCCGGCGTGATCCCGCAGATCTCCGTCATCATGGGACCCTGCGCTGGCGGCGATGTCTATTCGCCGGCCATGACCGACTTCATCTTCATGGTGAAGAACACCAGCTACATGTTCGTCACCGGCCCCGACGTGGTGAAGACCGTCACCAACGAGGTGGTCACGGCCGAAGAGCTCGGCGGCGCCTCGGTGCACGCGACGCGCTCCTCGATCGCGGACGGCGCGTTCGAGAACGACGTCGAGACGCTGTTGCAGATGCGCCGGCTGATCGACTTTTTGCCATCCAACAATTCCGACGGCGTGCCGGAATGGCCGAGCTTCGACTCGATCGAACGCCTCGACATGTCGCTGGACACGTTGATCCCCGACAATCCGAACAAGCCCTACGACATGAAGGAACTGATCCTGAAGGTCGTCGACGAGGGCGACTTCTTCGAAATCTCCGAGGCGTTCGCGAAAAACATCGTCACCGGCTTCGGCCGCATCGCCGGCCGCACGGTCGGCTTCGTCGCCAACCAGCCGATGGTGCTGGCGGGCGTGCTCGACTCCGATGCCTCGCGCAAGGCGGCGCGCTTTGTGCGTTTCTGCGACGCCTTCAACATCCCGATCGTGACTTTTGTGGACGTCCCCGGCTTCCTGCCCGGCACCGCCCAGGAATATGGCGGGCTGATCAAGCATGGCGCCAAGCTGTTGTTCGCCTATTCGCAATGCACGGTGCCGCTGGTCACCGTGATCACCCGAAAAGCCTATGGCGGTGCCTTCGACGTCATGGCGTCGAAGGAAATCGGCGCTGACATGAACTACGCCTGGCCGACCGCGCAGATCGCGGTGATGGGCGCCAAGGGCGCGGTCGAGATCATCTTCCGCGCCGACATGGCCGACCCGGAAAAAATCGCCGCGCGCACCAAGGAATACGAAGACCGCTTCCTGTCGCCCTTCATCGCCGCCGAGCGCGGCTATATCGACGACGTCATCATGCCGCATTCGACAAGGCGACGGATTGCCCGGGCGCTGGCGATGCTGCGCGACAAGCATGTCGAGATACCGGTGAAGAAGCACGACAATTTGCCGTTGTAAAAGCAACTCGTCATCGAATGTAGTCTATTCGAATGCTGAGGGTGGTGATTGGTGGAGTGTGTTTGGTTGGTGGCATCGTGTCCACCGCCCTCATGCTGTATTATTTCTTTTTCATGCTAGGTAGCGTCAGACCTGACAAGAAGCGGTACCTACCTTTTCTTGGTCCCTTTGCGCTTTTGCTCCCGCAATTGTGGGATGAAGGGGGTAATAAGGCTCGAGTTAGAGTGTTTGTGTTTGCTTTATTGTTCGGAGCGTGTTTCGGCGGGATGGCCCTGGCCATTAATTTTCTTCCCCTTCCGGAGTGGTCTTTAAGGTGATGCGACGAATTGCCGGGGCGCCAAAGGACAGCGCGTATGGGTAGAGCGAAGCGAAACCCATCAATGCGGCTGGCGAAGATGATGGGTTTCGCGAAGGGCTCAACCCATCCTACGCGCCTGGCCTGTTCGCGGTTCAATGCGCTGCGGGTTGCGGCCTGCCGGTTGCGGCGGCCGCGGGCGCGGCAATGTGCATGCAGCTGATCGATCCGATGATGTTGGCGCCGTATTGCACGAAGCCGTCCGGTGTCGGAG
>Ga0307479_10007182_pt1 | contig 10267 bp, 12 predicted proteins | sample atmos_gasesECM4C_FD_203743 | JGI IMG/M metagenome (GOLD analysis project Ga0307479, IMG submission 203743) | Hardwood forest soil microbial communities from Morgan-Monroe State Forest, Indiana, United States - atmos_gasesECM4C_515 | ecosystem: Environmental > Terrestrial > Soil > Temperate...
TGTCACGCCTGCGCCTCCTCCACCCCCCACTGTCTATTCATTGACGCTGAATCCTGAGAACGTTTTTGGGGGCCAATCTTCGACGGGCACGGTAACCCTAACCGGGCCAGCCCCAGCGGGTGGCGCTCAAGTCTTTCTTTCCAGCAACAACGGAGCGGCCAGAGTGCCTTCCAGCGTGATCGTTCCTGCGGGAGCCACCAGCGCAACGTTCACAGTCAACACGTCTTTCGTTCTCATCTCCACTTCCGCCACAATCTCGGCGTCGTACAACGGTACCACCCGGACAGCAACTCTTGGGGTGCTCTTGTAGCGAAGGCGACATGATTTGTGTGGCACAGCCAATCTTGGCTGTGCGCTTCATCCAAGTTCGCGGACCACTCAGCTCGCCCGCGTCCAGCCGCCATCGGGTTTTTCTGTCGCCTCGCCTGCTCGGGCACGTTAAGGTGTTCCACCCGTCAAGTCTACTCTGTCGAAGGAGCCGACGCCGTCATCTAATCAGCCGAGTTCAATTACTTTCAAGATCACTCATTGAGGTATGAGTGTGAACCCTCCCCAGTTAAAATTGGTCGTTTCAAAGACCACACGGATCGTCACCTGACCCGCGGACAACGCCACTGGTTTCGTCATAGGTAGGCGGCGAAAAACGGACCAGTCGTTCAAGGGAGAAGCAATCGCGGTTGATGACAACGAGCCAAGACTCCTGCCGGAGGGATATTCAAAATGGAATGAGTTTCTATCTCGTCCATCTCCCTGTTTCGTCACAAGAACAACCACATCGACAAAGACGCGTTTTTACCGCTTCCTGTAATCCCCCCTAAGTCGTTCTCTGAACTGCCTCCAAAGAAGCAGGTTTACCTTCAGGGCGTTGTTGACGGTAAGTCCAAAAAGGAAGCCGCGTTAGCTGCTGGCTACAGCGAACACACGGCTCGTTCCATTGCAAAGATTGAAGCGCCAGATGTAAGAGCAGCTTTTAAGGCCATGATGCAAAAGCTTGTGTCGCCTAGGAAGATCGCGCAGCGCGTAGCTGAAGGGCTGGACGCGACAGAGACGAAGTTCTTTCAGAAGGATGGAGCTGTGAAAGAAGAGCGCGAAGTGATTGCGTATGGCGAACGCCGCGAGTACGCAAAGATGGCAGCGGAGTATAGCGGTTACGTTGACCCGCAGAAAGACAAGCAACCAATAGTCGGTATCAGCGTAACGGTTGAAAACATAGGAACCGAAACAGTTGGAGCGCCGCGATCTTTTGTTACTGATGTTGTGGACGTTGAACCAGAACGGACACAGGTAGAGACAGCGAGCACGGAGGGAGGAGCCGGGTCTTAGAAACATGGTTACAGGCTCGCTTCAGGCTATTGGCCGCGTTATCAGGCGCTTACAGACAGGAAACGGATTTCACTCAAGAGATCGTGCAAAATTCGAGCAGTAAAGGGGGCAAAAAGGGAATGGGACGCGGAGGCCGCCGACCGGGAGCAGGGCGCAAGCCGAATCGACCAGAACCAAGCAAAGGTGAACTATGAAAACAAGACGATTCTGGAAAAGAGTGGCCAAAATGTTTGTTGTCACGTTAGTCTGAGCTGGTCGCGCAAGCTCCAAAAGCGATCACCTATATCCTTACTGGTTGACGCCGTCAGAGTTGGCAATTTGTCGATTCGCAGGGCTGCAATTCTTAGGTCCAGTTCCCGCTGAGAAAGTTTTTGCTGCTCTGCGAGAATTTGGCGCAAAGCAAAAATCTCCAATTTTGCATCAGCCAAAACGGAAGCAACGCTTTGGCTCAACATCGCAAACAGTTTCTCAACGGTTTCGTCGGTCATGCGGTTAACCTCTCAAAATGGTGCAGATTCTATTTCCGAATCGTGAAACGTAACAGGCAAAGAAAATGAGAAATGGCGAACACGATAGACTGAACTTGCTAAGGACACTCGTTTGGCTGTGCTTGCTGCTGGCCAGCCCGAGTCTGGCCTGGGGCCAGGGCGCTCGGGTGGACAATCCCGGTGGTCCTGCTACACGCTCGGTGCAAGGATTCCTTGCTCCGTTGCCCGGTGCCACTATCACTGTCTGTACATCCGCCGCAACAGGCACGCCATGTTCTCCGCTTGTGCCAACGTCGCCTGTGACATTGTGTACGGACTCAAGTTGTGCTGTGGCCGCTCCCAACCCTTTCACCGCAGATGCCAGCGGGAACTTCGGCTTTTGGGCTATTCCCGGCACCTACAAAGTAAGCGTGACGGCTCCCGGCACAACCGGCTACCTGTTGACGGTCACGGTGCCTATCGCGAACGGCTCTAACATTTCGGTGGGCTCTATCTCTGCCAGCGGACAAATCACCTCCACGGTTACGACCGGCACACCTCCGCTTGTCATTGCCAGCACAACGGTAGTTCCTAACCTGAATGCGCAGCTTCACAATGGCTTGACGGCTCCGGCGAGCGCGATTGTGGGCATATCGGACACACAAAGCCTCACCAACAAGACCCTGACGGGAGCCTCTACCGGAAACAGCGTCAGCATATTGAACGCGCAAAAGGATGCTTCTCCGATTGTGGGTACAGGTGGGGCGGTGACGGTCTATACCTACACAATTCCGCCCAACACGATTGCGAACCTGAAAGGGTTCCGGCTCACAACGTCATTCAGCCACACGACAGGCAATGGCACGGTCAATTATCTAATCTCGCTAAACGGTCAGACTCTTTGGAGCTTGTCGATTAGCTCCACCAACTTTGGGACCGTGGGCCTGACGGTATTGAACAGCGGGGCAACAACTGGCGATTGTGCCTTAACCACTCAATGGCAAAATGGCGGTATCGTTCTATCCCCAACTGTCAGCGGCCTGTCGTGGAGCAGCAATCAGGTGCTCACGATCACATTCAGCGCGGCCAACACGGAACAGGTAACGCCGATCATGTGGATAGTCGAGCAGATTCAGTGATGAAGCGCATAGAATCAAAGCCAGCGCTCGAAGCGGAAATGATGGGAGTCTAACCTTGCGAAGAAGGCTCAGGCTCACGCTGGCCCTGGGAGGCTTCCTGTGGTGGCGCATTAGGAGTAGACTGCTGTTCCTGAATTGCCTTTTTCTGACGATTGGCTTCGTCAATCGTTTTGATCCTTGAGGTGCTTTCTTGGAAGTGAGAGACATCCTGCGCAACGGAAAGGCCGGGGAGGGCTTCTCCAGTGGCTCGGTTGGCCCGATACGCGGAGATCGAGCCGACGATTTGAACCCCGTCCGTAGCAGTGGAATAGATGACGGGACCTCCGCTTACCCCATTGATCGCCACACCGTCCACGAGATAGGCGTTCCTAAAGTCTTGCCAAGCGCTGATGTTCCCAGAGAAAAAGCAGAGCGTGTATTGAGCAATCGCGGGGTAGCCCAACCATGCCACCTCGACACCGATAGGCAACCGACGCTCAATTGGGAGCAATGGTATAGGGTGCTCTGGAAACTTAAGCTTGCCAACCGACATGAGAATGACCGCTGAATCTTTTGAAGGTTCCATCCAAATTACTCGGTCCGCCTCTTTCAGAAACTCAGTTGTATTGGTAGCGAGCTGCATGATTCTAATGGGTTCTTGCCAATCATCGGCATGTTCCACCACGTGATGCGCGGTAGCAATCCCACATAAATTCTTGGATTCGTTGTAGAAGCACAAAAATCCGGTGCCGTGACCTTGTGGTGTCTCTATTTTTACAATTGAGGGCGCAACTCTCTCGACAACTTCATTCCAATTCATGCTGGCTTCCCTTTGAGTTCGATAGGAGCGTAAGGGGGAGCAAGTTGTGGGCTTGCTCCTCTATTCGCCCCCAACGGGGGGCTAGACGTTCTGCACTTCGAGGGTGTCCATGTCTACGTTTATCGGTCCGCGGTGGTATTCCTCAGTTATCCATGTGAACGACCGGACGCCTTCGTCAGAGCGCTCTTTTAAACCATCTCCGAGTGTCAGCACTACTGATCGGATCAGGCGTTCATTGGCGGTCCCAATTGGGTCCTCGCCGTTCTCCCATTTGGAGAGCGTACTTTTGTCAGCGCCAAGCAGCTTCGCAAAATCGACGCCAGACATCTTCAGATACTTCCGAAGGAACCGCACATCTTCTCCGCTCAAACGATACTTCTGCGTAGTCAGATGCCACGCCAACGCGCGCATCAGGTCATTCACGTCTGGGATTATTGGGTCGACGTTCTGACAGGCTTCGCACTCGATCAATTCGATGCCGATTAGTGTTACGCCAGTCAGCCCGCTTTCCTTGAACGGGTATGAGCCTACCGTCACTTTGCCTTCAGAACCGCAATTACTGCAGATCGTAACTTCCTCCTCTCGCTTAGTCATACGCACCTCCTTTTCTCCGCGACGGAAAAAATGGTTATCAAAAATGCCCGCGCGATTGTCTTGAAACTAAAAACAATTGCCAACCACTTCCCGCCTGGCTCGTAACCCTCCACACGGAATTTCAACTCCCCCGTCTTGATGTCGGTCTCGGGGGCGTCATAAATCCGACCGGTCCTAAGCACAATCCACGCATCCTCGAAGGACAACTCCTCATTCACCAACTCATCGCGAAAGTGTCGACCAGGGATAATTTCTCCCCCGCCCTCGAGACAAAAGTGAAGTAGGTCTTGCGCTTCTTGGAGAGTGGCCACTATCACAGGCTTACGCATGAGTTGGTATTTTACCAACTTTTGGGGTATCCCTGTCAATAGAGAACGTTAGGCGAAAAAGGACGCCAGGCCGCGTGCCGGTAGCAGACTCATGGGTTGTTTCATAGCGCCTTCAAGTACAGGAACCGGACTGCCGCTGACCTCATCGCCTCCGTATGCCGCGCCACTCCCAGCGGGAAGGTTAGGCTCATTGCTGTAGAGCAACGACAACCGAATGAGAAGGACGTTAGTATCCCTGCAATTCAGTACAGCCCCGGAAGGGATGCTAGGAACTTCCGGGGGCTTTTGTTAGGACTCACAGTTCTCCCGCGCGCAGCTCTGGGAATCCGGCTCACCGTCTCCGCACCCCGCGCCACTCCAACGGGATCGTCGTCACTTCATGCCTCAGATCGTGGTCTTTCCGAATAGCAGTCTCCGCGAGCTTCAGCCAGTCTTTCACCCGATGCCATTCGCCATCTGAATAGCCGAGCCGGTAAGTCTGCTCACAGCGCGGACACTTCACGGTTTGTTCGTTCGTGAGCGTGTCGGAAACGGCGGGTTTGCCGTCGGTGATTTTCGTCAGAGTTGCAGCCATTCTCCATTCATTCTCTCACAGCGTTGGGCAGCGCTTCTTCGGACTTAGGCTGGCACTGCACGCCGCGAGCTGGCTATGTACGGCGATCTCCCCGCCGAGCACGGCGCGCCCCGTCCAGCGCACCCACGCATGGCGGTTGCGCTCCGTCAGCCGGAAGATCACTACCTGCGCAGCGAACAATCCCGCAGTGACAGCGGCTTGCCTCGCGGGGGAAGGGCGGCGGCCCAGAAGCAGGGAATTGTTCTCATGCCCGCCAGCGTCGAGCACGCGGCGCGTGCTGATAGCGTCGGCAGTTTCAGCAGCGGCGAGCAGCGAAATGCCCGCATAGAAAACTCTGTGCGAGCGCTCGGCGCATGGCTTCGGTTTCGGCGCGTCGGGCTTCTCTTGCGTAGCGGCGCGCGGAGCGAGCATCAGACTCAGCGCAAGAAGGGCAAAGAAAAAACGTGCAATAAACGTGCAATGAATCCTGCCAACCGTAACGTCGTTGACGTAGGTGACAGTTCCCGCGCGTTGATTCTGCGTAACTTGTTGAAAGGAAAGAGCCTGCCGAAGAATCCGGCTTACAGGCCCGTCCGCCAATCTTCAAATTTCTCGCCAGCTTCCTTCTTGCTTTTTATTGCTGCGTCGAATGGCTCCTCACATTTTTTGACAGCGCTAAAGTCAATGCACTACTGTAGCGCCTCAATAATTGGTTTCTGCCCATGCACAAACCACACGGACAACGCGCTCACTCTTGGCGGCCCGGACCATTCCTGCTGGTCCTGCTGGCCGCCACGCTTTCCGCCGTTTCCGTTTTGGCGCAAAGCTCGCCGCAGACGCAGCCCACCAATTCACAGGATGCCCAGACGATCGATCAAACCTGGCAACGCGCCAGCTCGAAATATGATTCCGAACGCAACGCTCTTCTTGCAGAAGTGCGTCGCGCGGCGAACGATGGCCCTTACCGCGCCGACTGGCAATCGCTGCAGAAGTATGAGGTCCCCGATTGGTACAAAGACGCCAAGTTCGGCATCTTCATCCATTGGGGTGTCTACTCGGTTCCTGCGTATGGCAGCGAATGGTATCCGCGCAATATGTACCGGCTGGGCTCGGACGAATACAAGCACCATCTCAGCACTTACGGTCCGCTCACCAAGTTCGGCTACAAGGATTTCATTCCCATGTTCCGCGCCGAGCATTTTGACCCCGCTGCCTGGGCTCGCCTGTTCAAAGAAGCCGGAGCCAAGTATGTCGTCCCGGTTTTTGAGCATCACGACGGCTTTGCCATGTATGACAGCGGGCTCTCCGACTGGACCGTCGCCAAAATGGGACCGCGGCGAGATGTGCACGGAGAATTGGCGAAGGCCATTCGCGCCGAGGGACTGCGCTTAGGGGCTTCTTCGCACCGCGTCGAACACAACTTTTTCCTGGACGGCGGCCGCCAGATCGAATCGGACGTCAACGACCCGCAGTTCGCCGCCTTCTACGGCCCGGCGCACACCTGGATGGAAAGCAAGCAATCTCTAGTGACCGACTGGACCTACGTTAGCAGCGCCTATCTGGACGATTGGCTGGCCCGCGATGCGGAAATCGTAAAGAAATATAAGCCCGACATTTTCTATTTCGATTGGTGGATCGGCCAGCCGTCCGTTCGCCGGCACCTCATGGAATTCGCGGCGTTCTATTACAACGATGCTGCCGCGCGCGGCTCCGCCGATGTGATCAATTACAAGCTCGACGCCATGGAAAAGCACTCCGCGGTTCTCGACGTGGAGCGCGGCCAGTTGAACGATATCCGCCCACTCTACTGGCAGACCGACACGTCCATCAGCAACAAATCTTGGGGCTTCATCGAGCACGACAGTTTCAAGTCGCCACAGATGATCGTTCATCAGCTTGTGGACATCGTCAGCAAGAATGGCAATCTGCTGAGCAATATTGGTCCTCGTTCTGACGGCACTATTCCAGACGAAGTGCAGAGTGTCCTTCGCGAGGTAGGTTCCTGGCTGAAGATCAACGACGAAGCCATCTATGGTACGCGCCCCTGGAAACTGTACGGCGAAGGACCGACAAAAATCGTGGAGGGCGCGTTCCACGATACCGATGCGCAACCGTTCACCGAGCGCGATTTTCGTTTCACCACGAAAAATGGCGCGCTTTATGCCTGTGAGCTTGGCTGGCCATCCGGCGGAGAGGCGGTGATTCACTCGCTAGCTGAAGGTCAGCTCGCGGAACAAAAGATTGCCTCGGTCTCGCTGTTGGGATCGCCCTCGCCGCTTACATTCGCGGTGCAGCCGGATGGCTTGCACATCCGCCTGCCAGCTCAATCACCCGGCAAATTCGCGTACTGCTTCAAAATCTCATTTTAGCCAGCGCACCTATGATGGAAAAGGTGAATGCAAACTGTGCGAGAGAACTTGCCGTAAAAAAACGCAAGGTTAATTCTTTACGCGATTTGTCGCGGGTGCGGTTACTTGCGGCGGTGGTCCGGGAGGCGATGACAAGTAAGCCTTTACCGCCGGCGAAATCTTGTCCGCATTCGCCAGCAACACGCTGACCTGCCAAAGCTGCGTATCATTCAGCGCCTTCTGAAACCCGGGCATGCCCGTCAAGCGAATGCCGTTCTTGGCTTTCCAGTATGTTTCCCAAGCAGGATCGTCGGTAACGCCCGTTCCGTGGAACAGCTCCGGGGGCTTTGGGAACATGCCTTGTCCGATGGCGCTTTGCGGTTCCCCCGGCAATCCGTGGCAGACCGCGCAGTTCTGCTTGTACACATCGGCTCCGCCAAGATAGGTCGTTTCATTTGCAGGAACCGGGGTCGGATCGGTGTGCGGATCCTTCACGATCCGAGCGTTCAATGCCGCTTTGGCGAGCTTCTTCTCAAACAGCATAGGTGGGTCCAACACCGCGACCGGCGCCCATCCCTTGGTGAAATACAACCAAGCGCCTGCCGCCACCAACAGCACGCCAACCAGTATCCCGATCACGAAGGCTTTGAGCATGATCCGCTATTCTCCCGCTTTCATTGTCGCGAACGGCCTGCCGCGAGCCTTACTCGCTCAAGGAGCCACCGAACGCGCGATAGTGTACTGTCCGGCAGCTGTTTCTGCACGCAGATTTGTGCACCGAAAACTGAGGAAGGGTTACAATGGCGTTCGTAACCTTTTGTGGCCTTAGGCCGTCCTATTCTAAGAATGAGCAGGGTTTTCCGATAGGTTTGGCCGGTCACCCGGAGCGCGTGGCGTCTCCCCCGATTGTCTTGCCAGTGGCAGACTTGCTCGCATAACCATGCAACAGGAGCATATGAATGGGCCATTTGAGCGCTAATCCAGCCGGGCCAAACCCTTCCAGCGAAGGGGCTGCGCAACGCGAGCCTGAGTCGAAGAGCCATCGTTGGATTTGGGTTCTCGCTTTGGCTGTTCTCATCGGAGGGAGCATTTGGTATTTCCGCGGATCGCGCTCGAGCACCGAAGCGCAGGGGCCAGCGGCGCCTGGCGGAGCCGGCAAGGGGCAGGGCCGCCAGGGAGCGGGCGCTGGCGGATTTGTCGTCCCAGTCGTTGTGGCCACCGCGCAGCGCGGCGACCTCCCCGTGTACTTCGACGGACTCGGGACGGTCACCGCATTTAACACGGTGACGGTGCACAGCCGCGTGGACGGGCAAATCACAAAAATTAATTTTCAGGAAGGTCAATTCGTTCACCAGGGCGAAAGCCTTCTGGAAATCGATCCGCGTCCCTACCAAGTACAGCTGGAGCAAGCAGAAGGGCAGCTTGCCAAGGATCAAGCACAGCTGCGCGACGTGCAAGTGAACTACGAGCGCTACCAGCTTCTGTTCAAAGAGGGCGTGATCCCCAAGCAGCAGCTCGATACCCAGGGATCGCAGGTGGGGCAATTTGAAGGCGCCATCAAGGCAGACCAAGGCACGATTGACAGCGCGAAATTGCAACTGGTGTATTCGCGTGTTACCGCGCCGATCAGCGGGCGCATTGGGTTGCGCCTGGTCGATATCGGGAACATTGTTCACGCCAACGATACCAACGGACTGTTGGTCATCACGCAGTTGCAGCCCATCGCGGTAATCTTTTCCCTGCCGCAGGACCAACTCCCCCAGGTTGCCACCAAGCTCCGGAATGGCGAGCAACTGATCGTCGATGCCTATGACCGCGACGACACGAGCAAGATCGAATCGGGCAAGCTGCTGACCATTGACAATCAGATTGACACCACCACCGGCACATACAAATTGAAAGCTGTTTTCAACAACGATCGAAACCTCCTGTTCCCCAATCAATTCGTGAATATGCATCTGCTTGCGGACGTGAAGAAGAATTTGCTGATCGTGCCTGCTTCGGCCATCCAGCGCGGGCCGCAGGGCACCTACGTGTATGAAGTGCAGAGCGGCAACACCGCCAAAATCCAAACGGTTACGATCGCGCAAACGACAGCCAACACCGTCGGGCTCAGCGCGGGATTAAATGCCGGCGACGTCGTGGTTGTCGACGGGCAAGACAAGCTGCAAGACGGCAGCCAAGTCAATCCCAGCCCCGCACCGGCGGCCGCGCCAAACGCGCAGAACGCCAACGCAGGGCAGCAGCCCTCGCCGCAGCAGGGCAAGACGCAGAACGGCGCACGGCAAGGTACTGACGCTCCGCAGCAGGGCCACTCTTCAGGGAAGGCTCAATGAGTCCATCCAGGCCGTTTATTTTACGGCCGGTCGCCACCACATTGCTGATGGTGGGGATTTTGCTGGTGGGCTTTGTCGCCTACCGGCAACTGCCTGTTTCCGCGCTGCCGCAAGTCGATTACCCCACCATCCAGGTGCAAACGTTTTATCCCGGAGCCAGCCCGGACGTGATGGCGTCTTCGGTGACCGCGCCGCTGGAGCGGCAGTTTGGGCAAGTGCCTGGGCTGAACCAAATGACCTCGACGAGCTCCTACGGCAGCTCGCTTATCACGCTTCAGTTCGATCTCGACCTCAACATTGATGTCGCCGAGCAGGAGGTGCAAGCCTCGATCAACGGCGCTTCCAATCTCTTGCCGCAGGGGCTGCCCAACCCGCCGAT
>Ga0307479_10007183_pt1 | contig 10266 bp, 8 predicted proteins | sample atmos_gasesECM4C_FD_203743 | JGI IMG/M metagenome (GOLD analysis project Ga0307479, IMG submission 203743) | Hardwood forest soil microbial communities from Morgan-Monroe State Forest, Indiana, United States - atmos_gasesECM4C_515 | ecosystem: Environmental > Terrestrial > Soil > Temperate...
GATAGCCGCGATGACCGGCACTCGTATGTTGGCTATGTTTTCCAACACCTGAACGCCTTCGTCGTGAACCTGACTCCAGACCCCGGGATCGGTGACATCGCCGAAAGAGGACCAATCGACATCAGTAATGAACTCCCCACCTGCGCCCGTCAGGATTACGATCTTGTTCGCCCTATCTTGCGCAATCCGGTAGAAGGCATCGACAAATTCTGTGTGAGATGGCGCGGTCATGATGAACGGTCCGCCGTTGGTGTGGAATTCAGCAACCAGCACGCCCTTGTCATCGCGTGTCAGTTTTAGGTTGTTATAGTCTCCAAAGTAGTTATTTTGAAGCGGCATCGCATTCTCCTTTCTGTGTTTCCCTGACTGCGTTCACCCGAATCTGTTATTGCGAAGTCAGCACATTGCACTCAGGTGGCTTCAACGAGACCGCCTGCGGCGCGAATGACCTCACCCGTGATCCAGGCTCTTCACGATTCTACTGCGAAAACGTGGTCCCGGTGAGTGTCTGGGAAGTCCTTATCGCTCTGATTGACTCATCTATCCGGCTGTCTTAGACTCCCAAGACAAAGATGAAATACCGTGCGCGTGCAAAAGTAAAGATAGCCCTGCCCACTGACGGAGAGCTGATCATACTGGATGGGTTGTGGGAGCTAGGGGAAGGCACTGTTGAGGAAGTTGCAAATTGGTTGCCATCAAATCCCCGCGCCAATTACAAGACCGTGCAGAGTCTGTTGCGAATTATGGAGAGCAAAGGATTCGTGCAGCATAAGATGCGCGGTAGAGCTTTTGTTTTCATGCCGTGCGTGACCCGCGCTGAAGTAGGGCGGCTTTCGACGAAACGTGTCGTCGACCGGAATTTCCAGGGCTCACACTCAGCGATGCTAATGAATCTGCTAGACAGCAATCATATAAAAGAAGATGAGCTTGATGAACTCGAGAGATTGATCCAGCAGCACCGCGAGCGAAAAATAAAAGACGGAGCGTCCCGATAACATGGGATCAATTCACCTCGGTGGATTCGGCCTCGTCGCCAGCTGTTGCATTCGAATTCTGGCGGGTTACGTCCTATTTATCGCACTGACTCGCTTGTGCTCGCGATCGTATGTTCGGCATGCGCTTTGGCTTGTTTTTCTCACTGGAGCTGGAGTCTATTGGTCAACTCTCGTAGCACAAGAACTCAAGCCAGTTCACTTAACGCATGCCGCTATTCACTCGGCCTCGGTAGACGATCTTGCGCCCAGCAGCGCCACGACGACGATTGCAATTCCCTATTCCTGGGACCGCCGATTTGAACTGGCTGGTATCGTTCTGGTCTGCGCCTACGCAGGCGGTTTGATCCTCATGCTTTCTCGCCTGATTCGCCGGCGGCGACTCCTCTGTAAGGCTGTCGCTCGCGCTGAACCGGTTTCTCCCGATTTTGAGAGCGAGTTTGAAAAGGCATGCCGTCATCTTGGAGTTTTGCGGTGCCGGATACTGGAGCTCCCCGGGCTTTCCTCGCCTGGTACTGCTTATACATGGAAGCCGTTGGTCCTACTCCCTGATGGACTTGATTTGTACCTGGACAGCGAGCAGTTCGTCGACGTTCTGTACCACGAGTTGATTCACATCCGGCGTCTGGACTTTTTGTGGAACACAGTGGGAGAGCTGGTAAGTTGTCTTCTATTTTTTCATCCTGCCATTTGGTTAGCTCTGTCGAAACTAAGTCGCGAGCGCGAACTCGCATGCGACGAAGCCGTGATGACATTGCGGCAGGGGCGCCGGCCAGACTACGCCTTATGCCTCACGCGATTGGCGCGGCGGCGCATTCTCGGTTGTCAGCTTGAGGCGCCGTCGCATTTGGCACTACTGGACTCTTTCCTCGCGCTTCGTGTGCAAACCTTACTGAAAGAAAATCCTCGAAGGACTTGGTGGAAGCGAGGCGCCGCGATTTCTACCAGCGTCCTTGCCTTGGCGCTATTCGTCGCCGGATGGTCAACCCTCTCTCTCGCCATTGAGTTGGCTCGGCCAATAGGTAAGCGTAGCCCGCTTATGTTGCAAGGAGAATCTTCAGGTGCCTCTCAAAAGACGCCGGTTGGGGCCGGGAAGCCGCATGTGTTTTCGTCTAGGGTTAGGAAGCTGCCGCCGAATGCACCTACACTTCACGAGGTTCCAGCTGAACCTGACCAGACGCCTCTCGCAACAAGCGACGGAAACATCGAGGCTGTAATTGCTTCTCCCCAGGTTGAGTCTCGCGTATCTCCGAGAGAGGTTGACGAGCAGTCAACTTGGGATGAAGCACCTCCAGCGGTGCCCTCGCATAGCCCGATCTCATTGCGACGTGCCGCGATGGGCGCCGCGATTGGCGCACTCGAACACGTTGCTCTGGGGGGCAGAGACGTGGATAAAGACATAGATAAAGGCGGAGGCCGGACTCCCGCAGGCCGTTAGCTCGGCTGCTACTCTCCCAAATCCCTTCGGTTGAACAAAATAAGCCCGGCATCACTAAATAAACGGTTTACTCTCCAAATTAAGTCTTAAATCATTAAGATTCAGCTTGACTGCAAGTCTTGTTGAGCTAAGACTTGTTGTGGCTGACAAATTTCTCGAGCGAATAAGCGGGCACTTCAGGTTGCCTTGATTGGGGATGTTGCCACCGTGTGCGGAATAACTGGTTTTACCCACAAAGACTGGATTCCTGAGCATAGACGTATCCGAGATGCGACGGCGACTCTGCTTCATCGGGGACCCGATCAGCAAGGCGTCTTCGAATCGCGTCTCGCTTCTATCGGTGCAACGCGGTTGAAGATTATTGATCTGGAATCAGGAAACCAGCCCATGACTACCGAGGATGGCGACGCAGCCATAGCGTTCAATGGTGAAATCTACAATCACGAGGAAGTGCGGGCCGAGCTTCGCGGTCGAGGCCATCAATTCCGGTCCTATTGCGATACAGAAACCGTGCTTCGCGCATTCATCGAGTGGGACACGGAGTGCTTCGCCCGGCTGCGGGGAATGTTCGCCGTGGCTATATGGACGGAATCAGATAGGAGACTGGTTCTTGCGCGAGACCGGATGGGGATCAAGCCACTTTACATGGCGAGGCAGGGAGAGGATTTATTTTTCGGATCAGAGCTCAAGGCGATTCTAATCCATACCGAAATTGAACGCCGTTTGAGCACGGCGGGCCTCGACTGCTACCTGTCTCTTAACTATGTACCATCTCCGTGGACGCTAATCGACGGGATCGAAAAGCTTCCGCCCGCGCATTGGCTCGAATGGCGTGATGGAGACACTCGCTCCGAGGCTTATTGGACCCTGCCGTACGGCAATTCCCGCAATTGGTCGATTGACGAGGTGCAAGAGCAGCTTGATTCGCTCTTAAAGAATTCCATCAGGGAACATCTGATCTCTGACGTTCCATTGGGTGTTTGGCTCAGCGGAGGCATCGACTCATCGACGATCCTCCACTATGCAGCAGCAGTATCAAGCAAGCGACTGAAAACCTACTCGATTTCCTTTCGAGGGCGCAGCTTCGATGAGAGCGCGTACATTCGCCAAGTATCGTCACACTACGGGACCGACCACGCCGAGTTGGACTTGAATTCCGGTGAGAACTTAGCGGATGCGATTGAAGAATTTGCTTACTACTCCGACGAGCCGAGCGCCGACGCCGGGGCGTTACCGGTTTGGTTCCTCGCCAGGTTAAGCAAAACGGGCACAACGGTCGCACTTAGCGGTGAAGGGGCCGATGAGCTATTTGGTGGCTATTTGACATATAGGGCGGACCGGCTTGCGGCTCAAATGCGGCAGCTGCCGGCGAATATTCTTCGAGCGGCGCTCAACGGGATGCGTCACTGGCCAGTATCGGACGAGAAAATCGGCTTCGATTACAAAGCGACGCGTTTCCTCGAAGGCTGCCTGATGCCTGCGGACCGTGCTCATACGCACTGGAATGGCACGTTCTCTGAAGCCGAAAAGCGGTCGATGCTGAGGGTTTCACTTCCCGGTGCGCTCGATGGCCCGCTCAAAGAAATGCGCGACCTACCCGCCGCGAAAGATAAGCTGGCATCCTATTTGTGGTTCGACCAGAAATATTTTTTAGCGGACGACATTCTAGTCAAGTCGGACAGAATGAGCATGGCTCACTCCGTGGAGGTACGGCCGCCATTTCTCGATCACAGAATCGTCGAGTTCGCTGCCACCTTGCCGGCAGCGCTTAAGATTCGTGGCTCCTGCCAGAAATTCATACTCAAAGAATTAATGAAAGGCAAGCTGCCACCATCGATTCCGCTGCGAAAGAAGGTGGGCTTCGACATCCCAACACACGAATGGCTGCGCGGGCCACTTCGTTCATTACTCATGGAAACCATATTTACCGGCGCTTCCCAACACGATGAGTTGTTCCAGCCCCAAATTCTCGAAACCTATGTGAAGCGGCATCTCGAAAGGCGTGCAAATTATGGATATCACTTATGGGGATTGATGCTCCTGTTCTTGTGGATGAAAAAATGGCGAATTCAGGCGACGGGGGATTCGATGGCCGAACGGGTGGTTCCCGAGCGAGCAGCTATCTTTACCTAGGCGTTCTGCTGTTCGCTACAGCTGTGTATTTGGGCTGCATCATTTCGCCACCGTCGCTGATGGACGATGTCGACTCCGTGCAGGCTCAGATTGCCCGGAACATGCTTAGCTCCGGCGATTGGGTCACCGCTCGCTTGGACGGAGTTATTTACCTGGAAAAAGCGCCTCTCGTGTATTGGGCTATGGCGCTTTCGTACAAGATATTTGGCGTACACGACTGGGCCGCCAGAATCCCAATTGCGCTCTCCGCTATCGCACTTGGCTTGTTGACCGCCGCTTTTGGCTCGTGGGCATTCGGCAGACGCGCGGGATTTTACGCTGGTCTTTGCGTGGCCACCTGCATCGGTCTGTTTCTCTTCACGCGCATATTGATTCCGGACGTCATGCTCACGTTCACCGTTACGCTCGCGATGTGGGCGATGCTTCGCGCTCTCGAAGAAGAAGAACCTCACCCGAGGTTGTGGGCATTCCTGCTGGCGGCCAGCCTGGGAACGGGGCTTCTCCTGAAGAGCTTGGTTGCCGTGGTTTTCCCGTTGGCCACGGGTTTGATCTTTCTGCTCGCTACGCGTCAATTGTTTCTAGCGAGAACATGGAAGCGGCTGCATCCATTCAGCGGTCTAGCGATCGTGCTGCTGATCGCGGCACCCTGGCACATACTCGCCACGCTTCGGAACCCTCCTTATTTCGATTTCACTTTCCACAGCGGCCCGGGCCAATATCACGGATTTCTGTGGTTCTTTTTCATGAACGAGCAAGTGCTTCGCTTCTTGAATTTGCGCTATCCGAGGGACTACAACACGGTTCCCCGGCTTTATTTCTGGCTCCTTCATCTTGTCTGGCTGTTTCCCTGGAGCGTGTATCTACCCGCGATCACCAAGCTTTCATTCAAGCCAGTCGATCGCGCCGGGCGAGCTCGGCTGTTGGCGCTATGCTGTATTGGCTTCGTTCTCATATTTTTTACTTTTTCGACAACGCAAGAATATTACTCAATGCCGTGTTATCCCGCGTTGGCTTTGCTGCTGGGTGCTGCCATGGCCGAAGACACTATTTGGGTGAGGCGTGGTACTCGATTGCTGGGTGCGCTCGCTGGACTCATGGCATTGGCAGCGTTTGTCCTTTATTTCAGTGTCCGAAATATGCCCGCGCCTGGAGATATTTCCGTCGCTCTTTCAAGGCATCCAAAAGCCTATTCACTTTCCTTGGGCCATATGGAGGACCTGACATTGTCATCACTGGCTTATCTAAAGGGACCCCTTTTACTTTCAGGGTTAGGTTTTCTCGTCGGCACGATGGGGATGATCCGAGCGACGAGCCGGCGGGCTTTCCTGGCGATCGCCCTTATGATGGTGATTTTCTTTCAGGCTGCCCGTCTGGCCATGGTTGCATTCGACCCGTATCTGTCGTCACGGCCGCTAGCGGAAACGCTCTTGAGGTCTCCAGAGGGCAAACTAATCTCCAATGTTCAGTACTACGGCGTTTCCTCTGTGATTTTTTACACGAATCGGGATGCTCTTATCCTAAATGGCCGTCGAAACAATCTCGAATATGGGTCCTATGCTCCAGGGAGTCCTGATGTGTTTATCGACGACTCGCAATTCGCAAGATTATGGATGCAGCCAGAGCGGTACTACCTGATCACGAGTGAGCCCGCTTTTCCTCGTTTTGAAAAATTAGTCGGGGCCCAGCGGCTCGTCGTTGTGGATAGAAGCGGCGGGAAAATCCTGATGACCAATCAGCCGCTCACGGCGCTGTGATGGTTGAGCCTTTGCACTCGATGAGAACCCGTCGTGCTCTCTGAGCAAGTGTCGATTCGCGGGGATGCTGCTCGGCATGAGTCGGCCCGACGCGTATTGCTGATGTTGCTCCGGTTTGCGATCGGAGCCGGCCTCCTTGCGTATCTCGCCAAATCGGGTCTCATTGACGTTCGAGCGCTATCCAAGCTGTTCACCTCTTGGCGCATTACTCTCGCCGCGCTCACGCTCCTGATCGTTGACAGCGCACTAATGTCGGTTCGACTGTCGTGGCTCTTTCGGCCGCAGGGACTCAACCTTCGATTCGGGACATCCCTGAAACTTGCATTGGTGGGATTTTTTTTCGGCACTTTTTTGCCGGGCGCGGCTGGTGGTGACCTTTCAAAACTTTTCTATACGACGAGGGGAAATGGTGGACGCCGGATTGAGATTATGACGGTTGTGCTTCTCGACCGTGCAATTGGATTGTTTTCGCTCCTGCTTCTGCCTCTAATCTTTGCTCCAATGTTCACTCAGACCCTCCGGAGTGAATTCGCATTGCGAAGTTTGTTGCTAACCCTGGGACTACTTGCGCTTGGCGTCGCTGCTGGATTTCTTCTGTGCTTGTTCAGCGACCCGTTCATAAGCTGTCTTCCGAGTGGCGCTCGGAATCGTCTGACAAAAAACAGAGTCATCCGGCAGGTTCGGGGAGCGATTGCCAAGTATCGCGAGAATTTGAGTATCTTGTGCGCGGCCTTGGGATTGTCATTTCTGGCGAATTTGTCGCTAGTTTTCGTAACGATGCTTGGAGCAGCCGCTCTGGAGCGGTTTAGCTGGACTCCCAGGATGTTCCTCGTGATTCCGATCGGCCACATAGTGAATAGTCTGCCGCTGACGCCCGGTGGGCTCGGAGTGGGTGAAACGGCCTTCAGTGCATTATTTAATCTCTTGGGCATTCGCGGGGGAGCAGAGGCTCTCCTGTGTACTCGTATCTGGATGTCGATCATCGGGCTAATTGGATTTGTATTCTACTTGCATGGTGTCAGCCGCAAAGTATTCGATGAGTCAGACGTGGCTGACGAGCCGTGTTCTGCGGTTTCGGGAACCATGAAGAATGAACACAAGAATAGGTTGTGCATCGACTGACGGTTATGGAGCGTAGGCCACGGTCGCAGTGTTAAACCTTCGAAACAAATCCGAATATTGGAACGAGACCTTTCATCTCGCACTTCAGGCGCTCTGGTCGAATAAACTCCGGGCTGGGTTGACGATGCTCGGCGTCATTATCGGTAGCGGCTGTATCGTTCTCGTCGTCACCGTGGCACTCGTCGGCAAGCGTTACATCATCACTCAGATCGAAGGCGTCGGCTCCAATCTCGTGTATGCCGGCCTCACACATTCATCCAATCCCTCGCGCCTCACGCTAAGTGATGAAATTTCGCTCGGTGATTTGGACGCGGTGAAATCCGACATCCCGCAAGTCATGGTATCTGCCGGAGCGACCGACATCCCGATGGCCGTTATTGCGACCGGTGTCGAGCGGCCTGTAAAACTGGTCGGAGTCACCGACGGCTTCCAGCTGATTCGAAGGCTAGTGGTCTTTCGCGGGCGCTATTTCGATCCGGATGACATGATGACCCATGCCAAGGTCTGCTTGTTGACTCAGGAACTAGCGGAACGCGCATTTCCGCATCAGGACTCGGTCGGACAGGAAATTCGAGTCGGCGACCTGCGCTTCACAGTGATTGGTGTGTTTCGGGAACGGATTTCCACGTTCGGCCAGACGGAAATCGCGCGCGAGTCCGTGCTCGTCCCCTTCGGGCTGATCACCTACTACACGGGAACGGAACATATCAGCACCTTGTATGTGCAGGCGGATTCGCCAGAAGCTGTTCCCATGGTGACGAGACAAGTGTCGCAAATTTTGAAGAGCCGCCATCGGCCTGGCGCTGAGTATGACGTGGAAAATCTCAGCTCACTGTTGGAATCGGCGCGAAAGATTTCGTGGGCGCTGACGATTCTTCTGGTACTGATCGCGCTCATCGCACTAGCTATCAGCGGCGTTGGTATCATGAACATCATGCTCGTCACTGTCACCGAGCGCACCCATGAGATCGGAATTCGTAAGGCAGTGGGGGCACCGCGTGACGCGATTCTTTATCAATTTTTGATGGAAGCATTTCTAATCAGCGGGACCGGAGCGCTTGTGGGAATTGTCATTGCTGTTGCTATTCCCATTGCGATCAATCTCGTTCTGCGAGTGATCCCAGAAGCCGTAGGTATTCGCGTTCCCGTGTCGTGGGTTTCGGTGGTGCTGGCATTTGCGGTGTCGTGCTCAACCGGGCTTTTATTCGGCTACCTGCCTGCGAATCGGGCCGCCCGGCTGCATCCAACGGAATCGCTCCGATATGAATGACGAAGAGATTGCTCCTGATTACAGTTCGTTCAGTCTCTTACTCGCGCGCGCGTAAACCACCTCGCCATCCGCAATTCGCATCAAACTGCGGCCCGGAGCGCTGTGGTTTCGAATGGTTATTGATAAATCGTCTTATCACCACCGTGAGATGGATGGTAGGCCCGTGCGGGCTCGAACCGCAGACCTCTACCGTGTCAAGGTGGCTACGACAAGTACTTTCAACAACTTATAAGGCTACTGGGGACTGCCAAGTACTTGATAATACGCAGTGGCCACGTGAGTCTCAGGTTGGAAGTCGGGTTGAAACAAAACGCCCGTAGTGTCTGCCAGCTGTTGGAATCTTGCACGCCGACAAGGTGAATTGTTGGGCGAGTAGAATGCAAAGCGCATGGTCTCGCTAACCAAAATCGTGGACGGCAACCCAGCGGTTAGCGGCACGCTACCCAACGAGCAAACGGTGAAATGTCCGCGCTGTGAGCAGACGTACCGATTCGCCTACACGGACGATGAATGGAACAGAGTGAGCGCTTGGCTCGGGAAAGCGGACAGGGCGATGCGGGAGAGCCACAAAAAGCGGCACGACGCAGACATGCTGCAATTACGCTGGTAGCCTTCCCAGCGCGCCCGCATTGAAATTCTGGTGCGCGGCAGCCTTGTCTGGTGGTTACAACCCTATCAGAGCCTTTTGTACTACCCGCGCGGGCATATTCTGCGAGCGTCCTGTGCCGCGATGGGCATCTCGCCCTGCTGAAATCACGGCTGGCGCACCCACGAATTAGAAACTAGCGCCCTTCCAGACGACTCTCGATAACAGACCAGAAGCATCATTTTGCGATTGGTGGACGCTTCTCCGTCGCGCTTTCCCGAGTTCTTCTGGCTTTCTGTGCAGCACTCATACGTGCTCGGGCTTCCGCCGTATGCTTCTTTCCCCACATAGGATTGTCTCTGCCCATTTTGCGCTCACTCATGAGTTTTCGTGTCGAGGCGGTGTAATGCTTCCCGAGCGTGGGCTTTTGACCCTTTGCGAGCTCTACGTAGCTTTTCTCGGTGCTCAGGTGAGAACCGCCTCTCGCGTGAATGTTTCATGTTCGACGGCTATCTTATCTGATTAGCAACAGCACCGCTGCAATACCTCCTAAATGTGCCACGCTTGAAATTGCGAGCGACCGCAAAGGGAGGGATAGTGAGCAATGACCGTTAAAATAGATGGCCTCGATTTACAGGTTCGAACTTCAGGCATCATTCATTCGAGTGGAGAGAATGTTTCGTTCGTGCTAGAAAACGAAAAGGACAATCCGAAGAATCCGGTGCTTCGTTTTATTAGCTCTCCTGCGGCTCCAAATACAGCGAACACCAACGATTTCGTATATTTTTGCGCTAATGGGGCGATTCAGCGCATAAACTTTGTTTGGGGTTCAGATAGTAAAAAGCCTCTTGCTTGGTCAGCGAAGCTATTCATTCCGAGAGCGCCACGGAACTAAACCAACCAACGCTGTAGCTTTGACAATTCGGGAATTCCTCGAACCTCACAAATCCTATATGGAAAATCGCTCTCGT
>Ga0307479_10007184_pt1 | contig 10265 bp, 9 predicted proteins | sample atmos_gasesECM4C_FD_203743 | JGI IMG/M metagenome (GOLD analysis project Ga0307479, IMG submission 203743) | Hardwood forest soil microbial communities from Morgan-Monroe State Forest, Indiana, United States - atmos_gasesECM4C_515 | ecosystem: Environmental > Terrestrial > Soil > Temperate...
GCGGAACATCTGCTCGTGGCGGAGCTCGTCCTGGCGGTGGCGACCGATGACTCGATTAAGTTCTGGGTCATCTACGCGCGCGAGCAGCCGGTCGAAGATGGCCGACTCGCCGCTCGCCTCGCCGTCCACGGCTTGCGCGAGGACGTGGGCGCGACCCTCGGGAGTCCGGAAAAGCTGCTTCAGGTATCGGAGGTTCAGCCGCTCAAGAATGGTCATGCGGCAAGTATGACCAATTAGTAAAAATAGTCAACACGGACTCGTCAGAGGAAGAGGAAGTACCCGTCCAGCGCCACCAAAAGCCCGATGCTGCCCAGCGTGACCCCGGCCCACAACAGGTATCGCTTGCTGGAGAGGATGGTCACCGACAGCAGAATCAGCGCCAGCGTGATCAGCTTCGACCCCAGCTCGTAGCGGAAGACCGCGCGGCCCGGCTCGACCGCCGCCCGCTGCGAGGTGTCCTCCTGCTTCTCCAGATCCTGCACCCGGTAGAACACCCGCTGCGTCTCGGTGTCGAAGTCGCGGATGCGCTCCTCGTAGTTGGTGAGCCGGAAGGCGTCGAGCTTGGCCTCCGGATCCTCGCGCGAGAGGCCCCGCCGGGCCAGGTCGAGCTGGACGCGGTCGCGGGCGATCTGCAGCGAGGTCCGCTCGGCCAGCTTGGTCTGGTAGTAGGCCCACAGCTCCGCGCCCTGCCGCCGCGCTTCCGACGCGGCCGACTTCAATCCCCCGGCCGCGTCGCTGCGGTCGCCCTTGACGTTGCCGATGAAGCTGAGCGCGGTGGTGAGGATGATGGCCGCCACCGAGACGCGGTTCTTCAGCTCCTCCGACTCGGCCTCGCGAAGGTCGCGCCTCTCCTTCTCCGCCTTCTGCTGCGCGACCTCCTCGCGAAGCAGCCGCGTCTCTTCGGAAGCGGAAGGCGGCGGCTTCTCCTCACCGGGCATTGCGGAACGCCTCCTCGGTCGCCGCCCGGATCGCCGCCAGCGTCACCGGCGCATCCTTGGGCCGGCCATACACCACCGCGCGGCGGACCTTGGCGTACTTCTCGTCGAGCCCCTCGACGGCCCAGCGATCGGGCACGTCGCCGGTGCCGCGCTCCAGCTGCCGGAAGCTGGCGTCGAGCATCTGCTGCATCCAGAAGAGCCGGAAGAGGATGGGATAGTCCTCGCGCAGGTCCTCGCGGATGGGCAGCATCCCCTGCGCCTCGGTCTCGCGCTGCTGCAGCCCGCGCTGGTCGAGGAAGCGCGCGAGCTGGAACGCCAGCCTGGGCGAAGGCGAGTGCACCGGCACCGCCCACAGGTGCACCTCCTCGAAGGAGAAGCTCTTGCCCGGCCGCGCCGCCTCGCCGTTCTTGATCTCCAGCGAGGAGCCTTGCGGCATGGTGGCCCAACCGATGTCGGAGGCGCCCGGCATGCCCGGCTCCGCGTCGCGCCGCTCGCCGCCGTGCACCCAGAGCGAGTCGGCCTGGTCGATGGGCGCCCACGCCAGCTTGCGCTCCTTGAACATGCCGTTGACGGCGAAGGAGTCCACGCCCTCGCCCTTCTCGCAGCCGCCGGCGAGCAAGCCGTGCTTGCGGAAGAGCGCCTCCCACTGCAGCGAGTCGAGCAGCGGCAGCGCGTCGGGCTTGCCCAGGTCGTCGTCGCTCGCGCCGCGGCGGTAGAGGGTGTTGATCAGCTCGTCGGAGGCGTCCTCGTTGTCGCCGCAGGGATGCGCGATGCGCGGCGCCGTCACCGCCGGCGGGAGATGGTCGTGCGCCATCACCGCCGCCTGCTCGGCCCAGTGCGCGGGATGGTGCGCCCAGTACCAGCCGGCGACGAAGATGTCGAAGGAGTCCCAGTCGTCGGGCGTCTTCTCCAGCGTGTAGCTCTGCGGCAGCCCCACGCCGTTGGCTTCCTTGAGCGCGGCCTCGATGGCGGGGCGGTCGTCCTTCCAGTGCAGGTACGCCTCCTCGACGGCGGGACGCAGGTAGATGGCTACGTCCACCAGCGCGCGCTTGGGCAGGAACCAGACCTTGCCGTTGCTCTTGCTCCGCTCCACCGCCTCGGCGATGTACTCCGAGAGCGCCTCCTCCAGCTCCTTGGGGCGCGCGCCGTCGGCGATGGGCCGCACCGCGCCGGCGCGGATCAGGTCGTCGCCGTGCTCGTCGTCGATGTCGGCGAGGAGGATGCCGGAGGGCTTCTCCTTCTCCTTCTCCAGGATCTCCACCACCTCGTCGAAGCTCTTGGCGCTGACGAACTCGAAGTCGACGTCGTTGGTCTGCGCGAACTCGCTGAACTCGTTCTCCTGCATCCACTGGATGCGGGGCGGGCTGGCGCGCAAAAGGATCTTCGCCTTCTGCCGGAACCCGACGTGCGGCCGGTCGGGCGCGAGGTTGATGAAGAGCAGCCCGATGTTGACGACGATGCCGAGCACGACCAGCACGTCGACCAGCGGCTTGCGGGGCACGCGCCCTTTTAGCGCCGCGCCGGCCACTTGAAAAGTTGGGATATTGTTCACGCATGTGGCCCCTGACAGTGGTCCTGATCGCAACCGGCGCTGCAGAGGGCCGGCTGATGGCGGTGCTCGAGCTGCACAGCAAGCTCAAGGACAAGGCGCGCGAGGAGATCGACGCCGGCTACCTCACCGACGTGGTGCGCGCGACGGCTCTGAAGAGCGTGCCGGGCCTGCGGGTGATGACCCGCGAGAACATGACCGTGCTTCTGGAGGCGGCGGGAAAGAAGCTGGAAGACTGCGAGGGCGAGTGCGAGGTGGACACCGGCCGCAAGCTCGGCGCCGACCTGGTGGTCACGGGCGAGGTGCTCCGCTTCGGCACCAGCTACAAGCTCACGCTGCGCTTGCACGAAACGCACGACGGACAGCTGCTCTCGGGCTCGCAGGCGGCGGGCGCCACCGCCGACGAGCTGGATCGCAACACCAAGGCGGCCGTCCTCGAGCTGCTCGCGCCGCTGCGGGCGCCCCCGGCTCCGGCGGCGCCACCCAAGACGGCGTGCAAGATTTCGCTCGCCGAAGAAGGATGTCCGCGCCACCCCGAGACCAAGGGCACCTTCGAGGATACGTTCGAGGGCGCTGAGCGCGACCCGGCTGCGTGCCTGCGCCGCGCGGCGCAATTCCACACCTACTGCGGCAGCACGCAGATCGTCACCGCGACCTACTTCGTCGATGGGAAGGCGGCGCAGTCGAAGAACACGCGCCGCCGCTGCGACCTGACGCTGCCCACGTGCCCGCAGCTCGCCTGGGCGAAGGAGGGCGGCACCTTCGCCATCGTCGACGGCGCCGACGAAGACCCGGCGGTCTGCGTGCAGCGCGCTGCCCTCTTCGCGACCCTCTGCGCGGGCGCGCACGTGACCACCCGATTCGTCGAGGACGGAAAGTCCATCGCCGAGGGCGACGGCGACCGCCGCTGCCAGATCGCGCTTTCCTCGGAAGGCTGCCCGAAGCATCCCGAGACGCAGCGGCTGTTCGTCGACTTCTACGACGTCGCGAATCACGATGCGAAGCAGTGCCTGCGCCGCGCCTCCCAATTTCGCAACTGGTGCGGCGCCTCGCAGCTCATCACCGCCACCTTCTTCGACGGCGGCAAGCCGGTCGCATCCAAGGACTCCAACCAACGCTGCGAGATCACCCTCCCCGCCGAGGGTTGTCCCCTGCAGCGCGAGAACTCGGGCCTCCAGCCGTGGGCCAAGGAGGGCGGCGCGTTCGCCGACACCGAGGACGGGGCGGACAGCGACCGCGCGCGCTGCATGCGGCGCGCGAGCGAATATGCCGCCTATTGCGGAAGCAACCAGGCGGTCGTGGCGCGCTTCTTCGACGGCGGACTGTCGGTGGCGACGCAGACGGCAGACTCGCGCTGCGAGATCGAGCTGCCGCCGGAGGGGTGCCCCGCGCACCGCGATCTCGCCGGCACCTTCAACGACACCTGGCAGGGAGCGGAGGCGGACGCCGACCGCTGCATGCTTCGCGCCGCCGGTTACCAGGACTGGTGCGCCAGCACGCAGCCGGTCGCTGCGCGCTTCTACCAGGCGGGGAAGATGCTGAAGACGACCCGCACCGCGCCGTGATTTATCGCTTGCTGAACTGGAAGCGCTTGCGGGCGCCGGGCTGGCCGTACTTCTTGCGCTCCACCGAGCGGGCGTCGCGAGTGAGGAAGCCCGCCTTCTTCAGCGCCGGGCGGGTGTCGGGGTTGAGCTTGAGCAGGCAGCGGCTGATGCCGTGGCGGATGGCGCCGGCCTGGCCGGAGAGGCCGCCGCCGCAGACGTTGACGGAGATGTCCACCTTGCCCAGCTGCTCGACCACCTCCAGCGGCTGCTTCAGGATCATCTTGCTGGTCTCGCGGCCGAAGTACTCGTCGAGCGTGCGGTCGTTGACCACGAACTCGCCCGAGCCCGGCTTCATGCGGACGCGCGCGATGGCGACCTTGCGGCGTCCGACGGCGGAGACGAGCAGCTCTTTGGTGGCCATCTAGAGAATCCTCTATGCGTTGGCCGCTTCGAGGGCGGCAGGCTTCTGGGCGGCGTGCGGGTGCTTGTCGCCGGGATAGATCTTGAGCTTGCGCATCAGCGCGCGGCCGAGCGCGGTGCGCGGCAGCATGCGCCGGACCGCGTCCTCCACCAGCCGCGTGGGCTTGCGCGCCACCGCCTGCTCGGCGGAGTACTCCACCAGCCCGCCCGGGAACATGGTGTGGTGGATGTACTTCTTGTCCTTCCACTTCTTGCCGGTGAGCCGCACCTTGTCGGCGTTGATCACCACCACGAAGTCGCCGCAGTCGGCGTGCGGGGTGAAGATGGGCTTGTGCTTGCCGCGCAAGAGGCTCGCGATGGTGGTCGCGGCGCGGCCCAGCACCTTGTCCTTGACGTCGATGACCACCCAGTTGCGCTGGACGGTCTTCTTGCTGCCCATCACGGTTCTCATGGCCGACATTCCAGTGCTCCCAAACAGAAAGGCGCGCGTATCTACTGGATCCGGCTCGAAGTGTCAACCGGCGGCCGAGGCGAGGAGCGCCACGCCGCGCAGGGTGGCCGGCATCTCCCGCTCGACCTCGGGCAACAGCGCGGGCCGCAGGCGCTCGCCAGCTTCGCCGGCTTCGCGCATCGCGGTGGCGGCAGGGCCGAGATCGAGCAGGTCGGCGGCGTCGGCGAGGAAGGGCAGGTCCAGCGGCTGGACCGAGACCCGCGCGAACCCCGCCCCCTCGAGCAGCGCGGCAAAGGCGGCCCGGTCCGAGAGCGCAAAAGGCCCCGGCCCCGGCGCGGGATCGGGCGCGGCCATGTGCCGCCGCAGGATCCGCAGCGGCACCTGCACCCAATCCTGCTCGGCCGGCGGCCCCCACACCACCGCCGCGAACCGCGCGCCCGGTCGAAGCGCGGAGCGCAGGTTGCGGAAGGCGGCCGCCGGGTCGTCGAAGAACATCACCCCGAAGCGCGAGAAGCAGAGATCGAACTGCTCCTCGAAGCGGTGCGTCTGCGCGTCGGCGAGCAGGTAACGCGCGCCCGGCGGCGCCTCGGCCCGTGCCACGCGCAAGAAGGGCTCGCTCACGTCGACGCCGAGCGCGTTGCCGGTCAGCCGCGCCAGCGCCACGGTGGTCTCGCCCAGGCCGCAGCCCACGTCGAGCACGGACTCCCCTCGGCGCGGCGCGAGCGCCCGCATCGCCGCCTCGCCGTACGGCACCAGCGAGCGCACCGCCCGCTCGCGCATCTTGAGCCAGCGCACGGCGTTGACTTCGTTCCAGATGCGGATCATCTCCTGGTTGGCCATCAGGCGCCCTCCTCGTCGAGCAGCGTCTCCATGTCGGCGAAGAAGCTGCGCGCCTTCTGCTGCTGCACTTCGCGCGGCGCCTGTGGCTGGGGGCCTTCGAGGTCGATGGCGTCGACCAGCTCTCCCGGGATGTCGTCGAGGAAGCGCGAGGGCGTGCGCGGCAGCGACTTGCCGCGGAAGACGCGCGCGGCGGCGCGGGTGAGGACCAGCCGCTCGCGGGCGCGGGTCATGCCCACGTAGCAGAGGCGCCGCTCTTCTTCCAAATTGGGGAGATTGGGCTCGGCCCCGTCGAAGCCGCGGCCCGAGTGCGGCAACAGGTCCTCCTCCAACCCGCAGAGGAAGACGCAGCGCCACTCCAGGCCCTTGGCGCCGTGCAGGGTGATCAAGGTGACCGCGTCGCCGGCGTCGCCGTCGTCGTCCTTCGACTCCAGCGCCAAGAACGAGAGGTAGCTGCCCAGCTCGCGGTCCTCGCCCGCCTCGGTGCGTTTCTCGTAGTCGATGAGGTTTCCAAGCAGGCCCTCCAGCGCTTCCACCTTGCGCGCCTGCGCCGCCGGACTCTGGGCGCTGCGCCGCGCCTCGGCAAAGAGGCCGACCTCCTCGACCAGTTCGCGGGCGGCGAGCGAGAACCCCGGCCGCGAGAGCTTCTCGCGGTAGCGCGTCAAGAGCTCGACGAACTCTTGCGTGCGCGGCTCGCCCCGGAAGACTTCCCACACCGGGCACTTCCGCTCGCGCGCCAGCTCCTGCGCCCGCGCCACCGTCGCATCCCCGATGCCGCGCGCCGGCACGTTCACGATGCGCAGGAGCGAAACCTCGTCGCGCGGACTGAGCGCGGCGCGCAGGTAGGCGAGCAGGTCGCGCACTTCCTTGCGCTCGAAGAGCGAGGTCCCGCCCACCACGCGGTAGCGCACGCCGAGCAGGCGGAGCGCCTCCTCGAAGGGTCGCGCCTGGGCGTTGGTGCGGTAGAGCACGGCGATCTCGCGCCGCGGCAGTTTCTCCTCGTAGCAGAGGCGCACGATCTCGTCGGCCACGTAGCGCGCCTCGGCTGCGTCGTCGGGTGCGGCCACGAGCTTGAGGTTGGGCCCGCGGCCCCGATCGGTCCACAGCCGCTTGGGCTTGCGGCCCGGGTTCTTGCCGATGACGGCGTTGGCCGCGTCGAGGATGTTGCCCGCGCTGCGGTAGTTCTGCTCGAGGAAGATCTCCACGCAGCCGGGGAACTTCTGGTCGAACTCGCGGATCTGCTTCGCCTGCGCGCCGCGCCAGGCGTAGATGCTCTGGTCGTCGTCGCCCACCACGCAGAGGTTCCGGCGCAGGCCGGCGAGCAGCTCCAGCAATTGCAATTGGGCGGCGTTGGTATCTTGATACTCGTCGACCAATAAGTATCTGTATCTATCTTGGTAATGCTTCAAGATATCGTCGTGCTCTCGGAAGAGCTTCAAAGGCAATAGCAACAAGTCATCGAAATCGACTGCGCCCATTGCCCGCAGGCCCAGCTCATACTTGGGCAGTAACTCGGTCGCACATAGTTCGTATTCATCGTCCGGGTGCCCCGGCGCGCCACCGTTGCGCCGTCGCGAAATGATACCCAGCACACGCGGGACGTCGAAGCGCTTGTCGTCGATCTTGAAGTCGCGCAACAGGCGCTTGAGCAGCGCCGCCTGGTCCCCCGCGTCCAGCACCGCGAAGCGCGCCGGCAGCTTCAGCAACGCATGCTGCTCGCGCACCACCCGCACTCCAAAAGAGTGAAAGGTGCTCACCGTCACGCCGCGCGCGTCGAGCCCCGCCGCCAGCGCGACGATGCGCTCCTTCATCTCCAGCGCGGCCTTGTTGGTGAAGGTCACCGCTAGGATGCTGCGCGCCGGGACGCCCTTGCCGAGCAGGTGCGCCACCCGGTGCGCGATGACGCGCGTCTTCCCCGACCCGGCGCCCGCCAGCACCAGCAAGGGCCCCTCGGTCTGCAGCACCGCCGCGCGCTGCTGCGGGTTCAACGCATCCATCGTCAAAAGCAATAGCAGGAAACCGGGCCGCTAGAGTTTCTTGGCGGCGGCTTCTGCTGCTGCCTGGCCTGCGGCCTCTTCGGCACGTTTGCGTTCCACTTCCTCGCGCCACTGCTCGAGGCGCTGGCGGATCTGCGGCTCCTCGCCGCTCTCCGACGGCTGGTAGAAGCGCTGGCCGCGCAGCTCGTCGGGGAGATACTCCTCGGGGACGTAGTTGCCGTCGAAGTTGTGCGGATAGCGATATCCGCCCGAGTAGCCCATGCTCTTCATCAGGGGCGTGGGCGCGTTGCGCAGCTTGAGCGGCACCGGCAGCGGGCCTTTCTCGAGGACGGCCGCGCGCGCCTTTGTATAGGTGGTCAAGGTCGAGTTGCTCTTCGGACAAGTCGCCAGGAAGACCGCCGCCTCGGTCATGGGCAGGACTCCCTCGGGCAGGCCCACCAGCTCGAAGGCGCGCAGCGCATCGACGGCCACGCTCAGCGCGCGCGGCTCCGCGCAGCCGATGTCCTCCGCCGCGAAGATGACCATCCGCCTGAGCAAGAAGCGCGGCTCCTCGCCCGACTCCAGCATCCGCACCAGGTAGTACGCGGCCGCGTCGGGGTCGCTGCCGCGCAGGCTCTTGATGAAGGCGGAGATGGTGTCGTAGTGCGCGTCGCCGGACTTGTCGTAGAGCAGCGTCTTCTGCTGCAGCGCCTCCTCGGCGTCGCGGGCGTCGAGCACGTCGCGCCGCTCGGCCTGGGCCCGCGCCGCCGCGACCTCCAGCGCGGAGAGCGCGCGCCGCGCGTCGCCCGAAGAGTGCTGCGCGACATGATCGAGAAAATCATCGCGCGCCGTGAACGCCGCGCGCAGGCCGCGCTCGCGATCCTCCAGCGCGCGCAGGAGCAGCTTGCGCAGGTCGGCCTCCTCCAGCGGCCGCAGCGCGAAGACGCGGCAGCGCGACAAGAGCGCCGAGATGACCTCGAACGACGGGTTCTCGGTGGTCGCGCCGATCAGCGTCACCGTCCCGCGCTCGACGTGCGGCAAGAGCGCGTCCTGCTGCGCCTTGTTGAAGCGGTGGATCTCGTCGATGAAGAGCAGCGTCCGCTGCCGCGACTCGGCCAGCCGCTGGTCGGCGCGCGCCACCGCCTCGCGGATGTCCTTGATGCCGCTGTCCACCGCGCTCAAGGCCACCAGCTCCGCGCGCGTTGCCGCCGCGATCACCCGCGCCAGCGTGGTCTTCCCGCTCCCCGGCGGACCCCAGAAGATGAGCGACGGCACCTGGTCGGTCGCGATCGCCTCGCGCAAGAGCGTGTTCGGCCCTAGGATGTGGTCCTGCCCCACGATCTCGTCCACCGTGCGCGGCCGCATGCGCTCGGCCAGCGGCGAGAGCGAAGGGTCCCTCGCCGCCGCTGCGCGGAAGAGATCGCCCGTCTGCTTGCTGCGCGGCGCCGCCATCCGGGCAAGTCTAACGCTTTGCGATACAGTGCGCGGCGTGAACCCGTTCCAGACGCGCCGAAGGCGCCACCTTGCGGGTCCACGGCGAGCGGAGGCGAGACCGTGAAGACGGTGGGGCTGATCCCGCGGCTGGCGAAAGAGGAGTCGGGCGAACTGGCGCGGGAGATGGTGCGCTGGCTCGAGGGTCGCGGGTACGCCGCCTTCGTCGAGGAAGCGGCCGGCGTTCCCGGCGCTCCGTCGATGCCGGGGCCCCCGCTCGCCTCCTGCGCCGATCTATTGGTGGTGCTGGGCGGAGACGGCACGCTCATCCACGCCGCCGGCCTCTGCAACCAGCGCGAGGTCCCCATCCTCGGGGTCAACATGGGCGCGCTGGGGTTCCTCACCGAGGTGCCGCGCGACCGCGCCTTCGCGCTGCTGGAAAAAGCGCTGGCGGGCGAGCTGCAGGTCTCGCGGCGGATGATGCTCTCGGTGGAGGTGCGCCGCGGCGAGGAGCTGCTGCTCGAAGGCGCGGTGCTCAACGACGCGGTGGTGTCCAAGAACGCGCTCAGCCGGCTGGCGCGCCTGGAGGTCTGGGTCGACGGCCGCACCGCCACCACCTACGAGGCCGACGGCCTGATCATCGCCACGCCCACCGGCTCGACCGCGTACTCGCTGAGCGCCGACGGACCCATCGTCGACCCCGCGCTGGACGCGGTGCTGGTCACGCCCATCTGCCCGCACGCGCTCACCCAGCGGCCGCTGGTCCTGCCGCCCTCGAGCCTGGTGCGCGTGCGGCTGGCCAGCCCCGGCGAGATGTTCGTCACACTCGACGGGGCGCGCGGGCGCGAGCTCCTCCTGGGCGAGGAGGTGCGGGTGCAGCGGGCGCCGCGCCGGACGCTGATCCTGCGCAACCCAGAGCTGGACCACTTCGCCATCCTGCGCGAGAAGCTGCGCTGGGGGGCTCGCTAGCCGCGGCCGCCGCAGGCGGCTTACCGGCTACGTTCTTGCTGCGGGTTGCCGTGAATCGGCAACCCGCTTACGCTTGACGGTACCATGTTACCAAGTTACCATGGTAACATGGTACACGACGACGCCGAGCTGCTCGCGCGATTCGAGGAC
>Ga0307479_10007185_pt1 | contig 10264 bp, 6 predicted proteins | sample atmos_gasesECM4C_FD_203743 | JGI IMG/M metagenome (GOLD analysis project Ga0307479, IMG submission 203743) | Hardwood forest soil microbial communities from Morgan-Monroe State Forest, Indiana, United States - atmos_gasesECM4C_515 | ecosystem: Environmental > Terrestrial > Soil > Temperate...
TGAAATCATCCTGCACAAACAGCGCGTAGTAATGAGAGAGCCACCGTGGCTGGTGAGCCCTCGTGCCGACGTCAGTGGAATTCACCTGCCCAAGGAAGAGACTTGCGATGCCGTTTCCGGTTTGGGCATTCAAACTAGGCACCGCAGCGGTTTCGCCTCGGGCAAAATTGAAAATACCAGAGACGTTGTCGAAGGCGATGTTTGAGTACTGCTGGTAACGGTAATCCACGCCGAACTTAAAGTTGTGAGCTCCGTGCGACCATGAGACGCTGTCATTAACGCGAATTCCGTTGTCCACGTTGTCGTCCGCCTGGTTCTTACCGAAGGGCGCGACACCTTCTCCAACATTGAACCGGGGGAAAGGCTTAAATGGACTGCCCACTAGAGTTGACGGGACATTCGTGATTCCAAGCTTGGCCGCCCAGTCTGTGTTGGCCTCAGCTGCGACCGTGTAGTTCAAGCTGTTAGTCCGATTGAACCCGACGTTGAAGTGATTCAGCAAAGTGGGAGTGAAAGTGTAATCCCAGCCGCCACGATACAGATAAGTCAAGAACTTTTGGTCCCACTGATTGTTCTCGATCGGCTGAGGATAAGTTTGTGTCGCCTTCTTGCTGGTGTTGTCGCGCCAGCTGTAGGAAAAGAAAACCCTGCTTCTGTCAGAGATATTCTCGTCGCCACGGATTGTCCATGCGGTGTTAATGATTGGGTAAGAGCCGTTGAACGTGAAGTTATTCAACAGCGAGTTATTCTTCGGAGTAGGAATGAGCGCCAATAAATTATTGGCAACTGCACTGAAACGTGCCGGAGCGATTACGTTGCCGGGGAAGGCTGACCGGCACGGCACGCCACCGACGAGCTGTTCTGTCGCGGGATCGAAGATCTGACCTTGGAAGATAGGTGTGCCGTCACAGGGATTGGTTCGCAAAACGACATTTGTGTTCAACAGAGCTGAAAAATCTCCATTGCGTTCGGCGAGAGTGGGCACGGTGGTTGTATTGCTGCCGCCCGCAGTCTGCCGGTACTGCTCCCAAGAGAAGAAAAAGAACGTTTTATTCTTGCCGTTGTACACACCGGGAATACGAATGGGCCCGCCGATAGTGAAGCCGTAATCATTTTTCTTGTCCGGAGGAACGTCGAACAACCGGCGGCAAGCAGCATCTCCGGGTGCACAGAGAGCTTTGTGGCCGTCGTTGAACCAATTGTTCGCATCAAGCGCATTGTTACGGAACAATTCGTACACGCTACCGTGATAGCTGTTGGTTCCTGACTTGCTGATGAAGTTTTCGACTGCACCGGTCGTCCGACCGTATTCAGCAGGGAAGGTAGCCGTCTGGACTTTGAATTCCTGCAGGGCCTCAACCGAAGGCGCCTCTTCATCAAAGGACGATCCGTTCTCACTGCGAGTCTGGCTCGCACCATCGACCATAATCTCGTTACCGAAATTCTGTCCACCCCCAACTTTGGAGATAAAAATTCCGTTAGGACTACTTGCGGTTCCGGGCCCAACCGTACCCGGCATTAGAAAGACAAAAGCTTCCGGCGAGCGAAGATTGCCAACTCCACCGAGAGCCAGAGGCAGTTCCGCAATCTGCCGCGAAGCCACGACACTTCCAATGTCCGATGACTCGCTCTCCAAGGCCTGCGTCCCTGCACTGACCGTTATCACCTCGCTGGATTCACCGACCTGCATCGTCACGTCCACGGGAGTGGTTGAGTTCACTTGGACCAATACGTTGTTAGTGGTTGCCTTTTTGAACCCGGATTGTGTGACTTCTACGGTGTAGATTCCCAAAGGAAGTTCCGGGAACCGATAAGTTCCGGAAGACGACGTCACCGTACTCGATTTCACTCCGGTTCGCGTTTCGGTTGCGACAACGCTAGCTCCGGCAACGACGGCTCCTGACGGATCTGTTATTGTACCCGTCAAAACACCTCGAACCGTCTGTGCCATCAATTGAATCGCAGGAGACACGAGCAAAGCGGCAAGTAGCAAGGTTAGTGTCAATTTTCCCAAGAATTTCACGTCCGGCCCTCCTTCGGGCTAATCCTTCCAACAGTACGCGAATTGTCCTCATGTAATCGCTTACATTCCACCCTGAGAAAGCTACTTGTCATTTCATTTCAGTTGTCATGAAGTAATCGACCTTCTCGAAACCCACGGCAAATGGAGCGTGGAAGCGCTTCCATCAAACTTGACACGCACCGTACCCTCAATTGAAGATTCTTGTCAAGAACTTTTTTTGGGTATTAAGGTTGGTTTGTCGCAGTCTCGTGTGGGTTCACGCTCATTATGTGCAGACCTGTACTTCTAGCTAAACTAGCCTTGATCTCCTGCCTGGCATTCCCCTTCACGTTGCTGAACTATTGTCGACCACGCCCACGCGAGATCGCCGTCATTCCTCGGACGACGGCAACCACGATCTGGGAAGCCGAACATGCAGGCGCTGAATTCGCAGCACGCAGGTTTGGAGTTCGGATACGTTGGAACGCGCCGACACGAGAAGACGATGTCCAGGCGCAGATCGGATTGGTGGATCTCGCTGTTAAACAGCGATGCAGAGGATTGATCCTCGCGCCCGATCAGCCCAGAGCATTAACGGTTCCGATTCAGCGGGCGATTGCTGCGGGAGTGCCCACCGTCGTCGTTGGATCTGCCCTCTCTTTACCGCCTCAGCGGAACTTATCCTACATCGTAAATGATGATGAAATGATCGGGCGCATGGCCGCCATGCGAATCGGCGAGGTGCTGCGTAGGAAAGGAGAAGTCGCCGTCGTTGGCATTGACCCCCAATCACTCAGCTCTCTTTCTGCGTTGAGCAGTTTCGTGTCTGTAATTGAACAGCGCTTTCCGGATATCTCCGTAGTGGACAGGCGGGCCGCAACAAACAATGACCTTGATTCGGAACTGGTCGTCAACCAGGTGCTGCTCTCTCACCCGCATGTAGATGCGATCTTTGCTCTCGATTCAACTGGAACGCTTGGCGCCTATCTTGCCCTGAGGGCCCGCGGCTTGACTAATCGGGTGAAAGTTGTCGGGGTGCAACAGAGTTCTGAGCTCGCCAATGCAATCCGATTGCATCAGATTGACTCGATCATTGCAGAAGACACTTATCAGATGGGTTACCGGGCCGTGGAATGTTTGGCGCTCGGTCAAGCCAAAACTAGCGTGGTGAAACTTGCCCCAATGCTCATAACTGCTGACAATGTGGACTCGACCGCTGTAAGACCCTTCATCACGAATGACTGGAGGGCAGACCACCCGTGAGGCGAATCTGGCAGCTGGTCTGGATAAGGTACACACTGCTGTTCACATTGGCCGCCCTGAGTGCGGGGATATTTGCCCTAATTTACTACCGCAACCCAAACCGGGGACTTCCCTATCACGATCGGTTCGTCGCGGGACGGCTCAATGAATGGCAGGAATTCGGGGGGGCTTGGAGCATTGCCGGCGACAGCGTACGAAATGATTCTAACGAACGCGGCGCAAAACTAGTTACCGGTTCACCCTTCTGGACAAACTATAAAGCCGAAGCGGATGTTCAGTTGCGGGGAAGAGGGGATGCAGGAATCGCGATACGCGTAAGCGATATTGAGGACGGCGTCGATTCCTACAGTGGGTACTACGCGGGATTAAGAATGAGTGACCAGTCGCTGGTTTTAGGGCGCGCCGAATACGGCTGGCTCGAGTTCCCGCCGACTCGCATGCCGGGGGGATTAAGCCTTAATCGCTGGTATCACCTGACGGTTTCTGCATATGACTGCACCCTTCGTGCCTCAGCGATCGCCCTCGACACGGGTGAAAGCGCTACTGCCAGTGCCTTTGATCCTAATTGTGCTCGATCGGGAAAGATCGGCCTTCGCGATTTAGCATCAGGAGGCATCTGGCGTCACATTGAAGTGCACGAGCTCGACCATGCTGAAGATACGCAAGTGTCGCGCGAGAAGCCAACCCCCACGTCACTTTATCCAACAAGTCAAGGGCTGCCGCCGACCTCTGGACTTCAGTTTACGGAATTGTCGACTTCGAGCAGTTCACCGACCAATGTCGTCTCAATCGACAATATCCGCCTTCTCGCAGTATCGCGGCGGCCGGTTCATTTCACGGTTCGAGGCACCGTAACTCTCATCACACCGCGCACATATATTCAGGACGCGAGCGGCGGCGCAGAAGTTGTTTTTGCGGAACACGGTGCTCTCAAATTGGGCGATGAAATTGAGGTTACGGGGGATGCCCACCGGGAGGACCTGAGCATACGCATTGAGAACGCCATCAAACGTAGCATCGCCGGCGTTGCCCCCGTTCCCGCGTTCTCGATAACTCCCCTTCAGGCAGCAATGGGGCGCTACGATGGGGTGTTCGTCGAATTGGAGGGCAAGGTGGACTCGAAGGTCCGCACCGACAACTCTGTGATGCGGCTTTATCTCAGCGGAGGACAACAGGAGTTCTACGCAATCTCAAACAAACCCGAAGCCGCGGCGGTATTTACGAAATTAGACGTAGGGAGCCTGGTACGTATGCGTGGAATCTGCGTCCTTAGTTCCACCTACACCAATGACAGGGTTCCGTTTGCGCTAATTGTTCGTTCTCCGGACGATATTGAAGTACTATCCGGACCTCCATGGTGGAGCGGCAAACACCTCACAATGATGGCGGCAGGGATGCTTGTCTTAGGGTTTCTGATCCACGTCATGTATAACCATGCCGACCAGGGCCGGCGAGCGGCTTTTTTGAAGGAACGAGAACTGCTTGCGCACGAGATGCATGACACTCTCGCACAGAGCTTCGCTGGACTCGACTTCAAGTTGAGAGCCATACGCAATCGTACGCTGCGCGATACCGGGAACATCGATGGACTGAAGCTGCGTGCAGAATTACAGGAAGCATGTGATCTTGTGCGCCACAGCCACGGCGAGGCGAGGCGAAGCCTCACTTCGCTGCGCCCGGAGATTTTAGAAGAGCGGGGATTATCTGAGGCTTTGAGTCAGGTCGGGCGCCGGATGGTCGCGGCAAGTTCAATGGAGATCAAGACTGAGATAATCGGCCAGCCACGGCGTCTTCCCGTCCGCCTCGTTGACGCGTTGTTTCGCATCGGGCAAGAAGCCATCGCGAACGCGGTTCAGCACAGTCACGCGAAACATCTGAGGATCGTGCTTGACTACCAACGTTCGCAGTTGATGATGGCGGTAGAGGACGATGGCCAGGGTTTTCGGGCAGACTGTGAGTCCGAGGGTTTTGGGCTCACCGGGATGCGACGCCGGGTCGAAGGGATTCATGCTAAGTTGGAAATTGAGAGCAACGGCGTCGGTACCAGGATTGTGGTTACGGCACCATGCAAGCCTGACACGTCCTGGCTTTCGTTCCTGTCGTATACTGAGAAGGCATGAACCGCCAAGAAAAATATGGCAAAGCCAAAAGAGATTCGTCTCTTAATCGCTGACGACCACCCGGTTGTACGGGCCGGACTTGCGAGCATGTTGAGCTGCTACTCTGACCTCGAAGTCATTGGTGGCGTGTCCGGCGGCGCCGCTGCACTCGCCGCGATCAAAAAATCCCCCATAGACGTGCTCTTGCTTGATTTGCGCATGCCCGAGATGAGCGGTATTGAGACGTTGCGTGCGGTCAAGCAGATGGATTCCCCTCCCAAAGTCATCATCTTGACCAGTTTCGAAACCGACGACGAGATATATCAAACCATCCTGAATGGCGCCGACGGCTACGTGTTGAAGGCAAGCTCAGATGAGGAGATCCTAGCCGCAATTCATACCGTCATGTCCGGGCAACGCTACCTGCCTCCCTACATAGCATCTCGCTTTGCCGAGTGTACCCCACGAACCCAACTCTCTTCGTCCGAGGTTGAGCTCCTCGATCTGTTGGCCAGAGGACTTACTGACGGGGAAATCGCCACCCGCCTTAAGGTCAAGAAAAAGCTGGTTTGGAAACAGTTTAATGAGATTTTGGAGCGGCTCGTCGACGAAGAGATGCTTAGCGAAAGTTTACCGGCTTCGCCGCCAAAGATCACCATTGTGGAGGTTGCGCGAAAAGCTGGTGTTTCAATGTCGACTGTGTCCCGCGTACTTCACAACAAAGGCAATCACACTCCCGAGACTCGCTCGGCGGTGATGCGCGTGGTGCGCGAATACGGGTTCGACCCGAACCGAACAGCGGCTTCTTTGGCCATGCGACGCGCACGACCCTCTGCTGAGGACAACTGAGCTCTGCCAATATGGGGTCTTGACCTCCTCGTCATTAACCCCATCTACAAAGACAAGTCCGGGTTTTTTCATTGACATTGTGCAACGGTGTGGTAATTTCTGGCCTTGCGTGGAAGCGCTTCCATGCAGGGTGAGTTGCCAGATGAAACGCGTAAACCGATTTTTCCTATGACGACCATAAGGGACATAGCAAAGCTGCCGCCGTTTCGACCGCGACTGTATCAAACATCCTTGACCAGACGGGCCCTTTTGATCGCGACGATGTAGCGAGTCGAAGCAACAATTCGCGCTACAAATTGGAGGCCTAATTTGAATGCACAGCAGCTCGGGCGAAATGCTGCCCAAAAGCAACTCGGGAGTCGAACTTTTTCAACCTCGTGCAGTCGTGCCTCAACCATAAAATCCCAACTCGCTGCTATTACAGCGCGGGGAATTCGCTCAGGCTGTTAACCGACGTTGCGAAACAGCAACACAGCACCTCGGCTCGACAACCTTCACTCGGGCACTTTTGCTCCCACACGCGCATGGCCTACTTCGAGGCAAATGAGGTCCAGTTGTGGCCAGGAACTCGGCTGATGACGGAAAATAAGATCTTTCGAAATGTTCAAGATGAACTGGATTGCCCTTCTGACTTTCACCGCTGCAGGTGCCTTCTATTCTCAAAAGGCAGAACCAGCACTGATCTCCGGCACTTTTGTGGACGCAACCGCCAGTAAAGGGATTCATTTCACACATGAGGCTTCCCCGACTTCAAAGAAATATCTGCTGGAGACGATGGGCTCGGGCGTGGCTGCATTCGACTACGACAACGACGGCCGGCTCGATTTATTTTTTGCTAACGGTGCACAGATAGACGAGAACATGTCCAAAGACGCGTCTCCAGCGAAGATAAGTTCGAAGTATTGGAACCGTCTATATCACCAGATGCCTGATGGGTCTTTCGAGGACGTTACAGAACGCGCCGGACTGAAGGGCTTGGGGTATTCCACGGGAGTCGCTGTAGGAGACTACGACAATGATGGATTCGATGATCTCTTCGTGGCCGGCTACGGGCATAACACGCTATACCACAACAACGGAGATGGCACGTTCACAGATGTGACTGAGAAAGCTGGCGTGGGCGGGGGCGGGTGGTCCACGAGTGCTGCGTGGGTCGATTTGGATCGCGATGGCAAGCTCGACCTTGTCGTTGCGCGCTATCTGGACTGGCACTTTGATGACCCGTACTGCGGCGAGCACAGAGAAGGTTTCCGCGCCTACTGTCACCCCGATTTGTTCAAGCCGGTCAAGTTGCTTGTTTACCATAATGACGGAAATGGTAAATTCACTGAAGTTTCGGAAACAATCGGGATGAATTCCCCGGGTAAGGGGCTCGGCGTAGCCTTCGCCGACTACGATGGAGACGGATGGCCCGATGTGTTCATAGCGAATGATTCAGTCCCTGAATCGCTCTACCACAACAAAGGCAACGGTACCTTCGAAGAAATCGCCGTGCCTTCACAAGTTGGTTTCGATGCAGACGGCCGAACTTACGCGGGCATGGGCGTTGATTTCACCGACTACAATAACGATGGGCGGCCCGATCTAATCGTTACGGACTTGGCGAATCAGAGGTATGCGCTATATCAGAACCTCGGCGACGGCAACTTCGACTACACCACATACTCGACCGGACTCGGTGTCATCACTCTGTTGCATTCCGGATGGGGTGTGAAGTTTTTCGATTACGATAATGATGGCTGGAAGGATCTCTTCATAGCGCAAGCGCATGTGCTTGATACCGTGGCACAGAGTTATCCGGACCTCAGCTACAAAGAGTCTCCGTTGCTGCTGCGAAACAATGGAAGCGGAAAATTCTCAAACGTTTCGCCGCAATCAGGCTTGCCATTCCAGGAGAAATGGGCGGCCCGGGGACTCGCATGCGGTGATTTCGACAATGACGGCAAGACCAGCGTTGTGGTGACGACTAACAATGGGCCGGCATATTTTCTCAAGAACGAAACTGAAGCCAACCGGCATTGGATCACCTTGCGCCTGCAGGGCACCAAGAGCAATCGCGACGGAATTGGCGCCGTGGTGAAAGTCACCACCGATTCCGGTTCACAGTGGAGCACGGTTACTACCTCCGGCAGCTATCTGTCTTCAAGCGATCGCCGCGTGCATTTCGGTCTCGGCCAAAGCGCGCGAGCAGAGGAGATTGAGATTCGTTGGCCCAGCGGTATCCTGCAACTCTTGACAAATGTGCAAGGAGATCGTGTCCTCGATGTCACCGAGACAGCGACAGGTGCAAATGCTCGCTAAAGCTGCTGCCATGGCCGGTTGTCTGATGTTCGCCGGTCTTTCAGTGGCGCAGGATACTACCGCTTACGCGAATGCAAATTCGCTACTGCATCAAGGCAAAGATGCGGAGACAGCACAAGCCTTCGAGGCGCTTGACGAAAAGCAGCCTTCAGCAACAGACGCTCTGTTACGGGCGGCAAAGGCACGAATTCATCAGCAGGACTACAAATCGGCGGAAACTGATCTAACTCGCTTCCTCGCTTCACATCCCAGATCTGACGATGCCTTGTACCTGCTCTCTTTCGTTTACTTTCGTGAAGGCTTCGCCAAACAATCACTGCAGGCTGCCACGCGCGCAGCGGCAATCCGGCGCCCGATAGCGGATGATCTCAAGATTGTCGCGTTGGATTACAGTCTCTTGGGCGACTTTGATGACGCCGCCAAGTACCTGGAAATGGCGAGGGAAATGGACCCGACGAATGCCGAAATTCTTTATTTTTTGGGTCGGGTCCGATATCAACAGAATCGTTTCGATGATGCAATATCAGCATTTCGGGCCGTCGTTAGCCTTGATCCTGAGCACGTGAAGGCAGCCGACAATCTAGGCTTGGCCCTGGAAGGCAAAGGCGATCTTGAGAGTGCGGAGGAAGCATATCGGAACGCCATTGAAATAGAACAGAAAATCAACAACGGCTGCGAGCGGCCGTGGTTGAATCTTGGCAGACTACTGAGGGAGAGGAACGATCTGAAGGATGCAATCCCGGCTCTCAGGGAGGCGGTTGAGATTAATTCCAGTTCTGTGGACGCTTTGCTCGAACTCGGTAAGGCGGAAATCTCTGCAAGTGACTTGCAGCAGGCGCGTAAAGATCTGGAGCGCTCCATTGAACTGGATGCCAAAAGCATTCCTGCGCATTATTCTCTGGCCCGCCTATACAAGAAGATCGGAGAAGAACGACTTGCAGCCAAGGAGTTTGCTTTGACTGAGAAGTTAAAGCAGAGCAGTCATTGAGGAAAACCAACCCTCAGCGAGGACACATGAAGAATGGTCGATTGCCGCTCTTGCTCCCGTTCAGTTTCCGAGCAGTTCGTTCAGTCAGACCACTTTCATGGAATCGATCTGCGTTCTTCTCTTACGCAATTTACTCGCAGGGAGCATCGGCAAACCCTTTTCATCTCCTGAAGTTCGCGCGTTACTCCAGCGAGAACCAGTTAAAGTTGCCGATCGTGTTGTAGTAGCCTCCGGTATCCATGACCATCTGCAGCGTATGTGTGCCCGCGGGTAGGCGGATTCCCGGCACGCTGAGTGTCTGCCACGTCTGCCAGCCGTTCGTCTGTGGCACCGAAATTGGACCGCTCACGTCCCGTCCGTCTACGGCGAGATGGAAGACACCACCGGCTACATCTGTGGCGACCCGCACGTTCAGCGTGTACATACTCGGGCGCTGGATGTTGACGGTGTAGTTCAGAAAGTCGCCAGGATTGGTGGAACCCACATCGTATCCGCCGCCTGTATCGGAGCAATTTTCGATATAGACGGTTTCTCCCGGGCGGTAATTCGCGCCACCATTGTTCTGCGAGTTGCCATTCCAGTAGGCCATCCCTTTCCCACCGTTATCAAAGTTCTCCATCTGGATCAGACCGGGGATTGTAGCCGGACCGGAGGGAAACGGCGTGGACGCGGTGAATGGCTGCACGTTAAACCAGTTGAAGTTACCCATGCCGCCCGTTGGCCCATTGCCGTCAAAAACCACGCGCATCACTTGCTGTCCTG
>Ga0307479_10007186_pt1 | contig 10264 bp, 10 predicted proteins | sample atmos_gasesECM4C_FD_203743 | JGI IMG/M metagenome (GOLD analysis project Ga0307479, IMG submission 203743) | Hardwood forest soil microbial communities from Morgan-Monroe State Forest, Indiana, United States - atmos_gasesECM4C_515 | ecosystem: Environmental > Terrestrial > Soil > Temperate...
AATACCGGCCAGGGAATGCAGTACTTCCTGGAAGAATTTTACACCGAGCGCCAGCAACGCGAGCGACAGGCCGAGATACATCGGGGCCAGCAGCCAACGGCCAAGCGAACAGCAGCTTTTCTATGTTTCGTTCGAGCATCGGACGATTGTACCGCCTTACGCTTCGAGGCGAGACTCGCCGCCCCGTCTGCGCCGGTAGTACAGTAGCCAGCCAAGCCAACCAATCGGACGGGTGCCGCGCGATGTGGAATACGGAATCAGACGCTGACGAGTCGTTCAGGAAAAAGGTGATCTGGGGATCTGCCGCCATCGTGGTGGTGGGTCTGCTGGGGGCTGTCTACTATTACAAGTACCATGGGGCGGTGCCGGAGCCAGTGGCAAAGACCGAACCGCCGCCGGCGGCGACACCGCCGCCGCAGGCTGCCACCGAGCCTGCCATCCGCAACCCGGTCCCGATACCGGCCGATAGCAAGCCGCTGCCGGCGCTGCAGGAGAGCGATCCTGATGTGCGTGAGTCGCTGCGGGGCGTGTTCGGCGCCAAGTCGGTTTCACAGTTCCTGGTACCGGAGAACGTCGTCCGCCACATTGTGGTGACCGTCGACAATCTGCCGCGCAAGAAGGTGGCGGTCGAGCTACGCCCCGTGAAGCCAACGCCCGGAATGACGATTACGACCACGCAGGCAGATATTACGACGCTGGGCTCCGCCAACTTCGAGCGCTACGCGCCGCTGATCAGAGCCGTGCGCAGCACGGATACCGCGGTGCTTGCGAACCTTTATTTCAAGCTGTATCCCTTGTTCCAGCAGTCGTACGAGGATCTGGGTTACCCCGGCCAATACTTCAACGATCGCCTGGTCGAGGTGATCGATGACATGCTTCATGCACCGGACGTACAGGGCCCCATCGAGCTGACACAGCCGAAGGTTTTCTACGAATATGCAGACCCCAAGCTCGAGTCGCTGTCCGCGGGGCAGAAGCTGTTGTTGCGCATGGGGCCGGCAAACGAGGCCATCATGAAGGCGAAGCTGCGCGAGTTCCGCAAAGCGATCGTGAATCGGCCCGAAGAACCGGTGACTCACTAGGCAGATTTTCCGCGCGCAGCGCATGGAGAGGCAGGATGAGTGAAGATTTCGTGACAGAGCCCAGCCTGCAGCGACCGCTCGAGTACCTGCGCTCGGTGCTGATTCCGGCGGAGACGCTGGAGGCCTGGGCCGTGCAACACAGGCTCTTCGCGCTCTCGCACCGGCGCGTGCTGGTTGCGGCAACCAGTGGCCGCCTGATCATGATCACCCGGCACCTGATCAGCGGTTTCGATGTCTCCGATATCCGCTGGCAGGATCTCGAGGAAGTCACGTTGCGTGTGGGGATACTCGCCGCCGATCTTGCGATCCGGGCCGGCAAGGCCTCGGACCTGGCATCCCAGGGAGTGACGGGCTCGCGGCGGTTGGACTTCGTCGGCCTGCGAAAGGAGCAGGCTCAGGCGGTGTATCGGATCTGCCAGGCGCAGGATCAGCAGTGGCGCGAGAAGCGGCGGGTTCGCGAGTTGGAGGAGCTCCGTGCGCGGGCGGGGGGAATACAGGTGAGCTCCGCTCCCGCGCCCGCGGCTTCGGGATCAGATGCGGTGCGGCGTCTGCAGGAAGCGAAACAGATGCTCGACGCCAGGCTGATCACCGATGCGGAATACGAGGCTATCAAGGCGAAGATTGTTTCTCCGTGAGCGCAGCTCGCGCTGCGCGACCGGTATCAATTGCAGCCGCTGCCTGCTGCCAGTCCTCACCCTGCTGCTGACGCTCGCCGGCTGCGGCAAGGCGGGCCCGGACCGTCCCGAGTGGGTCATCCACTCCCAACTGGTCTTTCTGTCCGAGGACTTCAGCAGTCCGCGGGAGCCGCTGCCTGCAGGGCAGTTTCGCCTGTTGTTTCCCTACATTGCAGGCGATATCTACGGGCCCCCTACGACGGGTGATTTTTTCAACTCCTCCCTCGATGCGGATTACCGCTTCGAGATCAACCTGAATCGGGCTCACGAGGCATTGTTGGCCTCGTTGGAGCCGACCGAGTTCAGCCTGTCCTACCTGCACATCGAGCCTGCGCAGGCGCGCGTGGCGCGTCTGGCGCCGACGATCCTGCAGGCGGATGGCATCGAGCAGGTGGGCCGTACCGACTGGTTTGATCCTGATTCGAGGCGCGCGTTGCTGCTGTTGTATCTGGACAGGCCCGCAACCATATCCGGGCGTGCAGTCGTCCGTGGCCAGCCGTTCCGGTATGCGATCCAGGTGGCCGCTCCGGGCTATGTCTGGGTTGGACGGCAATCGAACGCGGGCGAGAATGTCTATGCCGTAACACCCAAGCCTGCGCGACTGCTCCTTGCCGTCAGGCCTCCTCCCGGTGTCCGTGGCCCCGGTTGACATGACGGGGAGCACCGGGACGCCGGGCCAGAATTTTGCTGTCAGTTGCTCGCTCGTCTTGAGCAGTTGCGGATCGGGCGCATCTTACGCGGCAAGGTGTTGTTGATCATTCAGGATGTCGGGCGCGGCGTTTGCCGGCAAAAACGCCCGACCTTAGCGATGGAATTAGGCAAAATCCCTACTAGGGACCTTGGTCTTGGCAGGGTAGAGTAGCGCCCGAATGCTCCAGCAGGTCACCCAGTACCACTTGACGACGCGCTGGACGCTGGAAGCGCCCGTCGGGGCCGTTTGGACGGAGTTGAGCCGTCCTGAAATGTGGCCCGCCTGGTGGAAGGGCATGCTCGCTGTCCGCTTGTTGGAACAAGGTGATGGCAGTGGCAGGGGTGCTTACCGGCGAATCACCTGGCGTGGGGTGCTTCGCTCGCGGACCACGTTCAATCTGCGCACCGTGAAAGTGCAGCCGCGGGCGTTGATCGAATCCGTCGCGGACGGTCAACTGACCGGAGTGGGACGCTGGCAGCTCACGCGGGCTGGCGCGGGTACCGAGGTTCGGCACGATTGGATCGTCAATGTGACCCTGCCGGGCATTCCTATTGTCGCAGGCATTGCCGGATTGCTCTTCAAATGGAATCACCGCTCCCTGATGAAGGCGGGACGCCGGGGCCTGGAGAGCCGGGTTGGGGTGCGGTAGGGGAAGGGACCTCAAAAGTCACTGCATACCCACAAGTAATACACAGACAATCCACAGCCGAGCGGGATTATGCTCGCGCCCATGCCACTCAGACTTCGTAGAAGACCCAAGACCCAGCCGCCGCTTGCTGTACTGGGCACTTACACATTCCCTACCCGTACCGTCCAAGTGGTCCTGATGGAGGACGACCGGGTCCAGTGGATTTGCGACTGCGAAAAATTCCGCCGCTGGAGCACCCACAAGGATCCGCCCTGGTGCAAGCACATTGCCAAGGCTGCTGCGCGGCGCTCGATCGAGCGGCTGACGCGGCGGGTCGCCGTGCAGAGAAATCTCGAGCACTGAGGAGCGCCCAGGTAGCTCCGGCGCGTGGCAACCCCGCCGGGCTTCAAACTCCGGCAGTGGACCGGCTAATCGGATAAGATGATCGGTCCAGCCTCTGCGGCCGACCGGCCTCCTTGCAGCAGGCCTGTGTCATTCCCGAGGTGTTCTGTGCAAGCGACGGTAGCCGCAACCGCGGCCGATTCTAATGGTTTCCTTGATTTGGGCCTTAACGAGGCAGTGCTGCAGGCGCTCCGGGATGTCGGTTACGAGGCTCCTACCCCCATCCAGGCTGAGACGATCCCAGTGCTGCTGGCAGGCTCTGACGTGCTGGGGCAGGCTCAGACGGGGACAGGTAAGACAGGTGCGTTCGCGCTCCCGGTGCTGTCCAAAATCGACGTAAGCAAGGCACAGACGCAGGCACTTGTACTCGTCCCGACACGCGAGCTGGCTATTCAGGTGGCCGAGGCGTTTCAGCGCTATGCCACTCACATGAAAGGTTTTCACGTGCTCCCCATTTACGGTGGGCAGAGCTATACGCCGCAGCTGAAGGGACTCAAGCGAGGCGCTCACGTGATCGTCGGCACACCGGGCCGTGTCATGGACCACATGAAGCGCGGGACCTTGCCGCTGGATGCGTTGAATTTCCTCGTTCTCGACGAGGCGGACGAGATGCTTCAGATGGGGTTTATCGACGCAATCGAATGGATCCTCGAGCAGTCGCCGCCCACGCGGCAGATCGCCTTGTTCTCAGCGACGATTCCCCCGGCAATCCGGCGTATCGCGCAGCGGCATCAGCGTAAGCCTGCGGAGATCACGATTCGCAGCAGAACGAGCACGGCTCCGAACATTCGGCAGCGGTACTGGCTCGTGAGCGGGATGCACAAGCTCGACGCGCTGACGCGAATTCTCGAGGTGGAGAGCTTTGATGCAATGCTGGTGTTTGTGCGCACCAAGCTCGAGACGGTCGAATTGGCCGAGCGGCTGGAAGCGCGTGGCTTTGAAGCAGCCCCCTTGAATGGCGATATCCCACAGCAGCAGCGCGAGCGGACGATTGCCGCGCTGAAGTCAGGGAAAGTTGACATCGTGGTCGCGACAGATGTTGCCGCGCGTGGATTGGACGTGGAGCGTGTTTCGCACGTCGTGAACTATGATGTGCCTTACGACAGTGAGTCATACATCCATCGAATCGGACGGACTGGTCGTGCGGGGCGCAGTGGTGATGCGATTCTGTTCATCGCTCCGCGCGAGCGGAACATGCTGCGCATCATTGAGCGCGCAACACGGCAGCAGATCGCGCAGATGAATCTGCCTTCGGTTGCTGCGGTGAACGAGCAAAGGGTTGCGCGCTTCAAACAGCGTATCGCAGACACACTGGCTGAGGGAGAGACGGCTGCGTTTCGAGCGATCGTTGAGGAGTTTGAGGCGGAGAACGAAGTGCCGGCCATCGAGATTGCGGCCGCGCTCGCGAGCTTGCTGCAGGGGGCAACACCGTTGTTGCTGCCGGAGAAGTCTCAGGCCGAAGAGTCAGGCAGGGAGTGGGGCCGGCAGGGTGAAGATCGTGACGGACCGCGCGGCCAGGGTTCCCACTCGCGTCATGGCCGAGACCGCGGTGGTGAGCGTAAGGGCACGCGCCCCGGCGATCGCGGTGCCGGTGAAGGACGCGGACATTCGCGGGACCGGGGCGATGAAACGCATCACCGAGGTAGCAGCGATCGCGCTACCGGCGTCGAGCGCGGACCGCGCGGTGAACATGCGGCCGACGTCACCCGAAATCCGCGGAAGGAGCGGCCGCACGACGGCGTGGGGGTGCCCGCACCAACCGATGCGGGGGGGCCGCGGGCCTTGCGCCGCGCGCGTGGGGACGTTGGCGAGGACCTCGGTCGGCGGCGCAACGAAGATCCGGTCGCTAGCGGTGCTGATCCAAGCGGTGAGCGTGAGGCCGACGGCGACAGCAAACTGCACGCTGAGCGTGGGGTAGAAGGCGAGCGCAATCCGCGTGGTAAGCATGCGGCCGACACCCGTGCGGCCGACACAGACGGCAAGCCGCGCGGTGACCGCGACGCTCGCGGCGACCGTGGCCCGACAGATGCTGGCGGTGCACGGTCCTCGCGCCGCAAGCGCGGCGACACCGACGATGTTGTGTTTGAAACCTTCCGCGTGGAGGTTGGGCACGCTCACGGTGTGAAACCTGGCAACATCGTTGGCGCGATCGCCAACGAGGCGGGGCTCGAAGGGCGTCACATCGGGCAGGTGGATATTCGTGACGATCACAGCTTCGTCGATTTACCCGAAGGCATGCCTAAGGATATCTTTCGCAACCTGAAGAAAGTGCGCGTGGTCGGACAGGAATTGCGGATAAGCCGTGTGGACGGCAAGCCGCCGCGACACTAGCCATGCAAATATGGGTGGACGCGGATGCGTGCCCCGTGGTGATCAGGGAAATCTTGTTCCGCGCCGCGGAGCGCACTGGCGTGACGCTGACGTTGGTCGCCAACAAGCCGGTCAGACTCCCGGTGGCGCAGAACGTTCACTTCGTGCAAGTACCCGCTGGGTTTGACGCAGCCGACAAACGCATCGTGGAGTTGATGGCGGCGGGAGACCTTGTGATTACTGCCGATGTTCCGCTCGCTGCCGCAGCTATCGAGAAAGGCGGAGTCGCATTGAATCCTCGCGGCGAGCTGTATACCAGCGAGAACGTGCGCGAACGGCTGTCGGTGCGTAACTTCCTGGATGAGCTGCGCGGCAGTGGGGTCAACACCGGTGGACCGCCTGCGCTCAGTCAGCGCGAGCGCCAGATGTTTGCCAATCAGCTCGACCGTTTCCTCGCCAGGCGCCCCAAAGCCGGCGGTTCCTGAGAGTCCGTCCGACAAACGCGTCAGACAGACACCGTCAGACAGACACCGTCAGACAGACACCGTAGTGAGACACGCGTCACGTTGTTGACGCACCCCGGGGTTCTTTGTCCAGGGGGCCAAACTTCTTGGTGTCAGGGCGCACATAACAAGCCCCTCTCATCGGGTACTCTGCCTGAAAGCCGTGGAACCGAACCTTCGCCAGGTGGGTTTCTATTGTGGGAACTTCTTTTAGAGGGGTTTTCAAGGACAGGAGGGGGTGTTGGCGATTACAGGCGTGAGGCCCTTCGTGCGATGGCTGCAGAGAAGCGCCGTACCGTGGTCGTCGCTCGCCCTGTTGGCGGTGTGTGGTGCGGTGCGGGCCCAGGAGGCGCAACTTCCGGCGGAGCCAGACAAGGAGGCGACCCAGGCCGCGGCGCCGTCAACTTCTGCGAGCTCACCGGTTGCGAGTCAATCTCCTGCGAGCCCACAGGCCGCGAGTCCGCCAGTTGCGAGTCAGCCTCCTGCGAGCCCGCCAACCAACGAGCCTGCCAACCAATCTGATCAGGGCGCCTCAAAACAGTCCGATCAGGACGCTTCAAAACAATCGGATCAGGACGTCCCGTATCACTGGCTCGATCGTACGCGCAATACGCTGTACGACACGATGTGGCACTCCGCGGAGCACGTCGATCGCTGGCTCGGTTCTGCCGAGGAGGATGCTGCTGTCTATCGGCAGGCGCACGGCAGTATCGCACCTGCACTTCTTTACACTCAATACGACGGACTGCGTGCGCAGGTTAGGTTCAACATGAACTTCCCGCTGCCGCAGATCAACGATCGAATTCATGCGTACGTCGGGCGCTTCGATCCGAACGAGTTCATTACGGAGCGCAACGAGCCCTCGGGTGCTATTCCGCGTACCTACGGCCCGCCGACAGAAGACCAGACTCTTCTGGGCATCGGCTATAACCAGCCGGACAAACAAGGCAGTCACTTTGACGCAGGCGCGGGCATCCGGGTGAGCCTTCCCTTGGACCCCTACCTCAAGGGCAGCTACATTTTTGAACGTGGTAAATCGGACACCGGGCTGTTCAGCGTGCGTGAAACGCTCTTCTGGCAGAACAGCGAGGGCGTGGGCGAGACGACGCGCCTGGACCTCCAGCGCATCTTTGACCAGCAGGTGTTGGTGCGCTACACGCTTTCGGGCACGCGCTCACAAAAGTCCGCAGGACTGAAGGGATATTCGTCCATCTTGCTGTTGCACGGCATGGCCGAGCGGCGCGCCGTCGCGTTCGAAGTCGGACTGGATGGGGCGACGCAGGCGCAAGTGCCGCTTCATGACTATGGCTTCAAGGTGGCTTACCGTCAGTCCATGCTGCGCCGCTGGCTGATCCTGGAGGTTCGCACGAGCGTGGACTGGCCGAAGGATTTCCAGTGGCAGCATCGGCACGCCAGCCTGGGCCTCGGGGTTGGATTCGAGCTGCTTCTCGGCACAGATGAATTCCTGGCGCGGCCAGTTACGTTCTGATGCGTTAACATCGGTACATGGCTATTCGACCGGTACTGAAGATGGGGCATCCGGTGTTGCGGCAGGTGGCGACGCCCGTGGTTCGGTTTGACCACGAGCTTCAGGCCCTGGTCGCTGACATGGACGAGACCATGCGCTCGCTGAGCGGGGCGGGAATCGCCGCTCCGCAGATTGGTGTAAGCCAGCGCGTCGTCATTTTCGAGGTGCGCGAGAATCCGCGCTATCCGCATGTCTCACCCGTGCCGTACACGGTACTGATCAACCCCGAGCTCACGCCCCTGGGGGAGGAAATGGATGAGGGGTGGGAGGGCTGTCTGTCGGTGCCGGGGATGCGCGGGCTGGTTCCGCGCTACCACCGATTGCGGTATCGAGGATATGACGCTCAGGGGGTTCCCCTCGATCGCACCGTGGAAGGATTCCATGCGCGAGTCGTTCAGCACGAAGTGGATCACCTCGATGGCATTCTGTATCCGCAACGCATTCGGGATCTGCGTGACTTCGGTTTCGAAGACGTTCTGCTAAATCAGATTCCCCCAATGCCGGACTAGGAGCCTGTCTGACTAATGGTCGCCTGCTGCGGCCGGCCCGCAGCGGCATCTTTTTGCGATCCTTTCGCTTACATAGTGCCGACTATGCGCGCGAAACGATCGCAAAAATCTGCTCGCTGGGGGCCGCCCTCGCGACGGCGCCCATTAGTCAGACAGGCTCCAGCTTCCAGACTCAGGGCGCGGGTTGCTTCAAGCCGGGAACCGCGTCGCGCCCAGTACGCACGTCCCGCGCCATCCGGATCGCATGTTCGACGCCTTGGTAGTAACCCGACACGCGCCCTAACTCGCGGTAGCCGAGAGACGCGTAGAAGGCGAACGCTGCTTGATTCGTCGCGCGCAACTCGAGTCCGATGATGAAAGTGCCCGCCGTGAGGGCCGTCTCTTCAAGCCAAGTCATGATCATCCGTGCCACGCCACGACGTCTGTGTGCGGGATCGACTGCGAGAAGATTCAGATGGGCGACATCATCGCCATAACGCATGATGGCAAATCCCGCCGTCACACTATCGTAGCGAGCGGTCAGTACGATGCTCTCGGGATGGCGCATGTGCCACGTGATGCGCGAGGCCGACCACGCCGGTCGTAGTCCGGCTTCCACAAGCTGTTGTGACATCACCGCGAGGCGGCGGGCGTCAGCTATGCGTGCTGGCTGAAGGCTGTATTCGTGCACGGGCTCAAGCATACCGCTTGAAATGCGCGTCGCAAACAAACGTTGCCTACCGGCGTCACGTTGTCGTGGACGCCCGACATATTGTTTATTTGGCTGAAATTTGCCTGGCCCATTTGGGCTGGCCCATTTGGGCAGGCCCAAGCTAAATGGGTCAGCTTTCAGCGGCGTGGGCTCGACGGCGGGCAGCGTTGCGCCTCACCGCTGCAGCGCCATGCCTGTGTCAATCACGGGCCCGCATGTTGGTCAGGCGAGGGTGTGAAATACCTTTTGCACGTCATCGTCCTGCTCGAGCTTGTCGATCACCGTCAGAACCTCCGTCGCCTGCTCTTCCGGCAGCTCGGTCGGGACGGTACAGATGTACTCGTGCTCGGCTGACAGGGGGGTGATGCCGCGCGCTTCGAGCGCCAGTTGGAGTTTGCCGAAGTCGGCAAAGGCACAGCGGATCACGAGTTGCGGCTCGCCTTTTTCGCCCGTGCTCTCGCCCATTTCCTCCAGGCCGTGGTCGATGAGGTACAACTCGAGGTCATCCTGGTCGATCCCTTCGGGGTTCAGGCGGAACACCCCCATCTTCTTGAAGAGGAAGCTGACGCTGCCGTTGGTAGCGAGATTGCCGCCGCCCTTGGTGATGATGTTGCGCACGCCGGCCACGGTCCGAGTGGGATTGTCAGTCGCGGTTTCGACCAGCAAAGCCACGCCGTGGGGGGCGTACCCTTCGTAGACCACCTCGTGGTAATTGGCCGCATCACGACCGGAGGCGCGTTTGATCGCGGCCTCGATCTTGTCCTTCGGCATGTTCACGGCGCGAGCGTTTTGAATTACGCGCCGTAGGGCGGGGTTTGACGACGGATCAGGTCCGCTGGACTTGACCGCCATGGTGATGTCCTTGGCGATCCGGGCGAATTGCTTCGCCATACGGTTCCACCGCGCGAACATCGTGTGTTTTCTGACTTCGAATATGCGTCCCATGGGCGTGAATGGTGCACGAAGCGGGGGTAGGGCGCCAATGGGGAAGGGAGAACCGACTGGGGAAGTGGTCCGGATGCGCGCGGTAGGGGCGGGGCAATTGGGTCGCCCGGCCCACGCAAGCAGTTGCTGCGCGGGGTGGAGGCGGCCACGGCGGAGGCTGGTACCGCGCCGGTTTAGGCGACCGCGGGCGGCGGAAGCTGTTGCTGCGTCGGTTGAGGCGACCGCGGCGGCGGAAGCTGTTGCTGCGCCGGTTGAGGCGACCGCGGCGGAAGCTGTTACTGCGTCGGTTGGGGCGACCGCG
>Ga0307479_10007188_pt1 | contig 10263 bp, 8 predicted proteins | sample atmos_gasesECM4C_FD_203743 | JGI IMG/M metagenome (GOLD analysis project Ga0307479, IMG submission 203743) | Hardwood forest soil microbial communities from Morgan-Monroe State Forest, Indiana, United States - atmos_gasesECM4C_515 | ecosystem: Environmental > Terrestrial > Soil > Temperate...
CGCCGGCCGATCGTCTTCGTCTATGAACTCAAGCACGATCTGAACGCCTATCTGCGCGACTGGGCCACCGCCACCGAGATGCGCAGCCTCACTGACATTATCGCGTTCAACGCAGCAAATGCCGAGCAGGCGCTGCGGTTCGGCCAGGACATCTTCCTCGCCGCCGAAGCGACGCGCGGCGACCTCAGCGAATTGGAATATGTTTCGGCGCGGCAAATGGATCTGCGCGCTGCGCGCGAACTCGGGCTCGACGCCTATATGGATCGGCACCGGCTCGACGCAGTGCTGTTCCCCGGGACCACCGGTGCCGCGATCGCTGCCAAGGCCGGTTATCCGAGCGTCCAGGTCCCCGCCGGCTTTGTCGCCGGGGTGCGCGACAAGGAGACGCCCGACTATCCCTATGGTGCCACCTTCACGGGCCGCGCCTGGAGCGAGCCCGTTCTGCTGCGTCTGGCCTACGCCTTCGAGCAGGCAACTCAGGCGCGCCGCCTACCTCCCAATCTTCCGCCGCTCGACCTGGAGTGCGGAGCGCGCCGCAGTCAATGAAAATCCTCAACTTGTATCTTTGCAACGTTGTAGTGCTTTACCTGGAGCGTCCAGGCGGAATCGACAGCGATCTCCGGGACACCGGCAAGAGGCAGGTCAAGAGCCAAGTTGGTCACGTACAATAGCTTCCCATCGGGGCTGAACGACAGGCTGGCCGGGAATAGCAGGCCGTTGATCGAGCCGTCGTCCGTCAGCCCGTTGAAATCGCCGCGCTTGGCGATGACCTTGCCCTTCGGATCGACGACGACGATTTCGTCTCCCTGATTGGCGACGACCCAGAGATTGTCGTCGCCATCGACGGCGACACCATCGGGGGCGTTGAGGCCAGTTGTGAACGTCACGCCGGTACCGGCGCTGCCGTCATGGTGAACGGGTATCTTGATGATGGAGTGGTACGCGGTGTTCATCGCGTACATCGCCGTGCCTTGGTTGTTGAACTCGATGCCGTTGGCCCCGAAGGGCGGGATCAGCGGCTCGTTGTCGTTGGCAGTCGGCAGCAGTAGATCGTTCTGATTGGTCGGCGAATACCAGGCCGTCGGCGGGTCGCCGCCGGGACCGCTCTTCCAGATGACACCCTGGAAGGAGTCCGACACATAGACGTTGCCTTTCTTGTCTATGGTCAGCGCATTGAGGCCCGGCGTCGTTGTGATCTTCGGCGCTGTCATGAACAATTTGGTTTTCTGGGATTTGGGATCGACCTTCCATACCTTCCCCGAGCCGAGATCGGCGATCAGTACGCACTTCGAGGATTGCTGATACACCAGCCCGATCAGATGGGGGCTCGAGCCGACAACCGGAAAATGTCGCACGAGACTGCCGTCGGGCGCGAAGACGAACAGCTCCCCATTGCCGCCAAGCGCGCCGTCGCTGTTGAACCCGAAGGAAGGCGTGTAGACGGTGCCATCCGGACCGACGGTGACACCTTCGATGTCGGAGGTGCAGGAGGTTGCGCCGTTGGGGCACGCAGCGCCGGGGCCGCTCGGGGTGAACGCCGGTATGGTCGCGAAGTTTTCGAACTGGCCGCGATCCCACGCCGCGGCGGGCGCCGCTGCGAGACCAGCGGATATGATCCACAGGACAGCGGCGTCGCACCAAAACCTCTTCATGGTGCTCCTTCCCTATCAAGGTTAATTTCGAGTGGTATCGATGGGCTATCGGTGTCGCATAAGTTGCTGCCGTGGGTCAACGGGTTCGGGTACGTTGAAGGACAAACAATGGCACGCGATGATGGGAATGGATTAACCTTTCCCTTTGCGCCGGCCTGGAACAGCCAGCCATCGGCTTCAAGTTTTGGGGAGGAGTTACGATGCCACGCCAGGAAGAGAGCGGGTGGGAAAGAGGTGGCACTATATCGCGGCGGACGCTGGTCGGCGCGATAGCTGTCGGAGCGGCCGGCGCCGGATCGCGGGACGCGATGGCACAGGCCGAGCGAGGCGTGCCGCCGAGCGTCGTCACCAGCCCGCCCCGCGACTTCGGCCCCACCGCTCCGCCCAACGTCTACGTCTTCGACCCCGACATCGTCATCATCGATCCGTTGTTCACGCAATATGTGCAAGGAAACACGCCGATCACACGCCTGTGGACCGGCGCGCTGTGGAGCGAGGGCCCGGCGTGGAGCGCTCAAGGCCGGTATCTCGTCTGGAGCGACATCCCCAATAATCGCCAGCTGCGCTGGTTGGAAGACACCGGTGCGGTCAGCGTCTTCCGCATGCCATCGAACAACAGCAACGGAAACACCTTCGATTTCCAGGGCCGACAGATCTCCTGCGAGCATCTGACGCGGCGTGTCGTCCGCTACGAGCACGATGGCTCGGCGACGGTGATCGCCGACTCGTTCAACGGCAAGCGCCTCAACTCGCCCAATGACGTCGTCCCTCACCCAGACGGTAGCATCTGGTTCACCGACCCCCCTTATGGCGGCCAGCTTTATGAAGGCGAGCCCGACGCTGCGGGGGGCCCGAGCAACCCGTCGGGCCGGCTCAATCCGCGGCTCGGCCAGCCCGCTGGCTTCGTCGGAGGAAAACGCGAGCTGCCGACCAATGTGTACCGCGCCGACCCCGGCGGGCGGATCGACGTCGTAGTCACCGAGGACCAAGTCCCCGACCCGAACGGGCTCGTCTTCTCGCCCGACTACAAGAAGCTTTACGTGATCAGCACCGGCAAAGGTCCAGGCGATACCGGGGCCGGCGGCAAGGGCGACATGCACGTCTTCGACGTCGGATCCGACAACAAGCTCTCGAACCAGAAGCTCTTCAGCGATTTCATGGTCGACGGGGTCAAATGCGGGCCCGATGGCGCGCGCTGCGATGTGGACGGAAATCTCTGGGTCTCGAGCAATGCCCGCCGCGAGCTCGGCTATAGCGGGGTGACCGTGTGGACCCCCGAGGGCAAGCTGATCGGCCGGATCCGTCTGCCGGAGAGCACCGCCAATCTGTGCTTCGGCGGCGCCAAGCGCAACCGGCTGTTCATGGCCGCCAGCCAGTCGCTGTACGCGGTCTATGTCAGGACCCAAGGGGCGGCGCCGGGATAACCGGCGACTGCCGCGCACCACCGCGGGGTAGCCGAATTTTCGGCCGATCGGAATTTTCCGCGACGTGACGCCGTTTTGAGCGTTCAGGCGGTCAGCGCCTGGACAGTAATTATGGCATCAACGTGAATAATGAGACCAATCGTTGACAACATTATGAAATTAAGTCGGCTGGCCAAGATCCAATCGTCAGTAAACCACAAAAATTTCTCATCTAGATGGAAGCGAACGTCCGGTTATCCGTTCTGGGCGTGACGGCGAACATGCCGCCTATATTAGGAGCAATCGATGTTGAAGCTTTCCCGTCTGCCCATTGGCTTGTTGGCGTTGACCATCGCTGCGCCGGTCTTCGCTCAGCCAGCGACGACAACGACCAACCCGACCCCGCCCTCAGGAGCCATGGCGCCGGCTATGCCCGCCACGCCAAAAGCCCCTGATTCGACATCGCGCAGCACCGCAGCGGCGCCGAAGGCGGATGTGGTCGACATCAACAGTGCGACGGCTACGGAACTGCAGTCGCTGCCGGGGATCACTGAAAGCGATTCTGCGAAAATAATCCACGGCCGGCCGTACGCCGACAAGAACCAGCTCGTCTCGCGGCACGTGGTTTCAGAAGCGACGTACGACAAAATCAAGGATCGCGTCGTCGCCAAGCAGCCCAAATCGTAACAGCCACGAGCCGCGACTGTGTAATGGGGGCCGCGGCGCCAGCCGCGGCCCTCCAATTCTACTTACCGGCGGTCAGGCCGCGCTGCTCGAGCAGCGCGTCGATCTTCGGGTCGCGGCCGCGAAACGCGCGATAGAGCTCCATCGGGTCGCGCGTATCGCCGGCGCTGTAGATGGTTTTGAGACGCGCCGCGAGCTCGGGATCGAAGACGTCGCCGGCTTCGGTAAAGGCCGCATAGCCGTCGGCCTCCAGCACCTCCGCCCACAGATAGGCATAATACCCGGCGGCATAGCCGCCACCGGCGAACAAATGCTGGAAATGCGCCGGGCGATGGCGCAGCCCAACCTCCTTCGGCATGCCGATCCGGTCGAGAAATTGGCGTTCGAACAACGCGAGATCCAGTGCCTCGGGCGAGGGTTCGCAGTGGAGCTCGAGATCGAGCAGCGCGGCGCCGGTGTACTCGACGGTCGCGAAGCCCTGGTTGAAGGTTCGCGCCGCGAGCAGCCGGCGCAGCAGTTCTTCCGGGATTGGTGTTCCGGTCTCGTAGTGCCGGGCATAGCGCCGCAATGTCTCCGGCGTCGACATCCAGTGCTCGAAGATCTGCGATGGGAACTCGACGAAATCTCGGCGCACGGCAGTGCCGGACTGCGAACGGTAGCGCACCCGGCTCAACAGACTGTGGAGCCCATGGCCGAATTCGTGAAACAGGGTCTCGGCGTCGTCGAAACTCAACAATGTCGGTACGCCTTTGGCAAAATTGTTGTTGTTGACGACGATTGGGGCGACCGCGCCGTCCAGCGTCTCCTGGTCGCGGTAGCGGCTCGACCACGCGCCCGACCGCTTGGCGGGACGGGCGAAATTATCGTGCAGGAACACGCCGACATGACCGCCGGCACTGTCGCGGACCTCCCAGACCCGCACATCCGGATGATAGACAGGCAGATCACTGCACTCGCTGAAGGTGACGCCGAACAGCCGACGGGCGGTGTCGAACGCCGCTTCCACCAGATTGTCGAGGACGAAGTACGGCTTAACCTCGGCTTCGTCGAGGTCGTACTCGGCCTGCCGGACCTTCTCGGCGTAGTAGCGCCAGTCCCACGGCTCGATCGGCTCGTTCAATCCTTCGGCGCGCGCGACGCTCTCGAGTTTTGTCAGCTCGACGCGCGCCTTTTCCTTGGCCGGCTCCCAGACCGGCAACAGTAGGCGTTCGACCGCGTCGGGGGCCTTGGCCATCGAGTCGTCGAGCCGGTAGGCGGCAAAATTGTCGTAGCCGAGGAGCCGCGCCTGCTCGGCACGCAAGGCCACGATCTCACGAATGAGCGGAGCGTTGTCGCTGGAGCCCTCGTGGGCGCCGCGCGCGGTCCACGCCTCCCACAATGTCCGGCGCAGATCGCGGCGCGACGAAAATGTCAAAAACGGCTCTGCGGAGGACCGCGCGAGAGTCACGACCCAGCGCCCCTCGATCCCGCGCTCTTCGGCCGCCTGTGCTGCGGCGGCGCGGGCGAAACCGGGAAGCCCGTCGAGGTCGGCTTCGTCGAGCACCAGCTGCCAATCCCGCTCGTCGTGCAGCACATTCTGCCCAAAGCGCGTGTGCAGGATGGCCAATCGCTCGACGATCGCCGCCATTCGCGCTTTCTGTTCCGGGCGCAGCAATGCCCCGCTACGCATCAGGCGCAGATGGTAGCGCTCGAGGAGCCGCAGTTGGTCGGCGGCCAGCCCAAGCGTTTCCCGTTGAGCGTGAAGCTCGGCGATCCGCCCGAACAAATCTTCATCGAGGGCAATCTGCATTTGATGCAGGGCGAGCTTCGACGAGTAGTCGCGGGCGATCGTTTCGAGCGGATCGCTGCTATTGCTCGAATCGAGATTGAAAAACACCCGGCTCACCCGATCGAGCAGACGGCCGCTGCGCTCCAAGGCTTCAACCGTATTGGCAAAGGTCGGGGCCGCAGCCGAGCCGGTGATTGCGGCGATCTCGGCCGTATGTTCGGCCATCGCTCTGTCAAAGGCGGGCGGGAAGTGTTCCGGGCGGATGCGATCGAACGGCGGCAGACCGAACGGCGTGGTCCAGGTCTCAAAGAATGGGTTGTCGGTCATTCGAGAGCTCAGCCGGCAGGGACGGTCATAACCTCACCAAGCTTCGCGGCCGCGTTCGGGACGGCCGAGCGGCCGAGTTTCCCGCGCTGCGCGCTGCTCGGCTTCGTGCTTGTCGAACATCGCCTTGGCCGCGGCGTTGCGCTTGGCGCTGAATTCGGCGCGGTTGTCGCCGCACCACTGATAGGAGGCGGCGCGCGGTGCATTGGCGCGGCTGAAATGCGGCATCACATAGCGGGCGTAAAGCTCGTACGACCGCTTGGTCGCCTCAAAATCCGCCCAGTTGTGCGCCTGCTGCAGAAAGGCGCCGAACGCGCCCTGCTTGTCCTCCAGCCGCTCGATCAGTGCGATCGCGTCGTCGGGCGTGCCGCAGACGCCGTACCGGTTCTCGACAAACCATTCGAGCGGGTCCTGGCCCGCCGGCACGATAAAGCGCGGCTGGTTGTTATTGAGGTAACCGAGATAGCGCTCGAAGCCGAATTTAGCATTGGCGTACGCCTGCTCGCGGGTCTCCGCGAGGTGCATCGGCCCGACGAGGCGCAGCCGGTTCGGATCCATTTGGCGTCCGTGCTCGGCCGCGACATCGCACGCGATCTGCCAGTTCGAGCCGAGCGCGTCAAAGCCGAACGGGTTAGTCGCAGCGACACAGATCATTGCGAGATCGTACTTGCCGGCGAGCCGCCCGCCCGATGGGGTAATCGCGCTGACCACCGCGACCTCCGGATAGGGTTTCGTGTAGGGCAAGAGGTGGAGCCGGCAGCCCTCCATCGTGTACCAGTCGGTCCGTTCGGTGACGGTCTCGCCGCGGAACAGGCGCAGGATTGCGTCGATCGACTCCGCCATGCGGTCGCGCTGGGTCAGCGGGTCGATGCCCATCATGATCGCGTCGGACGCCAAGAGGCCCGGTCCGGCGCCGAACATAACCCTGCCGCGGGTCATATGGTCGAGCTGGACGATGCGGTCGGCGACCATCATCGGATGGTGGTAGGGCAGCGAAACGACGCCGGTGCCGAAGCGGATGTTCTTGGTACGCTCGGCGGCGAAGGCGATGAAGATTTCGGGCGAGCTGATGATCTCGAACCCCGCCGAGTGGTGCTCGCCGATCCAGGCCTCGTGAAAGCCGAGTTTGTCGAGCCACGCTATCAGTTCGAGGTCGCGCTCGAGGCACTGGGTCGGGTTTTCCTCGTTCGGATGGAACGGCGGCAGAAAGATCCCGTGGCGGAGATTGATCAGTGACATCGGCCCCTCGCTGGGTTACGGGTCGTGCTTCGGGCATGGGCCCGAGAAAGGGGGCAGCATGGCCATCAAACGTGAGAAGATCCAGCCCGAGGGTATGCATGTCGTAATCAGGGCCGGTCAACCGGCTTACACCCATGTCGTCACGGTTAGCGGCACTGGGAAGATGATCTTCGTTGCCGGGCAGTTGGCGCGCGACGCCAACGGCAATTGCGTCGGCAAAGGCGATATGCGCGCCCAGATCCAGCAGGTCGGCGAGAACATCAAGACCTGCCTCGAAGCCGCCGGTGCCACCCTCGCCGACATCGTCAAGACCAACACCTACGTCACTGATTACGCGGAATTCGCCAAGCACGGCGACATGCGGCTGCGTTATTTCGGCCCCGCCATGCCGACCAGCACGACGGTCCAGATCAGCCGCCTCGCCGACCCCGATGCGATGATCGAAATCGAAGCGATCGCCGTCGTCGACAGCTGAGCTAGGCCGGCTCGGTTTCGAGCCCGGCGTCTGCCAGATCCTTGAAGCCGCCGGCGTTGTAGACGGATTGATAGCCGAGGTCCTTCAGCGTCTTGCCGCTCAGCGCAGAGCGTCCGCCCGAGGCACAGTAGACGAGGACGGTCTTGTCTTTTTGAAAGACCGGATTGTGGTAGGGGCTCTCCGGGTCGGCGCGGAACTCCAGCATGCCGCGCGAGACATGGACGGCGCCTTTGAGCTTGCCGCCGGAAGCGAGTTCCGGCGCATCACGAACATCGACGATCAGAACAGTCTCCTTGCCGGTCATATCGCGAACCTCGGCGGGGTTCAGGCGGGGCACCGCGGCATTGGCTTCGGCCAGCATTTCCCTGACGCTCGATGCCATCTCCTTGTCCTCCCCGTTTAATTTGGCGCCCCATGCTAGCGCGCACCGAAGGGCGCGACCAGACATCGGTATCGATCCATCGCCAAAAGCGGCGGAATCAAGCATAAAAGGGCTAAAATGCGCACGTCTCGGTTCCAATCGAAGGATGGGGAGAAACGATGCAACTGAACTCTGGCAATAGCGGTGCGAGCCGGCGGCGCCCAGCTGTGGTCCTATGGGCGGCCGCGCTGATCGCCATGGGAAGCGCAGTGCCTTGGCATAGCGCTGGTGGCAGCGCTTCGGCAAATTCGCCAAAGACGGCCACACCAATCGAGCACCTTATCGTCGTTGTCGGCGAAAACCGCAGCTTTGATCACGTCTACGCCACCTACGTCCCGAAGCGCGGCGATTCGATCTTAAATCTGTTGTCGGAGGGCATCATCCGGCCGGACGGCTCGCCGGGTCGCCATTTCGCCGCCGCACGGCAATTCAAGACTTCCGGTCAGACCAGCTACTTCATCAGCGTGCGTGACGAAGACAAGACTGCCTACGCGACCCTGCCCGCCCCGACCCTGGGCGGCGCCCCGAACACGCAAAGTATGACGATTCCGCCGTTCCCCGAGGCATTTTTACTTAACGGCTTCTTGGCGGCGATCGAGCCGTCCTTGCAAGCTCAGGATCTTGTATTGCTCACCACGGGTGCAACCGGTGCCGCCGGCACGACTGGACCCGACCCACGGATCGTCAATGGTGCTGCCCTGCCGAACGGGCCGTTCCAGCTGACGGGTCCCAATCTCCCGTATGATTCCTATACGGGCGATACCGTTCATCAGTTCTACCAGATGTGGCAGCAGTCGGACTGCAGCATCCATCACGACACCGAAGACAATCCAACCGGCTGCCTCAATGACCTCTACCCGTTTGTCGCCACCACCTACGGCGGGCCGACAGATCATGGCGGCGGCACCTCAATGGCGTTCTACAACATGCGGGACGGGGACGCCCCCCTCGTCAAAAAGCTGGCTGATGAATACACGATCAGCGACAACTACCATCAGCCCGCCATGGGCGGCACGGGAATTCAGCACGTCTTCCTCGGGTCCGGCGACGACATCTTCTGGAGCGACGGCAACGGCAACCCGGCGGTGCCACCCGGCGGGATCGCCAATCCCAACCCGCTACCTGGCACTAACAACCGGTACACCGCGGATGGGCAATTCAGCAATTGTTCCGATGTGTTCAATGCCCCAGGGGTGTTGCCGATCGTGCGCTATCTGGACTCGCTGCCCTATCAGCCAGCGCCCAACTGCGAGGCCGGTCGCTATTATATGCTGAACAACATAAATCCGGGCTTCCTGCCGAACGGTCAGCTCGACAAAACCGGGACGTCGATCCCGCCGAGCGATGTCCGGACAATCGGCGACTCCCTCAATAAGGAAAACATCACTTGGGCCTATTATGGGGGCGCCTACAATGCGGCCGTCAGGCTCGCCAATGGCTCGAAGGACCCATTGGATCAGGTGGGTCAGGCTTACTGCGGCCTCTGCAACTTCGCGGCTTACGCGTCGTCGATCATGGGCGATCCGAGCCAGCGCACGGCCCACATCAAGGACGCCACGGATTTCTTTGCGGCGGTCAGCGATGGCACATTACCGGCGGTGTCCTTCGTCAAGCCCGACGGGCTGCTCGACGGTATTCCCGCAACGTCGAAGCTCGATCTCTTCGAGGCCGCGTTGCAAAAGATCCTCGACACACTCGACGCCAATCCGGATCTGAAAGCGAAAACCGCTCTCTTTATTACCTTCGACGAAGGCGGCGGGTACTACGACAGCGGCTTCATCCAGCCCCTCGATTTCTTTGGCGACGGGCCGCGCATCCCGCTGGTGGTCGTCTCACCCTATTCAACAGGCGGGCATGTGGTTCACAGCTACAGCGACCATGTCTCGATCCTCAAATTCATCGAGCGCAACTGGCACCTCAAGCCGCTCACCAGCCGCAGCCGCGATAATTTGCCGAACCCCCGCGCGCACAAATACAATCCCTATGTACCGGTCAACGCGCCGGCGATCGGCGACCTATTCGACATGTTCGATTTCGATCGTGGGGATCACGACCGCGAAGAGAGACAGGATTAAGCCCAGCCAACCGACAGCGGGCGATCGTACTGCTCGCTATCGGTCCGCCAGCCTCAGGCGATGACGCGGGCCTCGCGCAAGGCGGCGATCTCGGTGTCGGAATAGCCCGCTTCGCGCAATACCTCCTCGCTGTGCTCGCCGACTCTTGGGGCGGGGCGCGGCGTCGTCTTCTGTTGGCCTCTGATCCAGATCGGGCTGTTGACGGTCAGCGAGCTGCCATCG
>Ga0307479_10007189_pt1 | contig 10262 bp, 6 predicted proteins | sample atmos_gasesECM4C_FD_203743 | JGI IMG/M metagenome (GOLD analysis project Ga0307479, IMG submission 203743) | Hardwood forest soil microbial communities from Morgan-Monroe State Forest, Indiana, United States - atmos_gasesECM4C_515 | ecosystem: Environmental > Terrestrial > Soil > Temperate...
AGGCGGGATTTGCACCCGCTCGGTTGAATCAGTAGGTTTCACCGGCTCGTCACCGGATTCCCCTCCTCCAGACTTTCCCAGCGCGATCGGGGCCTGCTCGGTGTTACTCCACGTTCGGCCTGCATGACTCGCCGAGTCGCCTGAAGCGACCCTCTACATCAGAGGCTCCGGCAGCTTCGTGACCTCCGCCACCGCTCCGACTACTTCCGGGTGGAGCGATCCAGTTCCCGGGCGGGACTTTCAACCCGCGGTAGACCAGCGCCTTACACGGCGCACAAACAGCCTTTAGCTAGGAGCTTTTCTCTAAGGTACGTCCGCAGGTACGACCCGTGCATACGATTCTGGCGCCCATAGTATGCCAACGGTAGGCTTTGGCTGTACCAACCGAATCGGCTAAATTCTTGTCAAACAAATGTCTTGAAAAACCCCATTTTCTTGTGACATTAACAGCGTAGGTTCACATCGATATCTAGGTTGCAGCGTCAATGAGAGACGAGCGTCAAACATCCGAACCGTGCGGCCTTTCGCTGGACGAGCTTAAGCGCCTGCCTGACGAATCGTTAATGACCCACTTGCAAGCCGGACATGCGGATGTGTTGGCGATCATCTTTGATCGCTACTACCGCTTAATTCTGAGCGTAGCGATGAAGATTTTGCGCGATGTAGGTGAAGCTGAAGACCTGATGCAGACGGTCTTTCTAGAACTTTTCAAGTCGGCGACACAATTCGATCCCGCGAGAGGCACACTGAAAGTGTGGATTCTGCAGTACGCATATCACCGGGGTATGAGTCGTCGCCAACATTTGAACATCCGGAACTTTTACAAGAATGCCGATATTGCAGACCTTCATGGAGAATTGTTGTCGACCGAGGCCCCCCATTTCAATGACCAGGAGATCCGGCACCTGGTGACACAGGCGCTCGGCAGCTTGAACGAAACACAGAGTAGAGTGCTGAAGCTCGCGTATTTCGAAGGCCTATCTTTGAAGGAAATTTCTGATCGTACAAACGACACCCTGGGAAACGTTCGCCATCATTATTATCGCGGGCTCAATAGATTGCGCGAAGTAATCAAGGGCGAGCCGGCTAAAGAGAAGTTGCGATTTGAGAAGCAGGAGCGGGCCGATGCAAACGCATGAATATTACGAGGAGCTGTGCGCCTTGTTACCAATCGGCCAATTGTCCGCCGAGGAATACCAGGAATTGGCGGAGCATTTGAGAGCGTGCCCGAGTTGTCGTCATGCAACCGACGAGTTCTCGGTGATTTTGGCCAAGATGCCGGTTGGAGATGCCGATGTCGATGAGAAGGCTCTCGCCACATTACAGGGCGATAGCTTTCGAGTGCGTTTCCTCAAGCGCGCCGTCGCTGAAGGCGTACCGTTCTCGAATGCTTTGATGCAGTCGCGATTTTCGATCACGAGCTGGTCATGGCCACGGTTCCGTCTGATGGCGAGCCTGGCGGCAGTGGCTGCCGCGGTAATTGTGATTCTGTCAATTCAACTGGTGAAGGTCTCAAAGAAGGGACTGCAACAGGCTGTTCAGCCAGTTGCGCAAAGTGGGCAATCAGCAGTGCCGGGTGGGAAGTCTCAGGACCACCAGCTAGTCTCTAAGCTGGAGGCGAAGATAGAAGAACTTGAGACCGAAGCAAGTCATCAGAAGGCCATTATATTCGACCTAAAAGCCAAACTGGACCAATCGCGAAATGAGGCGAGAATCGCGAAAGGGGAGTTTGCGAAGACAACAGAACAATTGGCACAAGTTCAAAACCAGGCGAGCGAAACGCAACGAGCGTTCGATGCAGCCAAAGCAGATCTAAACCGGGTGCTTTCTGAAAATGACAGCGTGGATGCGGCGTTAGTCGATCAGCAGATAAAAATCGCCGAACTAGCTGCTCAGATCAAACAGAAGGAGGTTCTCGCCGACCGTGAACGCCAGCTCAGCTCCGTAGCGAGTGATGTTCGAGAACTAATGGGAGCACGCAACCTTCACATCCTCGATGTGTCCGACGTGGACGGCAATGGCCGATCGAAGAAATCGTTCGGTAGAGTGTTCCTGGTCGAAGGCAAGTCACTAATCTTCTATGCATTTGATCTTGGAGATCGCGGCAATCCTGCCAAGGTATCCTTCCAAGCCTGGGGACAGCTCGAAGGCCGCCAAACGGTTGCGAAGAATCTCGGCGTCTTTTATGTTGACGACCATGCACAAAAGCGTTGGGTCCTTAAGGTCAATGATCCCGAGAAACTCGCAGCTATAAACTCGGTTTTCGTCACTGTCGAGCCACTGGGCGGAACCGACAAGCCTACAGGAAAGAAATTGCTTTACGCCTATCTTGGAACTCAGGCGAATCATCCCTAACTAGACAAAAAATGGGAACGACAACTGGTACAGACTTCATTTGCGGCTGGCATTCTGGCTAGGACAAGTTTCAGCAGAATGGGAGACGCTCCGATGAAGACCTCCGCGATTGTCGTTCTTGCGACGCTGTGTTGCGTCGCCATCGCCCTCTGCCAAACGGAGACAGCAACAATTTCGGGACGCGTAACCGACCGGTCCGGGGCAGCTATATCTGGAGCTGACGTTCAGATTCAAAACGTCCTCACCGGCGGAGAAATCGTGGTGAAGACGAATTCAAGCGGGCTGTATGTGGCAATAGCGCTTCAGCCTGGCACGTATCGCGTTATCGTGACTAGTTCTGGTTTTAGGCAGATCGTTAAGTCGGATGTCATTCTGAATGTGCAAGACAATGCATCACTTAATTTCAGTATGACGGTTGGTTCTGTCTCCGAGACTGTCACCGTGACCGGTGGTACTCCGCTTGTCGATACTCAAGATGCAGCAGTTAGTACAGTTGTGGATCGTCAATTTGCTGAGAATCTGCCAATGAACGGTCGAAGTTTTCAATCATTGATAGACCTTACGCCGGGGGTGGTCGTAACGACGAGCAATGCCGATGATGGGGGACAATTCAGTGTGAATGGGCAACGAGCGAGTTCCAATTACTGGATGCTGGATGGTGTTAGCGCGAACACTGGCCTTAGCACAAGCCTCCCGGGAAACGGTTTAGGCGGAGGCCTGGGTGCTTTCAGCGTATTAGGAGGCACGAATAGCCTGGTTGCGGTGGATGCCATGCAAGAGTTCAGGGTCCAGACCTCCACCTACGCGCCGGAATTCGGCCGCTCACCCGGGGCGCAGATCTCCATTCTCACGCGCTCGGGCACCAACGAGTTCCACGGGACCGCTTTCGATTACATGCGAAACGACATTTTCGACGCCAACAATTGGTTCAATGGCTACACAAACAGTCCTCCTCTCCCGAAGGCGAGGGAGCGGCAGAACGATTTCGGTGGAACCCTAGGGGGACCAATTCTAATGGACCGGACCTTCTTCTTCTTCTCATACGAGGGTCTCAGGCTTCGCCTTCCTCAGACGCAGTTAACGACCGTACCCGACCTCACCGCCCGGCAGAACGCTGCCACTGCCATGCAGCCCTATCTGAATGCCTTTCCACTGCCGAACGGGCCGGACAACTTGGCCACCGCTGTGGCCCAGTTTAATGCCAGTTTTTCTGAACCTGCATCGCTAGATGCTTACAGTTTGCGAGTCGATCATCGCGTCAAAGACAAGGTTAGCCTGTTTGGAAGATATAGCTATTCTCCTTCGAAGATCACCCAACGTGGAACCGGGGACAGCCTCAGCACCGTAATCCATTCACGTATCGTTACTCAAATGGCTACCGTCGGAGCTACATGGCTACCCATTCCGACCTTTGCCAATGACTTGCGGTTCAACTACAGTCGGCCGAACGCCTCAAGCAACCTCGATCTAGATGGTTTTGGCGGCGCCGTACCCCTGGGTTCGCTGTCTTTCCCCAGCCCGTACGCGAGTCAAAACGCGCAATTAACGCTCGGTATTTTTTCTCTCATCGATGGTTACCTGCAGGAGGGATTACTTCGACAGAACATTCAGCGGCAGCTCAATGTAGTTGATAACGTCTCCTTACAACTCGGGTCGCATGCTCTAAAAGTCGGTGTCGACTTCCGCCGCCTCGCGCCAATCACCCGACCCTTCTTGTACTCGCAATTTCCTGCTTTCAATGACGTACCGTCCGCCCAGTCCGGCACCTTGGCCTTCAGCAGCGTGCAAGCACAGACCAACGCGACATTCCTGTTCCGCAATATCGGAGTCTTTGCGCAAGACACTTGGCGAGCCCAGTCGCGTTTGACACTGACTTACGGCGTTCGGTGGGATGTCGATTCTGCCCCCTCCACGACAAGCGGCCCATCGGTTCCTGCAGTAACGGGCTTCAACCTTCAGAATTTATCCCAATTGACCTTGGCTCCCGCGGGGACTTCCCCCTTTCATAACACTTACAGCAACTTTGCTCCCAGAATTGGCATCGCCTACCAGCTTACTCAGACCCCGAATTCGGAAACTGTATTACGCGGCGGATTTGGCGTATTTTACGATATGGCAACCCAGGAAGTGGGAAACCTCATCGACCAATTCGCCTACCCGTTTGGGGTCGATCAATTCGACGTGGGCGGTACTTTCCCTCTGAGTTCTGGTGCTGCAGTGCCACCTGCCATAGTGCCTCCGAACGCAGCCAATGGGGGAACACTCACAGCCTTTGATCCGCACCTAAAGTTGCCTTACACGCTGGAGTGGAACACCACGGTAGAGCAGGCGTTAGGGTCCCAGCAAAAGCTCTCGATTGCTTACGTGGGGTCATCAGGTCGTCGCCTGATTCAATCGGGTTTCCTATTCGCGCCAAATTCAAATCTAGCGTCTGCCTTGTTAGTCGGGAATCTATCCACTTCGAACTACAACGCCTTCCAGGCGCAATTCCAGCGTCGGCTGTCTCAGGGACTCCAAGCCCTGGTGTCCTACACCTGGTCGCATTCCATCGATGACGCATCAGCGGGCTCAACCGGTGTTTTCTCGAATACGTTCGTCCCTGGGATTGACTCGCAGCAGAATCGCGGCCCTTCAGATTTTGACATACGTCATTCTCTCTCAGTGGGTTTGACCTATAGCGCACCGCCCCCGAAGTCGAACCGTTTGGCAAGGTTGATCTTGAGTAATTGGTCCACAGACAACTTTCTTCTGGTTCGTACCGCCGCCCCGATGAACGTGTATGACAGTGTTCTCGGATTGTTTAACGGGGGGATTACTCAGGTGCGCCCGGATATCACTGGGGCGGCCTGGTATCTTTATGGAGCTTTCCCCGGAGGGAAAGCGCTGAACCCAGCCGCATTTGTTCCTCCGCCCACAAATCCGAGTACTGGAGGGCCGCTTCGTGAGGGAGATCTTGGTCGTAACGCCCTCCGTGGATTCGGCGCGACGGAATGGGACTTTGCTCTACACCGCGACTTTCCAATTCGAGAAGCCATCAAATTGCAATTCCGAGCAGAGATGTTCAATGTCGTGAATCATCCGGATTTCGGCCCGCCGGTTGCAGACATCAGTCAGCCCAACTTCGGACTCTCGACCCAGATTCTGGCTCAAAGTCTTGGCGGCACTAATGTGGGAGGTGGCGGATTCAGTCCCCTTTATCAAATTGGTGGTCCCCGCTCGATCCAATTTGCTCTCAAGCTTACCTTTTGAAGTGCCTGCACTCGGAGTGAGCGGTGTTCAAAAAACAATGAATGTACTTGCAATATACGACTACCCAATCTCGAAGAAGCTTGCCCGCTGCATTCGGGCAATGCTTTTGGCCTTTATCACTTGTTCGGTGCTACCAAAGCCTGCGTTAGCACAGATTGACGCACTAAGCGTGGAGGACACGATTCGCGCCCGAGAATTCGCATTGGGGTCCAGAATCCTGTTTTCACCCGACGGGAAGTGGCTAGCGTACACAATCATTCGAAACCATGCTGAAGATGCCGACGTGGCACGAAGAGCCCAGGTCCCATCCTTCGCGCGGGGTGCCGACGTTTATGTCGCAAACGTAGCGACACGCAGAGAGAAGCTGGTCACGCATGGATTCGACAACTGGTGGCCAGCATGGTCGCCCAATAGCCAATATCTGGCGTTTCTCTCTGATCGGGATGGTAGCGGCAAGCCCAAAGTATGGATCTGGGACTCACATATCGACACGCTCAGACGAATTTCTGACGCGCCAGCCGGGTTCCGCCCTCTTCAATGGGCACCGGATGGGCGACAAATAATCTTCTCCCGTGACGCAGACTCTACGGAGCCGCAAGGATTAGCCTCGGATGGAGAGGCGCCAGCTCCCCGTCCTCAACGCGGTTCCACCGTAACAGTCTATGCGGGAACGAACCGGCCAGATGCGGCCCCATGGAGTTTAGCAAGCTACTCGACATCGTTGGAGGTCACGGACATTGACAATGGCAAGACGAAAACCATCGTCCGGGGTCAAATTGGGACCTACAAGCTCTCGCCTGACGGGTCGCATCTCGCATTCACTGTTGCAGAACGCTTCGAGGAAGCAGGCTCTCAGCAGATTCTCTTTGATTTGAGGATTCTGGACATAGCGAGTGGTAAGTCTCAAGACGCGATCCGCAATCTCCCTCTCGTCTCGGACGGATCCGGATACAGCTGGTCACCCGACGGTAACTACTTGTGTTTGCGATCCGCTGGGCGGGCTGTGGAATATTTCATCGTCAGTGTTTCCGGGGCGCCGCCACGCAGATTGATAGACAATACTTTCCCTGCTGGATTGAATCCGAGGGAAGTGCCGCTCTGGAACGAGTCGGCTCAGAAGGTCTATTTTGTGGAGGAGGGTCAACTATGGTCGGGAGACGTAGCCAGTAGCAAAATCGAGAAGATAGCCCAAGTTGCGGGACGCCGGATCAAACAGATCATCCGGTGCAGCGATGACGTATTGTGTATTGTGAATCGATCCTCCGTATTGTTCGTGACGCATGACGATGAAGGAAAGCAGGACGGAGTTTACGCCACAGACTTCAAGACCGGTCGGACCAGCAACCTGATCGAGCAGGGGCAATGCTACACGTGCATTCTCGATGATCCGTCAATTGCGGCAAGTCCAGATGCACAAAGAATTGCATTCATTGTTGAAGATGCTACACATCCACCGAACCTGTGGCTCTGTGATACAGACCTTCAATCGTGTCGACAAGTAACGGATCTAAATCCCAACTTTAATCCGCATCTCATGGGCACAGCGCGCTTGGTCGATTGGCTCAGCGACGATGGTGAAAAGCTAAGAGGCGCCCTGCTCCTGCCGTCGGATTATCGACCTGGTAAACGCTACCCCCTGATCACATACATCTACGGTGGCAGCCATCTCTCAGATCGATTCGACAGATTTGGGCTTGCATTCGTTGGTCCACTAAATATGCAGCTCTTTGCAACTCGAGGGTATGCTGTGTTTTTGCCCGATGCCCCGCAAGGGCCAGTTACACCAATGCTGGACCTTGCTAAGACAATTCTTCCAGGTATTAACAAAGTCATCGAACTCGGAATTGCAGATCCAAATCGATTGGGTGTTATCGGACATAGCTACGGTGGCTACAGCGTCCTCTCCCTTATCGTGTTGACCACAAGATTCAAGGCAGCGATCGCCCTTGCAGGCGATAGCGACCTTGTAAGCTATTATGGTGAAATGAGCGACGACGGAAGCGCGTACGGGATCCCTATTTTGGAGGAGGGGCAAGGGGCAATTGGTGGGACTCCGTGGGATCGTCGAGACAAGTTCATCGAGAACTCGCCATTCTTCTACCTCGACAGGATTCGGACCCCCCTGCTGATCGCCCAAGGCTCCAAGGACACTGCAGTTGCTCCATTTTTAGGGGATCAGACGTTTGTAGCGTTGCGAAGGCTCGGGAAAGAGGTCCTATACGCAAAATATGAGGGAGAGGGCCATTCTCCAGCCCAAGAATGGAATTACTCGAATCAAGTCGATCTTTGTAACCGTATGATGCGCTGGTGGGATGACCATCTCAATCCCCCTTAAACCGATCCCAGTGCGCCACAAGCGACACGCATCCCATCTCGTATAAGCAGGAGAATCTTGTGGCTTAAAGTCAACCGCCTGCGTAGCCTATATAGAAAACAGCAATGTAATGGTGATCTGATGAACGCGAAGTCCTTCACGTACGAGCGGAATTGGACCGGGAAGTATTATCGCCAGAGATTGTTCCCGAGCATGCAGACAATGGATAAGCACATTGAACACATGCTGAACGACGGCTAGGAGATATTGGCCCAAACTCCGCTAGCCGGCAACAGCCGTGGATAGAGGCTGAATCTTCCCCTCAACGGCCTTCGCATCAATTACGACAATGCTTCCGTTGTCATCCACCATCGCCAAATCGAAGCCGTCGTCCGTGTCGTGGCTTCCAGGCGACATAAATATAGAAGGCAGTCGTCGGCGCTTCATCGCGCACCCCAAGTAACTCCTCAATGCCAGCCGACATGCGCTTCGTGGCCGTAAGGGATTGCCGGAGCACAGCCTGGCCGGCCGCTTCGACCCGGTAGAATCTTTTGGCACGGCCGCCGCGCTCGGCAGTGATTCCAGGGCGACACGACCTTCTTCTGTTCCAGTCGATCAAGGGTTGTATAAATTGCGCCGAGCGATCGTAGGGGCAAATTTGCCAGCGGGCTCGAAGTGACGGCCTCCGCCGTGAAAGGGCGCAAACAAACTGGATCACGTTGTAATTACAAGGGCAGCGGTCGCTCTGCAAAGCCCTGTAAGGAACCGCTGAGAACGCTAGCGGACACGCCTATGTTGTACCATCCTTGTACGGCGAGTTTTGGCACGGGAAGTCGAAAAGCTAGGAGATCTGTCGATCTTGAGAACGAATCGCAAGGATGTTTTGGAGCCATACTGGCAAGATGAGTCAGACTGGATCTGTCCGGTCGAATTCTTGCCTACTGATGACCCAGACGCTCGGCTCTTTGCCGCGGACATCATCGGCTACCTGTGCGGCTACGCACATCTGACCAACACACGCTCGCTGGCGCTCCTCGGCGATCCCGGCGCTAGCGCCTACGAACTCCTTTTCTCCTTTGCGTCCCCTACTGAAAAAGACCAGTTCCCAGATTTGGTCCGTTCGACTGAGGGTCTGGGGAATGAGTACATCGAGAATGATTTTGGGGCCGCCCACACCTGAAGAGATCCGTTACGCCCGCCCGCTCGCAGCGGTCCTACCCCAAGATGTCATTACTCATGCCACCCTAGACTAGCAGGACAATCGTCTTCGTAGGGGCTGAGGATGATCGTGCTGCATCGTGACGTCCTGCGACAAGAGCAGTGCGGAGAGCAATCGAGCGCGAATAATCTCGGTCCGATCTGTGACCAAGCGCCGATGTTCGCCTAAGCGCCGGCCAGACACACTAAATGTGCTGGTTAGCGAGGCGAGTCTCAGTGTTACCGGACGGAAGAATGAAGCGTGCCCCTATTATAAGGTCATCGTTTACGAGAAGCCAACCCGAACCAAGTGCCGCGAGGTCAAGCGGGTCTTGACCGCAAAGGGAATTGAAATTCGAGAGCGTCGACTACATAGAGAAGAACTGTCTCTCGGCCAATGAACTAAGGCACCTGTTGCACAGCGTTGGCCTGAGGCCTCAAGATGGACTGAGAAGGAACAGGCGAATTCGACGCTGGGCATCGCGTTTGACCATGCAATTCTGAAGAACGGAAGCGAGATGCCGCTGTCAGTTGCCATCCAGGCGATCGGCAGGAGTCGGGCCGGCGCTGCTGGGATGGAAGATGACACCATGGCGAGCGGCGGGGGAACCATGGGATCCTCCGCTGCGCCCGCTTCGGGCGGCGGTGGAGGCGTGCTGGGTGGCGCGCGGTCCACCGCCGGCGGCGTGGTGAATACCGCTGGCAGTACGGTCGGCGGTGCAGTGAACTCCGGGGGGGCTGCGGGTGGCGCCGTTTCCAGCTCGTTGTCAGCAAGCAGCCAGGGCGTCGTTGGACTTCCCGGCTTGAGCCTCGTCGCAGACATCGACTTCCGCGAACGCGTCTGTAATAAGCTCGCAAGGAAGCAACGTGCATTTGGACGGCGGAACCGAGATGATCTTGCGGGTCAACCAGTAGATTCAACCGCCGTCGGCAAATGGGTCGCTTTGGGCTGCCCCCACTTCAAACGATGCGAGGCCCTGATTTCGGCCACCTTATTTGCAGCTACTGAATCCAGGGCTCACCGCTTATCAAGTTCAAAGCGACAATCGCATCGTCTCCTGCAAACCACCCGTATCAGAACCCCTGCGAACAATAACCGACGCCGTTCAAGCTCTGGTCACTCCACAGCGTCTGAACGGGATAAGCG
>Ga0307479_10007190_pt1 | contig 10262 bp, 8 predicted proteins | sample atmos_gasesECM4C_FD_203743 | JGI IMG/M metagenome (GOLD analysis project Ga0307479, IMG submission 203743) | Hardwood forest soil microbial communities from Morgan-Monroe State Forest, Indiana, United States - atmos_gasesECM4C_515 | ecosystem: Environmental > Terrestrial > Soil > Temperate...
CAGCCGGCGGGCCGCGCTGTTGCCGGCCTTGGTGAGGCCGCCGCGTCTGACGCTTGCACCGCTCGAATGCTCGGATGGCACCAGCCCGAGATAGGCCATCAGCTGGCGCGGATTGGCAAAGCGCGAGAGGTCGCCCAGTTCAGCGATCAGCGTTGCCGCATTGACCAGCGCCATGCCGCGCATCGTCTGCAGCGCCGCCACGACCGGGGCCAGCGTCCAATCCGGCAGCATCGCTTCGATCTGCGCCGTCAGTCGATCGCGCCGGGCCTCGGCGGCTTCGACCGCCGCGATGTAGTCTTCGAGCACGATATGATGCACCGCTTGCTCAAACTTGAGACCCGCGAGCCAGCGGCGATGCAGCTTGGTCCAAGCCGGTCGCCCGTAATGGCAGCCCTGGCGCAACAGGAAGCCCGAGAGTTGCTGGCGTGCCCGGCGCAGCGCATGCACTGCGTCGAGACGGGCGCGCGCCAAGTCGCGCATCGCCTCGTGCCCGGCATCCGGAACCCACACCGCCGTCAGCTCGCCCGCCCGATGCAGCCGCGCCAGACTGGCCGCATCCCGCCGATCCGTCTTGACCCGGTCGCCCGCCCGTTTCGGGATCAGCGATGGCGCCACCACGACGCATTCGTGCCCGTGCGCCGACAAGTAACGTTGGATGCCATAGCCGCACGGCCCGGCCTCATAGCAGAACCGAAGCCTCACACCCTCGCCGCCGAGCTTGCGCACCAGACGATCCAAGGCCGCCGCCGTGTTGGCGATCCGACCGTATTCCCGGACCTCGCCGCGGATGCCGCCCTCGGCTACCGCCACAACGACCCCGTCCTTGTGAACATCAAGCCCGACGTACGTGATACGATCCCCCATGACCCGTCTCCTATGCATGAGGCTCGGCACCGGCCAATTCGGCGCAACCCTCTACCGGCATACTGTGAGACGGGTCGCCCCGTCCTCAGGCGGACATGTGGTCTAGAACAAAAGGGGCTGCCGATTCCCGCAGTACGGCGCCGCACGCGCTAGTTTCTAATTCCGGGGTCGAACAAGCGCATGGATTCTTACTGGTTGCGACTGCGTTACTGTGAGGCGCCAGTGCATCAAGGGGTACTGAATGGCCTGCGACACTTAGTAGGAAATCGGGCTTGCCCACTGAGTTCACCGGACCCGCCTTAGACCGCCTTGGGCTTACGCAGGACTCGCCCGCGGCCGAATTTGCTTGCGCTGGCACGGCGCTGGTTAGGCCGGGTATTTCGCGACGGGATTCATGTAGTCCTAGGGTTGGGCGCTCTTGACGAGACCATGCCTCACACGATATCCGGACGTGACAATCGACGCTATCCTTCAAGAGACCGTTGCCGAACCCATAACCTTTGGAAAAGAGACCTGCCATGCCGAATGATCCCTTCGTCGATATTGCCGCACTGCCCTCGCTCGGTCCGGTACATTATTTGGACGCGCGTGATCGGGCGATGTTTGACGCGGGCCATGCGCCCGGTGCAGTGCGTGTGCCGGTCGAGGAATGGGATGCAGCGGCCAAAGCCGCCGACACCGGCTTCAACAAGACCGCTTACTGGGATGACGCTCTCGGGTCGCTCGGCGTCGATCATTCGGCTATCGCCGTGGCCTACGACGGCGGCCGCATGACCGACGCCGCGCGGGTTTGGTTCATCCTGCAATATTTTGGCATCAAGGCCGTCATCCTGAATGGCGGCTGGCCCGTACTTTCCTTAGCGACCGGACTGCCGCCGAGTGCCGGGCTCTGGAAGGGCGGTTTTCGGGTGGTCCCCGGGGCGGGGTCCGTTGGTTTGGTCGATCGGGAGACCCTCAAGCGTCAACTTGGCGGCGACGCCCAGGTGTTCGACACCCGTACACGCGCCGAGTTCACTGGAGAGGACATGCGCAATCGTACCCGAGGCGGGCATCTTCCAGGCGCTCGGCATCTGTCGCACACCGATCTGCTGGAGAATGGCGTTGTTCGTCCGGCGCCGGCTCTGCGAGCCATGTTGGAACGGGTGGGCTTTGGTCCAGGCGATCACATCGTGACTCATTGCGAAGGGGGCGGGAGGGCGGCGTTGGCCGCAGCCGCGGCGGTGCGCGCCGGGTTTGACGACGTTCGGGTATACTACCTCAGCTTCGCTGATTGGGCGCGCGACGAGAGCTGCCCGATCGTACGCGATTAGGCGAATCAAGAGATCCGTGGGGCGACGGCCGAAGCCGCTACTACCCGGACAGGTTCCCGCGCTGTCGCCCCACGAGTCCTTACTTCCCCCCAGCTCGACGACGATGTCGACCCGCTTCTCGTTGCCAACCAGGGCCAAAAAGGCCGAGAATGACGCCGGGAAGGCTGGTGATCCGGCGGCAACGAATTACGGGAGGAGTGCAAAATGATACCCGCGCCATTCACCTACCATCGCCCGCAATCCCTGGACAAAGCCATCGATCTGTTGGCGCAGCACGGCGAGGGCGCTCGGGTCGTTGCCGGCGGACACAGTCTCATACCGATGATGAAGCTCCGCCTGGCCAAGCCCGAGCACTTGGTCGACCTGCAGGAATTGAGCGAGCTGCGCGGCATCCGGGGCGAATCCAGTGCGCTGATCATCGGGGCGATGACCACGCAGCATGAACTGATCGGCTCGGAGCTGCTTGCCGCGAGGTGCCCGATCATTCGCGAAACGTCATTGCTGATCGCAGACCCGCAAGTCCGCTACTGCGGCACTCTTGGCGGCAACGTCGCCAATGGCGATCCCGGTAACGACATGCCTGCGGTCATGATGGCCCTCGGCGCGACCTACCGAGTCAAGGGGCCGCACCGCGAGCGCGACATTCCGGCCCGCGGCTTTTACCAGGGAGCCTATTCGACGGCGCTGCAGGAGGGGGAGATTCTGGTCGCGGTCAGCATTCCGATGCCCGCCGACCGTCATGGCTACGCTTACGAGAAGCAGAAACGCAAGGTGGGCGACTACGCCACGGCAGCAGCGGCGGTCACCCTGACGATGTTGGGCGGGGCTTGCACATCGGCCGCGATCGCGCTGACCAATGTCGCGGACACACCCCTCTTCGCCAAGGATGCCGGCGAAGCCCTCGTTGGCAGCGGCGCCGGAGAGGCGGCGATCACGGAGGCAGTACGGCGAGCACAAAGCATCACAAGCCCGCCGGCCGACGGGCGCGGGCCGGTCGATTTCCGCGTCCACATCGCGGGCGTCATGGTACGGCGCGCCATCGCGCGCGCCAAACAGCGCGTCGGCTGAGCAAGGGAGGGCCGAAGATGGCTAAAACGCGCATCATGCTGAAGGTCAATAACCGCGACGTCGAAACCCTGGCTGAGCCGCGCATGCTGCTGATCCACCTGCTGCGCGAGCAGCTCGGGATCACCGGCCCCCACATCGGCTGCGACACCTCTCATTGCGGCGCCTGCACGGTGGACATGAACGGCAAATCGGTGAAGTCATGCACGGTATTCGCGGTACAGGCGAACGGTGCCCAAATCATCACGATCGAGGGCCTTGCCGCGGCTGATGGCACTCTGCATCCGCTCCAGGAGGCGTTCCGCGAGCATCACGGGCTGCAATGCGGCTTCTGCACACCGGGCATGATTACCCGCGCCTATCGGCTGCTGCAGGAGAACCCGCACCCGAGCGAGGCGGAGATCCGCTTTGGCATCTCGGGGAATCTTTGCCGGTGCACCGGCTACCAAACCATCGTCAGGGCGATTCACGCCGCCGCAGAGTGCATGAACAGCGCCAAGGAGGCTGCAGAATGAGCACCGAAACCGAATCCCCTCAAGAATCCCCCCAGGCGCGCACCCAGAAGCTCGAAGGCCTCGGCACCAGACGCAAGCGCGTCGAAGACGTCCGCTTTACTCAAGGCAAGGGCAATTATATCGACGATCTCAAACTGCCGAACATGTTGTTCGGCCGTTTCGTCCGCACGCCCTACGGCCACGCCCATGTCAAATCGGTCAACAAGGACGCGGCATTGCAGGTGCCCGGTGTCAAGGCGGTGCTCACCGCTGACGATTTGAAGCCGCTAAAGCTGCATTGGATGCCGACGCTCGCCGGCGATGTCCAGGCCGTCTTGGCCGATGAGAAGGTCTTGTTCCAAGGCCAGGAGGTCGCCTTCGTCGTGGCGGAAGACCGCTACATCGCCGCCGATGCTGCCGATCTGGTCGAGGTCGAATACGAGGCGCTATCGGCGCTCGTCGATCCGAACCAGTCGATGACCTCGGACGCGCCGATCCTGCGCGACGACCTTAAGGACAAAGTGAGCGGCGCGCACGGGCCGCGCAAGCACCACAACCACATCTTCACCTGGCAGGTCGGCGACGCCGCGGGGACAGAGCGCGCCCTGCGCGAGGCCCCGATCGTAGTCAAGGAACGTATTGTCTATCAGCGCGTCCATCCTTGCCCGCTCGAGACCTGCGGCTGTGTTGCCTCAATGGATAAGGTGAATGGACATCTGACGGTATGGGGCACGTTCCAGGCACCGCATGCCGTTCGCACCGTCGCCTCGCTAATCTCCGGCATCCCGGAGCATAAGATCCGCCTGATCTCGCCGGACATCGGCGGCGGCTTCGGCAACAAGGTCGGCGTCTATCCGGGCTACATCTGTTCCATCGTCGCCTCGATCGTGTTGGGCGTGCCGGTAAAATGGGTCGAGGACCGGATGGAGAACCTGCAGTCGACCGCCTTCGCTCGCGATTACCACATGACCGGCGAGATCGCGGCGACCGCAGAGGGCCGCATCACCGGATTGCGATGCCACGTGCTTGCCGACCACGGCGCCTTCGACGCCTGTGCCGATCCGACCAAGTATCCGGCCGGGTTCTTCAGCATCTGCACCGGCTCCTACGACATCCCGGTGGCGGATATCACCGTCGACGGTGTCTACACCAACAAAGCGCCGGGCGGCGTCGCCTACCGGTGCTCGTTCCGGGTGACCGAGGCGTCGTATTTCATCGAGCGGATGATCGACGTGCTGGCGCGCAAGCTCGGTATGGACCCGGCGGAGATCCGCCGCCGCAATTTGATCCGCAAGGACCAGTTCCCGTATCGATCGGCGCTCGGCTGGGAATACGACAGCGGCGACTATCTGACCGCGCTTGACAAGGCCTTGCAGGCGGTCGGCTACACGGAACTACGCGAAGAGCAGCGGCGCAATCGCGAAGCCTTCGGCCGCGGCGCAACCCGCACGCTGATGGGCATCGGCGTCAGCTTCTTTACTGAGATCGTTGGCGCCGGGCCGATCAAGAATTGTGACATCCTCGGCCTCGGCATGTTCGATTCGTGCGAGATCCGGGTGCACCCGACCGGCAGTGCCATCGCCCGCCTCGGCACGATCAGCCAAGGCCAGGGTCACGCCACGACTTTCGCCCAGATCCTGGCGAGCGAGATCGGCATTCCGGCGGCGGACATAACCGTCGAAGAGGGCGATACAGACACCGCACCCTACGGGCTCGGCACCTACGGCTCGCGCTCGACCCCAGTCGCCGGCGCGGCAACCGCAATGGCCGGCCGAAAGATCCGCGCGAAGGCGCAAATGATCGCGGCCTATCTGCTCGAGGTGCACGACGATGACCTCGAATGGGATGTCGACCGCTTCCGCGTCAAGGGCGCACCCGAGCGGTTCAAGACGATGGCCGAACTCGCCTTCGCCGCCTACAACAAGGTGCCGCCCGGCATGGAGCCGGGGCTGGAGGCGGTCAGCTACTACGACCCGCCGAACATGACCTATCCGTTCGGCGCCTATGTTTGCGTCGTCGAGGTCGACGTCGATACCGGCGTTACCGAAATCCGCCGGTTCTATGCGCTCGACGATTGCGGCACCCGGATCAACCCGATGATCATCGAGGGGCAAGTCCATGGCGGGCTGACCGAGGCGCTCGCCATCGCCATGGGACAGGAGATGGACTACGACGAACTGGGCAATTTGAAGAATGCGAGCCTGCTCGACTTTTTCCTACCCACCGCAGTCGAAACGCCCGAGTGGGAGACGGATTTCACGACGACGCCATCGCCACATCATCCGATCGGCGCCAAGGGCGTCGGCGAATCACCCAATGTGGGCGGTGTCTCTGCGTTCTCCAACGCGGTCAACGACGCCTTCGCCCATCTCGGCCTGACGCACACCCAAATGCCGCACGATCATTGGCGGGTCTGGAAGACGGCACAGCGCCTCGGGCTTACCGAAGCTTGACAACGTATCTGCTGCAGCACCGTTGTGCGTCCTTCGAGACGGCGCTTCGCGCCTCCTCAGGATAAGGTAAAGCTCATAATGGCATTAAGAAAAAATCCTCATCTTGAGGAACCCGCGCAGCGGGCGTCTCGAAGGACGCACCGCGCTTAGCCCAAATGACACTCGACTACAAGCCGCTGCAACAGGAGCTAGCTGAAGTCGGCTACATCGCCGACGACGCGCTCGCGATGGCACTCTGTCTGACCATGGGGCTCGGGCGACCGCTGCTGGTGGAGGGCGAGGCTGGGGTCGGCAAGACCGAGGTCGCAAACGCGCTAGCTCAGGCGCTGAAGACCCGATTGATCCGTGTGCAGTGCTACGAAGGCCTCGACGCCAACGCCACGATTTACGAGTGGAACTACCAGCGCCAACTCCTCGCGATCCGCGCGCACGAACGCGATGCGGTGTCCTCCGACGCAATCGAGCGGCACATCTTCTCCGAAGACTACCTGCTGCGGCGGCCACTTCTGGAAGCCATCTCTCAGCCGACACCACCTGTGCTGCTGATCGACGAGATCGACCGTGCCGACGAGGAATTCGAGGCATTTCTCCTTGAAATCCTATCGGATTTCCAGATCACCATTCCCGAGCTCGGCACCATCCGTGCGCGCTCCATACCGCACGTGATCCTCACCTCGAACGGAACCCGAGCATTGTCCGACGCCCTGCGCCGACGCTGCCTCTACAGCTATGTCGACTTTCCGGACGAACGGAAGGAACTCGTCATTGTCAGCGCTCGGCTGCCCGGCATCGATCAGCGACTGGCGGAGCAGGTCGTCCGCTTCGTGCAGTTGGTGCGCCGCGAGGGGCTGGAAAAGACACCCGGCATAGCTGAAACGCTCGACTGGGCGCGGGCGCTAGTCGGGCTCGACATCGGCTCAATCAACAAGGACCCGGCCACCGTGCAAGCGAGCTTGATCTGCCTCTTGAAAACGGAAGCGGATCTCAAGAGAGTCCCAGCGGCGGTCGCTGCCAGGCTCATCGGCAAGGTCACGTGATGGGGCGCGGCAGCGCCGTAGCGCGGCTCAGCGGGTTCATGACCCATCTGCGCCGCAACGGGTTTGCTGTTGGACCGGGCGAGACCGAGCTCGTTCTCTCCACCCTCGCGGCCGACGAATTCGTCCTTGCGACTGCCGCCCGCCTTGCGCTCAAGACCCTGTTGTCGGGCAATCGCGAGCAATGGGCCGGCTTCGACAAGCTCTTCGACGCCTATTGGTTCGGCCACGACCGCAAGCTCGTCGAAGGCGCCGGGGCCCAGGCCTACACCCATCCGCGGCCCGATATATGGATCAAGGTGCTGCCACCCGACGAAACAGCGCGAGCGGTCGGCCGGACGGGGAATGGCGAAGCACCGGAGGAATACGGCGGCCCGCTGATCGCAAGCCCCAGTGATGCGCTCTCGCGGGCGGACCTGCGGACGCTCGTTACCCCGGACGAGGTCGCAGAGGCCGAGCAGATCGCCGACCGTCTGGCCCGTGCCATCCGCTATCGCCTCAGCCGCCGGCGCATACCGTTACGGCGTGGCGAGGTAATCGACCTCCGGCGCACGATCCGGCGTAACCTGTCGCACGGCGGCGAACCGCTGGAGTTGCGGCGCAAGCATCGTCCGGAACGGCCAGTCAAGCTCGTAGTGCTGCTCGACGTGTCCGGATCGATGAAGCTCTACAGCCGATACTTTCTCAATTTTGTTCACGGTCTGGTCGCGCAGTGGCTGCAGGCGGACGCATTCCTGTTCCACACCCGCCTCGTGCGCATTTCCGATGCGCTGCGCGATCGGGACCCGAGCCGCGCGATGGAGAGGCTGTCAGTGATTGCCGAGGGGTTCGGCGGCGGCACCCGGATCGCGACCTCGCTCAAGACCTTCAACGACCGGTATGCGAAGGAAACACTCAACACCCGGAGCGTCGTCATCGTGATGAGCGACGGCTACGACACCGACTCACCGGAGGCGCTGGCAGTCGAGCTCAGGCGGCTGAAGCAACGCGCGCGCCGGTTGGTCTGGCTCAACCCACTGCTCGGCTGGAAGGATTATGCGCCGGTGGCGCGCGCGATGGCCGTCGCCCTCGACTACATCGATTGCTTTGCGACCGCTCACTCGCTGGCGAGCCTGGCATTGCTCGAAGACGAGCTCGCACGGCTCTGATGGTCAATGGCCGATTGCGACTTTCGATTACCGGACACCGCGAGGGCTCCAATGCAGCCCAGCCTCACGCGAATGGCAGGTGGCCTTCCACTTTGGGCATCTCGGTCTGATTTACCTTATAAGAGCTGACCGCCCTGGCCTCGACCGGTCAGGCGAGGGATATTCGGTGCCCTACAGACGTTGCGGGTCGATCGAGATCGAAGCCGGAAGGTCGCTGCCGACGAAAATCGGCCGGAGGACGTGCGACTGAAACCGCCATAGCCGGTCGTCGCCGAGCGCACATTGCGCCTCGAAATCCGCAATCATGGCGGGCGGCCTTGCCCACTGAAACGGCGGGCGACCGTCGGCGCGGTAGAGGCTCATCACCCCGACCGTCAAGGCGCGCTGCGCGTCCTCCCGGAATACCCGAAGATTGCCGACCAGGTGACGCGTGGTGTTGCCGCGTTGCCGGCGTCGGGCATAGAAAGCGCGGATTTTCTCCGCTCCTTCGAACCGGTTGTGCCCGACGACGTAGAGCGCCTCCGGCAAATAAAACTCGTGCGCCTGGCTTCCGCCGTTGTGATCCACGTCGGCCCAGTAATTGGTCATCAGCCGATTGATGGCATACCACAACGCTAGATCATCGGTGTCCAGCATTTGCTTTGCGGTCCTCCCAGAGAATGAGGCGACGTCTCCCGGGGTTCTCAGACGGTGAGCGTCGCTCATGGCGTTCTCCAGGCCTGTTTGCGCCGGTTCGCGCGCAGCGTCAATCAGCGTGGGCGCCTCTCGCTACAGAAAGCGAGCTAGCTATTGCGCTGCCCGCTCAGGCGCTGGGGGCGGGCTCCGTCGCGCGCGCCGACGAATTCAAGGTGCGCTCTCCGATTGTTGAGATTGAGCACAACAGCGTCATCACCTCGACGAGCCAAAGAGCCGCTTCGGCAAGATCACCGGGGCTCCCGCGCCATCTGCGTTGCGGAACCGACTGTCTCAGACAATTCGCAAGGTTCGCTGAAAGTTTCCGATCTGTCCTGGGGAACCGGCGAACTGACACGGCGACCCGTCGCCACATGAGCGATCAGCAGAACCGGAAATGCGAGACCGCAGGCTATGTGCAGGTCGCTCGTCAATCCCCGGAGCGTATCCGATCCGATGTAGTAGAGCCCATAGGCGGTCACGATCAGCAGCGTGGTGAGCGTTGCCATCGTCGCGCCCATGGCACGGTTCTTGTCACGCCGCCAAGCGGGTGCGAGGTGAAGCGGGATGAGCGCGCCGAACAGGATCAGCGCCAACATTGCCGCTCCCCCATGCACTATCAGTAGCACCGGGGCAACCGCCGACCAAACATCGTCGCTTGTTCGGTCTTTCAACCGGTCCGCCGCCAGCCAGGCGACACCCGTGACAAACAGCACGCAGAAAACCGTGTAAAGAGCGGCGCGGAAGCGCACGTCAAGCCGCAAGGCGCACCGTGTTTTGCCAGTTGCCGCTGATCCGGAGGTCGCCGCCAGGCGAAACGAACAGGGCACTCGCGCCGAATTCCGCGAGAACCGAAGCCGCCGCTTCGCCCACGATCATGACTACCTTGGTGAGTGCGTCGGCGATCATACATTGGCCTGCACGGACCGTGGCCCCTACTGCAGCGCGCGCGGGACGCAGCGTGCGCGGGTCGATTACCGCGGTGTCCGTCGTCTCGCTACGCCGAAATGGATCGACTTGTCGTCCGGAGGACGCCAGAGCCTCGCCCCCGATCTCGACATCACCCATGACGCGGCGCGGATCGCGCGGATCCCGCAACGACACCACAGCCGCATCCGGTCCGAACGCGGCGAGGTCGCCGCCGGCATTCACCAGAGCTTGCTCCACGTCGTGATCGCGCAGCACGGCGATTGCCCGATCGACCGCGAAACCTTTCGCTATG
>Ga0307479_10007192_pt1 | contig 10261 bp, 3 predicted proteins | sample atmos_gasesECM4C_FD_203743 | JGI IMG/M metagenome (GOLD analysis project Ga0307479, IMG submission 203743) | Hardwood forest soil microbial communities from Morgan-Monroe State Forest, Indiana, United States - atmos_gasesECM4C_515 | ecosystem: Environmental > Terrestrial > Soil > Temperate...
CTTCGAAAAGTATGTTCAACCGGGCACCTTGGCTGGTCAAGGTTGTTCGGATATTGCTTGGACACCAAGCGGCACCACGATTCCTACTGCTGGCCTCGCGATTGTGGCCCCCAGCTTTACAAACTTCAAGTTTGTTACCGCCAGCATGGACTGGGATATTTCCACCAAAGACCAGTTGCGCGGGCGCTACATCTACAACAGCCAGATTGGAATCGACAACACGGCAAATCTGCCGGCGTTTTTCCTGCCCCAACCTAACAAGTTCCATCTGGTTACTTTGAACGAATATCATACTTTTACTCCCACTCTGACCAATGAACTGCGACTGGGCTACAACCGCTTCGCGCAGACCTTTAGCGCTGGTAATTTTGCTTTCCCCGGTTTGGACAGTTTCCCCAACCTGGTGCTGAATGACCTGAACTTTTTGCAAATTGGTCCGGACGGCAATGCTCCGCAAAGTTCGACCCAAAACACTTATCAATTGGCGGAAGCTCTCACGTGGACCAAGGGCAAACACACCCTCAAATTTGGAATCGAGGGCCGTAAGCTGATCGCTCCGCAGACCTTTACGCAGCGTTCTCGAGGTGACTATGAATATAACAATACCATTGAGTTTCTGCAGGATTTGAATCCGACGTCTTTTGCGGAGCGCAGCAACGGCAACTCGGTGTACTACGGAGACCAATCCGCTATTTATTGGTATGTGAACGATAACTACCGCATCCGCCCGAACGTTACGATTAATCTAGGGCTGCGCTACGAATACACCACTACCCCGTTCTCGGAGAGACTGCAATCTCTGAACGCGGCCGCCAGCGTTCCTGGGCTGATTACTTTTGCCGCTCCCCAATGGTCCAAAGACAACTTCGCGCCGCGCATCGGTATCGCCTGGTCTCCAGGCACCAGCGGTCGCACTTCGATCCGCGCTGGCTTCGGCGAAGCTTTCGATACGCTGTTTGACAACCTTGGACTTCTGACCTTCCCGCCCCAGCTCAGTTCCACCAATGACTGCGCCCCGACCTTCGGGAGCTATCCCTGCGCCGCGAGCGGTTTTCTTGCGAGCGGAGGCATCCTACCGGGCGCCGGCGGGCTGCGTACCTTCTCCAGTATTGCTGCTCAGCGAGCAGCAACCAGCGCGGACCTTCCGAATTTCCAAAAAATGCCAAAATCCATAGACTGGACCCTAGGCATTCAGCATACCTTCTGGTCGGATTACACCTTTGAAATCCGCTACTTGGGTACGCGCGGTATCCATTTGCCTGCTCAGATCCAGCTCAATAAGCAACCCAGGGTCTCGGCGTCCAACTTCATTCCGACCTACTTTACGGCGCCTAGTCAAGCCACGCTGGATGCCTCGCCGATCGATTTAGCAGGGGTCAAATCTGCAACCACCGCAGTCGTTCCAGCATTTCTTAACGCTGGCTTTACCAGCACGATAACGTCGTATCAGCCTTGGGCATCGTCGACGTACCACGGCTTGGCTACGCAGTTGACCAAGCGCTTCAGCCATGGATTGCAGGGCGTTTTGGCCTACACCTACAGCCACAACATTGACGACGCCACTGCCGAGGTATTCAGTACCGTCCTGACTCCACGCCGGGCGCAGAATGGCTTAAACCTCACAGCCGACCGCTCCAACTCGATCCTTGATCACCGCCACCGCTTGACGCTGACGATGATCTACGATGAACCGTTCTTCAAGAATGGGAATTACTTCCTGAAGAATACCCTTGGCAATTGGGAAATCGCTCCGATTTATACGTATCAATCGGGCCAGTGGGTCGACGCGCAAAGTGCCATTGACTCCAACCTTAACGGTGACACCGCCGGTGACCGTGTGATTCTAAATCCCAATGGCGTCGCGGGAACAGGCTCTGGCGTGATTCCTTTGTGCCGGAGCACTGTGGCGTCCTGTCCTCGTACCGTGTCCAGCGCCAATAGCCATTCGGCAGGCGTAGTAGGCTACTTAGCACGTACCCCGAATGCCCAGTATGTTGAGGCAGGGTATGGTGCACTCGCGAATGTGGGTCGCAATACTTTGCAACTCGCTCCCATTAACGACCTCGACCTCACTGCACTTAAGCGTTTCTCCATTACCGAGCGCTTCCGCATTGAATTCCAAGCACAGGCCTTCAACGTGTTCAACCATCCGCAGTATGTCGGCGGCTTCATTAATGACATTGCTCCCTTGGGCTTTACTGGTTCCGAACGAACTGCATTGGAGCCCCAGAGCGGAAATTTCAACAAACCATCGACAGTGTTCGCCAGCAATGCTCGGACCCTGCAATTGGTGCTCAAAATTATTTTCTAAACATTCCCTTCGCCCGTTTTATCGGGCGACAGGCTTTGAAAAAGGCGTCCCGAAGCTGGGACGCCTTTTTCTTTTGATCACCGACATTAAAGGGCGGAAGCCTGCCGAGTTCGTTAGGGACGCCCAGCCCCCTGACACAACCAGCCTGGTTCAAAATCGCCCGTAGTTTCGCGCGGGGTTAGTTAGATAGCCACAGCGTTAGCCGCAGTGCTTGTCTTGTTGCGTCCTAAAACTCTACTGTAGAACTCTGGAGGGGCAGTGCCTCGCCAAAGCACATGAGCATCGACACGCGCGGTGGCTCGCGCAGCTTTGTTCGCAGCCTCAACATTCTGCTAAAACTCGCCCGCCTCTACGAGTTCGGGCATGTGCGCACCGCCGCTCAATTTGAAACCACCTGGAAGGAATTGCGTAGCGCCCTGAACGAAAGCGGCGGCACGGGTTTATTACTCGGCGCTTCCGGCAATCAAATACTGTTGGATGGTGTGCCGCTCGGCGCCTCCGCCGGCGAAAAAAATTTTGCGCAACTGTTAATCTCTTCCGGTATCGCCAGCATCCACTTTTCCCCAGCGCTGACGCAATCACAGTTCGCCCGTTTCGTTCGCGCCTTTCCTACTGGCAACGCCAAACCATCTTCCCTCGCGGAACAACTTAAGATCGCTCTTGCAGGTGAAACCGGCATCAAGGTCAATGAGATTCGTTACGTCGCCGAGGATTCCTCCGTCGCCGGAATAAAAACTGCCGCGAATCTGGCAGCAAAAGTTCTTGGTGCAACAGGCGACAAATTCCAGGACTTGTTCAACGATCCCGGCCGCTTGTTGCAAATGATTCTGGCTGCGGAGAGCTCCCGTGGCGGAGCCGGACGTGGTACGGGAGCGCCCGGTTCAAGGGGTGGCGGAGGCGGAGGAGACTTGGGCCCCCGTGGCCCTCGCGGGGATGATCTTTGGGAGCCTGGTGGTTCCAGCGGAGGGACCGGTTCTGGTAGTGGAACTGGACTTGGCAACGGATGGGGCTCGGGATTTGGTTCGGGCAGCGGACCTGGATCCGGGACGGGCTCAGGCAGTGGAGCTGGACCTGGATTTGGATCGGGTAGTGGTACTGGGGCGGGGGACGGAACGGGAGCGGGCGGTGGAACCGGGTCGGGATTCGGAACGGGTAGTGGTACTGGGGCGGGGGACGGAACGGGCGGTGGATTCGGTTCAGGGCTAGGTCCAGGGAGCGGTATGGGTTCCGGTTCCGGAACGGTAAGCCTGGGCGGCCGGTGGCAGTCCGCCTCGGCATTATTAAGGACGAAGGCGTCTGGGTCCCCTGAATCAATCCTGCCCGCGACCACCATGACCCTGGGCGGTTCTTACTTCGTAGCGGAAGAAGAAATACGTTCTGTTTTAAGTTTGTTCTCACAGCTTGGAAAGTCACGCAAGAGCCCGGATGCCCCCATGGATGTGCCCACATTTCAATCACGGCTCAGCGCTATGCCCGTTCGCGCACAGAATACGTTGCAGCAGGCCTTGGCCGGTTTGGCTGCCCAGGCGCCCACCGAAGCGCCAGCCAAGCCCATGCTACTCAAGCTCGCGGAGCACGTAGCCATCCGCTTTGCCCTGGACAGCTATGAGCGCGGGGAAGTGCGTGTCAGCGCCGTCAAACAGCTTCTCGATCGCATGAATACCGAGATTGAAGCCTTGCGCAAGATACTGGGCACGCAGGAAGAGATGATGGCCGGTGCTGGCCTTTTTGTACAGTCCCACACCGAACTTCTGGATCAGGAATTCTGGCAGCAAGTGCCGGAGGAAAACAAAAAAGAAGTTTTGACCTCCGACGAAGCTTGGTGTGTTCCTCCTCGCAACATTCGGGTCTATCTCGAAGACATGCTTCGCCGTGGCGAACTAAAGACCGTCAATGAAGTGCTTCTGAATTACGCCAAATGTATCGCCATGGACGCGCCCGAAGCCCGAAGGACCACCGCGATCGGGATCTCTGATCTCGCCGAGCTTTATGGCAGCGGCGATGGCAGTGCGCTGATGGACGCCATCCGGCGCACCGGCAACCAGCTAGCCGTGGAACGCGAGCCGGAACTGCAAATGCTCGTTGGCGCGACTTTCGTTCGTCTCAGCCAGGAGGCTGCCGCCAAGCGTAGCTACGCCGCAATTCATCAAGCCCTGGCTTCTCTCGACAGCATTGAGATTCAGCGTCCCGGTGCTACACAAAGTCTGCGCCCCCGCATTGGCGCCGAGGAACGTCTCCCAGAATTCGTCGAAGAGGCTCTGCGCGGCGGCCAGCTCCCCGATGGCCTGCCCGAAATTTTGGCTTTAATGCCGCAGGCCACCTTGCAATATCTCACTACCCGGTTCGGACACTGTGGATTCCGCGAGGACTGCGAGCTGTTGGGCAATATGGCTCGCGGTCTCGGCGTTGACGCGGCTCATCGTTTGATGGAAACCCTGCAGACCGCCTCCTCAACGGAAGCCGTCGAGGTCATCGGCCTTCTTAGCCAGCTCGATCCGGACTCGGTCGAGCAAGCGCTCCCTGGCCGTCTGGAACAATGGCCACGCGCGGCGCATGACCGCACCGTCCGTCAACTCTCTTCCGTTCCCGCTGAGCAGCGCGCTCGTTTGCTGGTGGCGCTTTACGATTTTCTCGACGTGATGATTCGCCCGCTGGCGATCGACGAAATGGGCATGTCCGGGCGCCCCGAATGCATCGCTAAGCTGATGCAGCTCCTCGATGACGACCAAACCCCCGGCTTTGCCCGCGTCAAAGCCATTGAAGCCCTGGGACGGTTGCGCGCGACGCGCGCCGGCAGTTCCCTCGAGCGTATTCTTGATGCCAAGCAGTTATGGCGTTGGACCTACCCCAGTGAATTGCGCATCGCCGCCGCGCAGGCGTTAATCTTGATTAACCCTCCTCTCGGAACTCAAAAGATCAGTAGCTGCGGAATCGACCATCAGGACCTGGCGCTCGGACCTACTGACCCCGAGCCCAACGCGTCCGTCATCCGCCAGCGTCGTTACGCGCGCTTAAAACTTTCTCGCAACCTAATTATCACCACTACGAATCTTAGAGGGAATCTCAAGTTGTCCATCCCGGAGCTAAACCTGGGCGGTGGCATCGGTTCTGGAGAGCGTAATTTGCCGCCTGGATCGATCGTCAATTTGAAGATAGCTTCGGGTGTGCGTCATATTAAAGCTCAAGCAATCGTCCGAGGCGCCCGTCCTCAAGCCCTGGCTTTTGAGTTCGTCGAAATGGACCTGGAGGAGCGCTCACGGCTCAGAAAATTGTTACTTGAACTAGGCTCGCTGCCTCCCTCTGCTGCCTCCATTAATCGCAGCCGGCGCCGCGGTCGCGTAGCCCTCGCCAAAAATTAAGGCCTGAAATCGACGTACTCTCGGACAAAGCACGCAGCTTTGCCACCTGCCCGTCACTTGACCCGCTGGGCACATAGGACCTATGTACCATTGCACGGGACCATTCTGGAACCTAGGGTACTAGAGAGGAAGTCCTATTGTGGGGGCTTTCCGGACCATCATGAAAATAGATCCGCACTCAGCTTCTGCCCGCGCGTTCGTCCGCAGCCTGAATATTCTATTGAAGTTCGCGCGCCTCTACGGTTACGACCATGTCCGCACTATCGAGCATCTGGACATCGCCTGGCGTGAGCTGCAAGCTGCCATGCCCCCCTCTTCCGAGTCTGGGCTGCTGCTGGGCGCGTCGGGTTCACAATTATTGCTCGATGGTGTCCCGCTCGAGGGTGCTCCCGCGGAGAGACAGTTCGCCCTGTTGCTTTCAACGGCGGGAATTGCCAGCGTTCAATTTTTTCCAAGTGCGACTCATGAGGAATTGCGGCGCTTCGCGCGTGCCTTTCCCACCAGCAAAGCCAAGCCTGCTGAACTGGTGTTCCAACTTAAATCCGCGCTCGTGGGAACGCGCGGCGTGCGCATCAACGAAATCTGCTTCATCGCCACCGACGCACGCTTGAAAGACGCCAGTATAGCTGCGCAGCTTGCTGTTGCTTCGCTAGGCGACGCCAGTCAAGACGAATTCAAGCAGTGGCTCAACGACCCCAAGAAATTATTGGAGTTGATTACCGCAGCGCAAGGCTCCCACGCGGAAGGTACCAGCGCCACTGGCTCAGGATTTGCTGGAGCGCTTGCCGCTGGAACGGTGGGCCTGGGGACTGGCGGCGCAGGCTTAGGCGTACGCCATACAACGGCAACGGGCCCCGGCGTTCCGGGCACGGGTAATCCGGACATCGAATTTGCTACCGGCCCAGGCAACGAACTTTCCTCTTCATCCCGGGGAGGCGACGCGGGCGGTTACTGGATACCCGCCGGCGCGGACGTGCCAGAGGGCCTGGTCCCCAGTTACTCGGATGGACGAGCTGTCGCGCCCAGTGAAGCTGAAATGTTCAGAATTCTTGCCGCGCTTACAAGTTTTGGTCAGATCGCTTCCGGCCAAAGTGGAATTGCCGGCGCCGGCACATTCCAACAACAAATTGCGCAATTGTCGGGGACCGCGCAGGCCACGCTGCGTCAGGCCATCGCCGGTTTGGCGGCCCAAGCCACGCAAGCCAAACCCGATGAAACTATGCTGGTGCAGTTGGCCGAACACCTCGCCATCCGCTTTGCCCTCGAGCAGTTCGAGCACGGTGATGTCAAAGTCAGCGCCGTTCGCCAGATGCTCGATCGTATGAATCAGGAGATTGAAAGTCTCCGTAACATTCTTGGCGAGCACGAAAATAAAATGACCGACGCGGGAATTCTCGTGGAATCTCACCGCGAAATCCTCGACCGGCAATTCTGGGCCGCGGTACCGGATAGCGGGAAGCAAATGGTCTTGCTTTCCGAAGATGCGTGGTGCATTCCGGCGCGTAACGTGCAGTCCTACGTCGCGGGCCTGCTCGAAAAAGGAAATGTCGCGGAAGCCATCGAGATTCTGCAAAATTATGCTTCCTGCGCCGACAGCGAAGAGGCCGATGCGCGCAAAAAGGCCGCTGCCGGTTTATCCGAGCTCGCTGAACTTTATTCTAAAGCTAGTCCAAGACTTCTCGGGGAAGCGCTGCGTCACGTCGGCCTTCGCCTGAGTGTCGAGCAGGATGCGGAAGTGCAAGGTATGGTCAGCGCCGCGTTCGTGCGGCTCAGCCAGGAAGCCGCGTCGAGTCGCTCCTTTTCCGCCATGGAGCAGGCCCTCGAATTATTGGACGGCGTTGAAGTGCAGCGTCCGGGTATCACGCGTAGTTTGCGCAGCAAAATGGGTATAGAAGAGCGCGTGCCTGATTTTGTCGATGAAGCGCTACGTGCTCGCCAGATTGCTGCCGGCCTCACTGGCGTGTTAAAACTCTTGCCACAAGCAGCCATGGAACAGCTTTCGGCGCGCTTCAATCGGTGCAGCCAGCGTCAGGATGCGGAACACATCGCCAATCTGGCCGGAGACCTGGGTGAAGAAGGGTTGCAATATCTGCGCGGCGCAATACGGGGCGGACCGGTTACCGAAGCCGTCGAAATGGCTGGCTTGCTCAGCAGGCTGGATCCACAAGCGGTAGAGGTGTTTCTGCCGGGGCGCATCAAGGACTTTTCTCGTGGTGCCCAGGATCGCATCGTGCGCCAAGTCTCCGGCAGCGGCGCGCCAGGGCGCTGCCGCATTTTGCTGGACATTCTCGACTATGTGGATCCTTTGGTCATGCCATTGGTCATCGATGAAATTGGTATGTCTGCCGATCGCGAAGCTCTCGGCCGCTTGTTGACCATCGTCGACGGCGATCTGCCCATTGGCTCTGGTCAGTACCTGCGCGTCAAAGCCGTGGAAGCGCTGGGCCGCATTCCCGCAACGGAATCCATTGCCGCTCTGAAGCGTATCGCCGGCGGGAAAAGAGTGTTTGGCTGGATGCATTCGCAGGAGCTGCGCATCGCCGCTCTGCAAGCCCTCGAAAAACTTGACCTCGCATGGGCGCAGGAGTTTTTGCCCAAGAGCGGTATTGAAAATGAAGATTTGACGCTCGCTCCTTTAACGATCCTAGCTAACTCAAAATTTGTTCGGCAACGCAGGCACACGCGCGTGCGTCTGAGAAAGCCGCTCACTGCGGTCAGCACCAATTTGAAAGAAAATTGCCGCCTGGAAATAAAAACGGCCAGCCTGGCCGGCGGTGTGGCTACTATCAGCCGCCATCTCGCGCCTGGCACACAGGTGCAGCTCAAGCTGCAGTTGGGTTTGCGCAACTTGCAAGCCACCGCGTTAATGCGCGATTATCGCGCGCAAGACATGGCTTTTGAAATTGTGGACATGAATCTCGACGAGCGCACCAAATATCGCCGCTTGCTCGCTGGAAAACTTACCCGCCTCGTGCCTGCCATCGAAGAAGACCCCGTCACCACGGCGCCATCAGTTAACACTGCAACGGCCCGCTAATCTGAGAGAAGTCTTAGTATCCGTCCGCTACAACTTTTACTAGTCTTACGACCAACTCTTATTCGGTACCAAAGGACAGTAGATTCTTTGCTGCTGGCTAGGTAGTCTGAAACTGCTCCTTACGATTCTTCAACCAACCACCCGATCTCGCTGTCAAGGTGAATAGATGCCGAACGCCATTGCAGAAAGACGTAGCCAACGAATACCGCTGGATGTACCGCTGGTTATAAAGGGGTGCACCGGCGGCAAACAGGATTTTCGCGAAGAAACATTTACATTGAGCGCCAGCGCTCACGGCGTGTTGTTGGCACTGAAAAGCAGCGTCTCTCTCGGCCAAAAGGTACAGTTACTGAATCGAAGAACCTGGGGTGAAGTGGTGGGCCAAGTGGTCTACGTCGGAATTCCTAACGCAGGATTAACCAGAGTCGGTATTGAATTCGAACAGCCCACTCCGGATTTCTGGTCTTTGGCCGCCCCTCCCGCGGACTGGCGTTAACCCTTCTTCAAACAATCAAGCGCGCCGCACTCGCTTAACGGACTCGCCGTTTGCCCGCTAAATGTTGCGATTCTTGGCGGGAATGCATCCAACCAGTTAGAATAAGATGATCGTACTCGGATTGCTGTAGCTCTGTTCCGGCCTACACGCACAATACCGTCACGAAACGGCGAACCACTCCATGGAAGCAGCCCAAATACTGGATAGAGTTGTCGCGCGATTTATCGGCACCAAGCACGAACGCGACGTTAAGAAACTGCAGCCCCTCATAGCTTCGATCAACGCGCGCGAAGCCGAGATGAAGGCGCTATCCGACGAGGATTTGAAGCTGCGCTTTGCGGAGCTGAAAGCCCAGGTACAGGAGCGCCTCAAGGACGCGGATCCCGCCGAACCCACTTTTCGCGAATTGATGCAGCAGGCATTGGAGCCGGCGATCGTGCCCGCATTTGCGCTTGTGCGCGAAGCGGGCTGGCGCTTTTTGAACATGCGCCATTTCGACGTGCAATTGATCGGCGGCATGGTTCTGCACGAAGGAAAAATTGCCGAGATGAAAACCGGCGAAGGAAAAACGCTGGTGGCCACTCTGCCTGCCTGTTTGAACGCGCTAGCCGGGCGGGGCGTACACATCGTTACCGTCAATGACTATCTGGCGCGCCGCGACGCTGAGTGGATGAGTCCTTTGTATCGCGCGCTGGGCCTGAGCGTTGGCGTTATCGTGCACGATCTGGACGATCAGCAGCGCCGCGCGGCCTATCACGCGGACATTACTTACGGTACGAATAACGAATTTGGTTTCGACTATCTCCGCGACAACATGAAATACGACCTCGCCAATTGTGTTCAGCGTGGTCACAACTTCGCCATCGTCGATGAAGTGGACTCCATTCTCATCGACGAAGCCCGTACACCGTTAATTATTTCCGGGCCTTCTGAAGAGTCCACCGACAAGTACGCCAAGATTGACAAGATTATTCCCAAGTTGATCAAGGACATCGATTACACCATCGATGAAAAACACCGCACTGCCACGCTCACCGAGGAAGGCGTCAGCAAAACCG
>Ga0307479_10007194_pt1 | contig 10259 bp, 8 predicted proteins | sample atmos_gasesECM4C_FD_203743 | JGI IMG/M metagenome (GOLD analysis project Ga0307479, IMG submission 203743) | Hardwood forest soil microbial communities from Morgan-Monroe State Forest, Indiana, United States - atmos_gasesECM4C_515 | ecosystem: Environmental > Terrestrial > Soil > Temperate...
GCTGTTCGTGATTGGGCAGCAGCGCCGATTTGATTTGATCGGCTTGAACAGCAAGGCGCGGCAATTCTCCGTTTACCTTCCAGGCGTGTCGGCGGGAGAGGCCGACTTCCAGCGCAGCGGCGAGTGGATCACTTACGTGGCGCATCCGGAACTCACGCTGTGGCGGATCAAACCGGATGGAAGTTCGCGGACGCAACTCACATATGCGCCGATGCAGGCGCATGCTCCACGGTGGTCACGGGATGGAACGCAGATCGTCTTTATGGCAACGCGTCCGGGAAAGCCGTGGAAGATCTTCGTGATCCCCGCCGAGGGCGGCACGCCGCGCGAAGTGACCGCGGGGGACCACAGCCAGGGCGATCATAATCAGGGGGATCCGACTTGGACGGCCAACGGCGATTCCATCATGTTTGCGGGCATGCCGTGGCTGGAATATGGGGCCGCGACCGGGCCGAATATTCATGTTGTGGATTTGAAAACTTCGCAGGTGTCGGATGTGCCGGGATCGGAGAATCTTTTCAGCCCGCGATGTTCGCAGGACGGCCGCTATATTGCGGCGCTCTCGGCGGACTCAACGAAGCTGATGCTTTACGACTTGGCGAAGAAGAGTTGGACGCAGCTCGCGGTTTTGCGGTTCGCTTTCGAGAACTGGTCCCACGACGGCAAGTATGTGTATGCGGAGGACTATTCCGACAAGATCGATGACATGGTGCGGGTGAGCGTTCCCGACGGCAAAGTGGAGCGCCTGCTTAGCCTGAAAGAAATTCCACGCGGCTTCGATCCGTGGGAATCCTGGGTGGGGCTGGCGCCGGATGACTCGCCGCTGCTGATGCGGGACCGGAGTACGCAGGAGATTTACAGTCTGGATGTGAAGTTTCCGTAGGGCTGGCTAAATCGCAGAAAAACACTTGAACCACTAAGGGCACGAAGGAACACGAAGGTTTTGTTCCAGGTTGAGTAGGGTCACTTGCTACCGAGTGATGCGAGTGCCTGGTCCGTGGTGATGAATTTTGCGCCGAGGGCTTTCAGTTCTTCTTCGGTGCGCTGGCCGTCTTCGGCTTTCAGAGTTTCGATCGCATCCTGAACTACGGAGACGCGACGGCCGCGTTCGAGCAATCCCCTGGCGGCGAAGCGGACGCAATATTCTGTGACTACTCCGAAGACGACGAATTCAGCGTCTTTGGGCAGACGCTTTACCAACTCATCGGCGTGACGGCTTTCGAAAATATTCAGCGTTTGTTTTTCGAGATGGATTTGCTGGTAGGGTGTGAGGTCGCGGGGAATGTTTGCCTTCGGATCGTTCGGGACGGTGACAACCTTTTCGGTCAACGCCTCGGGAACATATGCGGAACCTGTCGTGCCTTTGATACAGTGCGGCGGGAAGGTCTTGAACTCGGGATCTTCCTTGGTGTGATAACAGCCGTGTGAAACCAGTAGAACGCGACCCTGGCGGGCGGCGTCGGTGAGGCGGCGAATGTTGGGGAGCAATTTTTCAGCGCCGGGGACGTAGAGGTTGCCGCCGGGGAGCATGAAATCTTTTTGGGTGTCGACTTCCCAGAAAATTAGGTTGCGAGATACCATTGCGGGTCCGCCTGATCCGTGGTTGAACTGAGAACAAGCTTATAACATTTTCCGGAGAGAGCACGGGATCCGTTACGCTTGTCGCCACACTCTTCGAAAAGAGGTGCGGTCAATGTCACGGCTTCTGATTCGTAATATCGGTTTGCTGTTGAGCGGCGATTTGGGGAATCCGATTCTGGATGCCGACACGGTGCTTGCCGTGGATGGAAAAATAGTTGCGGTCGGCAAACAGAAGGACATCGATGCAGAGGGCGCAACGCTCGTGATCGATGCCAAGGGTACGACGCTTGCGCCAGGATTGATTGACAGCCATGTGCATCCGGTGGCGGGGGATTGGACGCCGCGGCAAAATCAGATTGGGTGGATCGACAGCTACTTGCATGGGGGCGTGACCACGATGATTTCCGCGGGCGAGGTGCATACGCCGGGGCGTCCGAAAGATGTGGTCGGGCTGAAGGCGATGGCGATCTTTGCGCAGCGGGCGTTTTCGGCGTTTCGACCGGGGGGTGTGAGGATTCATGCGGGGGCTCCGGTGATTGAGCATGGAATGGTGGAGGAGGATTTCAAGGAGCTGGCCGCCGCCGGCGTGACCATGCTGGGCGAGGTTGGGCTGGGCAGCGTAAAAGATGGAGCAACGGCGAAGCAGATGGTCGGGTGGGCGCGGAAGTATGGAATCCAGAGCACGATTCATACGGGAGGGCCGTCGATTCCGGGGTCCAGTTTGATTGATAAAGATATTGTGCTGGCGGCGGATGCGGATGTGATTGGACACATTAACGGCGGGCATACCGCTCTGCCGGACGATCAGATCGTCGCGCTGTGCGAGCAATCGCCGCGGGCGTTGGAAGTTGTTCACAACGGAAACGAGAGAGCTGCGCTGCTCACTTTGCGAACGGCTCGAGAATTGAAGAAGCTGGATCGCGTGATTCTGGGCACGGATTCGCCGGCTGGCTCCGGAGTGCAGCCGCTGGGAATCTTGCGCATGATTTCAATGCTGTCTTCTCTCGCGGATGTGCCGGCTGAGGGTGCTGTCTGTTTTGCCACGGGGAACACGGCGCGCATTCGCAATCTTGATTGTGGAGTGATTGAGGCTGGCCGCGCGGCTACCTTTGTGATGATTGATCGTGCGCAACATTCGCCGGGGAGGACCGTACTGGAGAGTATTCAGCGCGGAGATTTGCCGGGGATTGGGATGGTGATTATTGACGGAGTGGTGAGCGCGCAGAGGAGTAGGAATACGCCGCCGGCGACGGTGGTGCCCGAGGTCGTCAAGTTGTAGTTAGCTAGTTCCGTCATCCCGCACCAGGGTCTTCAAAACTGCAGAGAACCCGAACGCAATCACCTCATATAGTGCGAAGAGCCCGAGCACAAGTAACAGCGCCCCTAGTATCGTCACCGCAGTTGCTTGCGGGCTCGCCATGTACAGATCGAATCGATGCATCTGATGCGAGATAAACGCTTCACGGCCACGCTGGTTCCAGACCACATAATCGCGATGTATATACAATCCGAGGAGAATCCCAATCACCGCCGCCGTAAGCAAACTTCCCATCGCCTGTTGTCTCATCGATGAACTCCAGAAGAAGTCACTACTCGTAATTGGCTTCACAATGAAACCTTGTTGTCGACAATCTACCGGAATACCTAACGCAACCCATCTTCACCTTTAATTTGATCTTTCGCCAGTCCACCGACGCGCGCGAGTGGGCGTCCGCTGTCTGTGACCGCGACTGCGACCATAATTTCGTTGGCGCGGGGAGCGTCGTTGAGGCGGACTTCCATGCCATCGAAGTGGCTGCGGACGAAGGCGGCGTCTTTGTGGCCGAGCGGGATGTCGAGGGCGACGCCCAGGCCACCGCGTTTTTTGGAAGATGGGATTAGCGCTACGCCTTTGCCGAGCACTCTTCGCACTGGCGCGCCGAGTTTGGGATGAAGGATTGCTGCGGCGTGCTCGAGTTCGCCGTTTTCACCAACGGCGGCGGCTTTGCCGTAGCTCTCGACTTTCGTGGCTGCGATGCCGAGGGCCGCGACTGCGCGCAGGGTTAGCAGTTCGCCCAGTTCTTCACCGATTGCCATCAGCTCAGACAAATCTTCGACGTATTTCCCGGCGCAGGGATTTTCTATCACGGCGACGGCGGCGGCGCGGCGCGTGGGAGGGTTGATGGGGCGTCCCATCTCAATGTTGGTCTCCTCGACGAAGGTGGCAATCTTGCGGATCTTAGTCTTCGAACTTGCTGTGGTAGGGGCGTTCATCGCAATCCGTCCTCTCCTTTGATGTCTGAAGCTTTGAGGCCGCCGACGCGGGCGTGGATGCGGGGGCCGGTGGTCATCACAAGGGCGAGCAGGATTTCGTCTGACCGCGGCGCGTCGGCGAGGCCGACTTCCATGGAGTCGAAGTGGCTGCGCACGTAGGAGGCGTTGATGTGGGTGATGGGGACGTCGAGGCGAACGCCGGGACCTCCAACTTTTTTTGTGGAAGCTACGATTGCTTTCGCGCCGCCGAGAATGTCGCGCATGGCATAGCCTCCCGGAACGTGCCAGAGAGCGCCGTGTTCGAGTTCGCCCGCCGCGCCGACGATGGCTCCCTTGCCGTAACCTTCGACTGCTTTCGCGTTTCCGCCCAGGGCCGCAACCAAGGAGCGAGACATTTCCAAGCCGAGGGGTTTGAGGTCATCCATGAAGCTGGCGATATCTTCCACATATGATCCCGCGAAAGGATTGTGAATTACGGCTAGAGCCGCGGCACGACGTAGGGGCGTGGAAGATACGCGGCCGCCTTCATGGTAGATTTCTTCGACGGCGGTTAGCTTTTTTCGAACCTGAACGTCTGGCATAAATGAAGATCCTAAACTCGGTTGATCGCTTACTCTTGCAAAATCATAATCGCGGAGGGCGCGGAGAGCGGACGCGTAGGGCGCGGAGAATGCTGGGCTGAACCTGCAACTCTCGTAGCTCCGCGCAAGTGAAGCGCTGCGGAACAAATAAGGTCATCAGCGATTAGCGACTGCGCCAGGGCGGCACCGGCATCGAGGGCGGCGGAGATGTCCTCGCCGGACAGCTCGCCGACAGCTTGAGTCACGAGCCGATTGCCGAGGTCACTATCGGGCGCTAGATCGCGGGCGGAGACGCGGGTCACACAGGGATGGCCTGGCAGGTCGACGGCGTTGGCAATGATGGTTGCGGCGGCGTCGGCAGTTGAGGCGCTGTCGGCCAGAACGGTTACGGCGTCGGCGATGCCGAGAGAGAAGCTGCGTCCGCGCCAGCCGCTGGTGGCGATGCCGCGTATCGGGTCGATCGAGCGCAGCTTAACTTTGCCGAAGAGCGAGGGGCGGTCCGGGCGCTCGACCATGCCGATTGAAAAACTTTCTCCGGGCGTGAGGTGCAGGGCGATGTCGCCGCCGTTGTTCACGTAGGCGCGGGAGAGGCTTGTCACCGAGGTCATCGTATTAAGGATTTCTTCCGCCACTGCGCCGGCAACCGCGGCCATGGGAGTGATGAAAGTTCGCTCGCAGTAGGGAGCGACGGCGGCCTGCATGCGCCTTGCAATGACGCCGAACGCTCGCGGGCTATCACGTCGCGCAGGCTGCCGAAGCAGGGGCAGCTCTTCACAAAGTTCATCGAGCACGCTGACGAAGCGATCTGCGGCTGCCCGGTAGGCGGCGGTTGTCTGATCAGGCTCTGCGAATGCCTCGATTATCAAGTCGATTGGTCCGTCGTTAAGATGCAGGCGTCGGCCATCAGGCAAGAGTCTTATTTTCGCTCTCACGGTTGCGACCTCGGCGATTTATTTTCCGGTAGCGGCCACGGATTTTCCGGATTCGCAGAAAGATGGCGGCGGCTTTCATCCTTCAGAATGGAATCGAGCGCACGGACGTGATCCATGTAGCCGCCGAGGGCAGCGTAATCCTTGAGCTTCAACGTGAATTCAATGGGAGCTACCAGAGCGGGAGTGGGTACGTAACCGAAAGCGCGTTCGGGCATGCGTGTCACGTCAACCATGAAGGTGATGCCGCCACCCGGCCACACATAAACCGGTGCGCCGCCGCAGGTGACGCGGGTGAGCGCGTCGCGTACGGAATGCGTAAGGCGTACCGGATTTTCGGTAACGCCCGCTCGCAGCGAGCCTCCAGCGCCGCCCATGAACAGAACGGTGCACAGCGCGGGCTCGCAATTCTCCGTGATGCGGGTGACCGATTCGATGAGCGCGGCGGGCAGTTCCTTTTCTACTGGACGCAGAGCTTCGTCGAGTTCGTAATAGGCATAGTGCTCGCCAGTAGTGCTCACCATGAGCAAGCGGAGTTTGGGCCAGGCGATTTTCGGATCGAACTCCTGCAGAATCGACAGAGGATCGTCAATATTCGTGCCGCCCCAGGCTGTCCCGGGTTCTGCCACACGGAAGTAGCGGCCGGGAGTGGAGCGGCGGCCTTTCATTTCGATTCCGGTTTCACGGATGCCCAGCAATTTTCCCGCCTGATGCTCGGAGAGAACGCCCGTAATGTGATCATCGACCACGACTACCTCATCGACTTTGCCGTGCCATTGTTTGGCGAACATTCCGATCGTGGCTGAGCCGCAACCTACGCGCATCCGTTCTTCTTTTGCGCCGTCGACGATGGGTGGCTTGCCGGCCTCGACAATTACGGTAGCGCCTTCATCGATGGTGAGTTCGACCGGCTTGCGTTCGCACAGGTTGAGAAGAGTCTCGCACGTCACCGTGCCTTCGCGGCGGGTGCCTCCGGTAAGATGTCGGACACCTCCGAGCGAAAGCATTTGCGAGCCATATTCGCTGGTGGTGACGTGGCCGACAGGTTCGCCCTGGGCACGGACCGTGTTCGTCTCCGGGCCGAGATATCGATCGGTATCGATCTTCAGCTTGACGCCGCAGTAGCTGAAGATTCCCTCTGTCACGACGGTGACCATGTCCACGCCTTGCACTTCGGACGAGATGATGAACGGGGCGGGCTTGTAGTCGGGATAGGTGGTGCCTGCGCCAATAGCGGTGACGAAGGTGCCGGAGCCAGCAACGATGTTGCCGTCCCAGTCGCGATTGCGATCAAGAAAAGGGACGACGGAACCTCCTCGGGACAAGGCGCGGTCGAGAACTACATGCGGATCGATGCGAATTAGCTGGCCGTTGCTGTTGGCGTAGCGGTCGCATGCGCCCGTTCTGCCTGGCTTGATGTAGCAGAGCACGGGACAGGCATCGCAGCGAATGGCGTCGTCGTCAGCCACGGGCATCTCCGTTCTTCTGGTTGCGGGCCTTTGCGAGGATCGCTTCGCGGATACGATCGGGCGTGGCGGGAATGCGGCGCATGCGCACGCCGATGGCGTGGTGGATTGCATTCAGAATTGCTGGAGCTGTGGGAATAACCGCCTGCTCCCCGATGCCTTTCGCTCCGAATGGCCCGATTGGCGAGGGATCCTCGATCAGAATCGATTCGACAGGAGGAATATCTCCGGCTGTGGGGATCAAGTAGTCGTGCAGGTTCTCGCCTTTGCCGGGAAAGAACTCTTCCATCAGCGCCATGCCGAGGCCCTGGGCGACTCCGCCTTCGATTTGGCCCTCGATCAATGTTGGGTTGATGGCGCGTCCGACATCGTGCGCCGCAACGATCTTGAGGACACGCACAATGCCGAGTTCAATATCAATTTCTATTTCCGCCATGTGCGCGCCGAATCCGTAGACGGCGTAGGGAACACCCTGGCCGTTTTCGTCGAGCGGACTGGTCGGAGGATCGAAAGTCTGCTCGGCGGTAAGAACGTATCCATGTTCATCCAGCGGATTATCGTGTAATGAGAGAGTGTGGCGCTTGCCGTTCTGATGGATTGTAAGAGTGGGCGCGCCAAAGTCGATGATCGCGGGTTCGTCGTCGGGCAGACTGGCAAGTTGAAGAATCGCGCGCCGCAGTTCTTTACCTGCCATGTGTGCGGCCCTTCCCGTGACCAGCGTTTGCCGTGACGCTGAGGTCTTGCCGCAATCGGGAGTGATCGATGTATCGCCGGAAATCAGATCGAAGCAAGCGATGGGCGCCCGCAAGGCATCGGCGCAAATCTGGGTGACGATCGTGTTCGATCCCTGGCCGATGTCTACCGCCCCCTGATGTAGGGCAATCCTGCCGTCAGACTTCAGCCCAATGCGCACCGTGGAGGGATTGGGCAAGGAGGTGTTGCCGCATCCGTACCACATGGCGGCGACGCCAACGCCGCGGCGAATTGGCCCAGTGGCCTTTCGATTGAATTCTTCTGCTTCGGAGCGGGCCTGCTTCCAACGCGGGCGCAAAGCTTCCAGGCAAGCGCGAATGCCCACGCCTTCTCCCATCACTTGCCCCGTGACCGTGGGCGTGTCGTTGTCGAGGGCATTGAGGACACGGAACTCCAGAGGATCGATCCCGAGGCGAATGGCTAGATCGTCATAGAGTTGTTCTTGCGCGATGGCCATTTGCGGTACGCCGAAACCGCGAAAGGCTCCGGCGGGGACGATGTTGGTATGAATTGCGCGGGTTAGCGCTCGGTAGTGCGGGACGACATAAGGTCCGGAAGCATGCACTGGAACACGGGCCGCAACCGTTGGTCCCCACGAAGAATATGCGCCGGTGTTGAAGTCGGCGGCGAAATCGAGAGCCACAAGTTTTCCATCTTTACTGGCCCCGGCACGGCAACGCATGCGCGCGGGATGGCGCTTGGTGGTCGACATGATTGACTCGTGACGCGAATAGACCATGCGCACAGGACGCCGCAAGCGCCATGCTGCGAGCGCTAGAAACGGCTGCACCGAGAGGTCGAGTTTGGTGCCGAAGCCTCCGCCGACCGCCGTGGGAATTATGCGGACCGCTTCGGCGGGGATTCCGAGGAGCTTGGCGATGTCGGCGCGATCCATGTAGGGAGATTGAGTACAGGCCTGAATTTCAATGTGATCGCCGACGCGCCGCGCAAATCCCCCTTCCGGCTCGATGCAAGCGTGCTCCACAAAACCGGTTTCGAATTCGCCCTCTACAACTGCATCTGCATCTGCCAGCGCTATTTCGACATCGCCGCGCACTACGCGACCGCGGACCAGTACGTTTTGCGCGCGATGGGGATGAATGAGCGGAGCATCCGGCGCTAATGATTCATCGATCGAGCGCAGTGCGGGCAACTCCTCCCAGGTCACGGGGAAAGTTGCCGGGTCGAGACTCTCAATTGCCTCTGCTTCGCCCACGATTGCGGCGACTGCTTCGCCACGGTACCGGGCTCCTAGCTCCGGGTGGGCAAAGACCGGTTGGTCGGCGAAGCGGGGAATCACACCGTAGCAATCTTCACCGGGAACGTCTTTGGACGTAAACAGGGCCTCGACGCCGGGATTCGCGGCGACGAATGCCTGTAGATCTCCGAAGCGAAAACTGACGCGATCATGCGGGCAGCGGATTACGCGCAGGGCGAGGGCACTTGCGGGGATTTCATCCGCGCCGTAGATCTCGGTGCCCTCAACTTTGTTTTTCCCGTCGAGGCGGACCAGGCGCTCACCCACAGAGGAACCCGCTGCCGGGCACGCTGTTTCGGCGTGAGACTTGTGCACATTATTCCGCATATCGAGGACCGCGTCGATAATCTTGCGGTAGCCAGTGCAGCGGCAGAGCACGCCGCCGAGGGCATCGATCACCTCGGTTTCGGATGGAGAATTATTTTGCTCGAGGAGCGCGGTAGCCGCGACCAGCATGCCCGGCGTGCAAGCGCCGCATTGTGCGGCTCCGTGGCGAAGGAATGATTCTTGCAGTCCGCCAAATTGTGGGGGCCTGACCTTCAATCCTTCTACCGTTGTGATGGTTTGGTTTTCAACCTGGCCGACCGCCACCAAACACGCGCACACTGGCTCGCCATCGAGCAAAACGGTGCATGCGCCACAATCGCCCGCATCGCAACCCACTTTGGTTCCAGTCAGACCAAGGTCTTCGCGCAAAACCCGCGACAGTCTTTGCGCTGGAGAAACGGCAACTGAAACCTCACGATCATTGACGATCAAGGTGAGCAAACGGGCTTGTGCGGCGGGAGCGATGGTCGCCATTCATGAACTCCCTGCGCAGGCGTCTAACGCGCGTTGCACCAGCCGCAAGGCTGCATCGCGCCGGTATGCGGCAGTGGCGCGTGCGTCGCTGATGGGAGACAAGCCCTCGATGTGTTCGGCTGTTGCGAGATTTCCCAAACCATTCGCTGCCGGCAGGCCGATAAGCATCTGTTCCAGCTTATTGAGCCGGCGGGCTACGGCTGAGCAGGAACCAACGCTCACGCGGGCGTCGCGCACGCGGTTCGTTGCATCTTTGTCGATAACGGCTGCGACCATCACAACGGAAATTACCAGATAGCGCCGCGTGCCAAGCTTGAGAAAGGTTGAAGCCGCATGCTCGATGGCCCGCGGAACCAGCACCTGGGAAAGGATCTCGCCGGGCTGGCGCAACGTTTTGCGATTGCCTACGATAAACGCCGAGAGCGGCAGGCGCCGCACGCCCGCGTTTGAAACTAGCTCCACCTCCGCATCGAGCGCGAGCAACGGCGGAACACTGTCCGCGGCCGGCGATGCGTTGCAGAGATTGCCGGCGACAGTGCCGCGATTTTGGATTTGAATTCCGCCAATCTCGCGCGCGGCAGCTTTCAATCCATCGAAGCAGCGGGGCAGTGGAGTTCTGCCAATTTCGGTCCAGGTG
>Ga0307479_10007195_pt1 | contig 10258 bp, 8 predicted proteins | sample atmos_gasesECM4C_FD_203743 | JGI IMG/M metagenome (GOLD analysis project Ga0307479, IMG submission 203743) | Hardwood forest soil microbial communities from Morgan-Monroe State Forest, Indiana, United States - atmos_gasesECM4C_515 | ecosystem: Environmental > Terrestrial > Soil > Temperate...
CTCCACTCCGCTCCGGTGAGGAGATCATTCGACAAGGAAATGGGCGCTACAAGAGTAGTGGCTGTCATTTTTCATTTCACCTTGCTGCGGCATGGACAAGGCGCCCGGGATCCGCGGACTTGCCGGAATCCGGGGCGGAGGCCTGCTGCTGGGTTGCTGCAAGAACGTTTTCAAAGAGCCGGAGAAAATCGCGCACCTGCGCGCGGGTGATGATGAAAGGCGGCAGCAAGCGCAGCGTGAAATCGTGGGTGCAATTGATCAGCAAACCGCGCTGCATGGCTTCGCTGACAAAAGGCGCGCCTTCGATGGAGAGTTCGACGCCGATCATCAAGCCTTCGCCGCGGATTTCGCGGATGAAGCCGAACTTGGCGGCGAGCTTCATGAGGCCGTCGCGCAGCTCTTCGCCGCGCATGCGGATATTTTCAAGGAGCTTTTCGTCCTCGACGGTCTTGAGGAACTCGAGGGCCACGGCACATGCGAGCGGGCCGCCGCCAAACGTGGTGCCATGCATCCCGGGAGAGACGCGGGAGGCAACCTGCTCGGTGGTGAGAATGGCGCCGAGCGGAAGGCCGGCGGCGAGCGGCTTGGCGATCAATACAATGTCCGGCTTCGCGGAAAATTTCTGATAGGCGAAGCGGCGGCCGGTGCGGCCGAGCCCGCATTGAATTTCATCGGCGATCAGGAGAGCGCCGTGCTGCGTGGCGAGCGCGCGAGCACGATTCCAGAAAACTTCGCTGACGGGATAAATTCCGCCTTCGCCCTGAACCGTTTCCAAAAGAATGCCGCAGACGGTGTCGTCGAATTTCGCCTCGAGATCGGCGACGTCGTCGAAACGAACAAACTCGGCGCCCGGGACAACGGGCGCGAAGGGCAAGCGATACTTTTCCGTGGAGGTAACACTGATGGCGCCAAATGTACGCCCATGAAAAGAATTTTCCAGGGCCAGGAAGCGATGCTTCTTCGCGGCCGTTCCGGGAGCTTCCTCGGATTTGCGGCCGAAGAGGCGCGCGAGCTTCATCGCACCGTCAATGGCTTCCGTGCCGCTATTGGAAAAAAAGACCCGCTCCATGCCTGACCAGCCGGCGAGCTTGCGCGCGAGGGGGCCCTGATACGCGTTATGAAAAAGATTCGAAAGGTGAATGGCGCGCGCCGCTTCGCGGCGAATTACTCTTACGATGCGCGGATGCGCGTGGCCGAGCGCGTTCACGGCGATGCCGCCGAGAAAATCGAGATACTTTTTTCCCGCGGAATCAAAAACGTAAGCGCCGCGGCCGTGGGTCATGACCACGGGCTGGCGCTTGTAGGTGGGCAGAAGGAACTGCTCGGCATCCAGGAGGCGCGCGTCGGCTTTGCCAGTTCGCGCAGAGGCAGGCTTTGCTTGACGCGCAAGATGCAGTAGAGATTTCTTTTTGGACGCAGCCTTCATCACGCCACCGAAAGAGCCGCTTGCGCGGCGGACAAGGGTTCGCGGAGGACACGTGTTCCGGGGATCAACGCTACTCCGTCATTGGCAGATGCTTCCGCGGCGTGCGAGGCCAGCAACAAGGCATCGGGCGAGGTGCCGCCGACGATACGGACTTCGCGGACACCGCCTTCGATGGCGCGCTTGGCGGCTTCGAGCTTGAGAACCATGCCGCCAGAAACGACCCGGCATTGGACCAAGCGCTCGATCTCCTCGCAGGTAATAGCGGAGAGGACTTTCTCCCCATCGAGGACGCCGGCAACATCCGTGAGATAGATCAACTGATCGGCGCCGAGATATTCCGCGCAGGCCGCGGCCATGTGGTCGGCGTTGATGTTGTACAACTCATTGTCCGGACCGAGGCCGAGGCACGGCGCGACCGGCAGGAGCCCTTCGCGCCAGAGAGATTCGATGAATGGCGCATTCAAGCCAGTGAGATAACCGACGAAGCCCAGGCCGCCTTCGACTTCGTTGTGCACCATGGGCTCGGCGACGAAACAGCGGGAGTCCGCGGCAGAGATGCCGACGGCGGACTGCCCTTCGGCGGAGATCGCCGCCGCCAGCTTCTTATTCAACAAGCCGGCGAAGACCATCACGGCCACATCGCGCGTTTCGCGGTCGGTGACGCGGAGGCCAGCGATGAACTTGCTTTCGATGGCCATGCGCTTGAGGGTGGCGGTAAAAAGGCGGCCGCCGCCGTGCACAACGAGAATTTCGTGGCCCTGCCGCGCGAGCGCCGCGACCTGGCGCGCGAGAGAGCGCACGGTGGCGTCGTCTTCGAGCAATGCTCCTGCGAACTTGATTACGATTCTCATTGAAGTGCGGTCTGCTCCTCTATTCCCAGCATGAGATTGAAATTCTGAACGGCCTGTCCGGCAGCGCCTTTTCCGAGATTGTCGAGGCAAGAAACGATCACCAGGCGGCGACCGGAATTGTCCAACGCAAAACCGAGGTCGCAAAAATGGGTGTGCGCGACGTGTTGCAACTCGGGCAATGTGCCGGCGGGCCAGATGCGCATCATGGGACGGCCGGCGTAGAACTTGCGGTAGAGGGCCTCGATGTCCGCCGGGGTATGCGGCTCGCCGAGGGTGAGGTAGATGGTGGAAAGAATGCCGCGTGCGAGGGGCAGCAGGTGCGTCGAAAAAACAAGCTGCGACTCGCTGAGACCGGTGTGTTCGAGGATTTCCGGGGTGTGGCGGTGTGTAAAAAGGCTGTAGGCCTTGAAATTTTCGTCCACTTCGACGAAGTGGAGATCGCGGCGCGGATCTTTGCCTGCGCCGCTGGCGCCGGACTTGCAATCGCAGACGACGCCGGTGCCGGGAGCAAGCAAGCCAGCTTGCGTGAGAGGACGCAAGGCAAGAATCACGCTGGCGGCATAGCAGCCGGGGTTGGCAACCAAACGAGCTTTGGCAATCTCGTTCGAATAGAGCTCGGGAATACCATAGACAGCTTCCGAGAGCCACTCGGCATGGGGCGCGGGAAGCTTGTACCAGGAGGTAAAGGTTTGCGCTTCGCGAAAGCGGAAAGCACCGCTCAAATCGACGATGCGGAAACCAGCCTTGAGCAAAGCCGGCGCCAATTCGGCGGAAACCTCGTGGGGAGTCGCAAGAAACGCGGCGCCCGCGCTGCTCGAAGCGATCGCTTCGACGGAAAGGGGCCGGAGAGGCGCTTCGCCCCAACCGCGGAACTGAGGAAAAAGTTCGGCAAGGCATTTCGCGCCGTTCGGTTCGCGGACGTAGAAGACCGGAGGCGGAAGAGCGGGATGGCGCAGAAGAATACGCGCCAGCTCAAGACCGGTGTAGCCGGTGACGCCCACAACCGCGAGTTGGCGGGGATTTCTCATTTCACCAGCGCTTCGATTTTTTTCTGGAGGGATTCGCGCGTTTTCTTGCTGGGAGTGATGATCAGGACGGTGTCGTCACCGGCGATGGTTCCGGCGATTTCGGTGAATTTGGCGCCATCGACGGCGGCAGCGAGGGGCTGCGCGCCGCTGGGGGGAGTTTTCAAAACAAGAAGATTTTCCGCAGGGCGGATATCGAGAAGAAATTCGCCGAGGGCGCGGGCGAGCGGGGGCAGAGGCGCAGGCTCCTCGGGCAGAGCGGTGGCGGGCCTGTAGCCTTCCTGGGTCTTGATCAGCCGGAGCTCCTGGAGATCGCGCGAAAGGGTGGCCTGGGTCACGCGGAGTTTTTGCGCTGCCAGCCCCCGCCGGAGTTCTTCCTGATTGGCGATGCGGCGATCCGAGACCAGGCGGAGGATCTGGCCGTGGCGAAATGTCTTGTGCGTGTTCATGGCATATCGAGGCCACTCTGGCCTCTGTATTTTTATACATGCGATTGCATACTTCTGTCAATGGGTTTCACAAATATTTCCGGGCCAGGCCGGGGGGCAACGGCGCGAGACGTGAAAAGAGCAGGTCATGTAAGATTCGCACCATCGGCGCGATGCGCGCTGGATTTTCCGCGCGGGAGAGGTACCCTATCATTCAGCGCCAAGGGCTCCATGGGAAGGTCTTGCCAAATTGCGGGATGCAAGAGCGATGTGCCACCGGCACTCGCGGAACAGCAGTTCTGCGTCCTGCACTTCACGCTTACGTTGGAGACGAGCTGCTCCGAGATGCGCCGGGAGACGGCGCTGGGCAAGGCGCCGCAGGAACGGCAGCGCGAGATCATGGCGTTCATCACGGAGAAGGGGGAATGCCTGGCGCGGGTGGCGACCAGCGGGCTGCACCTCACGGACGACCTGAAGGCGAGAATATTGAGCACTTTCCTTACACTGATGAATCTGCGTGAAAACCTGGACCGTTCGAACATGCGGAGCTCGTTCGGACGCTCGGGGCACATTCGATAACGAAGCCGGCAAGACTGCACCCTTAAGAGGTTATAAGTTTTCAGTTTTCAGTAAAGAAAGAGGGGGCTACATTTTCTTAGAGTACTTTCTTGATGCATTTTCTTGATGCATTTCTTTGATGTTTTCTCTGTTTGTTTGCCGGCTAGTGTTCTCTATTAGTTCTGTTTGCTTGTTTGTTCTTTCTCGATGTTTTGATTTTCTGGCTTCTGTTTTTGTGTTCGCTGCTTCTCAAGTCTTCAGTTGATCCGTGTCGAAGCAAGCTATGGACGGAATTTTGTAACGCGCGTGTCCATGAGAACGGGAAACCGTAGGCCAGTTCTGGAAAAGAGTTGTAAGCCGGCGGTGAAGAGGAATGGTCAGGCACCGATGAACCTGGCGTAGAGGGAGCGCGCCACGGCGGGGTCCCGGGTGCCCTTGAGAATGGCGCGTCCGTCGGCGAAGACGGTCATTTCGTAGGGCGCAACCCGGAAGCGAAGCAGAAAATCGTTCTGACGCACGTCGTCGACGAGAGGCTTCAAGCGAAGCCCGAGAACGCCGAGGTCGAGAGCGCGGGCGCGTTCGTGAATCTGCACGGAATCGCGACCGCACATGGTGATATGGGGCTGGGCTTCTCCCGCAAGATAAGTGAAATCGCGGCTGGCGCAGGCGCGGCATTGGGGATTGCGCGCCACGGCGATGGATTGCATGCGGGCGGTCCAGACGTCGCAGGAGAGCAGGCGTCCATGAAGGGCCTCGGGGTGGCCGGAGAGAAGTTTGAGGGCTTCGGCGACTTGCAGCGAGGCGATCAGATTGACGATGGGCCCGAGAACACCGATGGTGTCGCAGGTTTCGTCGAGGCCCTGGGCGGCACTGCCCGATTCGAGCAGACAGGCGAGGCAGGCCGTTGCGGCGGGACGAATGGTCATGGTGAGGCCGTAACTGGCGACGCCGGCGGCGTAGATCCAAGGACGGCCGGATTTCACGGCGACATCGTTGATTAGGAAGCGGGTTTCGAAATTGTCGGTGCCATCGAGGAGCAGATCAACGCCGCTGAGAAGCGCTTCAGCGTTGCGCGGGGTGAGATCGGCGACGACACCTTCGACGGCGATGGAGGAGTTGATGGAGTGCAGCTTGCGCTCGGCGGCGACGGCCTTGGGGAGGACGTGGAGGGCGTCGGACTCATCGAAGAGGGTCTGCCGCTGCAAGTTCGAGGGCTCGACGAAATCGCGATCAATGATTCGGACGTAGCCGACGCCGGCGCGAACGAGAAGATTGGCGGCGGCGGCCCCGATCGCGCCGCAACCAACGACGGCGGCGCGAGATGCGAGCAGCCGCTGCTGCCCCTCCGGGCCAATTCCGGCGAAAAGCATCTGGCGAGAGTATTTTTCCTGGAGAGAATCGTTCACGAAAGGCACGGCCCCGGCAGGCAGAGCGGAAGCGCCTGCTAAACTACATGATAGCGCCAAAGTGGACAGGGCGGACAACACCGCTGTGCTACGCTTCGTCTGAGCGAATGGAAACATGAAATTGGGCCGGGCCAACGGGTGGCGAGGGATTGTCGCGCTCGCGCTCCTGACGGGAGCCGCGGCAACGCGCGGGCAGACGACTCAAGGTACTTCCGCTGCGGGTGTTGCGGTGGAAGAGGCGAAGATCGTAGCGATCCGCATCATCAAAGAAGACGGCCAAGTTCTGTCCGACGCACCCCCCGGAATCGCGATAGAAACCGGGAAAGCGCTGGATCGCGGGAAAATCGCGGATAGCTTGCGGGCGCTCTACCGAACGGGGGATTACGCCGACCTAAAGGCGGTGGTGACGCCGGTGGCGGACGGAGTGCGATTGGATTTCGTCGTGCGGGAGAATTTGTTTTTCAACCTAGTGCGCATCGAAGGTCTCACCGCGCCGCCGAGCGACGCATCGGCAGCGGCGGCGATGCAGCTCGTGCTCGGGCAACCGTACCGGCGGGCCGCCGTCGATGAGGCGCTGGGACGGCTGCGAGACACGCTTCGTGAGGAGGGCCTGTATCAGGCGGAGGTTTCCGCGGAAACTGTGCCGCATGCAGAAACGCATCAGATGGACATTGTCGTGCATGTGAAGCCCGGTCCGCGCGCGCACGCCGGGATCATCCAACTGACGAACGGCACGGAGTATCGCGATGCGGAGATACTCTCTCGATTCAAAGTGAAAGCGGGAAGCGAGATCACGTCGGCCAAGCTGCAGCGCGGGACAGGCCGCATCCGGAAATACCTGGTCAAGAAGGGGCACCTTAGCGGGCGAGCGGCAGTGCGGCGGGGCAACTATGACGCCGCGAAGAACACGATTCCGCTGGATCTGGAGGTAACGGAAGGACCGCGGGTGCGGGTGAACCTGACGGGCGCGAAGTTTTCCAAAGGGGAGCTGAAAAAACTGATCCCCATCTATCAGGAAGGCGCCGTGGACACGGACCTGCTGGAAGAAGGAAAACGGAACGTTCGCGAGCGGCTGGAACGGCAGGGGTATTTCGACGCGGAAGTGAATTACACGACGGAAACCAATGAGGTGAAGTCCAATCGCGGCACGGCGCAGAGCACTGAAGAGATTATTACGTACACAGTGGAGCGAGGAGCGCGCCACAAACTGGTCGGGATAGAAATCACGGGCAACAAGTACTTTGACACGGAATTACTGCGAAGCCGATTGCAAATCTTCGGCGGGGCCTTCGGTTCGGCGGGACGGTTCAGCCGAAGGCTGGTTGATTCGGACGCGCAATCGATGCGCGACCTGTACCAGGCAAACGGTTTTCTCGATGCCAAGGTCGATGCGCAAGTCGAAGACAACTACAAAGGCAAAGAGGGCGATGTGTTTATTGGCTTCAAGATTCAGGAAGGGAAGCAAACGCGCGTCGCTTCGCTATCGATCGAGGGGATTCATGCTCTTAAGGAGGACGAACTTCTCGGCGTTGTAGGCTCGACTCCGGGACAGCCGTATTCGGATTTCGGGGTGACCACGGACCGGGACAATATTTTGGCGCTTTATTTTAACGAAGGATTTCCGGAGGCCAGCTTTACGGCAACGGCGGAGCGGGTTTCGGCCGGTCCTGAGGCGCAAAAAAAGGATGCCCCCGGGAGCACCGCTCCTTCGGGGGAAAACGGAAAAAAAGAGCAGAACGAAAAAGAGTCCAAGCCGGCGGTCGAGCAGGCCGAGGCGGTCCGGCTGGTGTATCGAATCCAGGAAGGTCCGCAAACGCGCGTGCGGCGGATTCTCATCGGCGGCTACCAGCACACGCGACCGGGAGTGGTCCGTCGAGAAGTGCACATCAAGGTCAAAGAGCCGCTCCGCGAAGGGGACGTGGTGGAATCGCAAAGGCGGCTGTACAACCTCGGGGTATTCAATCGCGTCACCATCGAACCGCAGAATCCCAACGGGACGAATCCCGAGAAGGACATCGCCGTTCTCGTTGAGGAAGCCAAGCGTTACACGTTCGCGTACGGCGGGGGATTCGAAGTGCTGAGGCTCGCCAGCACGACGAGCCCGACCGGGTCACAGATCCAGGCCGCTCCTCGCGGAATCATTGAGGTCAGCAAGATGAATCTTACGGGGCGCGGGGACTCGCTCTCCTTCAAACTGCGGGGCAGCACCCTGCAGGGGCGCGCCTTGCTGGGGTATTCAGAACCGAACACCTTCGCCAACCCACGCTTCAGCTTTCAGGCGACAGCCTTTGCGGAAAAAGCGCGAGACATCAATACGTTTACGGAAGATCGCTACGAGGTTGCGGTGCAATTGAGCGATAAACTTACGCCGCGGACGACGATGCTCTATCACTACGCTTTCCGCCGCGTCAGTGTTTCCAATCTGAAGATCTTGAGCCAGGAAATTCCGCTGTTCAACCAGCCAACCCTGGTTTCCCAGTTTGGAGTGACGTGGTTCCGAGATTCACGCGACAATCCCGCCGACGCCTCGAAGGGCAGTTTTAACAGCGCGGACTTAAGCGATGCCGATACAAATTTTGGTTCCAGTGCCAGCTTCCTGCGATTTTTCTTTCAAAATTCCACTTACTACCCGATCAAACGCCGATTCAGCTTCGCGCGTTCCACGCGATTGGGCATCGAGGTACCTTATCGCGACACAGTTTCCTTAAGTTTCTCGAGGCCCTCGGCGGGACAATGCACCTCCAGCACTGTGCTGCCGGGGCCGGCCCCGGCGATCATCCCCCTGCCGGAGCGTTTTTTTGCGGGCGGCGGGACGTCCCTGCGCGGCTTTGCGCTCAATCAAGCCGGACCGCGCGACGCATGCACGGGCTTCCCGGTTGGTGGCCAGGCTCTGCTGGTGCTCAACCAGGAATTCCGTTTCCCGATGCGCTTGCCGTTTGTCGGGACATCTCTTGGGGGCGCCATTTTCTACGACGGCGGCAACGTGTACAGCCGGCTGGGCCGGATCTCCTTCCGCGCGATGCTGCCGGCGCCCACATTTGCGCTGCAAAATCCGGCGCTGCCCGCAGGGCCAGCGAACGTGCCGGTGTGCGCCACCAACTGCACGAACGAACTCAACTACTTTGCTCACACCATCGGTCTAGGGCTCAGATATAAGACGCCGGTGGGTCCCATTCGAATCGATTTCGGCTATCAGCTCAATCGGCCGTCATTCGTTATTCCGATTCCGTGTCCGAGCAATGCCACGAATTGCCAGGTCGGATCGCTGGGCCAGCAAGGCACGCGGCTCCCCGGTTTTCAAATCTTTTTCAATCTGGGGTCGAATTTCTAGTGCGCGTGCCGGCGATTTGCGTCCTGCTGCTGTCGCTGCTTCGGGTGAATTCACCGAGCCTGCCGGGGTCGCAGGAGGTCGTGGACCGGATTGCGGCGCGAGTCGAAAACGACATCATTTTATTGAGCGACATTCGCGCGCTCAGCCGCTACCAGCAATTCCTTGACGGAAAATCGGAAACGGATGACCAGATTCTGGACCGGCTGATCGATCAGTGGATCGTGCGAACCGAGGCCGATGTCGCGCACTTCCCCCATCCCTCCGATGCCGAGATCGAACGCGGCGTGGAGCGGCTGCGGAAATCGTTCGCATCGACGGAGGAGTACGAGGCAAGGAAAAAGCAAAGCGGGTTGAGCGACGCGGAAGTGCGCGGCATTGTGGCGTCGCAGCTTTACTTAAGCAATTACCTGGACTCGCGCTTTCGTCCCGGAGTGCAGATTGATCCCAAGACGGTTGAAGACTTCTACCAGAAGTCCGTTGTGCCGCGGGCCAAAGCGCGAGGGCAAGAGCCGCCACCTCTGGACGCCGCGCGCGATTCCATTCAGGAAGCACTGGTGCAGAGCGGAATCAACGACCAGGCCGACCAGTGGCTCATAGAGAGCAAGGCCCGGCTGCATATTGAAAAGCTTCTCGATGAGGCGCCGAAATGACGCAAGAGACTCGCCGCCGGAAATGGCGCTGGCTGCGTCACGTCGCCTGGGTTCTCGGCGCAAAGATCTTCCTGATCGTCACTGGCCTGATGATTTTTTTCGGGAGCGGGGCGGGCAACCCGTTGCTAAGCCGGCTGCTGGTAAGCCGTTTGGAACGGATGACTGGCGGCAAAGTGGCGTTGCGCGCGCTGTCTATTCGTTGGTTCGCCATGCAGGCAACGATCAAGGGCCTGGTGATCCACGGGAGCGAACCGGCCGGCACGGAACCTCTTTTTACCGCAGAGGAAGTGCGGGTCGGGCTGCGCATCGATTCCTTCTGGGGGCGCAGAATTTCGGTGAATGAGCTCGTGGTCCAGCAGCCGCACGTTCATATCCGCGTCGAAAAGAACGGCAGCACAAACTTGCCCGTGCCTCCGCGAGCCGCTTCCGCAAACAACCGGCTGCGCGACACGGTAGTTGAATTCCATATCCGGCGCGTGCTGCTCGCTGACGGGTGGGTTCTCTACAACGACGTAAAGACGCCAATCACGGTGCATGGGGGAGAACTGCGGTTTGGGCTCGATGCCGGTGGCACGCTGGACCG
>Ga0307479_10007196_pt1 | contig 10257 bp, 8 predicted proteins | sample atmos_gasesECM4C_FD_203743 | JGI IMG/M metagenome (GOLD analysis project Ga0307479, IMG submission 203743) | Hardwood forest soil microbial communities from Morgan-Monroe State Forest, Indiana, United States - atmos_gasesECM4C_515 | ecosystem: Environmental > Terrestrial > Soil > Temperate...
GTACCTTCGTATGTTCCACACGACAACGAAGAGTTAATGGAGATGCTTGAGCATTATAAAGGAATTATTGGAAATGAACCAGAATTCACCTTGCAGGAATTTATTGAAGGCGCATGTATCTCAAGTGAAGTCTGGTGCGCACAAGGTAAAATGCTTTCTCCAACCAATCACACCCTTGAGCGTAAACAACTCATGGACGGAGACATTGGACCATCCGGAGGGTGTACAGGTAATGTGGTGTGGTGCTGTGACGATCGGGAGTGTAGGCTTTGTGAAACACTTGCAAAGCTGTCCGGAATGCTTGAAGAGAATAAATGGAATGGGCCTATCGACATCAACACCGTCGTCACCAAAGAAGGCGAAATCTACGCATTAGAGTTCACTCCGAGGCTTGGTTATGATGCCTTCCCGACATACTTGTATGGGCTTTTTGAGGGAAATTTCGGTCAGTTCGTATACGATTCTTGCTGTGGACAGTCCGGTGATATTCCCCTCGCAGATGGCTTCGCTGCGGGCGTTAGGATTTCAGTCCCTCCGTGGCCGAGCGAGGACTTCCACGCCCGTCCAGGCCTCCCAATTCGTGGACTTCGCAAATCTGACTTCGCGGGATTCTATTCTTACGAAATTAGTTTACAAGAGAATTCGCTTGTCACATCCGGTGGATACGGAATTATAGGGGTAGCCATTGGCTGGGGTTTGAGCATAGAGGATGCTTTTGAAGAGGCTTATAGAATAGCACATAAGATTCGGCTTCCCGATAAGCAGTTTCGAACTGACCTCGCGGAGGTTTTTACGAAAGAATTTCGTCAGATTCAGAGAAGCATTAGTGTTCAAGGGATGAACGCTTAATATGCCATTTCCACCAACCTTTTCTAACGCATGGGACGTTACCTTTCCCCCTGATACGCAGTTAGCGAATCTCCTTGGTCAAGACCTTCGTAACTTCCGTACGGATGTAATGCAGCGTTTGTCGCTTTTAAGCGGTACGCTTGTTAATAGACCTACTCCTGAGATAGTCAATGCCACCTGGGGGGGTGCCGGGTTTGGGCTCCTGTATTTTGCTATCGACACGAAACAAGTGTTTCAATGGAACGGTGCAGCCTGGCTCGATGTATCCGGGAGTATTGGTAGTGCCGTAGGAGTAGTTGCTATTGTAACTTTAACAGGACAAACGTCTGCGAATCTAAATGTTGGTGCAACTCTTTATGCTGTTCCGGTTAGTGGGGCTGGGCTTTATAGAATTAATTTTGATATTATTATCACAAATACCGGGGCTGGTGGAGGCTCTCTATACGGAGTAGCTGGTTGGAATAACGGGACCGCTGCCTCGGGTGGGCAAGTGACACCTACCTTTTTAGCTGGTCTTGGTAATGAATCTATTCCGGCCGCTAGTAGTAATAATAGCCCTGTTGCAAACGTAACTACTTTCTACGCGGCTGCTAGTCAGAATATTACTTGGTCTGTGAATAATATAGGTACAGTAACGGGCGTTACTTATAGTGTCAGAATCAGACTGGAGTTCCTTGGCTAATCTTCAACAACGCGAACAGGCTAGAACAGAAGAACTCTTTGAGTTTCCGATTACTGGTCCTTTTGGTGGGGTTCAGAGTGAACTTCCGCTAGATCAGATCGAGGATTATGGATTTGCTGATTCTACAAATTTTTTATTTCGAAAAGGCGTTGCCTATGTTCGCCCGGGTTTCACTGCGCTTCCTCCTTTTCCTGCGTCAGCTAATGAGCCTGTTCTGGGGATAGCTGATTTCTTTACAAAGAATGGGGTTAGAGTCCAGGTAGTTATGACTCAGACTCGCTTGCTTCAATGGAACCCATTGACTCAAACTTGGACTCCTATAACCGGGACAGGGTTCACAGGATCCTCGACACAGGTTTTTAGCTGGGATGTCCTTAATAATAAACTTCTTTTCTCTCAAGGAGTTGATAAAGTTTGGCTCTGGGATGGGATAACCGTAGGTTACTCTCAAAGTTCCGCGAATGCTCCCGCAGCGTTTTATATGGCTGAGATTGGTTTGCATTTGATGACTCTTAACACCGTCGAGGGTGGAGTTAATTTTACTCAACGCTATCGCTGGAGTGGGGTTGGAGACCCGACGGACTGGACTGGATTTACCGCTGGGGTGAATGATAATCTTAATAATCTTGGTCCTGGACAAGGTCTTCTTAAACTTGGACAGTACGGATATGGATGGCATAACTGGGGTATTGTTCAGATTCAGCCGACTGGGGTGGGTCTATCGCCGTTTTATTTCACCGCGATAGCAAACTCGAACATGGGTAATTTCTGTCCTCATTCTCTGGATCATTTTAATAGAGATGGGGTAGAGTGTGCTGCGTATGCTGGGTTTGATAATGTCTATATTTTTAATCAGTCCTCTGTTATCCCTATTGGAGATATGCCTCTTGATGGTAAGAAGAGGATAGGCGCTCGTTCAAGAATCTACGCCGATTTGATTTCTGGAAATCCAGCAAATGCTTTCGGCTACGTAACTCAGAATATCAAAGGCCAGATTTTTAACGCTTACTGGCTCTTTATACCTGGGGTCCGGGTCTGGGTTTATAACTTTGACGAGAATAACTGGACACCCTTTTCTTATGCAGGGGTTCAGACTGTTTCGGGTAAGTTCTTTAATCCTACTGGAACTAGAATTATTGATCTTGTGGGTAGGATTATAGATCAAAACTGGACCCCTGCGACTCTAGGAAGTAATTCTCTGGATGGGTACGCTATTGGTAATAGCACTGGTCAAGTTGCTTATATCGACTTTACGAACTACTCCGAAAATAATGCAGTTATAACCTCTGGCAAGCATATTTTCAAAGATCGTAGGCATAAGCATACTGTTAAAAAATTTCGACTTACAGTGCAGGATCAAGGAGCGGTTACGTACACTATCACCATAACTAATGACAAAGGCTACTCCGAAACTCAAACAGTAACTCTCGGAAGCGGTACTGGAGATTCGATAAGCACTGTTCTTGGCTTTAATGTCACTGGCCTTCGTATTACATGGTCCTGTTCTATAACCGCTGGTCAGCCCGGAGCTGTGATCGAATTTTGTCCGATGTTCGATATTTCCGGTGAGCAGCGTGGGGGCGTGATAGACTGATGAAAGCCGCTCCGAATCTTGATTTTACTCATGTAAAGTTTGAGAAAACATCTTTTCATCACTTTGTTCAGATGATAAAGAATGTTTATCAAAATCTAGTCGGTGTTATTAACGGCCAAATCGGCTTTGGAGACGGAACGAATCTTGATAACATAAATGGCTCCTGGATAAACGTAGTTGCCCCGGTGGCTCCGAATACGGATTTTACTGTGAATCATAATCTTCAAAGGCTTCCCGTAGGGTACTGGGTTATGCAGAAAGACCGAGCGGTTGATGTTTACACTGGAAGCGTAGCCGCGACTTCGACGCAAATAACACTAAGAGCCACGGTGGCGTCTGCTGTGTTAAGGCTATTCATTGTTTGTTTTCTACTGAGTGTTTTCTCAACGCGAAGCGAGGCTCAAGGCGTTAGACATGTTGACATAGCCCAAGGAACGGTTACTCTAGCCGGCTCTAGTGGATTCTCCGGGGCCGTTATGCGTCCGATTCCGTCTGCGCTTATTACGGTTTGTACTGGGAGTACTCCTCCTGCTTTTAATCAAGCCTGTACTGGATTGGCCTCGATTTATAGTGACATTAGTTTAACCACTCTTATTAATAATCCCTTCAATGCCGATATACAAGGCAACTATTCGTTTTACGCCTCTGGTGGAGTTCCTTATGTAATAAGTGTTGGGGCGATTGGGTTTACGACATATTCGTATGTATGGTCAGCCCCGTCGTCGAATGCTGCTGGTGGTACTTTTACAGGTAATATTAGTTTTCAAGGTAACAACACCCACAGCGGGACGGAGACGTTCACAGGGGCAGTTAGCAGCACTAATTTCAACAATGTGCAATGGGCAGGCCCCGGAGCAACTCAAACTATTGACCAAGCAGTGACGGCCTGTGGGGCCAACCCTTGCACGGTAATGATTTCTTCACTCTACACTGGTGCAGAGTCAGCCAACCTTACATTCAACGCCGTAGATGGCTCGGTCTATAACATCTATCGCGGCTCCAACAACATCACCATTCACGACCTGCGAGCGAGTACGAACAAAGCATATGGAGTGAATTACGGCGGTACAACGCTAGGTTCACAAGCCAGATTCGCAGTAACCCAGGCCATTGCCAGCCCATCTTCTACAACATCCGCGATTCTGGCGACGAATCAGGTATCCGGCAATGTCTCCGCTGGAGGTGGGGCGTTAGCCGCCATCACCGGAGAAGTAGACATCGAAGGCGCTATTACTGGGGCTCCTGCAAATATCGTCCAAGCATCAAATGGTCAATGGGCCGTGAGAAGTACGGGGCAGACGCTGCCACTTGTGGTTGGCGTGCAGGGAGGCGGAGGAATTGACCGCGCCGCTGGCGTTGGCGGAACGAATATCACTACTGCCGAAGGCGTCGAAGGAGATGGAGCATCTCCGAACCTTGGCACTGGAACGATTCAAGACAACTTTGCCGTCCGTGGCGTGCAGACGAACGTAGGAACGCGCAACAACTTCGCTCTTGTCTCTGAAGGCAATATAATGCTCAAGGACAACGGCTGCATTTTCGGGGAGAACGGCTCAGTTGCAGCGCTCCAACTCATATGCTTCGGAATAGATAACAACGCCACTGGCGGCGGTAATATCTACTCGACAACGAACAGTCCCGCAGCGTGGAAGTACATCGTCAACGGCGGCCATTTCAACTGGGAAGCTGGTCCACAAATCAATTTGAGCAACTGCTTTGAAGTTACCCCAGGCACGGCGGTGAACGGCACTACTTTCAGCAATCCGGCGATGACTGCTTGCACTTCTACTGGTGGAGCTGGAAACAGTGTCGTTAACATTCCTGGGAGTCTGACAGTGGCCGGAGTCCCCGTTGCAGGCTCAGGCTTTACGGGCGTCAACGTTACTCCTGTTACGGTCAGTGCGAACGTGGCAACCGACCAGAATGGCATGGCGATTACGCTCACCGCAGGGGCACTGAACTCCGTATCTCGCACGCTGCTGATTCAGTTGGCAGGGGTCTACTCAACGCCAGCCGCTTCGACAACGACACTCACGCACAAGCTGAAACTTTGCACCGTCTCCGGTTGCGGCAGCGGAACGGTCGTAACGCTCGCTTCCTGGACCTCTTCGGCTCTTGGCGGAATTCAAGCAACGAATAATCCCTACAATGTGACACTTAACTCCTCGACACAAACAGCAGGAGCATCGGCGGCGTTCGAGGCTCACGGCAATCTGACCATTGACGTTGCGGCTTTAGCCACTGCTGCCGAGGCTGTTTTTGCAGACAACAACACCGCAACTGTAGGGACGATAGATTCGACAGCGCAGCTTTTCTTGCAGCATACGATAGCGTTTTCAGCGGCAAGTGGGAGTAACTCTGCAACAGATAGACAGATGATCGCGGATACGGTAGATTAGAACTAAAGGGACTAAATACGATGAAAAGAATATTTCTATTCACATTTCTTTTCTTTCTCTTTGCTTTTAATGTTCACGCTCAGAACACTAACGTTTCTGCGACTATTACAGACGCGGGTGGACAAACGTGGAATAATGGTACGTACACGTTCAATTTCATACCGAAACCGCAGTTCAACGGTTCTTATAGACTAAGCGGAGCTCCGTATACGCCTGTTTCTATAAGCGGTGCTTTGAGCGCAGTTGGGGCTTTTACGAGCGTACCTGTTCCAGATAATAATTTGATAACCCCTAGTGGAACACAGTGGACAGTTACGGTATGCGCTCAGACTCAGTTTGTTTGCTTTACTTCTGGGTTTTTGACTATAACAGGAGCTTCGCAGACGATTACAAGCAGCGTCATACCACCTGCGATTTCTGTTACCTGTGGTTCTGGGGTAGTCGCGTATACGGATGCAGAGGTTGGGTGTGGGGTTGGAGGACAGTATTATAATTTAGTAAGCCAAAGTAACCGTGTATGTACGGCTGTGACTGGAAGTACCTGCACCACTTGGAACAGCGCAGGCGGCGTCAGCCCCAACTCGCCAGTGCCAGCCAACCAAGCGCAAGGGCCGCAGTACAACGTGGTGAATTACTCTTCCGGCCTTACGATCAACGACGCCAAGAAAACTATCACTGCCGTAACGACAAACGCCAGCAGTACAATTACAGATGCGACGACCTCCCCCTGGCTCTCAACAGACGTAGGTAAAAAGATTTTCTGCACAGGCTTTGGTGGGAACAACCCGTTCTCGGTGGCCATCCCAACCATTTCAGCCTTCAACTCGGCAAGTTCCATCTCCGTCGCCCCAGCAACAGGAAACGGCAACGCACAAAGTTCAAGTAACTGCGTATGGTATAGCAACAAAGCGACAGCAGCTTTTCAGGCTGCCTATGCCGCAGCAAGACCAACACTGGCGCATAATCAGACAAATTTTGCAGGGCCGACGCTGGCATCTCCCGGCACGGTATTTTGCCCTCCCGGTGGATACGTCGTAGACGGTCCGTATTTTGTGGATGTTGGTACCGGCAACACGCTCGGCATGAGCTTTCAGGGCGCTGGTAAGGGGTCCTGCAACATCTATACCAGCCCCGATATAGCAATCGGCAGCGGATCGTGGCTGATGAGTACGCAGCAGAATACAAATTTTTCCATTGGAGGATTTTCGGTAGATTGCAGCCTTGAAAATCTCACCGTAGCTGCACCTGGTTTCAAGTTCCTCAACGACAGCAATTTCAGGCTATACGACATAGGCGTGAACGGATGCGGGACTACTGGAGACAACACTGGACTGTTCGCTTTTAATACCATCGCCTACGCAATAATTGACGGCATTTTTTTCAACGCCACAGGCATATCGAACGTCACAAGCGAGCCGCAATTTGTGCTTCAAACTTCGCAAACAGTGCATTTCAGAAACTGGATTTCCAGCAATCCCGGCACTATCGCGGCAACGATTTCCGGTAGCGGCGCGGCAGGCTCATTTGCAGGGGGGCCGCGAGCTACCACGCAGGGGCAAGTCCTTATCGAAAATAGTATCATCGATGAAGGCGGCACCCCGGCATCATTTGTAATTAATAACGGCTCTTCTGTGAATATCATCGGTTCGGGAATCTTTGCTGGAACAGGTGCAGCCGTCAGCGTTGATGGAACTTCCAGCCTTTATATTTCAAATTCAAACCTGACCCCCTTCGGCGGCTCTTGTGGCGGCGGCAACAGAAATGCGCTGCAATTGGTATCCGGGTCTTTAGTTGTGGCTACTGGAAATTCCTTTCAGGGTTGTGGCTCCGGTGCTGCGGGAGCGGCGATTAACGGCGTGGCTGGCGCAACATTTTATGATCTTGGTGGAAATGATTATAGAGAATGTCCTGGCGGTCCGCCATGTCCTCTTGCCACGCAAGCGCAAAGTTTCAGTGGTGGTGTGCTTCCGGTCTTTCCTTTGCCTGCGGGGACAACAACGCAGCTTGGCGGGCGTCAAACCGTAAACGGAAGCGTTCCTACTAGCTGCACAATCACGGGCAATGGCACAAGTACTTGCGCGTTCGACATAGGTTCAACCGATGCAGCCGGACGCATCACAATCACGGCGGCGGGAACGACGACAGCAGTTGGCCTTGTTAGTTTCAACTTTAGCTCTACCTATGGAACAAACAGTACAACGTGCTCCGCGAATTACCTGAGCGGGACGGGGACCTGGGCCATCGGTGCAGTCGCTCCTATCTTCATTACGAACACGACAGCAGGGGCGTCATTCAACATCAACAACAACGCCGTAAACCTGACGGCGACGAGTACCTATAAGGTGAACTACACGTGTTATGGACAATGACCCTGCCAGCAGCGGTGCTCGCGTGAGGGTGAATGGGTGAGCTAATCGCTCTTGCTATCGGCGCAATCTTCGGCGCTGGCGGAGCGATGGCGCTTCTCCGTGGAGTAAGGAAGGATTTGAATGGTCAAGGTAAACGGATGCGTGACGAACATACCGCCGCTGAATTTAGAGCCTTGACAGTCGCCCTAACGACCTTCGCGATGATGGAAAGTAAGGAGATGCGAATTTGGTTAGTAGAGAAGTTCCTCGATGGGTGGCGTAGACCTTAATGATAGGAGAGAGGGATGAACGGGGCTTATATTCATGCAACTACGAACGTCGCTCGTCTGGCTATAGTAGCGAAATCGGCTCTAGAACTCTACTTCCATCAGCACCCTCTTCATCGTTATACGGGGATGAATCCTAATTATAATCACTTTGAGGAGTACATGAAAATCTTTATAGAACAAGAGGACGACATTTCCAGACTAGACGAAAGAAGTAGAGACGAAAGTCCCGAAGGTCTTAAAAGAAGAAAAGAACTAAGTCAGAGAATTAAGGATCGATCTATAAAGATTCAGGAAAAACTTCATCTTTTCGAAAAAGGTCGCTAAAATGCCAGTTCTAAGTCCTAGTGGGGTTTTGCAATTTTATATCGGAGACTTAGTTAACGAAGTTCTTCTGAGAACCGAGAATCGTACCAACGACTCTTCGAGAGCGGCGATCTGGCTTCGTGATGCGCTTTTAGAAATATCGGGTTCTCCTGATTATAGAGACGATTTTGTGGAGCTGGAGGAGCTGGGTCCAGTTTTTAATCTAACCTCTCAGCAGCAAGAATACGCCGAGTCTCTGCTTGCTCCGACGGGCGATATAGTGTCCGTTGTAGACGATATTCTGATATGGACTGATTTTCCTCTAAACTCCGTTCGTCGTAAATTGGATGTGAGTCATTATCAGAAGACGGATAGATTTACACCTATTTTCTCACTACCAACGGAGTGGTATCGGCACTCTACGAATATCGGATTTAACCCTACGCCTGATAAAGCCTATCAAGTTCAATGGCGTATGGTCAAAATGCATCCAATTAACGACAATGTCCTAACTCAGACTTTGATCCTTTTACCTCGGGACTGGAACGAAGTTCTTATATGGAACGCAGTTTATCGAGGTTTTAACGAATTAATGGAATACGAGAAGGCCGCGAAGATTTATCAGATGTTACACGGAGATCCAAAGGATCCCTCACAGCCGGGGTTATTTTACTCTGTGAAACGGAAGAGACGTAAAGAGCAATGGCGGATGGAGAGCCGGTTATCGATGACCAGAAGACCATATATGTTTGGAAACTAAAATGACAAACGAAGACATTCTATTTGCGGCCGGATTTTATGAAGGCGAAGGGTATTGTAGAATTCATCGTAATCAGGTTATCGTACAGGTAACTCAGAAAGATGTCGAAATACTTGTACGATTACAAGGTATATTCGGAGGACGAATTCACTTCTGGGGTAACCAGAACGTGTCTCAATGGGTCATTTATCCTCCACAGTCGATTTCCTTCTTAAGTAAAATTTATCCTTATCTTTCTAAAAGAAGAAAAAGGCAGTTAGAAAAAGTAGGAATCTCTGTAGAGAAGGCGGCCTAATATGCCAACCGGAGTAGGGGATATTTTTAGTGGCGGGGCGATGGAGCCTTGGAGAGGCTCTAATCAAATGATGCCTGCCGGGTCGTTTACGGGGGGCTCGAACCAATGGATGACCTACCCGGCTTTGCCGAATTTTAATCCTTCTATGTCCGCTACACCTTCTGCCCCTTATCAACCGAACGTCCCTGGTCAATCTAACTACTGGCAACCCGGTGGGAAGCATCAGCTTGGTGGAGGGATGACCTCCGAGCCAACGATGGACCCGACGTTCACGGCTAATTTTTATCAAATGCTTCAAGGGTTGATGAGTGGGGGTGGAGGAGACCTTCAGAATCAATTATTAAGTTTTCTTGGTGGAGGTCAATCGAATATCCCTGGAGCATCTTCGCTTTCTGAAATGGCGAATACAGGAGATCCGATTTCCGCGCTTCCTGAATGGCAGAAAATGATTGAGGCGCAGCAGAGAGGAATCGGAGAGAATGCTGCGAATCTAAAAGAGCAGTTCGCGTTTATGGGTGATCTAGCCTCTTCTCCGATGGCTACGGGGATGTCTGATTACTTTACACAGACTTCCAAGGATCAGAATGCTTTACTTGGACAACTAGATACACAGGCAATGGAAGCCGCTATGCAGCGTAAACTAACTGCAAGTCAGGATATAACTGGAATGGCCGGAGCGGAGAGCCAGTTCTTGGATCAGCTTCTTCAAGGAGGGGCGTTCGCTAGTCCGAATATGT
>Ga0307479_10007197_pt1 | contig 10256 bp, 7 predicted proteins | sample atmos_gasesECM4C_FD_203743 | JGI IMG/M metagenome (GOLD analysis project Ga0307479, IMG submission 203743) | Hardwood forest soil microbial communities from Morgan-Monroe State Forest, Indiana, United States - atmos_gasesECM4C_515 | ecosystem: Environmental > Terrestrial > Soil > Temperate...
GGAGATGCGCGACGGCGCCGAGGCGGGCTTCCATCGCTTCTAAATCGATCAATGGACGGAGAATCCAGGAGCGCAAGAGGCGAGCGCCCATGCCCGTGACGGTTTCATCGAGGGCAGCGATTAGCGTTGTGGGACCGCTGCGGCCGGCCTCTTCCGTGAAAATCGGCGTGACCAGCTCGAGATTGCGGACGGTGACGGGGTCGAGAACAAGCGTTTCGTGTTGCTCATAGTAGCGGACGCGGTCGAGGTGACCCAGCGCCTCGACGGAGCGCGCGTCGTCCCCTCGCGCTGAGTTCTCACGCAGATAGTGGACGATGGCGCCGGACGCGGCGAGCGCTTGCGGATGATCATCCAGGCCGAAACCGGTAAGTTCGGCGACGCCAAACTGTTCCCGCAAGATACGTTCCGCGTAGTCCCTCTGAAAGACCCAGTCTTCGATGCGCGATTCCACGCCGCCTGCCCCTTCGAGAAAAGAGGTTTTTGCGGTTTCGAAAAGCTGCTGAGGACGCGGGAGAAGAGTCTCGCGGGGATGGAGGAGCTGGAGTTCGTCGCGAAGCGTTTCCTCGGCCTTCGGGCCAGAAAGTTCCGTAGCCTGGAACTCTCCGGTGGAGAGGTCCACGAAGGCTAGGCCGATAGGCGAACCGGCAGAGTGCCTGGCGACAGCGGCGAGGTAATTATTTTCGCGAGCGTCGAGAACGCTGGCGTCGGTGGCGGTCCCGGGCGTTATCACGCGGACAACTTCGCGGCGAACGAGCTTCTTGCCGGGGCCGGGCTGTTCCATTTGATCGCAGATGGCAACCTTGAAGCCGCCGCGGATCAGCCGGGCGATGTAGCCGTCTGCGGCGTGGTAAGGCACGCCGCACATGGGAATGGGCTGGCCCTTTTCGCGATTACGCGAGGTGAGCGTAATCTGCAATTCGCGCGCGGCGATCATGGCGTCTTCGTAAAAAAGCTCGTAGAAGTCGCCGAGCCGGAAGAGCAGCAGCGCGTGAGGATAGCGCGTCTTGATGGCGTGATACTGCTGCATCAGAGGCGTGGAGGGATCGCTCATGGATGCACGATAGCGCGAGTCATTCGCAAATGCCTAGTTGCGCGAGAAGGCCGGAGGATCCCGGCTTCAGCCGCTTCGGGCGAAAAGCTTGGCGTTACGATGCCGGCGTCCGGTTTCATGCAGTGTTTCGGTTTGGAAGCCCGGCGGGGTGGGGACGCCGGCCAAAGTTGAAACGAATTCGTCAGCTATACTAAAGCAAGTCGGCGGCGGGAGAAAGCTCTGGGCTGCTGAATCTGGAATTAGAGAATGGCACGCGAAACGGAAATCAAGCTACGCATTGAAGACGCTGCGGCCCTGCACAAGAAACTCAAGAGGCTCGGCGCTCGGCCCGTCAACGGCGGCAGAGGCCGCGCCCATGAAATGAATGTAATTTTCGATACGCCGGAAGGCGGACTTGCCAAACACGGGCAATTGCTCAGGATTCGAATGGAGACGCCGGAGGTGCGCGCCGCGAAGAACAAGGGGATAGCATCGAGGCGCGTCATGCTGACGTTTAAGAGGCCAGCGATGTCCTTGGAAGCAGCGCCAAGTATGGAAGGAAGGGCAGTGGCCGCTGGACGCCACAAAGTTCGTGAGGAGATTGAAGTGGAAGTGAGCGACGCCGGGAATTTAACGAAGATTTTTGAAGGATTGGGGATGCGCGGATGGTTTCGTTACGAGAAGTACCGCACGACCTTTAAGCTACCGGCGGCGCTTCGGTGGGCGCAAGGCCTTCTGATTGAATTGGACGAGACGCCGATCGGAACGTTTATGGAACTGGAAGGGCCTGCGGAGGCGATCGACCGGGCCGCAAAAGAACTGGGCTACTCCCCGCGCGACTATGTTTTGAAGAATTATTTGGCTTTGTACGCTGAGGAATGCCGCCGCAGGAACGAACAACCCCGAGACATGGTGTTCACCAAGCCAAAATAGTGGCCCAAGCGGATCTCCCGCGAAAAAATTTACGTCGAATCGCATTCTTTTCTTGACAATGCGGCTTACCCCGCTTATCACTACACTGGTGCCGCGTAGCGGTCACTAAACGCGGAGTGAATTCTCAAGCAATGAGCGCATCCAGCGAACTCGAACCTGGCCCTAGTCGCAGCGGGGCGAGGCGCGTCGAGAAAGCAGTCCAGGGTCCTGTGCGGGGAGTTGGGTGGGGAGGGTTCACGGCAGGCTAGAGGTAAGTCCATCTGTATGAGGCACTTGCCCGCGGCCGAGGTTTTCCGGTTCGCGGGTTTTTTGTTGGCCGCGAGAGAAAGAAGAGAGGGCGTCTTGGTCGCCATCTGCCGAGACGCTCGGGAAAGGCGGGGCTATGCAATTGTATGCCACAGAATTGATGGGTGCGGAAACCTACGACGCGCAGGGTAATTTCGTCGGGCGCGTCAGGGAATTTTTTATCGAACCCGCGGAACAGGCAAACCGGGTGGCCTATTTTCTGCTCTCTCGCGGAAAATTTCAGCCGCTGGTGGCGCGTCATGATCAGGTGGCCTCTGTGGCGCCGGGGACGATGCGGCTGAGCGTGGGCGAGCGAGCGCTCGCGTTATACGAACCGAACGAGGGCTGGCTGGCGGTGCAAAAGGACCTGCTGGATCAGCAAATTATCGATACGCGCGGGCGCAAGGTGGTGCGAGTGAATGACGTCGACCTTGTGGAATATCGCGCCAACGGAACCGTCGAGCTGCGCCTCACACAGGTGGACGTAGGATTGCCGGGAGCGGTACGCAGACTGCTGCAGGGAGTGGTCTCACCCGGCGTGATTCGCAAGTTGCAGGATAAGCTGCCGCAGCGCGCCATTCTGTGGGAGTTCGTCAACTTGATCGAGCCGGACCCGCTGCGCCGCGTGAAGTTGCGCATTACTCACGAAAGGTTGGAAGACCTGCACCCCGCGGACCTGGCCGAAATCATGGAGGAGCTCTCCGCGGCAGAGCGGCAGGGAATTATCGCTTCGTTGGATGAAGAGACTGCCGCCGCGGTCCTCGCCGAGCTCGATGCTCGGCTCACTACGCAGATCGTCGAAAAGCTCGATCCGGAAAAGGCGGCCGACATCCTTGAGGAGATGGCGCCCGACGCGGCTGCGGACGTGCTTGGCGGGCTGCCCAAGGAAACTTCGGAAGAATTGCTGCATGAGATGCCCGGGCAGGAAGCGGATGAGGTGCGTGAACTGCTGACATTCGATCCGGCAACGGCAGGAGGCATGATGAACACGGAGTTTGTGTTTGTCGGGCAGGCTTCCACCCGTGAGGAAGTTCTCCAATGGATGCGGGCGCAGGATGTGAATCTCGACCAGCTCGACACTATCGTGCTGTTGGACGGCGCTGCGCAATTCTGCGGCACGGTGCCCGTGGCGCGGCTTTTGCTTGCGGAGCCGGAACAACAGATGGCGGAACTGAAAACCGAGCCGCTGTTGAGCGTTCCCGCCGGGGCGGATGAAAAGGAGGCTTTCGAGCTGTTCGATAAGTACAACCTGCGAATGCTTACGGTAGTGGATCAGGGTTTGCACCCGATAGGGACAATCACGGTAGATGACGTAGTGTCTCGGCTCATGAAGAAATAGGGAAGACAGAGTGAATTGGGGAACCATAACTTCGAGTGTCGAAGGCCTGCGGACCCGCGGAACCGATTTGCAAAGACGCATTCGCGGATTGCGCCGCCGCCTCATGCTGCTTCTTGCAGTGGTTGGCCCTGGAATCATCACTTCCAACGTGGACAACGACGCGGGCGGCATCTCCGTGTACACGCAAGCGGGCGCCCAGTACGGCTACGCTTTGCTGTGGTCGCTCGTTCCCATGACTATCGCGCTGTACGTCACGGAAGAAATGTGCGCGCGCATGGGAGTGGTAACGGGCAAAGGCCTTTCGGACCTCATCCGCGAAGAGTTTGGATTCCGGTCGACGTTTTTTGTAATGATTACCGGCTTTTTCGTTGACCTAGCGAACGTGGTGGCGGAGTTCGCCGGCGTAGCCGCCGCCATGGAGATCTTCGGAATCAACAAGTATTTTGCGGTGCCGATTGCCGCGATCGTTGTGTGGATCTTGGTGCTCCGGGGAACGTATCGCCAGGTGGAAGTCGTCTTCCTCTTCGCGTGCGGGTTTTATTTGGCGTATTTGTTTTCGGCGATCCTGGCAAAACCGGATTGGCTGGAGGCCGCCAAACATACGGTTATCCCCAATCTCCGTTTTGAGTCCGGCTACTTGGTCATGCTGACGGGACTCGTAGGGACCACGATTGCGCCGTGGCAGTTTTTTTATCTGCAAGCGGCATTTGTCGAGAAAAAGGTTAACCCGCGGCAATATCCCCAGGCCCGCGCAGACGTGTTGTTCGGCAGCGTGAGTTGCATGGTCATCGTGTTTTTCATCATTGTTTGTACGGCGGCGACGCTATACGTTTCGGGCCACCGCGAAATAAACGATGCCGCGCAGGCCGCCCAGGCCCTCATTCCCTTGGCAGGCAGGGGCGCTGGAATCCTGTTTGCGTTTGGCCTGCTCAATGCTTCTCTCTTCGCGGCATCCATTCTGCCGCTTTCGACCGCCCACGTGATCTGCGAGGGGCTTGGTTTTGAGGCGGGAATCGATCGCAAATTCAAAGAAGCGCCGATTTTTTATTGGCTGTACACCGTCTTGATCGCTGTCGGAGCGGGCATCGTTTTGCTTCCTCACGCGCCGTTATGGAAGATTTTGATTTTCTCTCAAGTGGGCAACGGGATTTGGCTGCCGGTGGTGGTGATTTTCATCTTGCTCTTGGTGAACCGGCGCGACCTGATGGGCGATTACGTGAACACACTGACCTTTAACGTCATCGCTTGGGTGACGGCTATCACGATGATCGTTCTGACGCTGGTGCTGACCTACACGGCACTTTTCCAGCACGCCCCGCCCCCGGTCACGCCCTGATGCCGGACACGGCACCAAAGCATTGCGCCGCCACGGAAGGGTGTGTTAACTTTGCGGCATAAAGGAGAAGCGCTTTAGGAACGCTGTGCCACATAGCCAACGACACTCGAAGCTGCAAATCGCCGCACTCGGCGCCTTAGGTCCGGTAACTTCTGAAGAAGTGCAACTTCTCGAAAAGCTCGATCTGGAGCGGCTGCCCAGGCACGTCGCCGTGATCATGGACGGAAACGGCCGCTGGGCGCAACGCCGGCACCTGCCGCGGGTAGCAGGGCACCGCAAAGGAGTGCAATCGGCGCGGACCACGATCGAGACGTGCGCGAGGCTGAACATCGAAGCGCTGACGCTGTACGCCTTCTCGGTGGAGAATTGGCGGCGTCCGAAGACAGAAACCGACTTTCTCATGGCGCTGTTGCGGGAGTATCTACGCAAAGAGATGCCGCTGATCCAGAGGAATAACATCCGCATGCGCTTCCTGGGCCGCATCGAGGAACTTCCCGAAGGAGTGCAGCACGACACTCGCGAAGCGGTGCAGCAAACCGCCGGTAACACGGGGATGGTGCTTTGCCTGGCGCTGAATTACGGCGGGCGCGCGGAACTGGTGGACGCGATGAATGCCGTCCTGGCCGAGCGGAACGGCCGTGGAACCCCCGATCGCGTCACGGAAGCCCAGCTTTCGCGGCATTTGTATACGGCGGGCCTGCCTGATCCCGATCTGCTGATTCGTTCCAGCGGCGAGATGCGCGTGAGCAATTTCCTTCTGTGGCAGATCGCATACGCGGAAATCTACGTGACGGAGACGTTGTGGCCGGACTTCAACCGCTCCCGGCTGTTTGAGGCTCTCGTCGAATTCCAGAGTCGCGAGCGGCGTTATGGGGGAATTCGCGAGGGCGAGGCAATACAGGAGGCGCCCGCCCGCGTAGCCGGCGAATAATCATTCGCCTCTTCCGTAGCCCCCGATTCTTTCAGGTCCTTCCTTGCGTGATTTCTTTCCTTCAATATGATGAGATGGGACCGGGGGTTTGTCCGTGAAGGCATCCAGAAAATCGGCTCTCCAAGGGGCTTGGGTCCGATGATGTGGAAGCGCGTGGCGACGGCGGTCGTGCTGATTCTTTTCGTCGTGCCACTGGTGCTGCGGGGCTCGACTGCGGTGGTGTCACTGGCGGTCGCACTGGTAACGCTTCTCGCCCTGTTTGAGTATTTTGCGCTTGGCGAGGCCATTGGCCATCGCGCGTATCGCTTCTGGACGGCTACGTGCGCGCTCGTCTTGGTCTATGTACAGTGGCAGGCTACGGTGGCGCCCTCGTATGAGCTCTCGGGCGGGCTCATTTTGCAGCCAAAGACGGGATGGTTTGCCGGAGGCGTGCCGTCATTGGAAGCTGCATTCTTTCTTTTTGTGCTGGGCGTCGCTGTACTCACATTGTCTACAAAGAGACCGCTCGTGGAGACGCTGCCTGCGGCGGGAATCAGCGCAAGCGGACTGCTTCTCATCGCATTTCCTTTGACGTTTGCTATCCCACTGCACGGATTTGGAACGGAAGGCCCCATGCTTCTGCTTTTCGCGCTGGTAATCACGTGGGTTGGCGATTCGGCCGCTTATTTTGTGGGCCGCGCGGTTGGCAAACACCCGCTGGCGCCCCACCTGAGCCCCAAGAAGACATGGGAAGGGACAATGGCGAGTTTCCTTGGCTCGCTGGTGGTTGCCGTGATTTTTACGCGCTGGTTGGTGGTTCCTCTGCCGCATCTGCTCGCCATGGCAGCTCTTGGTAATGTGGCCGGGCAGGCAAGCGACCTGCTGGAGTCGGCGTACAAACGCAGCGCGGGATTGAAAGATTCCGGCGGCCTGCTGCCGGGACATGGGGGAGTACTCGATCGCATCGACGCGCTAATTCTGGCGATTCCCGTTGTCTGGTATTATTGGGTATTGATCTACTGGCCGAGAGTGTAGGTCTCTGAGGATCTCCTTCGTTCAAGAACAGAAGCAAGAGACTTCGTGAAACAACTTTCCATATTGGGTTCCACTGGATCAATCGGGCGGCAGTGCCTGTCGGTTGTGGAGTCGCTGCCGGGACGGTTTGGTGTGGTGGCGCTGGCGGCCGGCGCGAACCTGGATGAACTGATCGGACAGATCGAGCGGCACAAGCCGCAGCTAGTCTCGGTCAGCGACGCGAAGAAGGCGGACGAATTGGCGGCGCTGTTGCGGTCAAAAGGAATTTCTCCTCAGCCGGAAATTCATCATGGCCGGGAAGGGATGCTGGCGGCCGGGACAGTTTCGAGCGCGGATATCGTCGTCTCTGCCGCCGTGGGTGTCGTGGGGCTCGAAGCGACCTACGAGGCCATCAAGCGCGGAAAGACGGTCGCGCTTTCAAACAAGGAAGTTCTGGTCGCCGCGGGCGAATTGGTGATGGCCGAAGCGAAGCAGGCCGGACGCGAAATTCTCCCGGTGGACAGTGAGCACAACGCAGTACATCAGTGTTTGCGCGGCGGAACGCACGGAGAAGTGCGATGTCTAGTTTTGACGGCGTCGGGCGGACCTTTTCGCAAGACGCCGCTCAAGGCGCTGGCGAGTGTCACCCCGGAGCAAGCCCTAGCCCATCCCAACTGGCGCATGGGCAATCGCATCACGATTGACTCCGCGACGATGATGAACAAAGGGTTCGAAGTGATCGAAGCGCGATGGCTCTTCGGGATGAGTCCGGATCAGATCCACGTCGTCATCCACCCGCAGTCGACGATACACTCCATGGTGGAGTTTGTGGACGGTTCAGTTCTAGCACAACTCGGCCCGACGGATATGCGCATGCCCATCCAGTATGCGCTAACCTATCCCGAGCGGGTGGCATCGAACCAAATAGCGCTGGATTGGGCGAAACTGAAGCGGCTCGACTTCGAAAAGGTTTCTACGCGACGCTTCCCCTGCTTGCGGCTGGCAAAAGAAGCTCTGAAAAAAGGCGGAGCATTGCCGTGCGCGCTGAATGCCGCGGATGAAGTCGCCGTAGGAGCATTTCTTGCGGGGCGGCTAACGTTTCCGGGCATTCCCGAAGTGATCGAACGCGTACTGGGGCGTACGCCCCGGATGCGCTTTGAGAAGATGGACGATGTGCTCGCGGCGGATGCCGAAGCGCGTCGAATGGCCAAGGAAGAAGTAGATCGGTTGGCGGTGACGGCAGTAGCGGCATCTTAAAATCTTAGATTAAGTCGAGTACGACCCGAAGCGGTCGAACGAAGAAGGGAAGCGCAAGTTCATGGATTGGATAATCGGCATGGTCCTGGTGCTCGGGGTGATGATCCTGGTGCACGAGTGGGGGCACTTCATCATGGCACGGCTGTTCGGCGTGCGCGTGGACGTTTTCTCCATAGGTTTCGGGCCGCGGCTGTTTGGCTGGAAACGCGGCGCAACGGACTATCGCATAAGCGCGTTGCCACTCGGTGGCTACGTTCGGATGGCCGGGCAGGATCTTTCCGAGGTGGATTCGAGCAAAGTCGCTCCCACTGGCGCTCCGGACGAACTGATGAGCAAGCCGCGCTGGCAGCGGGCGTTGATATCTTTCGCGGGACCCGCAGTGAATTTGGTTTTCCCCGTGTTTCTCTTAACTTGCTACTACATGGTGGCAGGCATGCCCTCCGCTGCGTTCTTGAGCAAGCCGGTGCAGGTCGCTGGCCTGCCCGCAAATTCGCAGACGACTCCGTCTCCTTTGCAGCCGGGTGACACGGTTGTCTCCATCAATGATGTGAAGAATCCGACCTGGGAGCAGGCCGAAGATCAACTCCGGCGGAACGCCGCTGGGGGAATCCTCAAGTTGGAAGTAGAAAATAACGGCGCAAGACGGCACGTGGAGATCGCCGTGCACCCGGGCGAGCCAATTGACAGGATTTTTGGCTATTTGCCCATACCTCCAGTCATCGGAGATACCCTCCCTGGGGCACCTGCCGACCGGGCAGGGCTGCGTGAAAAGGACATCATCAGGGCTGTCAACGGCCAAAAGGTGGAATACTGGGACCAGTTCAAGGATTACATCCGAGACTCCGGCGGCAAGCCCTTGCAGCTTGATGTCGAACGCAATGGAAAAATCCTGCATCTGACTGTAACGCCCAAACAGGGCGTAACCGACGCGAGCACCAACAACTATCAGATTGGCGTTGGACCCGATCCCGATGTCACGTATCAAAGGATGAGCTTCGCGGCGAGCGCTTCGGCGGCCACGGGCAGGACCTTCGAAATGGTCCAGGACACCGTAGGAGTGGTTGGAAAGCTCTTCAGCGGGCGCGTTTCCGTGAAGCAGCTCCAGGGCGCCGTTGGGATTACGCGCGTTGCCGGCGAAGCGGTCCGCAAAGGCCCATCGGCAGTGATTTCCGTAATGGTATTGATTAGCGTTAACCTGGGAATCCTAAACCTGCTGCCTATTCCAATCCTCGATGGAGGGAACATTCTGCTCCTGGCCATCGAGGGCCTCCTGCGGCGAGACCTGAGTCTCGCATTCAAGGAGCGCTTCGTCCAAGTCGGACTGGTGTTTCTCTTGGTCCTGTTTGCTTACGTTATGTACAATGACGTCGTGCGGTTGCTGCCTTCTCATTCCTAGTCCGGCAGACCTTCCGGCGTCCGGAGAGCGAAGCATGGCCGCCTCGTCAGCACATCGGGTTTCCACCGGTGAGCGGCTCAACACCGCGGAAACCACTGGTAGGTTGCAGCAAGCCGTTGGGCGGCTGGGCATCCGGCTGACGCGGCAGCGGCGCGTCATTCTGCAAGTGATGGATGAGGCCAAGCAGCACCTCGATGTGGACCAAATTCTCGAACGAGCGCAGAAAATCGACGCGGGCGTCCACCTCGTCACCGTTTACCGCACCATAGACCTGCTGAAAAAACACGGCCTCATTGACGAACTCGACCTGCTCCATTTGCGCGGCGATCGGCACTACTACGAAAGTCATGGACCGCGTGACCACATTCATGTGGCGTGCCTGCGCTGCGGCAAAGTGCGCGAGTTCGAAAGCCGCCTCTACGAACAGCTGAAGGAGCAGATCGCTCGCGACTTTGGGATGAAGGTCACGGTCTCTCGAACCGAAGTCGGCGGCTACTGCGCCGAGTGCCTGCAGAAAACCAAAGAATGATGCTTAAAGGAGATTGGCTCCCTTGGTTGTCATTCCGAACCCAGTCCCGCGTTTGCCCGCGGCAAGCGGGCGCAAAGGATTATCGCGGGAATGGCGGTGAGGAATCTGCTTTAGGTTTTCTCGCCACTCGCCACTTCCTCATGTCTTCTTGCCTCCTAAGCACTTACGCTATTCTGCGCCATTACTAACGTTTTCCTTGACAAGTGCAGTGCGATCCTGGTAGAATT
>Ga0307479_10007198_pt1 | contig 10256 bp, 8 predicted proteins | sample atmos_gasesECM4C_FD_203743 | JGI IMG/M metagenome (GOLD analysis project Ga0307479, IMG submission 203743) | Hardwood forest soil microbial communities from Morgan-Monroe State Forest, Indiana, United States - atmos_gasesECM4C_515 | ecosystem: Environmental > Terrestrial > Soil > Temperate...
TGCAGGAAGCTCTGCAGGCTGGGCGTACCGTAATCGTGGATAAGATCGCGGCGTATCCGGACGGGCCGCAGTGGATGGAGCCGTTGACGCTATTCGCGCAGTCGGCGGCGGTTGGTCACGCCCAGGCAGTCCTCGACGCCGACAGCGTCTGCCGGCGTTACCCGGCATACTACGTCACTGTGAGCGGTCCGCGTTGGCCTTTTGCTGTGGAGGTGGCACGGAGGACCGATGCTCCCCGCACGGCTGTCTTCCTTTCTTCTTACGGCGTTCCGGTGGCGGATGATGCGGCTCCGGTGAGCCGGGCGAATCCGATGCTGATACGCATTCCGTTTCGGCGGGGCGGGTTCGATACGATTTCGGCGGCTACCGTTCTCAACGGACTCGACCCCGCCCTGGTGCGGGCCCGTCCGGTGCTGATAGGGTTCGGTTCGGCCGAACTGGGAGATCGGCTCAGCACTCCGCTGCGTCCGGAGTTTCCGACGTCCGGCGTTGAGGTTCATGCCCAGATCGTTGACGGCATTCTGACGGGCCGCACGCTGCGCGACCTGCCGCTATGGGCGAGTGCGTTGGTGTTGCTGGCGACTTGCGGAGCGGCAGTGGCCATTTTTCGCAAGTGGCGCGGTTTTGTTGCGCTGGCGGCGCTGCTTTTTGCAGCAGCAGCCGGGTATGGGATTGCACTGCTCGCGTTCATTCGTGGCTCTCACATCGTTCCCGCGGGGTCCATGATGCTGGCCATCGTCCTGGCTCCGCTGCTGGTCTACACTGTGGACTTCGTCCTGGTGGAACGGAGCGTGACCCAGCAGTTGCTGGGATTGCGCTCGTGGCTCGCGCTGCGAGGCAAGGACGGAGCGGCGCGTGAGAAGGCGGATCTCTCGTGGCGACTTGGGTTACTGCAACAGCTTCAGACCGAACTGGGATCGCTCTATGAATTACATACCGCCTTGCTGGAGTCGACCCAGGATCTGGTCGCGATTTTCGACGAGCAGGGCAGGCTCCTGCTAAACAACCGGGCGTTTGCGAGAATCCACGGGACTGGTCCAGATGGAGCGTTGACACTGGAGCGCGTGCGAGCGCTCTGGAAAGCAAGTGACGATGCACCTTTCGTCAAGAACGGCCTCATCGAGGAAGGTGAGGTTTCTCTCGACAACGAACTTTACTCGGCTCGCATCGCCCCGCTGCCTTCTACGCGGCTGTCGCCGGCGGGGGGAACAATCGTGACCCTCACCAGCCTGCGGACGCGGGTGGAGCGTGACCGGGCGCGGGCCGAGGCGCTGGGATTCATCACCCACGAATTGCGCACTCCACTGGCATCGATGCAGGGATTTGCCGAACTGATGATGAGCTACCCGAATTCGCCGGCCTGCGTGAGCGCTCCCGAGACGATCTTCCGCGAATCGAAGCGCCTGCTTGCCCTGATCAGCAGCTACCTGGATGTGCTGCGGCTGGATGCGGGCGCGAAGGCGGTCTCGATGCAAGCGATTGAACTGGAAGGGGTAATCCGGCAAGTGTTCGATATCTTGCGGCCCCTGGCCAACGCCGCGGGGATGCGCTTGGTACTTGTGGATGAAGAGCCCCTGTCAGTGATGGGCGATGCACCCCTGGTGAATGGGGCGGTGCTGAACCTGGTCAGCAATGCGATCAAGTACGGGCAGCCGGGAACGGACATAAAGATTCGTTGTTTTCGAGATAACGACGAAGTTATTATCAGCGTGCATAACTTGGGCCAGTCGATCGCGGAGCAGGAAATTTCGCGGCTCTTCGATCCCTACTATCGCGCATCTAACGTTCGAGAAAGCAAGACCGGATGGGGTCTCGGTCTGGCGTTCGTCAAGCGAATTGCCGAGAAACATGGTGGTTCAGTCGAGGCCAGGAGCGAGCCGTCCGGCATCGTGTTCGAGATCCACCTGCCCGCGCAAATGGTGCCGGCGGTGGTGACCAAGGAGACGACATGACCGCGATACGGCAGATCTGCACGGCCATGACGGTGTTGCTCGTGCTCGCGGGCGCCACGGGGCAGAACCCGGAGACGGTTGCCTTGCCTGTGGGTTCGGCGACAATCGCCGAGTTCAAAGGAGATATCACGCTGCATACGCCCACGGGCGACGCAGTGACGGCGCAGCGCGGGACGGCGCTGGCGGCGGAGAGCACGATTGAGACAGCCAAGGGAAGCGTGCTGCTTGATCTTCAAGATGGATCACAGATCCTGGTGAAGCCGAACAGCCACGTCGTGTTGAAGGCGCCGACTCAAGAAAAAGGATACTGGCTCGAACTGCTGCTGGGGAAGATCAACGCGAAGATTCAAAAGCGGCTGGGGAATACACCATCGTTCCGTATGGGAACGCCAACCGCCGTAATTACGGTGCGGGGGACGCGGTTCTCCGTCGAAGTCAACAAGAAGCAGAAGACCTTGGTTGAGGTGTACGAAGGCCTGGTGGATGTATCGGGATTCAGCATGGGAGTGCCTGGACCTCCTGTGATGCTGGCCCCCGGATACACGACCGGGGTTGAGCGGAATCGCAATCCTGAGGCGCCGCACGGGATGGACAACCGGGGCGATGATGAGAGCCGCGGGAACCGGCCCGGGATGGGGGTCGGCGCCGGGCAGCATGGGGACGATCGTGAGAGACAGGGATCGCAACCCAGCACCCCGAATCAGAATCCGCCAAGGTCCGATCACGAAAGGGACGACTAATTCCAGATTGCTGGTCGCTTGAGGTTCTGAACGCGACCGTAGATCCGAGCGTGTTTGCCTCGAATTTCACGGCCTCGCGCCATGGGATCCAGGCGCGGCACTGGGTCCGTGGCGTCCCCCAAGTTGAGTCATAGCGACACACTTATCCTTCCGGCAATCCCAAGTTTGACGGATTTTTTCTAGCAGAATGAGGTCTAGAATCGCTGCCCGGCCTGGCATTTGAAGTGCTTCTCTGTTTGACACGAGGTGGTAGGACCCTTGGGGAGCGTTCATTCACAAGCCGGAGTGTGTCTGGCGTCGTTGGCTGTCTGCGTCTTGCTTTGCGCAGCAACCACCCTGGGTTTCGCGCAAGGGCACGCGCAGACCGTCTCGCGTAGTCCGCATGGGAATCTTAATATCCCGTGCCAGAACTGCCACACGTCGGTGGGATGGAAGCCGATCCGTGCAGTTCCGGAATTCGATCACGACAAAACCAGCTTTCCTTTGCGGGGCATGCACGAGAACGTGGCTTGCACGCAGTGTCACGCCAAGCCGGTGTTCTCGAACACGGGGACCAGTTGCGGCGACTGCCACGCCAACATCCATCGCGGCAAAATGCGGGCGTGCGAGCAATGTCACACGGTGAAGGGCTGGAACGTCACGCTTCAGTTGGCGGCCAATCACGAGAACCGTTTCCCCCTGACTGGAGGGCACGCGGGGCTGGATTGCGCGGACTGCCATAAGAGCGCCGCGATGAGCCAGTTCCAGGGACTCGACATCCGCTGCTATTCGTGCCATCAGACGACATATCAACAGACCAACGCCCCAAGCCACACGGCTTCCCCGACGGCTTTTCCGATCGAGTGCGAGCAGTGTCATACGGTGAATACGTGGCTGGGCGCGAAGTTCGATCACCTTGCCCGGACCGGATTCGCACTGACCGGCATGCACGCGACGCTGGAGTGTACGGCGTGCCATATCGGCGGGAAGTACCAGGGAACTCCGGCGACGTGCGTTGGGTGCCACCTCACCGATTACCAGAAGGCAGGCAATCCGAACCACGTAGCGCTGGGGATTCCGCAGACTTGCCAGGAGTGCCACACCACCGCGGCCTGGTCCCCGGCGACGTTCAACCACAATGCGGTAGGATTTCCGCTGACCGGGGGACATGCGAATCTGCAGTGCGACCAGTGCCACAAGAACGGGAACTTCAGCCTAACCAGCACTGATTGCGCCTCGTGCCACCTTCCCGATTATCAGAAGACGACCAATCCGAACCACGTAGCGGCGGGAATTCCGACGCAATGCACGATGTGCCACACGACGATCGCCTGGTCGCCGGCGTCATTTGATCACTCGAAGACGGCGTTTCCGCTGACGGGAGCGCACGTGCAGCTCCAGTGTGACCAGTGCCACAAGGGGAATTACAACCTCCAGGTAGCGACATGCGTGAGCTGCCACCTTGCCGATTTCACGGCGACGACCAGTCCTAACCACGTGACTGGCGGTTTGCCGCAACAATGCGAAGTCTGTCACAGCACGTCAGCGTGGACTCCCGCTAGCTTCAACCACGCCTCAACCGGCTGGGCGCTGACCGGAGCGCACACGAACCTGCAGTGCGATCAGTGCCACAACATTACCTACAGCCCGTCGGGGGCTTACAGCCTGACCAGCACGACATGCGTGACCTGCCACCTGAACGACTTCAAAGGGACGACCAACCCGAATCATGTAACGGCCGGGCTCCCGCAACAGTGCGAGGTGTGCCACAGCACCTCGGCATGGAGTCCGGCCACGTTCAACCACAACAATACAGCGTTCCCGTTGACAGGTGCCCACACCAACGTGCCGTGCGCCAGTTGCCACGTGAACAATAACTACACCACGGTGCCCACGGACTGCTACAGCTGCCACAAGCTGGCCTATTCAGGAACGACCAACCCGAATCACATTTCGGTTGGCTTTCCGACGACGTGCGCTACCTGTCACAGCACGACCAGCTGGTTGGGAGCCACTTTCAACCATACCTGGTTCAACATGAATCATGGCGGTGCGAATGGGATATGCGCCACCTGCCATACCAATCCGAACGACTACACGGTCTTCCAGTGCACGAATTGCCACACTCAGGCGCGCACGGACAGCCAGCATCAGCACGTGGGTGGATACGTCTACAACAGCGTGAACTGCTACGGCTGCCACCGCAACGGTGGCGGGGGCTAGGGAACGGCCTGTCACATATAGCGATTTTTCAACAAGGAGTGGAGTCGAAGTGAGAGGTCTCGCCAATTTCGGCCTGTCAGTACTTTTGGCGGTAAGTACGGGCGCACAGACTGCGAGTGACGGCGTACGGCTCGAGAACCTGGGTGTGGGGCTGCAGAAGGACCGGATTCGGGTGGAAGTAACTCTCACCGCCGTGATCACGCCACGAGTTACTGTGGCGACCGGTCCCGACAGACTGCTGCTTGAGCTTCCTGGCGTTGGCCCCGGCGCACAGCGGGCGCCGATCCCCGGGAATCAGACTGACGTCAAGTGGGTGTGGGTGGAGACGGATCCGAAGGCCAATCCGGTACTGAGCCGCGTGGTGGTGGCGCTGAGCGAACCGCGGCCGTACGAGCTCGACGTCGAGGGGAACAAGATCGTCCTTACGATTCTTCCGGCGGCAACAGTGGACTCGAAGAAAAGGAGCGGGCCCGTTGGCGCGGCCTCGGCGCCCCTCGTGGGAAGGCTCCACCGAAGAAAAGATGCGTCGAACGTGGACACGTCGAGCGCCGCACAGACAACCGAGCTGACACCCCCTCGCGCCCTGCCCGCCATTGCTTTCCCAGAGACGCAGGCCAATTCCGTCTCGAATCGTTCCGCACAGAATTCAAATGGAGCGACGGCAGCCGCCCCGGCGAATCAAGTTGCACAGCCAGAATCCCTCCCCCAGCCCTCCCCGGCCCCAGCCGTCGATGAGGGGAACACGTCGCTGAGGAACTTAACCCCGCCCGGACAAGTGCCGGCGGCCCCGGTGAACGCGGAACCCGCGGCGGAAGCGGGGCCGGCGGAGGGCGATGCGGCCACGCAAGCTGTCAACACTCCCTCGCAGGCGAATCCTGATGTGCGGATTGCGTTCCGCGTGAAGTATGTCGCTGAAGGGATTGCGTACCTCGAGGGAGGACGAAACGACGGGCTTACGGAAGGCATGAAGCTCGAAGTGAGAGCGCTCGACCCCTCGACGAAGGTTACGGCCAGCAAGAGCGAGGATGCGCAATCCGTTGCAGACCTGCAAGTGGCTTCGGTCGCTTTGTCGTCGACGGTTGCTGAGATCCACAATCCAACGCGGCCGGTGAAGGTCGGTGACTGGGCATATCTCTCTTCGGAAGACACGCAGACCATGATCGCGCAGCGGTCGCTGAGCGCGACACGCAAGTATCCGGTGGTGATCGCGTTCAGTGAGGGAGACACGCTCGACGACGAAGCGCGAGTGGTGATCCCGCGGCCACCCCTGCCGGAGGTGAACCGGGCACGCGGGAGAATTGGTTTTGATTACTCCGGTGTTGCCAGCCATGGAACTGGTGGTGGCCTCAGCTCGAACGCGGGAGTTGTGATTCGCACTGACATTACCCGGATCAATGGGACCTACTGGAATCTCAGTGGCTTCTGGCGCGGACGCCTCAGCAACCGGTCGTCGGGCGGGCAGCAAACCCTGCAAGATCTGATCAACCGCACTTACACGCTAGGCCTGACCTACGATAGTCCGAGATCGAACTGGGTAGCCGGGTTTGGGCGGCTCTACCTACCGTGGGCCACGAGCCTGGACACGATTGACGGCGGCTACGTGGGACGCAAGCTGTCCGGGGGCGCTACCGCCGGGATCTTCGCCGGAACATCTCCCGATCCGACTTCGTGGAGTTACAACCCGGATCGCCGGATCGGCGGAGCCTTCGTGAATTTTGAGGGCGGCAGCTTCGACGACCTGCACTACACGAGTACGTCGGGCTTGGGCGTGAGCACGCTGAAGTGGACCATCGACCGGCCGTTCATATTTTTCGAGAACGGAATTTTCTACAAGCGGTACCTGTCGATCTACCACTCGCTGCAAGCCGACAGCCCACGTGGGAACGCGGCGGTGGCCGCGCCCGGTCCCGGGGTGAGCCGGAGTTTTCTGACAGTACGCCTGCAACCCGTGTCGCGGCTGGAGTTTGATCTGAACCACAGTTACTTCCGCGACATCCCGACCTACGATCCCACGCTGGTGGGTACCGGGCTGCTGGACAAATATCTGTTTCAGGGCCTCAGCGGTGGAGTGCGGGTGCAGGTGCTCAAGAATCGAGATATCTGGGCGTACACCACCATCGGCCGGAGCAGCCGCTCATCTGATGCAAAGTCATCTTGGAACCAACTCTACGGGCTGACGGTGGGCCGCATGCCGTGGATCGGGGTCCGGACCGATGTGCACTACTCGGCGTTCAATAGTTCGTTCGGAAGCGGTTCGTACCAGTCGGTCTCGTTCTCCCGTAATTTCAACGAAAACCTGCGTTGGGAAGTGCTGGGAGGGCGGCAGTCGTTCGTCTCACCTACAACGAACGACACTTCGCATTTCCTGACCGGAAATTTCGAGGCGTCTCTGGGCGCGCACTACTTTGTGCAAACCGGGTACACGTGGAACCGCGGGGCGGGGCAGAACTATGACCAATGGCTGTTTACGTTCGGATATCGCTTTGATTCGCGGTCGAAGCGGCGGTAAGAGCCCCGTGCGGTGGATTCCACTGCCCCTCCCCATCGGTGCCGCACGATCGGGCTAGGAACCCGATCGTGTGCGTCACTTCGTAGGAGTCGCTTTTCGGAACGGGGTAGCGGTAAAGTACGAGCAGCGTTCCGAGAAGCTTGATGCCGGCTTCGACAATTCCGCTCGCTGTCCGTTGCCTCTGAGCCTGATTTTCGCCATTCTACGCAGGTCGCTGGATACCAGCCCCACGGCGTCGATAATGGTTGCGCTGTCGCGCTGCGGGCGTGCGCGGCAATCACACGCGGCTTGCAACAAGCTTGCAGCGCTGCCTTTTGGAAGCAATACAATGTTAAAGATAACGGAAATACGACGTGCAATGCCCCACTAGGGCGAACGGGAGATTCGACATTTTACGGGAGAACGCCAGCTCCCAATTCGATGTTCCGCCAATTACCGGTAGGGGCTGGGCGTCATCTACTCTGGTGTCGCGTGACCTCCCCAACCGTCCAGAAACCAGAACTCGCGATTCCCGCGGTCAGCCTGCTCCGGTCCGAAGATGCCGGAGCTGGGCACGATTCACGGAATCGCTGTCTTGTTGGTCCTCTTTTTTCATGGGTTTGGCTTCCGATACGGTCACGAAGGCCTCTCTGGTTTGCCTAAACTGTTTTTCGCGGCTACCGTTCCCGGTTGGGTCGGCGTAAATCTGTTCTTCGTGCTTTCGGGATTTCTCATCACCGGCATCCTTCTCGATGCGAAGCCCAAGGCTAACTACTACAGGAGCTTTTACATTCGGCGTGCTTTACGCATCCTGCCGCTGTATTACGCATCCTGCCGCTGTATTACGCAGTCCTCCTTCTTCTCGCGGTCCTGACGCGAAGTGGCTGGGTCAATCGTCAAGCATCTTGGGCTTTTCTGGCACTTAGCTTTTTCTACTTATCCAATGTCACAGTCCTGTTCGGAGTACCCATGCAATGCGGAGTTCTCTGGTCGTTGGCGGTGGAAGAGCACTTCTGCCGGCTGTGGTTCGTTTCTTGTCGCGGCGCCGGGTCGTAATCGCGGGTGTACTGATTTCTATTGTTTGCCTCAGTCTTCGAGCCTTTTGTTTCGTTCGGGGCTACAACACGGGCACTGGCTACACTTGGCTAGTAGCAGATGGGCTGTCGATGGGCGCAGTGTTGGCCGGTTTAGCCCGGGGCTCTTGGGGAACGCGAGCCGGTATGCGTAGCGTGGCTCTAACTTGCCTAGCATCGAGCGCAATGATGTTTAGCGTCGGTTATCCTTTCGGAATATTTCGGGCGAGCAGATTCGCAGGCGCGACTTTGCGGGAGACGGCACTGGATCTTGTTTTGTAGGCGTCGTAGCATTTGTCCTTCTTGCTGGAGCCTCCCGGTGGAAGAGGGTTGTGAATCGTCCGGTACTGCAGTTCGTCGGAGAAATCAGTTACGGTGTATACCTCATCCCTATGCCCATCTTTGACTTGGAGAGCCACGTGGTGGGACGTCTATTTCCGGGCTTGTCTGCACTCCGCGGCCGCCTCAGCCTAATGGTTGTGCTTTTCGCCGTCGCCGGCGCTTTCACAGTCGGGGGTCGCCTATCTGTCGCGATGGTACTTTGAATAACCTTTCCTGCGATTGAAGCGGCGTTTTGAAATGGCATAGTTCCGGGTCGGTCACGGTATTTGGAGCGGCCTTCGCTCACTGTGCTGAGCAACTCGACATCTCAATCCACCGAAAAATCTTTAAGGTGTGAGTTGCTACCGCGCAGCCGTTGTAAACCGACGTCGCTGATAATGCCGGGGTGTCAAGCAGGTTCCGAGTGCCGTGTCGATGAGAGAGAGTCGATGAGGGAGACTGGAGGCGCGGGTCGGAATCGAACCGACGCATAAAGGTTTTGCAGACCTCTCCCTTACCACTTGGGTACCGCGCCCTGCGATCTAAATTAGCCCGACACCGACGAAAAGTCTACGGGCTACCTTCCGGAACAGCCGGGCAGAAAGCAAAAATGCCCTCTCGGGGAGGGCCCGGAACAGATATCTGGAGCGGGAGACGGGATTTGAACCCGCGACTTCGACCTTGGCAAGGTCGCACTCTACCGCTGAGTTACTCCCGCTCGGCTTCGTCATTATAAACGAGGGGTTACAGGCGGGCAAACGGACGGAAGTCATGGACGGAAATAACCTGTGCGCAACTCCTGGTTCGGGCTGGACTTCTGCAAAATGCCCGAAAACTCAGCGGTGGCCGGTCCACTGGGGGTCGCGTTCCGGGGCGACGATCTGGCCATCCCGCATATGGAGGATCTCGTCGCCGTAAACGGCGGCTTCGGGGTTGTGCGTGATCATCAGCACGGTCTGGCCCAGTTCTTGGTTCGACTGGCGCAGCATACCGAGCACGATTTCGGAGTTCTTCGAGTCGAGATTCCCGGTCGGCTCGTCGGCGAGCACGATAGAAGGTTTATTGACCAGGGCGCGCGCCAGGGCGACGCGCTGCTGTTCGCCGCCAGAGAGCTCCGAGGGCCGGTGGGCCAGGCGCTGGCTGAGCCCGAGCAAGTCGCAGATGCGCGTGAAGTGCGCGGGATCGAAGGTACCGTTGCCCGCGATGTCGCGGGCGATTTCAATGTTCGCGCGGGCGTCGAGCGTGGGCAGCAGGTTGAACTTCTGGAAGACAAAGCCAATTTTGCGCTTGCGCATGCGGGTGCGCTCGGCGTCAGAAAGCTGGGAGAAGTCGTCGCCATCGATCATGATACGGCCCGAGTCGGGCCGGGTGAGTCCACCCAATAAATAAAAGAGGGTGGATTTTCCGCTTCCCGAGGGACCGACAACGCTGACAAACCTGCCCTTTTCAACACTGAAATTGATTCCCCGCAGGGCGGGGA
>Ga0307479_10007200_pt1 | contig 10255 bp, 6 predicted proteins | sample atmos_gasesECM4C_FD_203743 | JGI IMG/M metagenome (GOLD analysis project Ga0307479, IMG submission 203743) | Hardwood forest soil microbial communities from Morgan-Monroe State Forest, Indiana, United States - atmos_gasesECM4C_515 | ecosystem: Environmental > Terrestrial > Soil > Temperate...
CACAATCCATCCGCGCGCATTGCTCTGCAGCAGCGGGTCACCAAGAACTTCCTCTTTACGTTTTCAACCGACGTTTCGCAACCGGGTAACGAGATGGTCCAGGGTGAGTACCAGATCAACAAGCGGTGGTCGGTCAGCATGTCTCGCGACCAGTTGGGAGGAGTATCGGTTGACGGGCGTTACCATACAAGATTCTGAAACGCGGTGTGCGCTCCGCAAGAGTCGTTCAGGCGGCGCGGGTAAGTGTATCTTCCGAACCAGGCTGCGACTTGGGAAGGATCTGCCCTCGACCACTCTCTTTCGCCAGTTCCGCGTTTACGGCGGCCGGACGGACTCCCCCCACTTAATTTGTGCGGCGGCTGCAATTCGATCGCGAAATGCCGCGCGTGCCGTAAGTCTCACATGCAACCTTCTCTATCGATCGATTCATCAGACACTTGGCTCAAACATTGAAAGGAAACAAACCCAATGGCAGCCAGGAAGAAATCCGGTGGTCGGAAATACAGCAAGGGTGCAGGAAAGACAGTGGCTAGTGCCATGCGTCGCAAAAAGCATGGTACCCTTCGCTCAGGTCGAGGCGGCAAGGGAGGCAAAGTGACCAGCCGCAAGCAGGCGATCGCAATCGGCCTCTCCGAGGCACGCAAAAAAGGGGCAAGGGTCCCGAAGAAGAAGGCCGCATAGCATTTGATTTGGTTGGCTCCAGTCGCGGCCGCATCGCTTGCGATCACGACACGCAGGTGAGCCGCGAACGCGCGCTGCTCAGGCCCGGGCATATCTATGGTCCGCGATCCAGAGGTGATAGTGATTGGGGCCGGCGCGGCCGGCCTAGCGGCGGCTGCCTCACTGGGGCATTCGGGCCTGTCGGTCCTGACCTTGGAAGCGCGCGACCGCATCGGCGGCCGGATTTTCACCCAGCGCGATCCCGCCTTTGATGCCCCAATCGAGTTGGGTGCCGAGTTCATTCACGGCCGCCCGCGCGAATTGTGGGATCTCTTCCGCCAGTCCAATGTCACGGTCAACGAGGTCGACGGGGACAGTTGGTGTGTTACAGACGGACGACTGGCGCCTTGCAGTTTCTTCAACCAGGTCGACGAAATTCTCGATGAGATGGACGACCGTGCTCTCGACGAATCGTTCCTCGAATTTTTGCAACACTGCTGTGCGAATCCGGTGAAAGGTTTCGATCAGAAAGCAAAGGAACGGGCACTGGCTTACGTCACTGGTTTCAATGCCGCCAACCCCAGCCTGGTAGGCGTGCACTGGCTGGTCGAAGAGATGCGAGCGGAGGGACGTATCGACGGAGAACGAGCTTTTCGCCCGCAGAATGGATATGAAGATCTGGTCGAGATTTTCCGGCGACGTCTGGCCGACGCTGAAGCTGCCTTGCGCACCGGCAATGTGGTCGATCGCATCCAGTGGGAGCGGGATCACGTTGAGGTCACCGCGCACGATGTCCGCGGTTCTTCGGTCTTCTCGGCTGCCCGAGTGCTCGTCACCTTGCCACTGGAAGTCCTGAAGACTCCCGCCGGACAAGCAGGCGCCATTGAGTTTGCCCCCGCACTGCCCCGGCACAAGCTGGCAGCCCTCAATTTAGTTGAGATGGGGAAGGTCATCCGAGTGGTTCTCCGCTTTCGCCATCGCTTCTGGGACAACGTTTCCCCAGCGGGCCATGCGGCGAAGACCCTTTCGGACATGAGCTTTCTGTTCTCGCAGGACGAGTGGTTTCCGACGTGGTGGACCAGTCTGCCCGCGCGGCTGCCGATCATTACCGGCTGGGCCCCCTTCCGTTCCGCCGAGCGGCTGTCAGGACGCAGCCGCTCATTTGTCGTCGATCGCAGCCTGAAGTCGCTTGCCGAACAACTCCAGATCAGCACTCATCAACTGGAAAACGAGTTCCAGGCCGCCTATTTCCACGACTGGCAGAACGACCCGTTTTCACGAGGCGCCTATAGTTATGGGAAAGTCGGGGCTGACGGGGCCCAGCGAACTCTGGCCGCACCCCTGGAAAACAGCCTTTTCTTTGCCGGCGAAGCCACCGACGTCTCGGGACACAACGGCACGGTACACGGAGCGATTGCCAGCGGGTACCGTGCTGCTACCGAAATCCTGCAGGGCCTGGCCTGACTGGACGCACTCATTTCACATTGACCATGCGATCGTAGACATCCATCGTGGTGCTACATGGGATGGTGGCACGGACAAGCTCGTCCTGAATTTCTGTCAGTATCACGGTTCGTGGCAGGACGATTCGGTTAATCCAAACAGCCAGATAGCTCGATGCAACGTATTCATGCCTGATGAGAAAATCTGTTCTTGAGGGTGTCGTCGCAGACTTTTTTTTCAACCGTGGCAGTGAACGACTGATTCGCCGATCCTTCGCGTAGATACTTTCGATTTCTCCTTTCACGCCTGGTTCGCTACCTGGCACGAACCGGACTGAAGCCAGCCAGGTTGCGCTGCTCGAAGCGGCGGAAGAAGTCGCGGCCGCCTCCTAAAATGCGCCGCCTCCTGAAATGCTAGGATCGTTGGCATGGAAGGAAATATTCCCCTGGAAAAGGCAAAGAGCGCCGGCGGTTTTGCCGGACGCACTGTGCTTGCCTTCGAGAGTCGCAGGGCTCCGGAAATTGCCAAGCTGATCGAGAACTACGGCGGCCGGGCGCTGGTCGCGCCGGCTAACAAAGAAGTACCAGCAGACAGAAGCGCCGACGTTTCCCGTTTCGCGACCGCCCTGCTCGGCGGCAAAATCGACCTCGTCATATTCTTGACCGGAGTTGGCACACGAGCACTCGCACGGGCCATTGATCCTTTCTGTTCACGGGATCAATTCGTCGAGGCTCTGAGCAGGATTTTGGTACTCGCCCGCGGGCCTAAGCCCGTATCCGCATTAAAGGAACTCGGAGTTCCCATCACATGGACCGTGCCCGAGCCGAATACCTGGCGTGAGATCCTGCAACTGTTGGATGCCAACAAAGTGTCTCTCAAAGGCCGAACCGTCGCCGTGCAGGAACACGGCATCCCCAGCCCCTCCCTGATCGAGGGGCTGCAGGAGCGAGGAGCCGAAACCCTTACCGTTCACGTGTACGACTGGGCTTTGCCCGACGACCTTGCTCCACTGAAGAGCGCTATTGCGGCCTTGCAAAATGGCCGCGTCGATGTTGTCCTGTTCACGTCCGCGGTGCAGGTGCATCACCTCATCCAAGTGGCGGAACAAGTCAAGGCGCGGGATGGAGTGGTGGCCTCACTCGGGCGCTGCCTGGTGGCGTCGATCGGTCCGGTGACCTCCGAAGGGCTTGCGGAGTACGGAATCCCGGTTCATTTCGAGCCGACGCATCCCAAGATGGGTTTCCTGGTCAAAGAAGCCGCCGAGCGATCCGCTTAAGGAAGTCCGTACGGAGTGGATACGGCGGCTTAAGTTTTCGCCAGCGAGATGGCGGCCTGCAGTTTGCGAACACTCTCCTCGAGCACCTGCGCACGGTCGTATTCGCGTCCCGGGACCTTACCCATCGACAGCCGCAGGTTGCGGTGGAGCATCGGGCTGGCGACTGCGCTGCTCAGTCCCACATGAATTTCGCTGACCCCGGTGCGTTCGATAATGCTGGCGGCGTCATGGAGACCGATGCCGCCGCCGGCCATGATGGTAATGCGCCCGCGCGCGGCTTTCGCCAGTCGTGCGACCGTGTCCGCGCCTTGCAAGCACTTTTGCTCTCCGCCTGACGTCAGAAGCCGGTCGGCGCCGATGGAGCAGACGTCCTCCAAGGCGCGAAACAGGTCAACAGACATGTCAAATGCGCGATGGAACGTGACATTGAGCGGCCGTGCCAGGTCGACCAGTTGGCGGGTCCGCTCGACATTCACGCGGGCATCGGCATTTAGAATGCCGAGCACGACGCCGTCTGCGCCAAGATCCTTGGCGACCGCAATGTCCCGGCTCATGACCTCGAATTCTTCGTCGGCATAACAGAAATCTCCGGCGCGGGGACGAATAATCACCTGCACGCCAAGCGAGACGTTCGCACGAACGCCCTCAATCAATCCCGCGCTGGGAGTGACGCCGCCCTCGAGCAAATCGCTGCATAGCTCGATGCGTGCGGCTCCGCCCCGCTGCGCCGCCACCGCGGATGCGACCGAGTCGACGCAGACTTCAATCAGGACCTGTTCGGTCATTTGTAGTTTACGTTCTGAGATAAGCGCACCCGAGCATTGCGAGCTGATGATCCCTTCCTAGTTTGCGGAGCCCGGTTACTGTTTGCGACCGGCCCGCGGAGGCTCCCGGAGTCTGCCGCAAGGAGGCGTTGTGTCAGACTCCGGAAGGATTGGGGCTAGAAAGCGTAATGCAAGCTGAGCTGTATCTGGCGCGAGTTGGAGCGGGTCACACCACCCTGATTGCTGATGTTGCCGAAGTTTTTTACTCCGTCGTTTATTCCGCTGTCAGGATTCCCGTAACTGGCGATGTTAAAGATGTTAAAGAAATCCGCGCGGAATCCGAGTACGTGTTGCTCCCGCCATATATGGAAGTCCTTAAACAAGGAGACGTCGACCTGGGTGTAGCCGGGACCGCGTTCTGAGCCGTTATGCGCGCTACCGAACGTAAATGGGCCAGCGGAGCCGTAGGCACAGGTTCCATTGTCGACACCCGGGGTAAGGCAGGGCGTCGCCGAGGGATCGGTTCCCCACCAGTTGTCGAGCGAGCGATTACGGATGATCAGCGGGCGGTATTGGTTGGGGCGATTGAAACCGAATGTATTGAAGGTATTGCTGGCGCCCGGGCCAAACATCGTGATGGGGAATCCGGAATAAATGAGGGCCGACGTAGACAGCGTCCACCCTCCCAACGCCGCATCGACGCCCCGATTGACATTGCTGCCATAGGCCTGTCCGTGGCCGAACGGAAGATGGTAGACCCCCACGAAATTCATGCTGTGGCGGATATCCATTCCGGAAGGACCCCAGTCAGCGTGCATGTCGTAAGCATTTTGGAACGTCGATCCGTTCGCCGTCGTGTTGGCCACGGCATAGTTTCCGGATGAGTTGGTCAAAGATTTTGCCCAAGTGTAGTTGAGAGTGTATTCCAGATTATGTGTGGGCCGCTGGCGCAACGTAACCTGACCAGCGTTGTAATTCATCCGGCCTTCGGATTCGGTGACGAGGATGAGTCCGCATTCTCCAACCAGTGAATAGTAGGGAGGTTGGGCAGCAGCGGGAAACGGCGTCGTATTGCAATTGCCGCCGGCGGCATTGACGGCAGTGATGGTGGGGTTGGCAATGACCGCTTGCGCCAGAGTAAGTTGGTTGCCGTTGCGGTAGTCCGCTAGATGAAAGCCATTCTGGCCGTGATACCCAACCGAGAGCGATAGCGTGTTGGTGATCGCCTGCTCAACCGTAAGGTTGTATTGGTGGATATACGCCGGCTGGGTGTTCTGCGGCCACACCGAATAGAGGGAATTGTTAATGCCGAGAGGCTGGCTGAAAGCATTTGTGACCGAGAAGGGCGAGCCCCCCGAGGTGGCAGTCGGGGTTGTGGCGTTGCTGTTGATCGCCAGAGAAAACGGAGGACTAGAGGTCAGGCGTTGGTTGAACGAATAACCTTCGAAGAAACTGGTCGTGCCGTAGCCGCCGCGAATCACCGTTTGAGGTTTTATGTTCCAGGCGAACCCAAGGCGGGGCATGATCTGTTTGTAGTTAGCGTTGTAGCAGGCGCGGGTGGGGCAAACGATCGATCCCGCGATCGCTCCAGCGGGAACGTGTCCCGCGTATTCCACGATTCCCCCCGGAAGAACGTTCGCGGTTTTGTCATTCTGCTCGTACCAGGGTTGATCGTACTCGTAACGCAGTCCCAGATTCACGGTGAGCGTCGAGGTCACTTTGAAATCGTCCTGAAAGTAGCCAGCGACGCGCCACTGGCGGTTGCCCACGTTGCCCAGCGGGGACGCCAGTTGAGTGTTGGAGATCCGGCCTAGAACAAAATCTGCCGGACCGTATCCGGCGCCGCCCGGCAGGGAGGTGAATTGGCCGTTGTAGGTAAACTGTCCGAGAAATCCGACGTTGCCGGCGTTGAGATAGTTCTGCTGGTAGCGGGTCGCCTGCCCGCCGATGGAGAAGTAGTGACGTCCGTGCTGCCAGGTCAGATTGTCGTAGTAGTTGAAGGTGTTGTCAGTGAAGACCTGGGGGTTCGCGTTTGTGCCGACGTAGCTGGCGTTGTTGCTGATGTTCTGCCCAGTGAAGCCCACATAGGCCTGCGTGCCGAACGGAATGCCTACTTTGGAGTCGCCTGTGGAGCCGAACAGGCCGGTCGGGTCGGTGGGGACGCCGTTGTTCCAACGCACGCGCGTGAAACCCACGCGAGCTTCGTTGATAATGAACGGCGAGAAGGTGTGTACCCAGCTGCCACCGCCGATCTTGGTTGGATAACTATTTCTGGCTGGGAAAGACACCGGGATCAATGCCGTCGTAAAGTCGCTGCCTTTGCCCTGAGAGTAGAAGGCGTTGAACTTGTTCCTATCGCCAGGAGTAAAGTCGACCTTGAAGTCTTCCTGATTATTGGAGACGAAAGTTGATTGAGGGCCCTGGAAGTTGTTTTGCAGCAACCCGTCTCCCGGTGCGGCATTGGGGGCAGGGTAGATGTTGGGGTGCGCGGCGAGAAACACTGCCACCGGATTTACAACCGGCACCTGATTACCTGCATAAGGCGCAAAATGGTTCTGCGTATCTACAAGCTGGCCTGTAAAAGCTGAAAAGTTTCCTGCCAGCATCTGCGGAGTGAGAACGCTGTCCGACGCAAAACCGCCCCGGTGACGGCGCACTCCCTCGTAGTCAGCAAAGAAGAAGAGCTTATTGTGCAGGACAGGTCCACCAAAAGTTCCGCCAAATATCTGCTGGGTGTAGGAGTTCTTGGGAATGACCGGATCCTGATGGTCATTGGCCCAGGAGTTAGCGTCGAAGATCTGGCTCTCCAGCAGGTCATAGGCCGAACCGTGGAATCGGTTTGTTCCAGACTTCAGGATGGTGACGATCTCGCCCCCGTTGGCGTTTCCGTATGTGGCGTTCGCGTTGGCTGCAACCACGCGGACTTCAGCGATCGCGTCGGGGGCGGGATTGTAGCCGATGAGGTTGTTCTGTGGTTCGTTATTCTCGGCGCCCTCGATCGAGTAGTTGTTTTCTTGCTGGCGATTGCCGTTGACCGCCACCACGCCGTTGTTAAAGGTATCCCGCTCGATGGCATTGTTCCCGGTCATGCCGGTAGGGTCGGTATCGATGGCGCCGGCTTGGAAGAGCGTTAGCGAGGAAAAGTTCCGGCCATTCAAAGGGATATTTTCGATCTCGTTGGTGGAGAGGGTATTTCCCAGTGTAGCGTCGGCGGTATCCAGGATGGGGTGAAAGGTTTCCTGTATCACCACGGTGCTGGAGGTGGCGATCTTTAACGTACCGTCGATCTTCGCCGTTTGGTTGATGTCAAGCGCAAATGGGGGAAACTTCTCGGTTGCGAACCCCGTCGACTCGATGGTCACCGTGTAGGTGCCGATGGGGAGGAAGCGGATCGTATACACACCGGTAGCGTTGGTCTTAGCCAACGTTTTCACTCCGGTCGCGGCGTTCTCGGCAGTCACAGTTGCTCCCACTACCACGGCACCGCTGGGATCGGTGACTTGGCCGGTGATGGTGCCGGTCACGGTTTGTGCGACCACGGACGACGATAGGCAGAGAAGGGCGGCCAGGCAGCATCCCATGAGATAGCGGAGTGAGTTCGTAGTCATAAATGTCCTCTTCGATCTTGAGACGGTAGCTTGGGACTTCACTTCGCGGGCGAGCAGGCGAATCCGCATTCGAGCCCCAAACATCAGTCGTTAATAGGCGACGCTAATGATGTCGGACGACCGTTGTCAAGCATAAAATGATCGTTTTGGCGCAAATCGATCATTTAGAGTGTCTATACGTCCTCGTTTGGGCACTGATGCCTAGGTGATAGGCAAAAATGGTTGGGAAAGGGAACTCCTCCGCGCTCCGGCTGAACTCAAGATTAGCCGCGTCCTCCGGCGTGGGAAACGAGACTTTGTCTCACAAAAAGCGCCCGATCCTGGGACCGGGCGCGGGGTCTTTCAGCAGCGGTTGCCTCTAGTGCTCGTCTGGGTTGCAACCTTCGCTGACCTTTGTCAGGGTGTTGTTCGCCGTGCCGATCCGGCAGTTGTAGAACTGGCCTTCAGAGTCGAAGTAGCTGTACTTTTGCGAACTCGAGGCCGGACTGACGTCGCTGCCGGCCACAGAATTCGTGAGCGAATTGAAGTAGGAAGGGGATTCGCCAGACCAGATCTCACGGTCGGTGTGGTATTTCTGCGTGGTGTCCACGGTGAATCCGAAGTGGGCAGTGGGGACGGGAAAGATGAGGTTCACCGTGATGGGGAAGCTGAAATTTTCGATCGTCGACACGGTCCCCTCGTCGCTCGACGCCGTGGTGTTGGACGATACACTCGTTTGCACGGAGGTTTGCTGATTGAGCACAGATTGGTTCACGGTATCGAAGTCGATGGTCTGAGTGCTGGAAAAGTTCTGCTGCTGCGAAACCGAAGTGGCCACTTTTCCATGAGATGTGTTGACGTATCCGGCAATCGTGAACTGGCGATTAGAGGCGACGCCGATCGTCCCCGTCACGGTCGAAGTTCCCTGCAAGTTCTCGGTGACGACCGGGGAGGGACTGTTCAAGGTGTTCTCGGTGACCGCTCCCGAGACTTTGGTGGATCCATGATCGAGATAGAGCAAGAGCGATGCCGTCATTGAGAAATAAAAATCGTCGTTGAAGACACTCACGGAGACGGTATGCGGATTGCCGTCACTGAGCAGACCGGCGAAGGGGGTGAGGTTTACGCGATAGGGGACAAAATCAAGAGTCTGCGCCGCCGGCATCGGGCGCCATTGGTCGGGTAGAAAGCCGGTGTAGACCCACGGGGAAACCGGCGCGATACCCGCGAGCGTGCCATCGATGGTGACTTCAGTCTCGCGGAAGCCGGTGTGGCCGCATCCGTAGTTTAGATTGATGCTGCTCAGATCGTCAGGAAAGCAGGCAAACCACTGCTCGTCGGTCGACTGGCTCTGCGAGACCACATCCAGGTAGGCGCGCTCGATGTTGGTCGGCAGGGTAAAGGTAGTGGAGAACGGCACAGCCGAGTTCGCCGAATTGGCGGGCAAGTTGATGCCACCGCTGCTGTTAATTTGCACCAGGGGAAGCACGACGTCGGCAGGTTGGCTGCTTTGTCGGCCATCGTCGGCGGGATAAAACTCCAGATCCGCGTTGACCGTGAAGACACCAGTCAACTCCGTATTGAAAGGCGAAGGGCAGTCTGTGGTGCAGTTTTGCAGAATCATCGTGCCCTGCTGAGGCACGCTCATCAGTGCAGAGTAGTCGGTCACATCACGCTCGACATGCCAGGTATTGGTCAGAGTCGGCAGGGGTTCGGGTGTGGTACCGAAATAGATGTTGGCGTTGCCGAGATACATGCTTGCCGTCCGGTCGAATTGCCTTCCGCCGTTTTCGCTGAAGTCGGCTTCAAGGACTATCTTCTTCCAAGGGCCGGAACAATTGGAGGAAGGAGTGAATTGAAAAGTCTTGGCCGTGTCGGAAAAAAAGGCGAACGTATAGTTGGAGAACAGCGTCACAACGCAAGGTTGTCCATGCGGCCGTGGCACGAGCGGGTCGGCCGTCACTTCGAATTGCGTGCCAATCTGCCGGTTTGTGCTCTGCGCCAGGACGGCAGTGGACATCAGCATTGGGGTCAGAAGAGCAGCGATGAGCAAGCGATGGGGGAGGTACATAACGGCTCCTTACTTGGGGTGGGCGTTCCGGTGGGAGGTTCCCGTTCCGGGGAATCCCTTATCGCACCGTTTCAGGAGGATTGTCAAGAAAAACTGATCGAATTAAAGCAATTCGATCAATAAATTGCCCTGTATGCATAATTGTGCACACTAGCGTCGAAGCTTGTTCTATAGTCTCAGGTTCACGCCAAGCGCGGTGATCTTTGGATTTCTGGCAAGTTTCCGGAGCCCGACGAACCCACTAAGTGATGATGAAGACCACAAATCGCGCCGATCAAATCTTGAGGGAGTTGCGCCAAAAGGGCAGCTTGTCGCTCGACGAGTTGATCGCCGACCTCGGCGCCTCGGCAGCGAGCGTGCGCCGTGACCTTGCCAAGCTCGAAGCAAAGGGGCTGGTTCGCCGAACTCACGGTGGAGTGACCCTGGTCGAGCCCTTGCTTTACGAACCCTTTCG
>Ga0307479_10007201_pt1 | contig 10254 bp, 8 predicted proteins | sample atmos_gasesECM4C_FD_203743 | JGI IMG/M metagenome (GOLD analysis project Ga0307479, IMG submission 203743) | Hardwood forest soil microbial communities from Morgan-Monroe State Forest, Indiana, United States - atmos_gasesECM4C_515 | ecosystem: Environmental > Terrestrial > Soil > Temperate...
GTTCAGGTCACTGTAACCGTAACCATACGGGGTTGAGTTATTCTTCGCGTATTGATCGTGATATTCGATCGACTGCTTGTCCCACTGGTCGTAGGGGTCCTCTTCAAAGTTTTTCGCCAGCGTCGCATTCCCGTTATCATTCACGTCGAAGGTAACTATTTTCTTCTTGCCCACCTTCGTCGTGCCCGACGGACCCGTCACCTCCAACTCATTCTTGAAACTGGCAATCTCCGCCATGCTCGAAGAGCTTGCAACGCGGAAGTGTGCCGCCTGCCTTAATTCAACCTTCTCCTGAGAGAAATTCAGCGTAAACTCGTCGCCGCTCTTTCCCAGCCAGTTGACATACGCCTTGCCTTCAATCAGGTCAACTTCGGAAATGCGCTTGCCCGCGTCACTCAAACCCAGTCGGCTGAATTGCACCGTCGTATTTGGTGTGATGCGCAGCGCACTGCCATCTTCGAACTCAATCTCAGCCCGGCCGTTCTCTCGCGTGCGCAACTGCGTCCCTTGCGTGATGGGAAGATTGGCAAAAGCATTCTCGAACCCCAGCCCTGCATTCTTATCGATCTGCACCGTACCCTGCACGTCGCTCAAGCGAACGATGCGTGCCTGCGATTCAGCCGCGGCGGGCAGCGCCGACAGCGCACAGGCCAGGGCCGTTCCTACCATCGCGTAAACTCGTGGCTTGCACATAAAAGCCTCCCAATTTCCGGTTGAACACTTCTAGATTGGTTCTCAGGGATCGAATTTCTTGTTTCGTATCAGGGCTCAAACTCTTTGTTTCTATTCCGAACCCGCTGCCTCGTATCAGGGCATCGCTTTAGCGATGCCCTAACTCTCGCAACAGGAGCTTTCGCCTTCAGGCGCTGCGCCTCTGGCTTTCCTGCTTATTAGAACACGTCCCCGAGCCATCAGTTGTCTCCAAGCGGTCAATGCCCAGACTCACTCATCTGGATCAGTTCCTGCGCCCGCGCTCGCACCACGTTGATCACCGAGGAATCTCCAACAATCTCTCGCAAAATCGGGGCGACACCCTGTATCTCGTTCAATCCGTTATTCTTGGCCTGGGCTTCCATGCGCTTCAACTCCTCATCCAGCGCCAGTTTCTGGTAGCGATGGTAATACGCCAGCCGCCTCCCGTATTCCAACGTCTCCGCCGTGCCCTGGAAGAGGGAGGTCAACTGCCGCACCGCCTCCAGACTCGAATAGTTATACCGGGCCGTGTTGGATCGCTCGCCATCCTGATAACTCAAGACTTTTGCTCCGGTGAATGCCAACTTGTCATTGCCTGCGTCAATCTTGCCCGCGAAATAGCGCGCCTGCTTCGCCCAGTCAAAGATCCGCTCGCGATTCCGGGGCGACACTTCAAACTCCGCATGGTAGGTTTCCTCTTCGGCATCTTGCGCTATCTTCCCGGTGCACTCATAGCGTGTGTGACCGCCCGCATCGACTGTGATCGAATAATGTTCGGGATTCGACTGGGGAAAGTCGAAGGTGAAAGTGACCGTGGGAGTTAAAGCCGCCCTGGCATGCGCGGCGTCTTGCGCCACCATGGGCGGGATCAGCGCAACCCACGCCAACGCCGCCAGCGCCGCCCTAAATCGCCCGAGGCGAATCAAAGATGTTCGAGTGAGAGGCGCTCGAATTGAAACGGCTCGAAACAGTGAAGCGCACCTCGTCACCGCGCTGCGACTCCCTGCCTGACGAGCGTGCCCGCAGTGTGCAAATGACAAATGGCGATGGCCAGGGCATCCGAAGCGTCCATCGGCTCGGGAGGCTCCAAGAGTCCAAGCAGCCGCGTCACCATGTGCTGCACCTGCTGCTTCTCGGCCCGCCCGTATCCCACCACTGACGACTTTATTGTCAGCGGGGAATACTCCGCCACTTCCAATCCCGCCGCGGCTGCCGCCAGCATGGCCACCCCCCGCACCTGCCCCAGCTTGAGCGCCGACTTCACATTCAGCGCGTAGAAGATTCCTTCAATCGCCACCTCGTCCGGTCGATGCTCTCCGATGAGGGCCCCGAGTCCTTCATAAATGCGCGCCAGCCGGCGCGCCAGCGGATCCCGCGGCGAAAGCTTGATCGCCCCGCACGCCAGGCACACCAACTGCCCCCCGGAATGCATCTCCACCACGCCGTACCCGGTATACTCCCCGCCGCAGTCAATGCCGAGGACTCGCATGCAGGAAGTGTATCGCAATTGCTCGACTTCACTAATCCCCAACCGGGTTACTGGTCAAACAATTTTGCTTGTCGCACGTCCAAACAGTCGGGAGGATCAATAGAATCGCGACGGAACTCTGCACACGACTGCACCCACGCAGTTAACCCGTCTCGACTCCAGTCTATGCAACCAGATCCTCGCCATACAGTGGTTCGATCCCACCCATGAAAATTTTGAATTTGCCCCCGCATGAAGAATCCGTGAAGATGCCTTCATATAAGTGCACAGGCTATTTCCATTGGAGGGCCGTGAAAATGAAGAGTTCGACGTTCGCCGCCGCACTTTTTGCGTTGATCACTTCCGGAGTTGCCCTGGCCCAAAGCCAGCCACAAACTGCCAGCACGACACCCGGGGCGTCCGCCGCCCGGCCAGCAGCGAAGTCCCTCACCGTCTTCGGCAAGGTCAGTGGTGACGGTCGCAGTTTGGTCACCGATATCGATACCGAGTGGGCGGTCAGCAATATTGAAGTCTTGAAGGGACGCGAAGGCAGCCTGGTCACCGTCAAATGCTTCGTCGACCCCGAGCGAAATGAGATTCGCGTGCTCTCTGTAAGGGCGGCACAGCCCGAATTCAAATACGCCTCGCGATCAGGCGATTCCGCGTTTCGGCGCTAACCACGGCTCACCAACCGAACCGCGTTCATCCAGTTTGTTTCGCGGGCCATGTTCCTTAGTGTATTCGTCTCGTTTCTAATTCTCGTTTGTTCCCCGATGCTTGCCTGATAATAAGAAAATGGTTCGTATTTTCCTGGACGAACGTTGGCTCCCGAAGTCAGTCCTCTGTCTCCGCGACTACAGTACCAACAAATTTCTCCACGATCTGGTCGCGGGAATCACCGTTGGCCTGGTCGCTTTGCCGCTGGCCATGGCGTTCTCCATCGCCTCAGGACTAACTCCCCAGGCCGGCATCTACTGCGCCATCGTCACCGGTTTCCTGATCTCTCTGCTTGGCGGCTCGAAAACGCAAATCGGCGGACCTACCGGCGCTTTCGTCGTCGTCATCTCGGGCATCGTGGCGCTACACGGCGTCGATGGCCTCTTCATGTGCACCGTGATGGCCGGAGCTCTGCTCATGATCATGGGCATCGCTGGCATGGGCAGTGCGGTAAAGTTCATTCCGCGGCCAGTAGTCATCGGGTTCACTAACGGCATAGCGATCCTGATCGCCAGCACTCAGATCAAGGATTTCTTCGGCCTTCCACTTTCAAAAGTTCCCGGCGTCTTCTGGCTCCGCATAGAAGCTCTTGCCAAAAACTTCCACACTCTCTCCTACACCGCAACCGTGCTGGCGGCAGGCACAGTGCTGGTTATGATTTTCTGCCGCACCCTGTCCAATCGCATCCCCGGCGCCATCGTCGCATTCCTGCTCGGCACGGCGGCCGTCATCGTCTTCAAGCTGCCAGTGGAAACCATCGGCTCTCGGTTCGGGGGAATTCCTGCGGGACTGCCGCACTTTGTAATTCCCAAATTCCGCGCGGATCTCATCCACGGCCTGCTCGGCCCCGCTCTCACGGTTGCCATGCTCGGTGCGATTGAATCCCTCATGTCGGCCGTGGTCTCCGACCGCATGAGTAACGACCATCACAATCCGAACGTTGAACTCATTGGTCAGGGTGTCGCCAACATCGTTTCTCCCATGTTTGGAGGACTTCCCGCCACCGGTGCCATCGCCCGCACCGCCACCAACATTCGCTCGGGCGCCAAGTCTCCCGTCGCGGGCATGATTCACGCGCTCACGCTGCTCTGCATCCTGCTCTTCGCCGCGCCCTGGGTGAGCCATGTTCCCCTCGCCGTGCTCGCCGGAATCTTGATGGTCGTGGCCTACAACATGGGCGAGTGGCGGGAGATTCCGCAACTGCTCAAGCTTACGAAAACCGACATTAGCGTCTGGCTGGTTACCTTCGCCCTGACCGTTTTCGCAGACCTCACCGTCGCCGTGGAAGCCGGCATGATTCTGGCCGCGCTTCTCTTCATCAGCCGGGTCGCCGCCACTACCACGGTTTCCCAGGTCACCGACGAATATGTCGAAGACGGCCGCATGCATATCCTGCAAGACAAAGACATCCCGTACTATGCCACCATCTTCCGCATTCACGGCCCGTTCCTGTTCGGCGCCACCGACAAAATCAACGCCGTCACGCAGGATCTCCACACGTTGCCACCCGTTGTCATCCTCCGCCTGCGCAACATGACCGCTCTCGATGCCACCGGACTCTTCGCTATCGAGGAAGTTGCCCGCCAGCTCCATGCCAGCAATCGGATCCTGATCCTCTGCGGCGCGCGTGAGCAACCCGCCAGCCTGATTCATCAAGCCGAATTCGAAGAAGTCGTCGGCAAGGAGAATATCTGCGACAACGTGCAGTCCGCTCTTCGCCGCGCCGCGGAAGTCCACGACCAACTCGAAACCGCCGCTATCGGGCTAAGAAGTTAGCTGATGTGGGGCGGACACTCCTCGTCCACGGCCTTTGACTTTGTTTGCTTCTTGGAAGATAGGGCGAGGATTTTGATCTCCACCTTACCGCGATGAGATCGCAAGGAATTCTCCATCAGTGCTCGTTGGTCAGAAGCGCCTCACACCACAAAATACTTCGCTCCCGGATGGTGCACCACCAGCGCGGATGTCGATTGTTCCGGCTCTAGTAAAAATCCCGAAGTCAGCCGTACTCCAACATTCTCTTCCGGCTTAAGCAGGACAAACAACTTCGTCTGATCTTCCAGGTTCGGGCATGCGGGATAGCCAAACGAATACCTCGAACCACGGTACTTCTGATGGAACAAGTCGCGAATCGCCGGCGCGTCTTCGCCTGCAATCCGCAACTCCTCGCGCATCTTCTTGTGATGCAATTCCGCGAGTGCCTCGGCCGTCTCCACGCTGAGCCCGTGCAGATACAAATATTTCGTATACTCGCCGCCTTCAAACAATCTCTGCGTCTCCGCCGAAGCCTTCGCGCCAATCGTCACCAGAGAGAACCCGATCACATCCATCTTCCCCGAAGTCCTGGCGGCGAAGAAATCCGAAATACACAGCCGCCGCCCCTCCCGCTGCCGGGGAAAAGTAAAGCGCAACAGTTCCTGAAAATCTCTTTGTTTGTCCGCACTGTTTACTCGGTACTCGTTATTCGGAACTTCGTACACCACCACGTCGTTCCCGTCACTCTGGCATGGAAAATATCCCCAAACCACCTTCGGATCAAATAAGCCGGACTCTGCCACTTCCTCTTCCAGCTTCTTCTTAATCGGACGGAACTTCTCCTCCACCAGCCGTACATAATCCGCCTGCGATGCCGTCTTCAACTGCCACTGATTCTTGAACAGCGCCGTCTCGTTAATATAAGGAAACACTTCCCGCACATCGTAGTGCTTCACCCGCACGCCCCAGAACGGAGGTTCTGGAATATCAGGCGCGTCGGTTACAACCGCGCTCCGCTCCGCGAACACCGGCCCCGTTTCCTCATCCACAGCCGTTGCCTTGGCGTATTCCTTCACCGTGCGGCCGTCTCGGAGCCGCGTCTCGCGCGCCCCATCCTCTGTGACCAAATCCTCCATCACGTGCAAGCCGGCGAATGCATCCTCCGCGTAAAAAACCGCATTCTCATACTCCCGCCGCAAATCGTCTTCCACATATTTGCGCGTCAAAGCGGCTCCTCCGCAAATCACCGGGAACTCGAGCTTCTGCCGCTGCAGGTCCTGGATCACATACTTCATCTCCAGCGTCGATTTCACCAGCAGCCCACTCAAGCCTATCGCATCCGCGCCATGCTCTTGCGCCGCGCTGATGATCTTGTCGCCAGGCTGCTTGATTCCAAGATTCACCACCTTGAACCCGTTGTTCGACAAAATAATGTCGACCAGATTCTTCCCGATGTCGTGGACATCGCCCTTGACGGTCGCAAGGATGATCGTGCCCTTTTGCGACCCGCCGGCTTTCTTTTCCATCTTCGGCTCAAGATAAGCGACGGCCTGCTTCATCACTCCCGCAGAATCGAGCACAGAAGGCAGTTGCATCTTGCGCGCGCCAAACAGATCGCCGACCGTCTTCATGCCGTCGAGCAATACCGTGTTAATCAGTTCCAGCGCTGAGTAAGAGCCAAGCGCCTCTTCCAGCAGATCCTCCAACGATTTTTTATGCGCCCCTTCGCCGACAGATTTCTCGCCGTTGATGATGGCGAATTTCAGCTTGTCTTCCACGGAAAGCGTATCCACGTGCGCGGTTGTAGAAGCGGCCGGCTTACCTTTCAGCCCGGCGAAGTGGTTCATGTATTTCTGCAGCGGATCGCCATCCGACTGGTCCCGGAAAATCAGCTTCCGCGCCAGGTCAACTTCTTCCTGGGGAATCTTGTAGAGCGGATAAATCTTGGTGTAGTTCACGATGGCCATATCCAGGCCACGGTTGACCGCCTCGTGCATGAATACCGAATTCAAAACGCGTCGGGGATAAGCATCGAGACCAAACGAAATATTGCTTACGCCCAGAATCGTCTTTACGTTGGGCAGTTCTTTCTTGATGCGCTCGACGGCATTCAGGGTCTCGATGCCGGCATTGCGGTATTCCTCCTGCCCGGTAGAAATCGGCAGCGTCAGGGCATCGAAGATCAGGTCCGTGCCGTCCAATCCATATTTCTTCGTGGCCAGGTCAAAGATCCGGTGCGCAATTGCCGCCTTCTTCTCCGCAGTCAGCGCCATGCCGTCTTCATCAATCGTGAGCGCAATCACCGCGGCACCGTATCGTTTCGCCATCGGCAGCACAAGCGACGTTCGCTTCTCGCCATCCTCAAGATTGATCGAGTTGATAATCGCCCGTCCAGGAATCCTCTTCAGCGCCTCTTCGACTACATCCGCCTCGGTGGAATCCACCAAGATCGGCGCCGGAACCCGTGTCGCGATCTTTTCCAGGATCGACGAGATGTATCCCTTCTCGTCCTCGCCTACAATCGCGCAGCACAGATCGAGCATGTGCGATCCGTCGTTCACCAGCTTTTTTGCCAACGCCAGAATGTCGTCGTATTTTTTCCCGCGCACCAGATTCCGGAAATGTTCGACCCGAGTGGTCGTGTTCATCTCTTCGGCAACGATTAGAGGCTTGGGCTCCAAGTCGAGCGGGACGGAAGTGTAGGCGCTCGAAGCCGCTCCCGCGCGCTTCACCTCGCGCTTCGCCGGCTCTACTCCGGAGACCGCATCGACAACAGCTTTCAGGTGAGCGGGAGTTGTTCCACAGCAGCCGCCGACAATCCGGACGCCGTAATCCTGAACGAAGCGTTTGTGATATTCCGCAAGCTCCGCTGGGGTCAGCTTATAGACCGCGTGCCCTCCTTCGTTGTGTGGAAGGCCAGCGTTGGGGAGAACTGAAACTTGCTTCGTCGAATTCAGCGCCAGATAGCGGACCGCGTCATTCATCTCCTTCGGGCCGGTGGCGCAGTTCAGCCCGAGGATGTCTACATCAAAAGGCTCCAACGCCGTTAGAGCTGCGCCGATCTCCGTACCCAGCAGCATCGTGCCGCTCTCCTGAAGCGTTACTTGAACTGTAACCGGCAAGCATTTGCCGGCCTTCCGCATCGCGTCGAGCACGCCGATCGTTGCAATCTTCGCCTGCAACAAATCCTGGCAGGTTTCGATTAGCAGAACATCCACGCCGCCCTCAATCAGCGCCGCAGCCTGCTCTTCGTACGCCGCTGCCATGGCTTCGAAGGTGATGTGTCCCAGCGACGGCAACTTTGTCGTTGGCCCCATCGATCCCGCGACAAATCGCGGTCTGTCTTTGGTGGAAAACTGTTGTGCGACTTCCCGTGCCAGTTGCGCCGCCTTCACATTGATTTCTCGCACGCGATCCGGAAGGTCAAACTCGGCCAACACGATGCGCGATCCGCCGAATGTATTGGTCTCAACAATGTCGCAGCCGGCGCGGAAGAAGTCGGCATGAATATCGCGAATAATATCGGGACGACTGAGCACCAGAACTTCGCTGCAATTCTCCTTACCCCAGTAATCGTCCAGAGTAGGATTGCGCGACTGAATATTCGTCCCCATCGCGCCGTCATAAACCACAACGCGCTCTTTCACAGTTTGCAGGAAGTCGCTCATACTGAAGCTTTTAGTCCTTAGTCTTTGGTGCTTAGCTCTATTCGCCTGGATCCGTGCCAATCCGTGGCAAACGATCGTTTCACCATGCACGAACGCCGGCCCCGAGGACCGGCGTGTGAACTATTGAAATCTCCCGAATCCTAACTGCCCGCTACCATCTCCTTGGGAGCGCCACCATCCACGTCGGCCTGGTTGAACACAACATTGGCTCCCATATGTGCTGGCCGGGCGGCCAGCATTTGCTCCTTACGGTAGACCAGATTGCTGGCATTAAATGTCGCCAGTTCAAATCCGTGGCCGTGCGTAATCGCGTCCGTCGGACAAGCCTCCACGCAATATCCGCAAAAAATACACCGGTTGTAATCGATATTGTAGACCTTGGCGTAGCGTTCGGCGCCGCTTACGCGGTGTTCGGCGGTGTTGTCGGCGGCTTCGATGTAGATGCAATTCGAAGGACAGTTGGCGGCGCACAGGAAGCAGGCGACGCATTTTTCCAGGCCGTTTTCATCGCGCTGCAAAACATGAGCGCCGCGGAAACGGGCTTCGATGCGGGCGCCGCGAAGCGGACCTTTGCCGTCGGGATAATTTTCGACCGTCGTGGGCTGGAACATCTCCATGAAGGTGATGCTCATGCCCTTGGCGATGGCGGCAATGTTTTTGAGGACTGGCATGCTCTTTTAGTATACCGGATGCTGGGAGTCGGGCGCAGAAGAGCGATGGTTACGGATTGAGAGCTGCATGAAATCGTTGGCACCGATCAGGCGAAGAGCCGCGCGGACGAAGGGCGGGAATTGGCGGCGCGCAGGATCGTGCACGATAGTGGGTGCGGTGAGTTCGTAGACTTGACGACGAGTCTCGAGCCGGCAACCGCCTTCGGCCAGAACGTTTTTTACCCACTCGCTATCGCGTCCGTAGGTTAGCGCGATCAGAAACCCGTTGGGGGCGCTGAAAACATTTACCGGTGTGTGGTAGGGGCGGCCTGACTTCCGTCCAACGTGAGTGAGGATGCCGAAACCGGGGAGCCGACCGGCGAATCGGCTTGTGATCCGGTTGGTAACGACTCGATTGAAGGCTGCTACCCACCTCTTTCGAAACCGAATCAGAACGATGGGAGCGAGCAGAAGAGCCGCAACAAAAATGATCGATATTCCAATTCGCATGTGGGGTTCCCATGGCCGGTTATTTTTTTATCACCCGCCGCAGATGAGGTCAAAGGCGGCAGGTTAGAGCTGAAGCTTTCGGCACAATCGGCCGATGGATAGAGAGTGGTCGCATGGACATGCCTGCGCGGCTGCGCGGAATCTTATGGGATCAAGCGGCGTTGGTCAGGGCAGAGAGCGGTCGGTTTCGGAACGGTTGAAGGCCGCCACGGATGAGCTGCAAAAACTGGAACAGTTGGTCATCTCGGGTGACTGTTCGCCGCGTGTTCTGAGCGAATTCCGGGGTGCGGTCGACAGCATGCGGCAGACGGCCTGGGCGGTGCAGCAATGGATTGAACTGCAACGTCAAAATCGCGACCCCTACACAGTGATGGGGCTGTTGTCGGAGGAGCGCGTCCGGCGGGCCACTCAGCTCGCGAGGGATTTGAGGATCGACCTGGAGTCGCTGGAATTGAGTGTGGAAACCGAGGGCTTGGACAATCTGTTTCAGGCGACGAAAGGCCTGTTCGAGCGGCTGGCCCCGCTATTCAGGAAAGGTGTTGGTTAGGACGTTGCTGATACAGAGACGACTGCCTGCCAGCAAGCAAGTTCCCTGCGACATGGGTGAAGTTCTTCGACGACGCAGGGTTTTCCTTCCCCGTTAAGGATGGGAACGATAGAAACCCGGACTGCACCAAAGGGTGGCCCTTCGGCATCGGCAAGAGACGTTGCTAGCAACATTTCTACCGCGGCAATCATTTATCCTGAAAGGGCATGATTCGTACTCGCCGCGCTTTTGATCCGCGATCGATTA
>Ga0307479_10007202_pt1 | contig 10253 bp, 3 predicted proteins | sample atmos_gasesECM4C_FD_203743 | JGI IMG/M metagenome (GOLD analysis project Ga0307479, IMG submission 203743) | Hardwood forest soil microbial communities from Morgan-Monroe State Forest, Indiana, United States - atmos_gasesECM4C_515 | ecosystem: Environmental > Terrestrial > Soil > Temperate...
CCCCGTAAGAAAGAATGCGGGCGCCAAGTTAAAGCCGAATCGCGCTTCGTTCGTAATCGTCCCCGTGGGGCTCCACCGCCACCCGATCGAAAGGAACTTCTCCTTATCATTATTGCTGACCAGTGGCACGGTGTCATAAGACAAGTCGATGTCCGGCCGGTCGACGATCTCCCGGTTCCATGCCCACGTTCCGCTGATTGTGTTATGTGAGTTCAGGTTGTAGTCCACACGGAAACCATAGTTGTCTCTCGTGTCGTTGCTTCTCGCGTTCAATTGATAGCCGAGCAGATTCACGCCATCGCCCACGCGGGTGTTGTTGGTTTTTGCCGCGGGAACCCGCTGAATCAACGCCAGCATCGCGGGATCGACTGTATACGCAAAGTTTTGTCCGGTATTGTTTGTGAAATTGAGAAGATTTATGGTTCGGGCTCCCGCCGGATCCGGATTTCCATTCGAATCCGCAGGCGTATACGTAAACGGCAAACACGGAGACACGCCGCCGCATGCCGCCGGAAGCGTTCCAGTGCCGTTCAGCGCATTAAAAATCGTCGGGCTGATCACCGTCGTGTTGTTGACAGCTTGTTGCCGCAATCTCAGCAGCTCATACCAGCCGTAAATGAACAGTTTGTCCTTCAGGATCGGCCCACCCATGTTGCCTCCGCCCTGATTCCGCAAAAGATTCGGGTTCGGAGTTCCGCTGGCATCGTTAAACCAGTCGTTGGCCGCCCAGGCATTTGTGCGGTAGTTCCAAAAGCCTTGGCCGTGCCAGTTGTTCGTTCCCTTCGGAGTAGTAATGCTGACTTGGGACGATCCGCCGCCGTTGTCAGCCCCTGCGTTTTGATTGATGACCGTGAACTCCTGCGCCTGGCTGCTAAACGGCTGGTTCGGGCTGAAATCCAGTGCGTTTTCCCGGATGAAATTGTCCTGAATGTTGATACCGTCCAACGTCAGGTTCGAGTAAGTTGATCGCTGCCCATTTATCACTGTTTCGGTAGGCAATATCACGTTGTTTACGTTCGGTCCGCTCGAATTGACTCCCGCTTGCAGGGCCAATAGGTTTAACGGGTTCCGGTCGAGGATGGGCAACTCCTCAATCTGTCTCTTCTCCACCGTGCTGGTCACCTCGGTATTCGTGGTGTTGACCACTTCGGCGCCCGCTTCCACCGTAATGCTCTCTTTTGCTGTGCCTACTTCTAGTTTGATCGGCGGCACAGAGTAATTCGTCGCCGTATCCAATTTGATGTTCGCGACCACCGACAGCCGGAAGCCCGCTGCTGTCACCGTCACGCGATAGAGCCCGCTGTCAATACTCGAAAACTGAAACGCGCCAGTCGAACTGGTCGTCGTGTTGTACGTGTAGTTCGTCCCCTGGTTTGTCAGAGTCACGTCCGCGCCTTCCACCGGTAATCCCGCGGGATCCAACACCGTCCCGACGATCGACCCTGTCGGCGTTTGCCCAGACACCACTCCTGCAAAAGCCAGGCCGGCGATCAACACTGCCGCTGCCCAAGCCATCCAACACACCCTTGTCTTCCTGCGGAAGTCCATTCTTCCTCCTTCGACCATCTATGATCCTTTTCGAAGCGTTGCTGTAAGGGGCGGAACCATTTTCAGTCTGGTATCGAGTTGCCAAACTGAGTTTTGGGAGAATTTCCTATCGCTCGGCGTCATTCCCCACCCGCAGAGAATCTCCGGCGACAAAATCTGCTATGCAATGTAAGCTGCAATCAATTTTCCAATCAAGCTTTCTTTTCAAACCGTGTTTCCAATTTAACTCTATTTTTTTCACTAAATTAAAATCTCCCCGAACCGACCGTTTTCCTCTCGAACCCGTTTCCCTATGCTTATCCGTATCCCCTCCGCAATTACGGAGATTGTTTACCGTAAATCCATTCATCGGACACCGCTCAGTTCTCTCTTTTCTCTCCATCCGGCACGCTGTCCCGCGGAATGATTCTCATTACTTGCATCACTGTCGGATTGGTTTCTCAGTCGCCTCCTGCTATCCGCTGGGCCCTCTCAAAAGCGCTCGGAGAGCGAGGTTCCTGATGAGATCTCCGCCTTGGACTCCCAACACAGATCCACCATTCGATCAGAGACCCCCTCGAACGCATCCGCAGTGAACACTCGGTGTTCGTTCAGTTCTAGCGGACTAGCCTCTCCCACAGATGAAGGGCTCAAAGTAAAATACGATTCAATTGGTACTAGTAACCTCTTTCCTGAGTGCGACTTCCGTGCGCCGTTCTATAGAAAACCATAGTCTTCTACCAAAAACTGCGCTGCGAAGAATCAACTGCAAGGCCGTCTCCCACAACCTGCTGATAATGTTGCACCTAAAATGTATATTCCTTCTGGTAACTCAATTGCACAAAATCGGCCAACTACGGTTGCCTGTTTGCACTTTGCATTACCCAAAACGTCAGGGATAAGTCTGTCTCGACAGGCCCCCGTGGACATTTGAACCCCTAACCTCAGTAGGGGTGTCCTCCAGGAGGGGAAATGCAATTCACTAACAAGTTAGTGGTGGCTTGTTTGTTGCTTGCGCTACTGGTCCCAGTCTCGCTGTTTGCACAAGGTGGTTCGACGGGTGCGATAACCGGCACCGTGACCGATGAGAAGGGGGGCATCGTTGCGGGAGCCAACATCAAAGTAACCAACGTCGAAACAGGGGTTGAAGAACGAGAAATCACCTCTTCAGGGTCAGGTGTTTTCAACATTGCCTTGCTCCGGCCCGGATTCTATCGCATTGAGGTCACTGCTCCGGGCTTCGCCAGATTCGTAGCCGAAAAGGTAATCGTCCGCGTCACGGAAACATCGACCATCATTGTCACCCTCAAGGTCGGCCAAATTTCTGAAACCGTTACCGTGACCGAAGTGTTGGTCCCCGTGGAGCTTACGTCTGCCGCCACGGGCCAAACCATCGGCTCTTACACGGTCAACAATCTGCCTCTCGCTACAGGCAATTACTTCGTACTTCTTACTCTCTCTGCTGGTGCGAACACGGAGCTTTTCAACGCCGCCTCTCTCGGCCACGGCGCCGTCACGATCAACGTGAATGGTCAGCGCCCCGTCAACAATAACGTCACACTCGAAGGTATTAACACCAACGACGTCAATCTCCCTCAACTGGATAACGTTCCCCTGCCCAACCGCTACGGAATCGAAGAATTCAAGGCCCAGACCTCCCTTTACGACGCCTCGCAAGGGCGCAATGGCGGTGGCAATATCCAGGCCAACCTTAAATCGGGCACCAACGGCTACCACGGCAGCGCCTGGGAATATTTCCGGAACAACGTCCTGAACGCCAACGATTGGTTCTTGAATAATGGCGGTGGCACTGGTAACCCGATTCCTCGACCGGTCCTCCGGCAAAACCAGTTTGGCGCTGGCTTGGGCGGTAAGGTGCCTCTGGTCAAGGACCTCTTCTTCTTCATGGACTATCAGGGCACCCGCGCCACCTCCGGCATTTCGACCGGTACGTTCTTCTCCACCACAATTCCCGTTCTCCCGGCGACACGCGATGCGGCCACCCTTGCCGGGATCTTTCTCGCGGGCACGCCGTACACTGCCGCAAATATCGACCCGACGGCCTTGAAGTTCCTGAACTTGCCCGCCTCCAAGTGCCCGGGATTCAATGACGGCACTTTCTGCATTCCAACCCTTTCGGGAACTCCCGGATTTTCATCAACCGGCAAGATCAATGTCTCCCGCGTATCCGCTTCATCTATCGGCCGTTTCAATGACGATCAATTCATCACCAGCGTTGACAAGCAGATTGGCTTGAAGGACAAGCTTTCCGGCAGAGCCTTTTTCTCCAACAATGCCATACTACAACCGTTCGGAACCGCTTCGACTCTACCCTTTGCCAAACTGTTTCCGGGATCGAACCGCTTCATCAAAGCTGGCTGGTCCCACACGTTGACCCCCAACGTGGTAAATGAAATGCGCATGGGATTCAACCACTTCTTCTTTGCTCAGAATCCCTCCGAGCCGATCTCCTTGACAGATATTGGGGCAACCCGAGGCAACTCTGCGCAATTCCCCGCTGCCTACCGATTGAATGTGACAGGGGGAGGCCCCTTCTCGATCGGTACCGGCGTTAACGACGACCGCGGCGGCCATTTCAACACATTCTACGAGGGCGACGACCTTTCGATTACCAAAGGCAAGCATCTGATTCGGATTGGCTTCGAAGGCAGCCAGTACCAATTGAACCGCTTTAACAACTTTGCCCAACGCGGCAGCGTTACTTTCGCGAACACGAAGGCCAATGCTTTTCCTGGCTCGACGGATCCTCCCCTGTTTGGCTTCCAGAATTTCCTTTTGGGCCATATTACGACCACCCAGGCCGGTGCAGGATTTTCCTCTTTCCACTTCCGGGCCGGTGATTTAGCTGCTTACATCAACGATGACTACAAAATACTTCCCCATTTGACACTGAGTTTCGGCTTGCGCTGGGAAGGTCTCAGCACTGCCCACGAGAAACAAAACTTCCTTTCCAACTTCGCTGGAAACGACGATGGAACCCCCGGACCGCTCACAATCGTCCACCCCGCGGGCACGGCTCGCGTTGGCACTCCCGGAGTTACGGATTGCACACTGGATAGTTGCTTCAGTTACAAGAACTTCGCCCCACGCGTCGGCTTTGCCTGGGATGTCCTTGGCAATCAGAAAACGGTTGTGCGCGGAGGCTACGGCGTATACTATCAGCGCGTCTCCAACCAACCCTTGTTACAGACGGCCGGCGGATTGCCCTTTGCCGAATCCCTCAGCGCCGCGCCCTTCACTGTAACGCCCCAGAATCCTTTCCCGTCTCTGCTTCCGAACTCGGCTTTCCCATTGCCAAATGACCAGCTCGTGCCGACCCTGCTTGCATTTGACGGCGGCACTGGCGCACCCATTTTCTCGAGTGTCCCCGGCAATAGGGCGGGTGCCCCGCTGCAGGGCTTCTACTTCTTCCCTCAGCGTAACTTCCATCCACCCTATGCCGAAGCGTGGAACCTTACGGTCCAGCGCGAGATCGTGAAGAATTGGGTCCTGGAACTCGGCTATGTCGGCACCCATGGCATTTCCTTGCTTGGCACAGGCGCTCCGCTAAACCCCGGCCAGATCTGCACTGCCGCCAGCCCATGTGTCATCCCTGCCCGTCTCGGCCTCGGTGTCACGGTCCCTGCTGGAACTCCGTTCGTGACCAAGAATCCCGACGGTTCGATTGACATCACCGGCAGCACCACAAGCAACCTGGATGCCCGCGTACCGGTCAACTTCCTCGGCCTAGCCAATTCCCGTGGCTTCTTCCAGGCTCAGTCAGGCAATTCCATCTATCACTCTCTCCAAGCCACCTTGCGCCACCAGTTCAGCGCTGGACTCTATTTCCAGGCCGCCTATACCTACTCCAAGACGATCGATAATAGTTCTGGCTCATCGTTTCAGGACGAGCTCAACGGATTGAATGGTTTTGGTGATTACTTGAACCAGCATAGACAGCGTGGCGTTGCGGACTTCGATCGCACGCACCGCTTCGTCACCAGCTTCAATTACGAACTCCCCTTCGCCAAAATGTTGCACATCGACGATCACGGATTTGGGCGGGCTGCCAACGGTTGGGAAGTGGACGGTTTGGTGACTTTTCAATCGGGGGGGCCTTTCACGATGATCGACTCCAGCGCCAACAACCTCGAAGACACAGACGGCATCAACGGATTCAACTTTGCGACTCTGGCGCCAGGGAGGACCCTGCACAGCGCTCTAACCCACGGTAGCATTCAGAGCCGGGTGACAGGTGGTTACATTGACTTCAGCGCTTTCGTGGCCGGCGGCAATTGCGTAAACGACCAGAACGTCATTGTGGCTTGTTCTGATCCTTCAGCGGTCGCTTCGGCTATCGGCAACGTCGGCCGGAACGCTTTCCGCGGCCCCTACCAGCAGAACTGGGACCTCTCCATTCAGAAGCGGACGCGCATTACCGAGCGTGTTTCGCTCAACTTCCGGACCGACTTTTTCAACGCCTTCAACCATCCGTCGTTCCAGGGTCCCCAGGCTCAGCTTGGATCACTGGGGAACTACGGAATAGTTGATGTGAGCGCGGGGGACAGCTCCATCTTCGGGACTGTCACCGCCCCGCGCATCATCCAGTTTTCACTTGCTCTCAGCTTCTAACCCTGCGAATTCGCAGGCTCAAGGGGCGCCCTTTCACAAGGGCGCCCTTTTTTTCAGAACTTCACTCGTGCAGGATGCGGCGCACGGGGCGATTTGGAGAACTGCGGTGGCAAACGGTGGGGGGAGTGGGAGGCTCCAGGATAGAATCTGCGCATTTCAACAATCCAAATTACTTTATCCCGTGCCTAATCTTCCCGGGTTTGCGTTCTCTCTTCACTCCGCGCTAAATTTGTTAGAACAATTGGGTACCGAGCGCATCTAACTTGCCGCAGGCGGAGTTGCCAGAGTCCCAGTATAAGCGCGCAACCAATTGTCCCCAGTCCTGCGTCTCACAAGTTAACGGAGGCTCTATGCTTCGACGGAAGTTACTTTTCTCCACTCTTTCTCTCTCACTGTTCCTTGCTTTCGCCTGCAACAACAAGCCCAGCGACGACGCCGTCACCACCAGCATCAAAGCAAAGCTTTATTCCGAGCCGCTCCTTAAATCAGCCTCCGTCGACGTTAGCGCCAAGGATGGCATCGTCACTCTGACCGGCCAGGTGCCCGATGACGCGGCCCGCCTCGCCGCGCAGCACATCGCCGCCACAACGCCCGGCGTAAGAACCGTGGTTGATCAAACCACGCTGGCTACGCCGCCTCCGGCAATCACTGCCGCAAACCTTGCGCCGCCGACCCGCCCGCGGCCACCTGCACGCCCGCCAAAGCCGGCGCGAACTCCCAGCAAGCCTGCACCGCCAGCACCCGCCGCAACTCCATCTCCAGCCTCCGCACCAGCTCAAGACTCGGCCGCGCCCAATCCTGGCCCTCTCCATGATCCGGCACCCGAAAAACCCTCGGCGCCCACGCCACCCCCGCCGCCTCCTCCACCACAGCCCATCACCGTCACCATTCCTGAAGACACAATCGTTACGATTCGCACCATTGACTCCATCGACTCCAGCGTCAACCGCACAGGCCAGACCTTCCGCGCTTCTCTTGATGCGCCAATCGTCGTCGGCGATCGCGTCGTCGTTCCCAAAGGCCTCAACGTAAATCTGAAACTCGTGGACGCCAGCTCGGCCGGAAAATTCAAAGGCCGCAGCGAACTCACCGTTTCGCTCGACAGCTTCACCTATCAGGGCAAGACCTATCAGATCGCCAGCAGCGACGTGCAGGAAAAGGGCGGTTCCCGCGGCAAGCGTTCCGCGGAAGTCATCGGTGGAGGCGCCGTTCTTGGCGCCATCATCGGCGGCCTCGCCGGAGGCGGCAAAGGCGCGGCCATCGGCGCGGGTGCAGGCGCGGGCGCAGGCACCGTCGTGCAGGCCGTAACGCACGGCCAGCAGGTGAAAATCCCGTCGGAAACTCGCCTCGACTTCACGCTGCACGATCCTATCGACGTTACCTATTTCCCCAAGAAATCTTCCTACGCAAGCCAGTCCGGGCCGCCACAGCAACAATCCGATCCTGCCGTGGATGCGCAGCAGTCTTCACCAAACAACGGCAGCCAACCACCTCAACATTAATTTGCGTCTTTAATCTTCAAGTTTCTTCTCGACGCCCCGAGGCCCAAACCTCGGGGCTTTTTTTTGAGTGCGAGAGCAAAGCTCTCGCTTTTGCGCACACAACCCAACCACCCAATCTTTCCGTCTCGCGCATCGATTCCAAAATTTTGTCATCCTGCCTGCCCGCCGCAGGAGGGAGAGCATCCGACAAGGTCCGGTCTTTGGACTCCGGTCGTCGCTACCGGAGATGCGCCTGCCTGCGGTAGGCAGGCGAAGGACCTCAACCCAAACCGCTCCACAAAGCTCATCAACGCACACCGAATTTCCCTACTCGCTTACTGCCTTCCCTCTTTACTTCTCTCCCCTCTTCTCTCATCCTCTTACTCCATGGCTCCCATCACTCGCCGCACTTTTCTTCATTCCACTGCCGCAACGTCAGCGGCAACTCTCGTCCCCTCTCCATCGCAAACGCAAACTCCTCCCGCCTTCTCCGCGCTCAAACCGCTTGGCGACCGCGTCCACCCAATCACCGCCGACGAATTCCGCGTCCGCCTGCTCCAGGCGCAATCCCTGATGGCCAAAGCCAACCCCGCTTTCGACGCCATCCTCATCGGCCCAGGCACATCTCTCTACTACTTCACCGGCATCCGCTGGTGGCTCAGCGAACGCCTCCTGGCCCTGATCATCCCGCGCACCGGCCAACCCATCCTCATCTCTCCCGCGTTCGAAGAATCCCGCATGCGCGAATCTTTACTTTACTCCGCGGAAGTCCGCGCCTGGCAAGAAGACGAAAGCCCCTCCCAACTCATCGCCACATCGCTCGCCGACCGCGGTCTCCGCACCGGCCGCATCGGTATCGAAGAGCGTCTCCCCTTCACGTTCTTCGATCATTTCCGCGCCGCCGCGCCCGCTTACGATCTCGTCTCCGCAGATCCCATCACCATCGCCTGCCGCGCCGTAAAATCCCCCCACGAACTCGAACTGATGCGCCTGGCCTGCGAAGCCACCTGTGACGTCTACCGCGCGGTCTTTGCAAATTTGAAAGAAGGAATGACGCAGGAGCAGGTTAGCGATATGGTCGTCGCAGGCTACAAAAAAATGAATCTGCGCGGAGACGCGCTAGTTCTCTTCGGCCCCTCCGCCGCCCTGCCGCACGGCAGCAAACAGCCGCGCACCCTAAAAGAAGGCGACGTCGTATTAATTGATGATGGTTGTACCGTCGAAGGCTACTGCTCCGACGTCACGCGCACCGGCGTCTTCGGCAAGCCCAGTGAAAAAATCCAGCGCGCCTTCGAAAACGTCCGCAAAGCCCAGGACGCCGCTCTCGATGCCGCTCGCGCCGGGAAATTCTCCGGCTCCGTTGACGACGCCGCCCGCTCGATCGTGACATTCTCTGGCTACGGCCCCGGCTACAAATTCTTTGCCCACCGCCTCGGCCACGGCATCGGCCTCGACATCCACGAACATCCTTACCTGGTCCACGCCAGCAAAACCGTGCTTGAACCCGGCATGACCTTCTCCAACGAACCCGGCGTCTACATCCCCGGCGAGTTCGGCGTCCGCTGCGAAGACGTAATGGCCATCAACGCGGATGGCCCCGCCCAACTCCTCACGCCCGGGTTCCAGGTCTCCTTGGAAAAACCACTAGGCTAAAACTCTCGCGATTCGCAGAACAGCCTCCGCGACCTCTGCTAATCTCTGCGAACTCCGCGTTAAAATCTTCACTGTGCACTCTGTGTTCTTCCTCGGTGCCCTCTGTGTTAAATCCCGTTCTATGGGTAGGTGATTTGTCATCCTGAGCCAATCCGACAAGGATGGGCGAAGGACCTCAACGTAAATGTTTCAGCAAAATTCAAATGTGAGGCAACGGCGCTCTGTTTCCTTATTCTTTACTTCCCTGCTTCTTTACTTCTCTCTTCCACGAACTCCACCACGCGCTCTTCCGCCCAGAATCGTTCCGTCCCCTCCCACCGCGAAATAAACCCGCAATGCCCCCCGTGCTCAGGCGTCACAAATTTCACCCTCGCATTCTTCTCCACATCCGTCTTCAGAAACGCCTTATACGGCACAAACGGATCATCCTTCGCCGTAATCATCAGCATCGGCACACTTACCTGCCCGACCACGCTCTTCGCCCCCGCGTGCTCGTAATAATCCTCCGCATCCTTATAACCGAACTGTGGCGCCGTAATCTCATCGTCAAACTCCCGCACCGTCCGTATCGCTCCGAATCCGTTCTGCGAATATCTCTCCGGAAAAAGCTCCGTCTTCCTACGGTACCGCGTCATCAACCCCTTTACGAAATGCCGCTGGTATAAATAATTCTCTGTCTCTTCCAACGCATCCGCGCATGCCGACAAATCCAGCGCCGGGCAAACGGCGCACACCCCGCGCAACTCCGCGGGTGGCGCCTCTCCCCACTCCCCCGCCATCTTCGTCACCAGGTTTCCGCCCATCGAATACCCGGCAAAATAAATCTGCGTAAATCCCTCGGCCATCAGTTCTAAAAGAATCGCCCGGTAATCCCCGCTCAATCCGCTGTTATACAAGGTGGGAGTCAGCCGCTCCGTCCCGCCGCAATTCCGCTGGTTCATCCGCACCGCATGAAATCCA
>Ga0307479_10007203_pt1 | contig 10253 bp, 10 predicted proteins | sample atmos_gasesECM4C_FD_203743 | JGI IMG/M metagenome (GOLD analysis project Ga0307479, IMG submission 203743) | Hardwood forest soil microbial communities from Morgan-Monroe State Forest, Indiana, United States - atmos_gasesECM4C_515 | ecosystem: Environmental > Terrestrial > Soil > Temperate...
CGCCAGTCTTCTCCCGGCTCGAACGACTGCATGATGGGATGTTTGACCTGGTGGAAGTGTTTGGTGGCATGTTTGTTCTTCGAAGAATCGCAGCAGCCGACGTGCCCACACTCCAGGCACAGCCGCAGGTGCACCCAGGTATCGCCCATCTCGAGACATTCCTTGCAGCCCTTGCCGCTGGGCGTGACTTTCTTGATTTCCTTCTGGTGCGTGCAGGTCTTGGCCATGAATCACCTCATGTTCGTTTTGCCGCCAGTGCATCGCGCACGGCGGCGTCGGTCGCAAACGTCTGGAACCAGTTCGGGTAGAGTGGAGTCGGGACGGTAAGTTTATCGAGGTCGGCGACCTCCTGCGGGGAAAGTGCGACATTCGCCGCACCCAAGTTATCGTCAAGCTGAGACAGCTTGCTCGCGCCAAGAAGGATGGTGCTGACAGGCGGCTTGGCCAGCAGCCAGGCAAGCGCGATCTGAGCCACGGTCGCCTTGTGCTGGGCGGCGATCGCCCGCACCCGGTCGACGACGTCGTAGCCTTTCTCTTTGTCGATCGGAAGGATGTCGAAGGTTGCGATACGCCCCTTGCCGCCGGTGGGATCCTGGCGAGTGTAGCGGCCGGAAAGAAAACCGCTGGCCAAAGGGCTCCACACGACGATGCCAACGCCGGCGTCATCGCAGAAGGGAACGACTTCGTGTTCGAGATCGCGACCGACCAGCGAGTAGTACATCTGGGCCGCGATGAAGGGCGCATAGTTTCGTTGTTTCTGAATGCCCAAGAATGTCGCAGCCTGCCAGGCGGTAAAGTTCGACAAGCCTACGTAGCGGACGAGGCCGCGCGAAACCAGGTTGTCGGGCGCGCGGGCCGATTCTTCAAAGGGCGTATAGGCGTCGAAGCGGTGGATGGAGAGCAGATCGATGTAGTCGGTGCCTAGCCGCTTCAGGCACTCTTCGGCGGAGTTCAGGATATGTCGCATCGAACTGCCTGCCTGGGTGAGGGGCGAACCGGTACGAAAGCCGATCTTGGTGGAGAGGATAACATCCTTCCGCCGCGCCCCGAGAGCTTTGCCGAGCATGACTTCAGACTGCCCACGCGCGTAGCCGTCGGCTGTGTCGAAGAAATTGATGCCCGCGTCGAGGCTGCGATGCACCAGGGCATTAGCTTCTTCCTGCCCAGTCTTCCAAACAGCTCCCATGCTGCCTGCGTCGTGGCCGAAGGTCATGACCCCGAAAGCGAGACGCGAAACGATCAGGCCGCTGCGGCCAAGTCGAGCATATTGCATGCAATAGGATCCCGACGAACAGTTACTGGATTTCGACGCGGGGAGGAGTGGCGAAGATTCAAAACTTGAGGGCCACCGTCACTCCGGGTGCTCCTCAAGAAAGCGTTCGGACTCGATGGCAGCCATGCAGCCCGTGCCGGCGGCGGTAATGGCTTGCCGGTAGCGGCGGTCAACCACATCGCCGCAGGCAAAGACGCCGGGGACGCGGGTGAAGACGTAGTCGACGGTCTTCAGGTAGCCCTCTTGATCCATGTCGAGTTGGCCTTCGAACATTTTCGCGTTGGGTTCGTGTCCGATGCCGAGAAAAAGCGCGCTTGTGGGAAAGTCGTAGGTCTCGTTTGTCTTCACGTTGCGCAGCTTGAGAGCGGTGACTTCTTTCTTACTCACGTCGTGGACGTCTTCGACTACGGTGTCGGTGAGGAAAGCGATCTTGGGGTTGTTGCGGGCGCGGTCGAGCATGATCTTCGACGCACGGAAACTGTCGCGCCGGTGGATGATCGTGACCTTCGTGGCAAAGCGCGTCAGGAAGTTGGCTTCTTCCATTGCGGTATCGCCGCCACCGACCACCACGATGTCTTTTCCGGAAAAGAAGAAGCCGTCGCAAGTGGCGCAGGAGGAGACGCCGTGCCCGATGAGTTGCTGTTCGTGGGGCAGTCCGAGCCAGCGCGCAGACGCGCCGCTCGCGATGATGAGGCTCTTGGTATGAATCTGATGCTTGCCCACGTGCAGCGTGAAGGGGCGTTTGCTCAGGTCGGCGCTGGTCACGTGGCCCAGTTGATACTCGGCGCCGAAACGCTGCGCCTGCTTACGCATGTTCTCGATCAGTTCGGGACCCTGGATACCTTCCGGGAAACCCGGGAAGTTCTCCACCAGCGTAGTGATGGAGAGCTGGCCTCCGGGTTCATGGCCTTCGATCAGGAGCGGCTTCAGGTTGGCGCGCGCGGAGTAAAGAGCGGCAGTGTGTCCGGAACAACCGGAACCGATGATGACGACGTTGCGAATGTCCATAGGGTCAGGTGATTAGATTGCGGAATCTGGAATTAGGTGCAAGTGCGGGCCCGCCGACGAGTATCCTCCCCACGGAAAAACATTTAACCGCAAAGGACGCTAAGAATAGCCGCAAAGGGCGTGAAGAGCAAACGGCCGCCGGGTCACTTCTTGTCCGCGCTCTGGGTTTCGGATTTTGGCGCCGGCTTGCGAGATCTGACGGAGGATTGGTGGGCCGCCTTGACGCTCGCGGCGGCAGCCACCCGCGCCAATTCGTCGGGCACGGTGCTTCGCGCGCTCAACAGGTTGCGGTAGTCGGTGAGAATCCCTGAGGCGCTGGTGAATAGCGGTTCATACGCGCTCTGGTCAGGAGCCGGTCCCGACTCGCTCGCGGTGCAGCGCGCGAGCACGATCGACGATTTTCCAAAACGCTCTAGCTTGATGCGGCTCGCGGGCGTGCCCGCGCCCAACATCGCCGCGGGAGTGGTGACGGCCGAAGCGCTGTCTTCGATCGAAACCTGCACCAGGTCCTTCGGATCGCGCACGTGGAGCACGAGCGTTTCCACCATATTCTTGCCGTCGTTGCTAAAAGAATACTGGACGGTAGAGAATACGGCCTGCACGGCGAACTCGCGGCGCAGGCGCACCCAACTGGCGACGGAGGGCTCATCGGACATTTGGGCGCTCTGGCCAGCCTGCAGGAACCCCGGGCTTTCGGCCAGACTGGAGCGGCCGCGGGCCACTTCGAAATCCTGCGAAAACAACGGCTGCTTCGGCACACGCGCGAGGGCCGAGGCGATCTCCTTCTGTTCGTCCGGCGAAGGCGAACAGACGTTCAGGACATTGACCTTTACCTGGGGCTGCTGTTGGGCGGAGATGACTCCTGCATTGAGCAGGCTCGTCGCCGCAGTCACCAATAAGAATTTGGGGAGCACGCCGGACATTTTAAATGAGCGGGCCGAAGAGCCGCCCGAAATTTCGGTTCAGCGCCGGAACAGCGGCCGCGGGACAGAAGCGGAGGGTTTGTTTAGAATCTCGGACATGGCGAATCTGACCCTGGTTTACGGCCTGCGCTTGTTGCCTTCTGAAGAAGTGGCGGAAGTGGGAGATGCCACGATAAGGTTGAAAAGCGGCCGCGACGCGCACGTCACCATGCACGTGCTCGAGGGGAGCAAGGAAGACATCGAGAAGCAGTTGAAAACCAGCCTGGAAGCATTCTTCGATTTCTATCCCGAAATATAGAAACCCTCCGAGACGTCACGTATTTTTCACCGCATACCACTCGGCGTTCCTTGAGGCGAACGCCTTCCATCTTTCAGGAAGATCCTCGGCAGGATAGATCGCTGACACCGGGCAAGCCGGTATACAGGCACCACAGTCGACGCAATCGTACGGATTAATGTAGAGCTGCGCCGCCGTGGCAAATCCAGGCTCGTCTTTGGTGGGATGAATGCAATCGCATGGGCACACATCGACACATGCGGTGTCCTTTACGCCGATGCAAGGTTCGGCGATCACGTAAGCCATAGAGAGCCTCCCGCGGTTCTCGAAGAGGTTGGTGTTCCCTTCCGCGTGAATCCCAGAGTAGAAGTGCGAGAGTCGCGTGCCAATGACTTAAGTCACGGAGATCGTCGAAAACGGGGCCAAGGACCTACTCATTCACAACTTCATTTCGCAGGACGACGATATCGGCAATGCGGGCAGTCCGTCGATTCATCTCGATCAACCTCGCTCCATGCAAACGTCCGAGATTGCGCGAGACTAGTTCCCGGACAGTCCCGAGGCGGGCAGCCGATTCTTCGTTATTCTCGGTCAACTCAAACTGGAGCCCCCTTTCGGCCCGTTGTCCCGTTTCTTCCGCGAGGCGAATGAGATGGGCAATCAATCGTCCACGGACCGTGGAGAACGAGAGTTCCTCGACGAGACTCACCAGATGACGAAGTCTATGACCCAGAACCTTGAAAACTTTGAGAGACAACTCCGGGTTTTGAAGACAAATCCTTCGAAACTTCGCGGCCGGCAACTGCAAGAGAACCGTGGGAACTGCTGTTTCCACGCTGGTGGGATAACAGCCGCCGTCAAATACAGCTATTTCCCCCAGCGAGTTCCCGGGGCGCTCAATTCCAATAAGTTGCCGCCTACCGCTGGCCGCCGACTTGAAAATCTTTACGGCTCCCTCTTCGACGATCAATAGTTCGTTACAAGCATCCCCTTCGCAGAAAACAAAGGCGCCTTGATCAAAGCGTAGGCGACTCACGCTATTCGCAATGAGAGCCATTTCGTCATCCGACAGATCGGTGAAGAGCGGCAATCTGCGAAGCGTGCCGGTTGGATGGGACTTACGCGAGTCCATAGAGGATTGATTCTAGGTCCTGATTGCGGCTAGAGAACTCACACCAACTGAGAGCTTCGTCCACTCCGCCACGCCAGCACCACGCCAATGGCCACCCAGATCGCGAGCGACAGCCATTCAGAGCCGCTGAAATGCCCCGGCACTCCCGGGACAACCTTCATCAGAATCATCGCGAGGCCGACCGCTATCCCGAAGGCGGCGATGATTCGTTCGCGCGGCGGTGGGCCCATCGCGTAGTAGGCCGCGCAGGTGGCGAGCCATCCCGCTGCGGAGGCGACAGAGCCGACCTCGGTGACGGGCACAAGAATCGCATCGCCCAGGAACATACAGAGGGCTGTGGCGATCCCGATGCACAAAACGGCCATTGCTGGGGTCTGGTTCGCGGGATGCACTTCCCCGATGCGGGTATCCACGAGGCCCCGTCTTCCCATGGCAAACAACAGGCGGCTGGCGGCGACGAAGTTTCCGTTGAAGCACTTGAAGAGCGACAGCAGCGCCGCTGCCATGATGCTGCTGACGATCCAATGCGCGCCGACCGCGTGCTCGAAGGCAACGGCGGTCAGGAACTGGCGGCCAGCCAGCTGTTTCCAGGGTGCGGCGTAGCCGACCGCACCGATCACGACGGCATAAAACAGCACGCCCACGAAGATCGCCATGCCAATCGCCTTGAGAAAACTGCTCGAGCCGAACTCCGGACTGGCTTCTTCCGCCGCCTTAGCTACCGACTCGAACCCCGTCATGAAGTACGGAACGATTTGCAGCATCAGCAACAGGGAGAGGAAGAGCGTGTGTGCGAACAAGGGTGGGAAATTGGCGGCCGAACCCCGGCTGACTCCAAACACGACGAAAAAGAGAAAGAGCCCGAGGGTTCCGAATGTTGTCCAGTTCTGGAAGGTCGCGCTGAGGCGGACACCGCGATAGTTCAGCGCAGTCAGCACGCCGGTCAAGCCGAGGCCGATGATCAGGCGCGGCAGAAATACCGGCTTGCCGGCGATGGCGTACAGCTCCAGCGAATTGAGCCTCGGGAAAATGTAGGCCGCGATTCGGCCGACGGCCACGGCTTCCCACGGGCAGACGATGAAATAGGAGAGAATCATCATCCAGCCGGTGGCAAAACTGATGGAACGCGGGAACACGCGCGCGGTGTAGGCGACTTCGCCGGAGGCGTCGGGCATCGCCGCCACTAACTTCCCGTAGACGTAGCCTATGGGCACGAGCAGCGTACCGCCGATCGCGAATCCGAGGATGCCGCCCAGCGGACCGCCACGCTCGAGCCAGTCGTCCATGACCACCAGCCAACCAACGCCGACCATGGTGCCCCAGCCCAGAGTGAAGTAGTCGGTGAGGCGAAGCTTGCGGGCAAGTTCGGCCATAGGTTGGCTAAGGTGCGCAGGACGGTTCGTGCGACAGATTCAGTGCTGGGGCGGGGCAGGATTTCTTCCGCACTCCGCAACAGTGGCGCGAATTATAAAGCACCTACACGAGGACGAGGGATCGTGACGCACGCTGAGCCCGCAAAGCCCGGCCGGTTCGCGTGCATCGCGAAGAAAACGAATACTGGTGAGGAGGGATGGCAGCGCGTGGGTGGCTACGCGTATAGGGACCGGCTACGCGACTGCGCGGTTAGCGTCCGGGGGCGCGGCCACACCGGTACAGAGGATTTCCACGGCATCGTCCACCGACGAGATGTTGAAGACACACGTCAGACGGGTACGTCTCAGCATCTCGCGGACGAAGCTCGACGGATTGACAAGCTTGAGCTGAATGCCGTTGTCGCCGGTCCAGCGGTGGAGAAAGACCAGCACGCCGAGACCGCCGCCATCGATCATCTCGACTTCCGTCAGATCCAGAACTACGACCCGGGGCTGATTCAGGCTGGTGACCGCGGCCTTCAAAAAATGAAGTGGCTCACCGCGCACGATCCTCCCGGCGCACTGCAACACGGCCACGTCCCCCGATTGCTCGCTTTTGATATGCAACGACATGATCCCCTCTTGCGGGTAGGTGAACGATGTTAGTGGGCTACTCTGCTTGCGGAGCCTACATCTTAGACGAATGAGCCTGTGGAAGGTTTGCGAACTGGGTACGGAAGCGTAACTGCTTTGCTTCCATTGGTTTTAAACTGCAGCGTCGGATCGCGTTGCGTGGGGAGGGCCCGACCAGAAACGCGGGCATCGACTACCGCTCTGCTAGAATCGCATGATATCGGATGAACTTAAGTCACGTCGAGACCGTTTTTCAGTTGATTTCCTTTCTTTTCGCGATCAGCGTGCACGAGTCGGCGCACGCATGGATGGCGAATCGTTGCGGGGACCCGACGGCACGGATGCTGGGGCGCATTACTCTGAACCCGATCAAGCACATCGATCCCGTGGGAACGCTTCTGATGCCAGCTATTGCAGCCTTCACGCATATTCCGATGCTGGGGTGGGCGAAGCCAACACCAGTGGACCCCAGAAACTTCAAAAAACCGGTGGCGGATGACATCCTCACTTCAGTGGCCGGGCCGGTCAGCAATTTCATCGTGGCCACGGGGACGCTCATCGTTTTGGGATTGGTTTCGCTGATCTCGCCGATGGGCCACAGTCTGGTTGGGAAGTTCGACTTGTACCGCCTCGGATTCCTGGTCGTGCCGGACTCACCGTTGGTCCCGTTGGTGTTCTTTCTCTACGCGATGATGACGATCAACATCGTGTTGGGCGTTTTCAATCTGATTCCCGTACCGCCGCTTGATGGCAGCCACGTGTTGCGCCACTTTCTTTCGGATTCAGTGCGTCGAGCCTACGACACCATCGGCATTTTCGGTTTGATCGCCCTGGTCTATCTGGGTGGCGGGCTGTTGAGCGCCTTAATTTCTCCCCCCATTCAATTTTTCGCTTGGATTCTGACGAGATTCTGATGCCATCTTCCAACCAACGCAAACGCGTGCTCAGCGGCATGCGCTCCACCGGGAAACTGCACCTGGGCAACTATGTGGGCGCGCTGCAGAACTGGGTGCGCATGCAAGACCAGTACGAGTGCTTCTTCTTTATTGCCGACTGGCACGCGCTCACCACCGACTACGCCGACACTTCGAAAGTGAAGGAGAACTCGCTCGAGGTGCTGCTCGACTTCCTGGCCGCGGGGCTCGATCCCGAGCGCTGCACGATGTTCATCCAGTCACACGTGCCGCAGCACGCCGAGTTGTATCTGCTGTTTTCCATGATCACGCCGCTCGGCTGGCTGGAGCGCGTGCCGACGTATAAGGAGCAGCGCGAGAACATCGCGGAAAAGGATCTGGGAACTTACGGATTTCTCGGTTACCCGGTGCTGCAGGCGGCCGATATTCTGATCTACAAGGGCGACTTCGTCCCGGTCGGGGAAGACCAGGTGGCGCACGTGGAGTTAACACGTGAGATAGCGCGAAGGTTCAACCAGTTTTACGGAAGAGTCACAGCTCATCCGTTCGGGAAAGTCGGGCTGCCCGCCACTCAAGTCGCCGGAATCGCTCTTCCGCCGGGGGCCGTATTCCCCGAACCGCAGGCACTTCTGACACCCGCCGCCAAGCTTCCCGGCACCGACGGTCGCAAGATGTCGAAGTCATATGGCAACACCATCATGCTGACCGATCCGGAGCCAGTGGTGCGGCAGAAGTTGAAGACGATGGTGACCGACCCGGCGCGGATACGACGCAGTGATCCGGGGAATCCAGATGTTTGCCCGGTTGGCGACCTGCACAAGATCTTCAGCAGCAAAGAAACCATGGCCAAGGTGAACGAGGGTTGCCGTTCCGCCGGGATCGGCTGCATCGAGTGCAAAGGTTGGGCCGCCGATGCCCTGGTGCAGGTGCTGCAGCCGATGCAGGACCGCCGGAAAAAATACGAGGACAATCCACGGCTCGCCTGGGATATTCTGGAGTCTGGCTCGGCGGCCGCGGGCAAGGTGGCGGATGCCACGATGCGAGACGTTCGCGCTTCCATGGGGATGTCGCTGGAGTAGGCGCCCCCGAAGAAATCCGACGGCGCCAAGTAGCGAAGCGAATTTCGAATGAGTGAAGAAGTAAAGGCAATCGCGGGGGTGCTGGTTCCAGCGGAGATGGCGGCTCCTTCCGCAGCGCCCCCGACTTCGACGGGCGACAAGACCGGCACCAAGAAAGAAGCTAACGACTTCCCTTTCTCCGTGGCGGTGGGCGATGTTTATGAGGGTCCGCTCGACCTGCTGCTCGACCTGATCCGCAAGCAAGACATCGACATCTACGATATCCCGATTGCGCGCATCACGGCGCAATACCTGACTTACGTTGAGCGGATGAGGGAACTTGATGTGAACGTGGCGGCTGACTTCATCTACATGGCGGCCGTGCTCATCCACATCAAATCGAAGATGCTGCTGCCGCGCGATCCGCTAGCTCCGGCCGAGGCGGTCGACGATCCGCGCAGCGAACTGGTCAATCGCCTGCTCGAGCATGAGAAGTTCAAGTCGGCGGCGCAGATGCTCTTGCAAAAGCAGCAGATCGAAGACGCCATCTGGTCGAACCCGTCGTTGAAAGAGTTCAAAGACGCCGAGGGAACGGAACCGGAACTCGCCGCTGACGTGATCGACCTGGTCAAGACCTTCCAGCAGATTCTCGATCGCGCGCGGGCCCGGCCCATTCTCGAAGTAGACGAAGAGACTGTGACTGTAGGGCAGATGATCGATTACCTGCGACGGCGGCTGTCGCTCGAAGACAGGCCCATTCGGCTGAAGCAGTTGCTACGCAACATCGAGTCGCGGGCCGCGTTGGTTTGCATGTTTCTCGCAATGCTCGAGCTGGTGCGGCTGCAGGCGATCCAGTTGCGCCAGGAGCGGTTATTCGGAGAGATTCTGGTCCGCAAGCACGTGGGCTTTGACGCCATCATGAACCAGCAGGCCGCGGTGCGGGATGACTGGAAATGAGCGGTTAGCTCTTGGTCGTCAGCAAACACCAAGGTCGGCACGAATGGGCATTACGAGTCGGGGTCGTGTTCAGTATGAATCTTAAAGCCAAACTCGAAGCGATTGTTTACGCCGCGGAGACTCCGGTCACGCTGGAGCAGGTGGTCCAGTTGGTGAAGGAGTCCGTAGTCGCGGAGCACGGCCCCATGGACGACGCCGAGGTGAAGTCTCGCGTCCGGGCCGCGCTGGAAGAACTGGTCGCGGAGTACGGTACGGCAGAGCATGGCATCGAAATCCGCCAGGTGGCCGGCGGCTACCGGATGTCGACCAAGGCGGAGCAACATGACATGGTCCGGGCGTTCGCGAAGAGCCTGAAGCCGCCGATTCGCTTGTCTCTGCCGGCTTTGGAGACGCTTGCCGTGATTGCCTACAAGCAGCCTGCAACTGTTCCCGAGATCAGCGAGATTCGCGGCGTCGATTCCGGCGGAGTGATCGCGACCTTGCTCGACCGCAAGTTGATTACGACTGCCGGACGGAAGGCCGTTATCGGGCGACCGATCCTCTACAAGACCACGAAAGAATTCCTGATGCGATTTGGGCTGAAGGATGTCAATGAGCTGCCCAGCATGGAGGAGTTCGAGAAACTGGTTTCGGAATCGTTCCAGAGCGATCTGTTGCCGGCAGACAGCGGAGGGACGGCACCCGAGGCGTCCGACTCCAACGCCAACGATGGTCCTGCGGCAGTGG
>Ga0307479_10007204_pt1 | contig 10251 bp, 10 predicted proteins | sample atmos_gasesECM4C_FD_203743 | JGI IMG/M metagenome (GOLD analysis project Ga0307479, IMG submission 203743) | Hardwood forest soil microbial communities from Morgan-Monroe State Forest, Indiana, United States - atmos_gasesECM4C_515 | ecosystem: Environmental > Terrestrial > Soil > Temperate...
CTGCTCCACGAGCCTCACGCGAAGCGTCCGCCGCAGAGCGGCTTAGTTCAAGTCTTGTTTCCGGAAACTGACTCACTAAGATATTTTCGCTGTTATTTCCGCTGTTATGGCGCGATCTGACGAACTGTGATATTAGCGAAGGACGTCCTGCGACTCGGAGATCCGAAGATGCTCGCTGCCAGATTTACAAGATCGCCCCGATTGCCGGCAGTATTCCTGACGCTCGTGACTCTGTTCGCCGCTTCGGCGCCCGCCTCCCTCACGGCTGCACCGCAGCATGATCACGCCGCCTCTGGTGCCTCCGCCGTCTGCACCGCGAACGGTTTCGGCAAGGTTCACCATCCGGTGAAGACGTCGAATCCACAGGCACAGCGTTTGTTCGAACAGGCCATGGCCCTCGACTACGGATTCAATCACGGCCAGGCTGAACAGTGCTTCCGTGAAGCAGCGCGGCTCGATCCGAATATGCCCATGGCCTATTGGGGCATCGCGCTGGTGCTCGGGACAAACTACAACCTGCCCGTAGATGACGCACGAGAAAAGCTGGCCTACGAAAACGTTCAGAAGGCTCTGGCGCTCTCCGCGAACGCTCCGCGCAATGAGCGCGACTACATTGGGGCCCTCGCCAAGCGTTACACCGACGCGCCTCATCCCGATTACGATCGCCTTGAAGCCGCCTACCACGACGCGATGCGAGAGGTTTATCAGAGCTACCCCAGTGATCTCGATGCGGCGACGCTTTTTGCCGAAAGCGGCATGAACCTCCATCCTTGGCAGCTCTACGATCGCGAAGGCCAACCCGCGCCCGGCACGGATGAGATTGTGGCCGTGCTCGAGTCCGTGCTGAAGCGCGATCCCAACCACGTCGGCGCGAATCACTTCTATATCCACGCCGTTGAAGCTTCGACGCATCCGGAAGCCCCCCTCGCGTCGGCACATCGGCTCGCCGCGCTCGCGCCGGCGTCCGGGCACCTCGTTCACATGCCAGCGCACATCTACATCCGTACCGGCGACCATGAAAACGGAGAGAAAACGAACGTTGCCGCCGTGCGCGACGATGAGGCCTATTTCGCGGTCGCACATCCGCAAGGCATTTACCCCTTGATGTATTACACGCACAACATCCATTTCATTGCCGCAGAGAACGCTTTCATGGGCAACTACGCGGCTTCCCTCAAGGCGGCCAAGCGCGCACAGGAGCAAGCCGCACCTCACGTCAAAGAACCGGGCATGCTCGCGGGAATGATCGATTTTTACTATTCCTTACCGTTGCAGGTTATGGCGCGTTTCCACCGTTGGAACGAAATCTTGGCCGTGCCGCAGCCCGACGCTTACCAGTTGGTGACGACCGTCGCCTGGCGCTATGCACGCGCATTGGCTGCCGCAAACACCTCAAACCTGGATCAGGCTCGAAATGAGTTGGCAGCTTTGAACGCCGCTGCGCCCGCCATGGCCAAGATCACCACCAACACTACGGGGCCGCACAACTCAGAGGTCATTCCGCAAATGATGTCGGAGATCGTCGAAGCGCGTCTGGCCAGCGCGCAACATCAGACCGACAATGCCATCGAGCACCTGCGAAAAGCGGTGACTCTCGAGGACACGCTCGACTACGCGGAACCGCCCGACTCGCTTGCGCCCACGCGCGAATCGCTCGGCGCCGCGCTCCTGCAAGCAGGAAAAGCCGCTCAGGCGGAAGCAATATTCCGCGAAGACCTCAAGCGCAACTCGCGCAATCCCCGCTCGCTCTTTGGTCTGGCCGAGGCACTCAAAGCCGAGGGCAAGACGGCCGAGGCTGCTACCGTGCGCCAGCAGTTCCAGCGCGCCTGGAACAAAGCCGACACCAAGCTCACTCTCTCCGACCTGTAGAGCCTCCCTCCTAGCCCTTCTCATCAGACTGGATCGGGTGAAGGGATCGTTAAGCCGCATCGAGCCGCAGCGTAGGGTAATTTTCGTATCGATTAGGGTGATCTTGGTATTGAGTCGACGAAGCGTCTCCAGAGATCATAGAGCGTCCGGGCGAGCGTCCGCGCTAACACGCGATAGCAAGCCCACGTCCACCGCGGCGCGCCTGAATCCTTAACTTGGACAAAACTTATGAGGGCCTGCCGCACTCGTCGAGAAGTCCAGATGGTCGACCTGTTCGACCGGATTTTGGACAAGGGCATCGTTATTGATGTCTGGGCTCGAGTCGTCCTGGCTGGCCTTGACCTCGGACTCACGTGGGAAGCCCGCATTGTGGTGGCTTCGATCGAGACCTATCTCAAATATACGAAACCCATTGGATTCCTCGACTCAGTAGCTCGGCGGTTTGGCCGCCCAAACCCGGCGGTCAATCCGGGATAACAAATGGCGGACGATTACGATGCCGCCATCCGTCACGCGCTAACGTATCACAGGAAATAAAAGCAGAGACCTTGCGGCCCCGGCCAGCCGATTCGAACTTCTTGCGCTCTCGAAGTAGCGTCACGCGATACACTCCAGGGCGGCCCCAGGCCTCACATGCCACTTGTTCGATCGATCGGCCGCTGGACGATGACCGCCCTGGTCATCAACACCATCATCGGCAGTGGTGTATTTGGTTTGCCGGCTGAACTGACTCGCCTGCTGGGACGCGCTAGTCCGTTCGCCATCATTGTTGGTGCCCTGGGCGTGGCCATCATCATGGCCTGCATGGCCGAGGTTGCCTCGCAGTTTTCCGAACCCGGCGGGCCTTACCATTACGTTCGCACCACGTTCGGCCCCTTCTTCGGCATACAGATTGGCTGGTTTCATCTTCTTTCCATAATTGGCGCAGTAGCAGCTGTCGCCCATCTGTTCATGGACTATCTGGTGACGTTCGTGTCCTTAAGCGCGCTGGAACGTGACCTTCTGCTGGCGATCCTGTTCACCATCCCGGCGGTCACCAATCATTTCGGAGTCCGCGCAGGCGCGAATCTAAGCAACATCATGACTGTCGCGAAGCTGTCGCCGCTGACGTTGCTGATCCTTTTCGGCGTAGGCCGGTTCGTCCATCAACCGCAAGGCATTCATGCGTCCGAACTGCTGTCCCCTGGTTTATCGAATTGGGTGCGGGCATTCATCTTTCTGATTTTCTTGTATGGCGGATGGGAAGACACGCTGATTGTCGCAGGTGAAGTCAAAGAACCTCGCCGAACGATTCCGTTTGGTCTCTTACTTGGGCTCTTGGTATGCACGGGGTTTTATATTTTGTTGCAGTTCATCACGCTCGCTGCAATTGGTACGAACGTTACCGAGCGGCCTCTCGCCGCCGTGGCATCCGTGCTGATCGGACGCAGTGGTGCGGCGGTGGTCGCTATCGCCGCTATGGTTTCCACCTACGGATGGGTTTCAGCGAGCTTACTGAATGCTCCGCGGCTGCTTTATTCCTTTGCTGCTCAAGGTGATTTCCCGGGAGTCTTTGCGAGACTTGATCCGCGTTACCAGACGCCCACCGCAGGCATCATTTTGTTCGCGCTCACGGGATGGCTCCTGGCTGTGAGCGGCACCTTTCTCTGGATCGTCGCCCTCAGCGCTGCTTCCATGATCATTTACTACGCTGCAACCTGCGCGTGCCTGGGTCGATTGCGAAAGATGCATCCCCGGGCCGACGCCTTCAGAGTGCCCTTCGGACGCTCGCTCAGTATGGCCGCTATCGGAATCGCCCTGCTCCTGATGACCGGCTTGCACACGAGCGAAGCTCTACTGATGTGTGTGACGGCTGTGATCGCCACCGCCAACTGGCTATTGGTGAGACGCCGCCGCGTGCACCCGGCATTGCACGTGACGGCAGTTCCATAGAGTTCGCAGCTCCGTAGTGTTAGTTCCGTAGTGTTCGCAGCCCTAACGACGAATCTACCCCGTGATTCCAAACTCAGCGTCGCATCCTTGTTGTCATCCTGAGGGTGGACGCAACTCCGCCCGGCGTCCAAATCGGCGCTCTGACTCGATACCGTCGGCCCTTTGTTGTCATCCTGAGGGAGGCCCCGCCAAAGCGAAGCTTTGGCCTTAATCGAAGTTCGTCCCGAAGGATCTCTCCGATGTTGTTGGTTTTGCGGAAGCCTTACGTCGGGCGTTAGCGTCAACAATGTCGGCCCAACCGCACGACCTCCCGATCCGCGTTTTTCTCTGTCCTCTCTGTGCCGCTGCGTTCTCTGTGTTAAATTCCAATCTGTTGCTTAGCGTTCGTAAAAGGAGACACGTCTTGGCGATTTATCAAACCGGCGGTTACCAGGTGAAGCCGTCAGCAGTAGAAAAGGTCAAGAAGGCAATCAAGGAGTTCGTTGCGTACGTGCAAGCCAATGAGCCCGGCACCCGCATGTATCTTGCCTGGCAACAACAGGACGATCCCACGCGCTTCCTGCACCTCTTTATTTTCGAGGACGAAGCCGCGCAAGCTCGCCACGGCGAATCCGACGCGGTAAAACGCTTCGAATCGATCTACTCGCCCGAGTTGGTTGGCGGCGATGTGGTCTTCACCGATTACGAGATGATCGCCGGCAAGCCCACCGCCGATCAGTGGACGCAACTCCGCCCCTCTTCCAAATCTAGCGGTGTGTAGCCAGGGGACGCTCACGTTTTTGTTTTTCGTGAGCGGCCCTGGGGTTTTTAACGGCGGTGCTTAGAAACGCCGCGAAGGTTCGCTTTTGCGGGTGCCCTACCCCCGTGCAGTGCTTGCCCTGAGAGCCGAAGGGAGCTGGTGAAGGGTCGCTTTCAGGGGTGGGAACGGCCACTCGTCTTGTGTATTCGGGCCGGCCGTGGGTCGAAACCACGACTGAAACAGTGCTAGACTCGCCGCACAGATCGCCTGCCGAGGAGGACTCTGCATGAAAAAAGACATGCGTTTGCCGAAGCTGCCGGCGCTCGCTTTAGTGTTACTCAGCCTGGCCCTGCCCGCGTGGTCGCAAAACGCCGACACCGTCCTCCTGAATGGCAAAATCCTCACCGTCGACAACCAGTTCTCGACGCGCGAGGCGCTGGCCATCCGCGAAGGCAAAATCGTGGCGCTCGGCGCCAGCGCGGAAATGAAAAAGCTGGCGGGCCCGAAATCGCGCGTGATCGACCTGCAAGGCCGCACGGTCATTCCTGGCTTGATCGACAATCACATGCATGCCATTCGCGCCGCCCAAACCTTCAGCACCGAAGTGAACTGGATCGGAGCGACATCTCTGGCCGAGGCGCTCGCCCGCATTCATGATGCGGCGCCGAAAATGAAACCCGGCTCGTGGCTGATCGTAGTGACGCCGCCCGCGACGACGGACGCGTTCAAGGAACATCGCCGGCCTACTCAAGCCGAGCTCATTGCCGCGGCGCCCAATAATCCCGTGTACGTGCAGCTTGGTTACGGCTGGGCGATGATGACGCCGCGCGCCTTCGAGGCGCTGAACATCAAAAGCGACGCCGATTTGCCGGGCGGCGCCAAACTCGAGAAAGATACGGGCGGAAAGCCCACCGGCGTCGTCACCGGCAACATGGTCCCCGTATTCGATCTGCTGCCGAAGCCGACGTTCGATGAACAGGTCGAGGGCACCAAGGAATTCTTCCGCGAACTGAATCGCCTCGGGCTTACCGGTGTCGTCGATCCGGGAGGAAACAACGTCACGCCCGAAAGTTATCAGGCCGTCTTCAAAGTATGGCGCGACAACCAACTGACATTACGCGTCGTCTACAGTCTCTGCGGCATAACGCCGGGCCACGAGTTCGAGGAATACAAGAATTATCTGGCTATGATGCCGATGGGATTTGGCGACGAGATGCTGCGCTTCAACGGCATCGGCGAACGCATCACCTGGGCGATGAACGGCATCTCCGGGCAAGCCCCCCAGGCTGATCTCGATAAGTATTACGAAATCGCGCGGTGGGCCGCACAGCACAACCTCGGGCTCACCATGCATTGGGATAGCGAAAAAAATGTGACCCAACTTCTGGAGGTCTTTGAGCGCGTCAACAAGGAATTCCCCATCGCCAATCTGCGCTGGACGATCGCCCATCTCAACGACGGCTCCGCAGCCACGTTCCAGCGCATGAAGGCGCTAGGTGTGGGCTGGACGATGCAGGACATGATGTACAACGATGGCGATCAGCTAGTCGCAAAAGAAGGCCCGCAAGCCGCCCAGCGCATGCCGCCAGTCATGACCGCGAAAAAGATTGGCATCGTCGTCAACGCGGGCACGGACGCGCACCGCGTCTCCACCTACAATCCCTTCACCGTGCTGCAGTGGCTGAGCGATGGTAAAACGGCCACTGGCCATGCCCTGCGCGGCCCGGAGGAAACGCCGAGCCGCGCCGACGCGCTTCGGTTCTACACCATGGGCAGCGCGTGGGTGGCCCACGATGAAAACAAGCGCGGCTCGCTGGAAGTCGGCAAATTCGCCGATCTCGCCGTTCTCAGCCAGGATTTCATGACGGAACCCGCGGACGAGATCGGGAAGAATTCATCGCTGCTCACGATGGTCAGCGGAAAAATCGTCTACGCCGCCGGCCCCTACGCGCAGCTCGAAGACAAGCCCGCCGGCAAAGCCGTCGTTAGCGAGAAACAGCGCTAATTGTCCGAGCCCGGTCTCGCCGGGGCTCGGCCTTTTTAATGTAACTGCGAGATGAACACCGAGCCGATGTAGCTGTCTTACCTACGTGATTAGCGTCGCATCAAACCATCCACCGAATGCTGAGAGTGTCAGAGCTGAAGGGGGCGGAGATGTTCAAAATCAAGATAGCTTTTCTGATTGGCGTAATGATCCTCACGGCCCAACTGCAGCTGCACGCTCAGGGCAGCGAGGGAACGGGCCTCGTCACCATCGAACTTGGAAAAGACCGCTTCGCCGCAGGCCAGGATATTACGGTGACGAATACCGTCGCGGGAGATTTGCTGGCCGCGGGCAGCGAGATCATCTTGAATGAAAAAGTTGGCGGCGATGCGGTGGCCGCCGGAGGCACCGTACGCCTGAACGGAAACTTCTCCGATAATGCATACGCGGCGGGCGGCCGCGTCTACGTTAACGGCACGATTGCTCGCAATGCCCGCCTGGCTGGCGGCAACGTGGAGACCGCGCCGTCCTCGCGAATCGAAGGCGGCGCCAGCATCGCGGCCGGCCAGGCGCGGGTGAATGGTGCGATCGGCAGTTACCTGCAAGCCGCTGGAGGAAGCCTCTACCTAAATGGCCCCGTCGGTGGAGACGTGAACGCCAGCGCGCGACAAATCGAGCTGGGACCGGACGCGCGCATCAACGGGAAGCTTCGCTATCGCAGCAACGCGGTGCTGAAGCAGGCTCCTGGGGCGCAGGTGCTGGGCGGCATCGAACAGCTTCCGTTCCGGGTGCACAGCGCTCCGGCTGTCGCGCGCGGGATTGCCCTGGTGATGTTCTGGTTCTGGACCTTCGGGCTGATGGTGGTCGTCGCCATTTTATTTCTGCTTCCCGGCTTCACGAACGTGATCGGCACGCTGGAAACTCGCCCCGGCGCGAGCGCCTTGCTTGGTTTTGCCTTGCTCGTGTGCATACCCATCGCATCTCTGATCTTACTGATCACGCTGATCGGCGCTCCGCTGGCATTGTTATCCATAGCGGCGTATTTCGCGCTTCTTCTGGTGGGCTACATTGCGGCCGCTGCGGCTATCGGTGACCTGCTCCTGAAATGGCTGCGGCACAAGACGGCCGAAACGGCCGGTTGGCGAATTGTCGCGGCAATTTGCGGGATTTTTATTATCGTGCTGCTGGGCCTGATTCCCTTCTTGGGCGGCCTGATTGTCTTTGTCGCTTTGATCATGGGCATCGGGGCGGTGGGATTGCAGATGTACCGAGCCGTGCGGCCCCCTGCGCAGGCGGCCCCAGTCAGTCTGTTATAGCTTTCGGCCGCTGACGGTTGGGGGCCGGGTGCCGCACCCTTTTACCCTGCTTGCCCTGCTTGCCCTGAGTTTCGAAGGGAGTCTCGAAGGGAGTCTCGAAGGGAGTCTCGAAGGGAGCCTCGAAGGGCTTGCACTGAGCTGCGAAGGGCCGGTTCTAAGGCTGCGGTTTTTCTCGGTTTGGAGCTTGGGTGCCGCAACTTCTTGCACTGAGCCTTGCGAAGGGTCGGTTCTAAGGGTGCGGTTGTTCTCTTGCACAACCTCCGCGCCGCTAGCTGAGCGCTTGCCAGACATAAAAAGCACGGCGGCCCCGAAGTTGGCAGGGCCGCCGTGCTGAGGCAAGTGAAGGAAGCCTTCAGCCAGATCGTACTGCGGCGATCTTATTCTTTGCCCTCGATGTGGCCCTGCAGGTGTTTAGCGCAAGCTTCGGCGGTGGTTTGATCGCCATGCCAGGTATTTTTTTTGTTCACGGCATAGGCGAATACGACCGCGCTGGTTTTCGTGTTCACCACCGAAATGCTGGCCTGATCGTCGGAGTGGATATCGTGCTGAAAGGCGACCTTGGCCCAGCCGGCTTTCTCATGTTGCGCGCTGCCGGTGATGACGAAGTCCGCGACGTTACGGTCCGCCACGACCGTAACCGGCACCTTCTTTTTCTGAATCGCGGCGGCGAGGTAGTTTTCGAAGCCGTTCATGGGCTCGATAAAAACCTTGGAGCCAGCCGGCAAATTCGACTCGTGCTGCGCGTAGGCCGCCCCGACAATACATAAGATCAAAATCAGAATTGCGCTCAGTTTTTTCATTCTGCCCTCCGTACTGCAGCTTCGGGGATGGAGATGCGCGAGGGAACCGTACGGGAGTACTACTGTGCCGATAGTGTAACGGTAGCGACGGATGAAAGAACCGGCTTTCCCACCGCGGCCATAGAGCTTTCCGCCTATTTCGCCTTAGCTTCGCTTCCGTTCAGGTGAGCGCTGTATTGTAGATACGCCTGGCGAGTCCTATATCAGTTACTGTGGCATTGCCTAGCCCGCACTCCAGGGCCTTGGCCTGCCCGGAGATGCCGTGCCCGTTCCGGCCAAAATCCTCATCGTAGACGACCACGCACTCGTGCGTCGGACTTTGCGCTCTCTGCTGGCCGAGCAGCGGCACTGGAAAATCTACGAGGCCTCCGACGGTCAGGAAGCCATAGATGAGATCCAGCGGCTCAAACCAGACGTGGCTATTCTGGATATTGTCATGCCGCTGATGAGCGGCATTGAAGCGGCTTACGAAATGCGCCGGCTCGTTCCTGATACCAAGATCATTCTCATGAGCAGCCACTACACGCCGGAAGAAGCTGCCACCTTGGCACGGCTATTCGGGGACGGCAATTTCGTGTCGAAATCGGATATGGGTAAGGACCTGGTGCCTGCAATCAGCCGCATTCTTCCCGAGGAAGCCCGCGCCGTCTGAGTCTTTCCGGCCTGGTTGTCGGGTGGGTGCCGCACCCCTTGCACTGAGCCTCGCGAAGGGTCGGTCCTAAGGGTGCGGTTTTTCTTTCACGCTCCGATGCCTGCATCCAAAAGGTTGTTGAAGTCAAAATTTGAACTAGGGCTTACCTGTCGAATCGGTTTCCTTTTCCAAGACGATCTTCATGCGCGATTTTTCGTTGGCCACCGGATTGATTTCGGTTTCGTAATCGTGATAGCCGGCGAGCGTAACTTTCAGCCGGTGTTTTCCCGGGCCGACCAGCATCGAATGAAATCTCCCTCCAAAATCCCCGCCATGGCCGACGTAAGCGTCATCGATAAAAACCGCTGCGCGCTTTGGCTGAATGTCTAAGCGAAGCTCGGCGGCATCGTCGCCGGGATAGATAGCCTTAGGATTTTCTTCCATCACGACGTCGATGGTTTGCGGCTGGCCCGGCTCGACAAGGATCTTCTTCACGAAATCCTTGTAGCCATCCGAACGAATGGAAATTTCGTGTTCGCCCGGAGGAAGCAATACTTTCTTGTCGCCCTTAAGTTCCTTGACGTAACCAAAATATTTCCCGTCGATCCAAACGCCGGAGTCCCGCTCCTGTTCGTTGTCGGCCGAAAACCGAACTTCTCCCGGCTGCTGATTCTGTGGAAATGCAACCGCTGCGGCGGTCAGCGCGTCCCGTTCAGTGGTTTTGGCTTCGGGGCGAGCGGCTCGAGCTTCCACGCAAATGATCGCCGGCGATAAGCAACCCAGCCATAAGCAAAATAAACAGCACGAAATTCTCTTTACAGGCATGATGAACCTCCTTCACCCCACTCGCCCGGCAAGACCAGCCTGCCACGGATATGAATACCACAAGCTATAGATCGAGGCGCGTTAGGAATGTTTCTCCTGTGCCAAAGAAAAACATTCGGAGTGTTGTGCCGACCAAAGGGAGACACGGCGATTGG
>Ga0307479_10007205_pt1 | contig 10251 bp, 7 predicted proteins | sample atmos_gasesECM4C_FD_203743 | JGI IMG/M metagenome (GOLD analysis project Ga0307479, IMG submission 203743) | Hardwood forest soil microbial communities from Morgan-Monroe State Forest, Indiana, United States - atmos_gasesECM4C_515 | ecosystem: Environmental > Terrestrial > Soil > Temperate...
AGCCGCAGGAAGTTAAAACCTTCCTCGATGAGTATGTGATTGGCCAGGAGCAAACCAAGAAGAAGCTGGCAGTCGCGGTTTACAACCACTACAAGCGTATTTTCATGAATCGCCAGCGCACCGGCGACGGCATCGAGTTGACCAAGTCCAACATTATGCTGATCGGACCGACGGGCACAGGCAAGACGCTGCTGGCTCAGACTTTGGCTCGCATGCTGGACGTCCCTTTCGCCATCGTGGATGCCACCACGCTGACCGAAGCTGGATACGTCGGCGAAGACGTCGAAAACATCATCCTCAAGCTTTTGCAGGCAGCCGATGGCGACGTAGGACGCGCGCAGACCGGAATCATCTATATAGATGAAGTTGACAAGATTGGCCGCAAGGACGAAAACCCTTCAATCACCCGCGACGTTTCCGGAGAAGGCGTCCAGCAGGCCCTGCTAAAAATTCTTGAGGGCACAATCGCCAACGTCCCCCCGCAAGGTGGACGGAAACATCCTCACCAGGAATTCACTCCCGTCGATACGACGAACATTCTCTTTATCTGCGGCGGCGCATTCGTCGGCCTCGAGAAGATTATCGGCCGCCGCGCCGGCAAGAAGACTCTGGGATTCAAAGCCGAAGACGAAGCCGCAAAAGAAGAGGTAGTCGTCGACCGCAAGCGCAACTTTGAACTGTTGAGCGACGCTCAACCGGAAGACTTAATTAAATTTGGCCTGATTCCCGAATTTGTAGGCCGCCTCCCAGTGCTGGGGGTACTCGAAGATCTCGATGAATTCGCCCTGATCGAGATACTCACCCGCCCCAAAAATGCCATCATAAAGCAGTACCAACGCCTGTTTGAGTTCGAGAATGTCAGGCTCAAGTTTAGCGACGATGCCCTAAAAGCCATTTCTCGCCAGGCCATGGCACGCAAAGTCGGTGCGCGCGGCTTGCGAATGATTCTAGAGGAACTGATGCTCGATCTGATGTACCATTTACCCAGCCAGAAGAAAGTGAAGGAATTCGAAGTAACCCGCGAAATGGTCGAAAAACGCAATGTTTCTCTGGCAACAATGGACAAGGCCGGGTAGTAGAATAGACTGGGAACTGAGAACGATTAACTGAGATCCGTTTTGAAAGCAATGATTTTGGAGAAATAGTGACCGCAGCCAAGGAAAAATTCGAAACCAAGAAACTGCCCATGATGCCGATTCGCGACGTCGTCATCTTTCCTCATATGATGACTCCGTTTGTGGTAGGCCGCGAGTCCAGTGTGCGGGCATTGGAAGAGGCGCTGGCTTCGGACAAGAAAATATTCTTGGCTACCCAACATGACGCCAGCGTGGACGAACCTAAACCTAACGAAATCTATCAGGTAGGGACTGTCGTCAATATCGTCCAGAGCCTCAAGTTGCCTGATGGAAATATTAAAGTTCTAGTTGAAGGTATTGAGCGCGGCAAAATCCTCCAAATCACTGAGACCGAAGGGTATATGCAGACCTCGGTCCGGTTGGCTCGTTATACAGTCGAGGCGAGCCCATTGATCGAAGCCGGGATGCAACGCGTTACCGCCCTTTTCGAGCAATACGTAAAGCTTTGCCAGTCTCTGAACTACGAGACCATGATTGCCGCCGTTCGGATGGAAGACCCCGCGAAACTTACCGATACCATCGCGGCCAATCTCCAGCTCTCGATCGAAGAGAAGCAGGAACTGCTTGAGATTTTCGATCCCGCCGAGCGCCTCAGCCGGATCGGCGACGTCCTCGACATCGAGATAGAAAAGCTGAACATGGACCGCACGATCCAGTCGCGGGTGAAGCGGCAGATGGAGCGCGCCCAAAAAGAGTACTACCTCAACGAAAAGATCAAAGCCATCCAGAAAGAGCTGGGACGCGGCGAAAAGAGCGAATTCGACGAACTGAAAAAGAAGATTGACGGCGCTGGCATGCCCAAAGACGTGAAGGACAAGGCCCTTCAGGAACTTAAAAAGCTCGAAGCCATGCCGCCCATGTCAGCCGAGTCCACGGTTTCGCGCAACTATCTGGACTGGCTGCTGGCCGTGCCGTGGAAGAAGCGATCCAAGGAAATCCGCAACATCAGCCGCGCCGAAAAAGTCCTCAACGAAGATCATTACGGTCTCGAAAAAATCAAAGAGCGCATTCTTGAATTTCTAGCCGTTCGGCAACTGGTCAAGAATCCAAAAGGCTCAATTCTTTGCTTTGTCGGACCTCCCGGCGTCGGAAAGACGTCTCTGGGAATGTCCATCGCCAAGGCTACTGGACGCAAGTTTGTCCGCATGTCGCTCGGCGGTGTGCGCGACGAAGCGGAAGTCCGCGGCCATCGCCGGACATATATCGGCGCCCTTCCCGGCCAGATAATTCAGATGATGAAGAAGGCTGGGACCAAGAATCCCGTTTTCATGCTTGATGAAGTCGACAAAATGTCGATGGATTTCCGCGGCGACCCATCCGCTGCCCTGCTCGAAGTTCTCGATCCGGAGCAGAATTTCATGTTCGTCGACCATTACCTTGACGTCGAATACGATCTCTCGCAGGTCTTCTTTATCGCCACTGCAAACGTCATGCATACCATTCCCCCGGCGCTTCAAGACCGCATGGAAGTGCTTCGTCTGCATGGATACACCGAGCAGGAAAAAGTCGAAATCGCGAAGCAGTTCCTGGTCAAAAAGCAACTGGCGCAAGCGGGACTGACCGACAAAAATATAAAGTTCAGCACTGAAGCTTTGACTTCCCTTATAGGCTCCTACACCCGCGAAGCTGGTGTTCGCAACCTTGAGCGCGAAATTGGCAATGTCTGCCGCAAGGTCGCCCGCAAGGTCGTTAAAGAAGGTCAGAACTACAACATTGGAATCACCGGCGAAAACGTTAACGACTTCCTTGGCGTGATCAAATTCCGCGACACTCTTGCTCACGAGCGAAGCGAAGTGGGATTGGTCACCGGCCTGGCCTGGACCGAAGTCGGCGGTTCGATTCTCAGCACCGAAGCCACCGTCGTCGATGGGAAGGGCAAGCTGACGCTGACCGGCAAGTTGGGCGATGTGATGCAGGAATCCGCGCAAGCTGCGATGTCATACGTGCGCTCCCGTTCCGCGCGCCTCGGCCTGTTGCGCGACTTCTATCGCAACATTGATATTCACGTGCACGTTCCGGAAGGCGCGATTCCCAAAGATGGCCCGTCAGCGGGCATCACCATTGCTACGGCCATTTCCAGCGCGTTAAGCAAGATTCCCGTCCGCCGCGATCTGGCGATGACCGGAGAGATTACGCTTCGGGGCAAAGTGCTTCCGATTGGCGGACTCAAAGAGAAGCTGCTCGCTGCTCATCGTGCCGGATTGTTCGAGGTAATCCTGCCGCGAGACAACGAAAAAGATTTGGCTGAAGTCCCCGAGAATCTGCGCAACGCAATGAAGCTGCATTTTGTCGATACCATGGACCAGGTGCTCGCGGTCGCTCTCGAGCAGCCGTTACCGGAGATGCCGTTGCCTCCCGTGGGCGTGGAAAGCACGCAACCGATCGCACCTTTGGCGTCTTCCGAGGGTTCTGCAACGCATCAGTAGTTCGTCAATAATCCTTCGAAACTAAGTAGGGCCAGACTTTCGGTCGGGCCGATAAATCGTTGAGACATTTACGTTACGGCACGACTGGAAGTCCTGCCCTCCCGGTTTCTGCGCTCAGCCAAGAGAAATCGCATGCGGGATATGTTTGTGGAATCCCACCCCTTCGCAAAGTGCGCGAAGGAATGGGGCACCCTTGTGTCTTGCCATTCAAACAGAGACCGTCTCGCGGAAGATGTGCCAGGCTTCGCGGTAGGGCTCATATTTTGTGGTTCGTTTGCCGTGGGTGAAGATGTTTATGCCGCCCATGGTTCCAAAGGCCGCTGGGGGAAATATGTACCAAGTGTCTTCGGGGACGATGTAGGCGACTAGCATGTCGATTTCGTCTGGGGTGTAGGAATCGCGGTAGCGGGTGCGGCCGCCGTCGATGTGATATCCGCCGCCGCTGCATTTCGAGACGCTATGGGCGGACTTGACCTGCACGCGAAATATGCGTGATTTGACGTCGACGATGAAGTCGTAGCGTTCGCTGTCTCTCCACGGCTTGGACACCCCAAAACCTAAGGTTGTGGCTTTGCTCAAGAAGGCAGCTTCGGCCATTTCTCCGAGACGCTTGGTCTCTTTTTTGAGGTTGGTTCTGCGGGCGAGTTGTATAGATAGTGGTCCGGTCGTTGTCTTGCCGATTTCTTGTTTTGTGGTGTGATCATCAGTTTTTCCCATAGTTTCCGATCTGATTGGTTCGTATTTAGGGCATAAAAAAAGCGCCACGCCGTTTTTGTGGAAAACGGAGCCTGCGCTTTGTTTTTTATCTACTCTTTTAGGATAGCAGGTTGGATAGGGTAATCATGCCACGTCGGGAAGGTTTATTTTTGGCCTGTTATCATGGAGTTATAGGAAAATGGTCGTGTATAACCCCTTGACAAGATTTTGGGGGATTGACGCTTGGGGGAGGGCCGACCGGCTACTCACCGCCTATCGGGCTACGCGAAGCAATCGCGAGGTCGGTAAATCGGAATGTCTGCAGGTCGAGGCCAGCTGCGGCCAGCCTGGGTCTGGCGTGGCCCATTATCTCTTGGACGAGGAGCTCTTGGCTGGACAGGAGCCTCCCGCTTGGGTAGCCATTCAGAACTATGCGGGAACAGCAAAGCAATACGTAGGCCGGCACTTCGTTATAATTACGCGCACAGTAGAGTACCTTGGAGACGTCTCGGACTTCGGCGCTGCCGGAGAATCCGTAAACCGCAGTCCCTCCATCGGATAGAGCAACCGCCCGATTCTCAAAGCCGACCGAGATTGGACGCTTGTCCAAGAATATTATTTTTTCAATTCCAACCCTGACCCAGTGCCGTCCGGCTGCGACAGCGCGGACCCGCCGCCCGCGCCGATAGAGGATGCCTCCCTGATATTGAAGTAGGGTAATGGTCGACGGCCAGCCTACGTAACGACGAACAAGTACGGTGCCGAGCACCACCGCCAAGATCGTGAGTACAATCGCCGCCATAGTCTAATTTGCCCCTGCCGTCGCGCGGGGCTGAACAGGTTGCGACCATGCCTCGGTGATTTCCAGATTCGACAATCGAATGCCGAACTTGTCGAGATCAGCGTTCGCAGCGGCCACGATCTCGTCGCCGATTTTACTATTCATTCCCGTGACGGTGTCGGCGATACTCCTCGACACGGTTGCCCGCAAGGCTTCACGCACAATGGCGACCGCGTCGTTGACCTGATCCTTCAAAGACGTACATGCAAGAAAGGGATCAGCGACGTTTAGCTCCGCCCCAATGCTGATTACGGATGGAGCTTGCAACGCGTCCCGGTAGAGAAGCCGTTCGATAACGAACGGCTGAGGCCTCATGTCCACAACGATAATCTGTTCCTTTGGACTGTAGCAGTTGTAGCTGCCGGGGCCGACCACGCCCGCGAAAGCACCCATCTCATACCGAATACCGCGCTGGTAGTCGGTAATGAAGATGCGCTTCGTCTTACGCAGGCGAATCCTCGCATAAATAATGGCAGCAATCCCAACAAGAAAGACCAACTGCCAAATGTCATCACTCATGGGCAGGTCCGGTGTTTAAGTTATATTTGTGCTCCATCCAAGACGCAACTGCCTGTCTTCCTCCGAGGCTTGCGCCTCGTTCGGAATGACAAGATTTAAATAGGGTGCGGTTGTGGAATTCCACCCTTCGACTGCCCCTTCGACTCCGCTCAGGGCTGCGGCAAAACAGGGCGGGCTTTCTCGCAAAGGCGGCGAGAAATTGGGTCGCCTGCAATCTCACGGTATGGCTTTCAGCTATACTACAAATCGAAACGAGCGATGACATCGCAGCGCTGAAGCACTGCGCCACCCAAATGCCAGCCACCCTCCAATGCTGCGCCACTCCATATCGAGAGTTTATGTGTGAACTAGTGCATAGGTCCTTCGTTGGGAGTCCTCCGCTTCGCGGAGGGCTCCGCTGCCTCACGATGACAACGCTTGGCGGGATGCGGTTTTGTGGAATCCCACCCCTTGCGAAAACCGCGCAAGGCATGGGGCACCCCCGGTTGGAATGGTGTTGACGGAAAACGAAGCGGGACTCCCACCGTTCCGATTTCGGCTACGCGGGATCGGAAGTCTTCACGAGTCCGCGTTTCAAGTCTTCGGCCAGCAGTCGATGGAACAGATGTTCTCCTGCTTCACGGCGAACCGACAGACGTCCTTGCCGATAGGCGCGAGAGTGCAATCCGCGCTGTACGTCTTCGCAAATTCCCACATCTTCCATCTGCACCCGACTAGAGACTTCGATACTTTGCTGGTTATAGGAATCGTGCTCGCCTCCAGTTTTGTCAAAGTAGAAGTCGAAGATTACCTGGCAGCGATCTACGTTTAAAGGAATTACGAGGTTCGTGTCCATATAACCTTCGTAGCAATTGATCATCAGATTGGGATATTGCCAGAAATAATATGCGCGATCTCCGCGGCGCGTGGCGGATATCTTGACGTCGCTGCCAGACGTCATAGGACTGGATTGCAGGCAGTAGCGGTCTTCATTTTCGATGGTGTATTGCTGGTATTCCAGGACGCTGTTGAGGCCCTTGTGCAGATGCGGAACGTGGTATCCGCCATCGAGATAGTTGTCAATAAACACCTTCCAGTTGCAGTTGAGCTCGTAGATGCGGCTGTCCACATAATAGAGACGCGAGAGTCGGAGAGGTTCGCAGCGTTTAGTCAGTCCGCCGAGAAAATTGCACAAAGAAGGCACTTGTCGATCGAGATTTACGAATGCAAAGTTTTCCCAGATGTCGACGGCAATCGGAACCAGGCCGTTCTTGGAGCGATCGAAGTTGCAAACTCCCTGAAATTCAGGAGTGCCTTTCAACGCGCCATTAAGGTCATAGCTCCATCCATGGTAGGGACAGCGCAGAATCGATGCCGTTCCGGAACGTTGGGTAACAACGGCGGCCGCATGATGGCGGCATACGTTGAAGAAGGCGCGTAACTCTTTATCCTGACCGCGAACAAGAACGATAGGTTCGCCAGCTACGGTGAACGTAACGAATTTACCGGGCCGGTCAACCTGATCGGTTCTTCCTGCCCATTGCCAAGTTTGGCTGAACACGGACTGGCGCTCCAATTCCGCGATGCGCTCGTCGGTGTAAAAGGGCGCGGGAATAGTGCTGGCTTCAGACAGTGGTGCGTCCGCGTTGTAAGACGCCAGAATCTGTTGCAGATCCTGCTGCAATGGCGGGCCTCGAGACTTATCCCATCCTAAATGTCGTAGTACAGCATGAACTCGTGTGGATGCGGGCGCAGCCGGACTGCATCCACTTCTTTCGTTCGCTTGTAATCTACGTAGGTTTGCAGCAACTCCTCGGTGAAGACGTCGCCCTTCAACAGGAATGCATGGTCTTTTTCGAGGGCATTTAGTGCGTCCTCGAGCGAACCCGGCATGGACGGGACTTTGGCGAGTTCCTCCGGGCCCAAGTCGTAGATGTCTTTATCGAGCGGCTGGCCGGGATCGATTTTGTTTTCCACTCCGTCTAAACCGGCCATCATCATGGCTGCGAAAGCCATGTAGGGATTGCAGCTGGGATCGGGCGGACGGAACTCGACGCGCTTTGCCTTTGGAGAAGCCGAGTACATGGGAATACGGCATGCTGCCGACCGGTTGCGCCGCGAATATGCGAGATTCACCGGCGCCTCGAATCCGGGGACAAGCCGTTTGTAAGAGTTAGTGGTCGGCGCAATGATTGCTGCCAGAGCTGGGCCGTGCTTGATCAATCCGCCGATGTACCACAGAGCCATTTGCGAAATTCCGGCATAGCCGTCGCCGGCAAATAAGGGCTTACCTTCCTTCCACAGGGATTGGTGCGTGTGCATGCCGCTGCCGTTATCTCCGAAAATCGGCTTGGGCATAAACGTCACCGTCTTGCCGTATTGGTTCGCGACATTCTTGACGATGTATTTGTAGAGCATCATCTTGTCTGCCGAGCGCACGAGTGAATCGAATTTTAGATCGATTTCGGTCTGGCCTCCGGTTGCAACTTCATGATGATGACATTCGACCTCCATGCCGCACTTTTCCATCGTCAGAGCCATTTCGCTGCGCAGGTCCTGATAATGGTCGGTCGGGGGGACGGGAAAGTATCCTTCTTTATAGCGGGGCCGATATCCGAGATTGTTTTCCAGCCGTCCGGAGTTCCAACGGCCTTCCTCGGCATCGATGAAATAAAAGCCGTGTTGCTCGCGCTGATCGAAGCGCACGTTGTCGAAGATGAAAAACTCGGCTTCGGCCCCGAAGTAGGCCGTATCCGCTAGTCCGGTTGATGCCAGATAAAGCTCTGCTTTCTTGGCGATGTAGCGAGGGTCGCGATCATAGCGTTGCTTGGTGACGGGATCGATCACGTCACAGATCATGACCATGGTTGGCGCTTCGGTGAAAGGATCGAGCAAGTGTGTGGAGGGATCGGGAATGAGGAGCATATCGCTCTCATGGATTGCGGCCCAACCACGGATGGAGGATCCGTCCATGCCGAAGCCCTCCTCGAAGGAGGCCTCGGACAACTGTTCGATCGGATAAGAAACGTGGTGCTGCAAGCCCGGCAAATCAGTGAAGCGGAGATCGAGCATCTTGACCCCGGTCTTCTTCACGAATTCCATAACGCTTTTCGGATCAGCTGGTTTTTGATCGGCCATAGATTCTCCTTAATGAATTACCCGGACGCAGTCGCATAGGAAATCTGGATCGCGCATGCTCGCCTATGATTTTCCTTAAACGGGGACAGCTAGTCATTGGGAATAGCCAAAGATTGTACACCTGCTACAATCACGCGTTGTGTAGATGGGGCGTTAGTCTAGTGGCTGAACCCCTGTTCTGGAAATCTATTGTTCTTATAGACGGGATAAGCCACGCTTATGCTTAAGGGTCAGCGTAACGGCTGAAGGCGTCTCCGAGTACTGTTCTTATGGATTTTGATCAGTTAGAGACTTTCCTTGAGGTGGCTCGGCTTTCGAGCTTTTCAAGGGCCGCCGAAAAACGATTCCGGACGCAGCCGGCTATCTCTTCACAGATTCGCTCCCTCGAAGAGGAGGTCGGCGCCAAGTTGCTCGACCGGTCGGGGGGCAAAGTTTCGATTACGGCCTCGGGTAAGCTTTTCCAGAAATATGCGGAAGAGACGTTGGATGCCCGCCGTGCCGTACTAGTGGCCATCGCCGAAACTGAGCGGGTGCCACGCGGGGAAATCATCGTCGGCGCGAACGAAGGCACGTGTCTACATATTCTCCCGGAGGTCTTCGCCGAGTTCAAGAAGCAGTATCCGGATGTGGCGGTAAATATTAAGCGGGCAGATTACGGAAAAATTCTAGAGTCCATCATCGACAATTCGGTTGATTTCGGAGTGTTGTCTCTGCCGGTTAACGATCCTCGGCTCACTGTCGTACTCATTCATCGTGACGAATTAGTTATCATCTCGACTCCGAGACACCCTTTGGCGAAGATAAAGTCGGCCACTGTCACGGAGGTGGCGAACTACCCTCTGGTGATGCCCAAAGCTGGACATACCCGCGACGGCTTGGACAACCTGTTTCATGAGCGCAAGTTGAAGCCTCGAATCGCGATGGAATTGGACTCAAGCGAACTATTAAAGCGCTTCGTGGCGGCCGACGTCGGGGTTGGATTCATAGCGCGATCCAATGTGCAAGAGGATGTTCGAGCAAATGTGTTAGCTACTATTGCGATGGCGGATGCGAAAATCCGTCGCGACCTCGCGTTGGTCTTTCGTAAGGACAAAGCTCTGAGCAGGGCCGCGCTCGCTTTTATCGACATCGCGGTGAAAATCAAGACGGTGGATACCGCGTTGGTGGAACGGTAACCCGAGGGTGATACCTGCCCCTGATCGCCCAATAGCGCCAGCTCCTCAAGCCCCACAAAAACAAAGGCTGTCTGATCAGTTTACGTTGACCTCGATCGAGGTGACTGGAAACAAACACTACACTCGAGATCAGGTCGTGCCAGTTACCGGGCTTCGCATCGGGCAAAGTGTCAGCGAGGACGGAAAAACCATTAACGAAGATATTTTTCAGAAGGCCGTCGAGGCGGTGGGAAAGACCGGCGCTTTCAGCGATGTCAGCTACCGGTATGAATATTCAGCAAAGGGCACGAAGTTTGAACTCCAGGTGCACGAGAGTGATAAATTTCTTGCCGCGCAGTTTG
>Ga0307479_10007206_pt1 | contig 10251 bp, 8 predicted proteins | sample atmos_gasesECM4C_FD_203743 | JGI IMG/M metagenome (GOLD analysis project Ga0307479, IMG submission 203743) | Hardwood forest soil microbial communities from Morgan-Monroe State Forest, Indiana, United States - atmos_gasesECM4C_515 | ecosystem: Environmental > Terrestrial > Soil > Temperate...
GTCCAGGATGCCGCCGAAGATGTACTTGGAGAACATCTCCCGAAATGAATCGATGTTGACCATCATGGCGACCGCGACGCTGTTGACCTCGCTCGGGCACTTCGGCTGACTCTCGCCGATGTGGTGGGCGACCGGCAGGCCAGCGTCTTCGACCTCGTCCCACACCGCGCTCAATTCCGTGCTGGAGAAGTCGATGACTTTCCCGTTGTCATCGTTGCCCGGGCTTATTGGCATCAGAAATGTCTTTAGCCCCAGCGACTTCAGTTCCGACAAGGTGCGCCGGGCGCCGCGCGGATCCCACCAGTTGATCAAACCCACTCCGTAGCAGTGGCCGTTGGAGCGTTCCTGTAAGTCGGCGATGTGTTCGTTGTAAATCCGGAAAATCCGCTCGCGCAGGTTCTTGTCGGGATAGTGGAACAGCGCCAGCACGGCGTTGGGGAACGCTAATTCCTTGTCGACGCCATCCTCGGCGAGTTCACGGACGCGGGCCTCGATGTTGTTGGTGGCCGCGCCGGCCAGGTCGTCGTATTGCATGAGTACGGCGCTGAAATCGCCGACCACCATTGATTGTCCCGGGGGGCCGAGCAGGTACGCGCCGTCCTCGTACCAGATGCGGGGCGCCTGATCTTTGAGGTCGTCGGGGAAGTGCTCGTAGAAGATGTCGTCGGCCACCGAGATGTGGTTGTCGGCCGAGAACACCTCAGTTCCGGCGGGCAGGCCCGCGTCGAATTCGGTTGCGTGACCGTGCCGGTGCTTGGGTGCGCCGATTACGCCCGCCGGGTACAGGGTGCGGGTTTGACGTGACATCATCGTCCCTTCATCGCGATAGCAGGCCAAGATGTTCGAGGTCGACCAGGTACTTGTCGATCAGTTGCTGCGACAGATGGGGGATTGCACGCCCGGACTTTTCGACCGCCGTCTGGAATCGTTCGCCGGGTATCGCGGACCCGGCGACAGCCGGCACGGGTTGGCGGTAGACGTCCAACACCGTCAGCACCGACTGCGCCCGCTGTCGTTCGGGCAGTGCGCGCATCGCGGTCTCGAAGCGGTTCAGCCAATCCGAGTAATCGTCGATTCTTTCGATGGGGTAGCCCGCGGCGATGATCCAGTCCACGAAAGTGTCCAGGGAGATGCCGTCGTTGTGCGGATTGGTGGTGTTGTAGGTGTCAAAGCTGTTGCCGTGCTGGGGTCCTATTGCTGCGATCGCATCGGCGAGGAAGTCGACCGGCAGACCCTCATAGTGCGGACGCTGACCATCGCTGGCGCGGTAGAACGACCATGGGGCGATCCCGGTGGCGACCAGACTGAACACCAGCCGGGTAAATATGTCGGGCACGTTGAGTTGTCCTGTGTAGCGGCTGTCGGCGAGGATCATGCCAGGCCGGAACACCGCAACGGGCAGCCCGCACAGGTCGTGCGCCTCGCGCATCAGCACCTCGCCGGCGCATTTGCTGATCCCATAACCGTTGGCGTAGCTGTCATTGACGACGCAGGAGGGCACCTCGCGCCGGATATCGGTGTCCTCATCGACGAGTTGATGCGCCACGGCGCTGACGCCCATCGTGGAGATGTAGTGGATCGGCTTAAGTCTGGCCGTGATTGCCAGTCGGATCACCTCGGCGGTACCCAAGACGTTGGGGACGAACAACTGGTGGTAGGGGAGTACATGATTGACGTGAGCCGCCGGGTGCACGATCAGGTCGACGGTCCCGGACAGGCGCTGCCACGTGGTGCTATCCAGGCCGAGGCAGGGCTCGCCGATGTCGCCGGTCAGAACCTCGAGATGTCCCTCGGCCAATGTCCGGAAGCGCTCGAGCAGTCCGCTATCGGAGTCCAGAGCGGCCTCGATGCGCTGACGCGCCTGCGCGGCATCGACGCCGCGCGTCAGGCATACCAGCGTGCCGCCTGAATCAGCCAGTGCCTGCAGCCATTTCATGGCGAGGAACCGTCCCAGGAAGCCAGTCGCACCGGTGAGCAGTACCGTACGGACCTCACCGGTGGGTCGGGGCAGTAGCATTGCGGTCCGCAGGACGTCGTCGTCGATGAATTTGTCCAAGGTGAGGTCGCCGGCGTTCACCTCGCTGCTGTCGGCGTCGTGCAGATGCCCGTGCACCGATGCGTAGGTGGGCCGCAGGGCGTCTGACTCACGATGACGCTGAATGTGGTTGGCAATGCTTAGCAGATCCCCAGTCGGGTCGACTACCACACCCACCGGAACTTCGACACCGTAGATGTCGGTAAGCAGAGTCGAAAAGGTCAGCGCGGACAGCGAATCGCCGCCCAGATCGATGAACCTCCCCTCCGGCGAGACGTCGGCGGCCGGCACGCCGAGTGTGGCCCCTACAGCTTTGGTGACAGTCGCCAGCACCGGCTGATCGGCGCCGCCCGTGCGCAATGTCCGCAGCCGGCTGAGCTGTTCATCGGCGATGGTCGCGTACAGCTGTTCGAGCCGGTCGCCGTAGCGGGCTTTGAGCTTGGGCCGCAAGAACTTTCCGACGCCCGACAACAGTCCGTTCGCCAGGCTGAATGGCTCTGTCTCGATCAGGAAGTCACGGGGGATTTCATAACCGTTGAGCTCGTTGTCCCGGGCGATTTCCCGAAATGACGCCGAAATCATCGATGAGTCCACGTTGTCGTCGGTCGGCACGATCACCGCGAGCACGAAGGAGCGTTCACTGTTGCCGTAGATGTAGATTTGGTGGATCAGTGGGCTGGTCGAATACAACGCCTCCAGCCGCGAGACCGCGACGAACTCGCCCTGCGCGAGCTTGATCACGTTGTTGCGGCGATCAACGTAGCGCAATCGGTCAGGGCCGACCTCGGCCATGATGTCGCGGGTCTTGTAGTAGCCGTCGTCGTCGAACATGGTTGCGGTCAGATCGGGACGGTTGTAGTAGCCCGCCATGAACCGAGACGACCTGACCGCCAATTCGCCACGCGGATAGGGCTTGTCGGTGTTGAAGTAGCCGAGTTCGGGAACGTCGAGAAGCTTGTAGTCGATCACCGGCGGCCGCAGCACATGTTCGTCGGCGACGATCATCCCGCCGGCGATTTCGGTGGAGGAGTAGCCGATCAGCAGGTGCTGGTCCAGCACCTCTTCCATGAACACCTTGATCTCTGGGGACAGGGCCGCCGATCCGCAGCCCACCGCCAGCACGCGGCCGCCCAGGATCTGGTCGCGGATGGTTGCGGTGAGCTCCTTGCCGGCCTCGTCGGGATCGGTGCCCGCCAGGGTGCGCCGGTCCAGCTCGCGCAGATAGTGGTGGAAGAACATCTCGCAGACCCGCGGCACCAGGCTCATCGAAGTTGGTCGCACCAGCGCCAGGTCATCGAACAGGGTCGAGAGGTCGCTCTTGGCGGCGAAATAGCTGATGCCGCCGTTGGCCAGCGTCAAGATCACGTAGCCGTAGCCGATCAGGTGACTCATCGGCATATAGCTCAACGTGATGACGGGCTGATCGGACTGCGCGAGCCACGTTCCGATGCAAAGGCTCTCGGTGAACATCGCGCCCTTAGGTGTGCCGGTGCTGCCCGACGTGTAAAACACCCACGCCAGCGGATCTTCACCTTCGGGGGCAATGTGTAGCGGCGCCGGTGGCAACGACGCTCCGCGTGCGACAACGTCATTGATCGTTTCGGGAGTCAGTGGGCTGCCCACTGCGGCCAGGCGAGCACACGCCGCCTCGTATATCGCGCGTTGGTCATCGTCGTGTCGTTCGTAGTCGAAGACGATCAGGCGGTCCGGCCTTGTTCCGGTCAGGGCTGCCTCGACGGCAGTCTCGAGATTGTCGATGCCCACGGCGAGGATTCGCGGCTGGGTCTCGGTGAGGATGGGCGCGTGTTGGGTGGCCGGTGCGCTGGTCTGTAAGGGAACCACCACCGCGCCGAGGTGAATGCATGCGCATTCGATGGCCGTGTAGTCGATGCTGGCGAATCCCAGCACACACACGAAGTCCCCGGTACGCACCGGATTCCGCTCGTGGTGGTGCCAATCGGCGGCCGTCGCCTGGATGCGCGCCCACAGATCCGCGTAGCTAACGGTGTCGAAGCGCGGCAAGAAGCGCAGCGTTGAGCGCCCGGTGGCGGGATCGGTGACGACCTCGCGGGCACGCTGTCCAAGAGCGAGCCGGCTGGTGTAGCCCTGCAGCACCGTCGCCATGACCTCCGCGATCCGCAGCCCGGGCGCACGCGCCGCGGCGGCGACTTGCTCATCGGGCTTGGTATCCCGGAACTGCTCATCGTTGGCGTACGACCGTTCACGCCGACGTGCCAACCGTTCCCACTGGTCCTGCTGTGCACCGGGATCCTTAACGTTAGTGCGCCCGACAAACGCCATGTTCACCTCTTCCTGATGTCAGTCCCGATATGTGACGCCGGTGAGCTGTTCGGAGAGCCGCCACAGCTGTTGCATGTCGGCCTCGCTGCGCGCCAGTCGGGGAACAGCAGCGAACGTGACTCCGCCGCCGACGGTTTCGTAGAAGCCGCGTGGACCGTAGTAGCGGCCGCCTTCGGCATCCGGCGATACCGCCGCGTAGAGCGTGGGTTTGATGCCTTCGTCGACGTCGAGCCACATGAACGGCAGCAGTCGCCACGTGAGTTGGGTGAGGCGAGCCTGCAGCGTCGGCTTGTCGCGACCGTAGGACGCGCCGCTGAGCAGGTTGGTCTTGCTCAGCCCGGGGTGCGCGGCGTTGGACATTAGTCCCCAGCCGCCGAGTCGGCTGCGTCGTTCCAACTCGACCGCGAACATCAGTTGCGCCAGCTTGGCTATCCCGTAGGAGCGCATGGGTCTATAGCCATGGTGCGCCGTCGCGTCAGCGATGTCATTGTGGTCGAGATTGCGCTGCGTCGCGGCGATGCTGCTGACGGTGACCACGCGCGGGGATCGCGCCGCGCGCAGCAGCGGCAGCAGGTGTCCAGTCAACGCGAAGTGCCCGAGGTGGTTGGCGCCGAACTGCAATTCGAAGCCATCGTGGGTTTCCTGGCGCTGTGGTGGTGTCATGACGCCGGCGTTGTTGATCAAGATGTCGATGGGGCGGCCTTCCGCTGCAAGCTCATCGCCCAGCGCCGTCACACTTTTCAGTGATGACAGGTCCAGCTGTCTGATGGTCAGCTTCGCCCCGGGCACCGTTTGGCGGATCTTGGCAATCGCGGTTTCGCCCTTTGCCCTGCTGCGAATCGCCATGACAACGCCGGCGCCCGCGGCGGCCAGTCTTTTCGCCAGACCGAAGCCCAGACCGCTGTTGGCCCCGGTCACGACGGCCAATCTGTCGGACAGATCCGGTACTTCTAGCGTCAGGTCAGGCTTCACCATGTGACGGGAAGCTCGTAGACGCCGTAGGCCAGCGTGTCGTCTTTGAACGGAAGTTGCTCGAGCGGCACCGCCAACCGCAGCGTCGGAACGCGGCGCAGCAAGGTCGGCAAAACGATCTGTAATTCCATCCTGGCCAGTTGCTGGCCCACGCATTGGTGGCGGCCGTAGCCGAACCCGACGTGCGGGCCGTCGTCGCGGCGCAGGTCGAGCTGGTCCGGATTGGGGAATTGGCGCGTATCCCAGTTCGCCGGCGCGACGTCGAGGATGATGCCTTCGCCCGCTCGGATGGTTTCGCCGCCGACTTCGATGTCCTCAACGGCTATCCGACGCTGGCCGGTCTGGATGATGCTGAGATAGCGCATCAACTCCTCGACCGCGGTGGCGATGACCTTGGGGTCATCGGCGTCGCGTATGAGCGCCAACTGGTCAGGGTGCTCGAGCAGAGCCGCGACACTCAGACTAATCATGTTCGCGGTCGTCTCGTGGCCGGCGATCAGCACGCCGAGGGCCAATTGCGCGGCCTCGCGCACGCTGATCTCTTCGGAGTTGACCCGCTCGGCCAGGTCGGACACCAAATCCTCTCAGGGACTTTGCATCTTGGCCCGAATCAGGTTGGCCAGATACTTCGCCAACGAGGCGGCACCCTTAGCCGTATCCTCTTCGGTCGCGTAGCGTCCCGTGCCCCGCTGAGCCTGTTCCTGAAAGAAATCCGCGTCCTCGTAGGGCACGCCCAACAACTGACTGATGACCAGCGACGGGACTGGCAGCCCCAAGGTGCTGACAACGTCACCCGGCTTGGGGCCAGCCAGCAGGGCGTCGATGCGATCGTCGGCGATCTTCTGCACCGCCGGGCGCAGCGCTTCGACGCGCTTGAAGGTGAAGGGTTTTGACAGCATCCGGCGGAAGCGAGTGTGCTCCTCGGCGTCGGATGTGAACACCGAACGTGGCCTTTTGTGCACCGTCGCCAGCATTCCCTCGTTCCAGTGCGGATACCCCGAGAGTCGGTCGTCGACACTGGTGCGGGAATCGGTGAACAGCGCCCGTACAGCGTCGTAGCCGTGGATCAACCAGGGCGTGCTGCCGTCCCAGATGCGGACCCTGCTCAGCTGCTTGGTAGCGTTGAGCGCCAATGCCTTTGGCGGCGGGGCGAATGGGCAGCCCGGTGCGCGTGTCATCGGAAACTCTGGGACTTCGGTGGCGGTACCAGTCGAGATATCGGTCATTGTGCTCCTCGGTTCTTGCGTGGCTCGTTTCGGTGGCTAGCCGCCGGCGACGCTCACATGGACTGGCGCCCGCCACAGCCCGACGATTGCGTCGATCAGTCCTTCACCGGCAACCGGCCAACTGGAACGCGACCGCGGCCCGTGCTCGGCCAGTGCACCTTCATGCTCGGCGCAGGTGTGCATCAACAGGTTGCGGACCATCACTATCCGTTCGGAACGCACGCGCTTGGGCAGGTCGGGCAGGCAGCGGTTGATGCCGTCGATCGTCTGCACCAGCATCGGCGAGGTGAGCGCATCTCTCGTGACAACGTGCCGATACGTCGGGTCGGCCATGGCCTGAGCCGCAAAGCGCGCGTACCAGCTTGGGGTGCCCAGCGCGGCAAGGTGATCAGTGAGTGGGCGCACCAATGTGCCTACCCAGTCCCGCAGCTCGGTGGAATCGCCGATGTCGGTCAGCATCCGTGCGCGCAGTTCCTCGATCGGCTCCCGGTGCTTGGCTTCGATCGCTCGCAGCAGGTCGGTCCGCGTTCCGAAGTGATAGCAAGCCGCGGCGTTGTTACCTTGCCCGGCCGCTTCGCTGATCTGCCGGTTGGACACGGCGTACATCCCGCGCTCGGCGAACAACCACTCGGCGGCTGACAAGATCGCCTCTCGGGTGACCGTGGACCTGTCAGAGCGAACCGACCGCTCGGCTTTCATCGCCTCAGTGAACACCGCTCATCGGATTAAATCAAGCCATTTATTTAGTGGGCCCGGACGTCGGCGCTGTGCCGCCGTCAACGGGCGACACGACTTCGGCGACATGGCGGGCTCGCTCGCTGGCTGAGAACTGCCTGGAAATGAACGTGGAGGCGCAATGTTCGAAATCCCAGGTTGCCAGGGTGATTTCATCGTCCGGACTCCCAGGCCGGATTGCCAGGGAATAGGCTAATCGCATGAATCCGCTCCAGCGAGTGGCGCGAAATCCGACCGCATTCCGGCGGCTGGTGCTGCCGGCCCGACCGATCGCCGAACGCCTGGAGTCCTTGCTCCGGTTTATCACCGCTGGGCGAGTTGGTGTTCTGGACCTTACCGGCCTGCCCTCCGTACGGATCACCACCATGGGCCGCAAAACCGGTCTTGCCCGGACGGCGACCGTCCAATACGTACCCGTGGATGATGGGCTGGTGGTGGTGGGTTCCAATTGGGGCCGTCCGCACCACCCGTCGTGGTCAGCGAATCTTCAAGCGGCACAGCGGGTCAACGTTCGCGGCCACGGCGATTTCTTCACCGCAAACGCACGGTTGCTTACTGGTGACGAACGCGACAGAGCGTGGGCTACCGTCCTCGCGCACTGGCCCAACTATCAGATCGCCCAGGATCGCGCCGGCGGGCGCCAATTCCGGCTGTTCCTTCTCACGCCAACCACTAATGGATCAGGATCATTGACACCACCGTGACCGCGGTGGCGGCGCTGGTGGTGGCATCGATTCGAACGCAGGTACGCTACGCAGCGCGGGGGAGATCCGGGGCCTTGCTTGCGGCCTGCGGCGCCGGCCGGTTCGGTGCAGGGGCCCAGCCGACGTAGGTCAGGTACAGACCGACCAGTGCAATTACGACGAAGCCTATCCGCCACCAAACCGCATCAACTGCGGAGTTGACGGTCGAGATGTAGGCCTGGGGAAACGCCAGGAGCGCCAGCCCCTTTATGGTGGTCATCCAGCCCAGGACGGACACGATGATCGCCGGGACGCCTCGCCAGTACTGGTGAAGAGCGACGACGATCAGGCCGCTCAGCAGAATAAACGCGCCAGTCACAAAGGCCCACACCGAGTTTGCTCCGAATTCCGAAGCTAGCGTTCGCATCTGCGAGGTGCGCGCCACCGCCGTGATGGTGACAATAACGAGATATGGGCCGAGCACGCGGGCGAAAGCGCGAGTCCTGGCCTCGGACTGTTCTGAAGTGTTCATTGCTACGCCTCCTTCTAGCGAATGTCATCCCTGAGATGCATAAATCCCATAGGGCTATCAGACCTCTTGATCGCGCCCTGCGCTAGGGACCGAAGTCCCACCGGTCGGGGGAGTTCGTCAGTTCGGTGCGGTTGCCCATCAGCAGCCCGCCGGTGCCACCGTTACCTCCAGACAGGCCGCGGCGCTACAGCCCCTGATCATCGAGAAATCAGCCGCGTGGCATCCCGATCACGTGCCAGGCGTTTGGACTTGGATTTCTTACCTGCTGATTGACAGCTGGGCGTCAGCAATTCATGCAAGAGCGTCGAAGATCAGCGTCGCGTAGGTCGCCGTCCGCTCCGAACCGAGAACCCCGGGCCCCATCTTGTTCATCGCATAGGCGATGGTGGCGCGACGGTCAGGCCACATCAGCACCATCGAGCCACCCCATCCACCCCAGAAGCAGATCTTCTCGTCTGGGACGTAGGGGAGTGCCTCGTGTTTGGCCAGCCCGTATCCGATGCCCCAGCGCAGCGGCGCGGGTATGACGACCTCGACGCCGTTCGCTTGCTCCTCGAAGATCAACTCGACGATGTCGGGCTTGAGCAATTGCACTCCACGTGCCCTGCCTCCCAACGAAATCGCCGACAATATCGTCGCCAGGGAGCGCGCGTTTCCGTGGCCGTTGAGTGCGCCCAGGTCGGCCTCGCGCCATGCCGGCGTGTTTGCGGCGTCTGCGTTGGGCGGCGGGCCGCTGAAAGTCTTGCGCATCGGGCTGTCTTCGGGGAGCAGGTCCAGTGGCAACTCGAGGGGAGGCGGCACGATAATCTCGGCGATGCGGTCGTAATCAGCACGCCTGGCGCCGATTTGGAAGTCGGCCCGCAGCGGCCCTGCGATCTCGTCGCGGACGAACTCCTTGAGCGAACGCCCGGTGACGCGCCGCATCACCTCACCGATCAGATGCCCTTGATTGTGCGCGTGATACCCCGACGCCGTCCCGGGCTCCCACCAAGGTGCTTGGGCGGCAAGGGCCGCCGTGGACGTATCCCAGTCATACATGTCTTCGGTGGTGAACGGCAAATCCCAGCCGGAAACGCCTGACGTGTGTGACAGCATATGGCGGAACTCGATGTCCTGCTTGCCATTTGCTGCGAATTCGGGCCAGTAGGTGGCCACCGGCGCGGTCAGTTCGACCAAACCGCGGTCGATGAGCATCAGCCCGGCCAGGCTGGTGACAGTCTTGGTCGATGACCACACGTTGACGATGGTGTCCTTACCCCAGGCGTTGGTCCGCGCGCCGTCGGTGAAGCCGCCCCAGATGTCGACAAAGGTCTCGCCGTCGATGTCAACGGCGATGCATGCGCCAACCTCTTCACCGGAGGTGATGTTGTCAGCCAGCGCGGCGCGGACCTTCTCGAAGCGTTTGTCGCAATGTCCGCGAACTACAGCGTTCATCTGGTTTGCTCCGTTCGTTGTGGGGCTCAGCCGAGCAGGGCACAACGCCGTGCGCGCGGGAACGACGCGTGCGCCCAGGTTGCGCTGAGCGTGATCTGAGCGGTGCGACCCCAGGTCAGCCGCCGAGCCCCTTCTTGACCGCCGCGTCTTGTTTTTGGCCGACGTCGATGACGAAGTCCGGTGGCGGGAGCATGCCGGGCGGGCCGTCGAATTCCAGGGTGACGAATGCCCTGCCCTGGGTGAAAAGCAATATGGTCACCCCCTTGGAGCCGTCGGGTGAGTTGCCCGACAGCGTCGTTCCGCCGGTGCCGACGTTGGCCGAATCGGTTTGCG
>Ga0307479_10007207_pt1 | contig 10250 bp, 9 predicted proteins | sample atmos_gasesECM4C_FD_203743 | JGI IMG/M metagenome (GOLD analysis project Ga0307479, IMG submission 203743) | Hardwood forest soil microbial communities from Morgan-Monroe State Forest, Indiana, United States - atmos_gasesECM4C_515 | ecosystem: Environmental > Terrestrial > Soil > Temperate...
TAAGTCCCGCCGTTGCGCGAGTAGAGGAATCCGATCAGATTGCACGGTGTCTTCCCGGATCACGTACGGGCTTATCCGATCTGCGCCCCTGACGGCGACACGACGTACCAGGGGGCGCCGAACGCGCTCACACCCTGACCGGTGGCCTCTCCGGCAGCCTTGTCGTTGATGAACCGGTAGAGCGGGTGGCCGGCGTATGTGACCTGGGTGGTTCCATCGGCGCGTGCGGTCGTGCCCAGCAATGAAGCAGTCACGCCGGAACCGGCTTGCGGGGCGCCGGTGGTGAGGACCGCCGGCCAGTACTGCATGCAGCTGGCGGTGTTGCAGCTCGACGCGGTGCCCTTATCGGCCAGGAAGAGGTACACGGTGAGCCCGTTGGAGTCGACGAGCACCTGGCCCAGCTTTGTGCTGCCAATGTTGATCGCCGTGCCTGTAGCGGCCGGCGCGGCTGGTGGGGGACTGGGGACAGCAGCGGGCGCCGCACTCGGTGCGGCGCTTGGCGGTGCGGCGCCATAAGGGTTTGTTGATCCCGTGGTCGGCGAACATGCCGCAGCGATGAATGCGGCGGCAACCAGGCCGCCGGTGAGAAAGAGTCTTGAATGCATGTGGGTGCTCCTGAGAAATTGGCTGTTGTTTCGCAAGCAATTACGAATCGCCGTTACAAGCGAGGCTCACGTCGTAACGACGGGGCGTAGTTGCCTATCGATAAACCCGACTGGCCCGGATGAGATCGGTCCCGGCTAGCCACAGCAGCCCATCCGATCCAAAAGGAACACCATGCTCACCATCGCTGTCGTGATCGTCGCCGCCGTCATCGTCCTCTTGGTTCCGCGCTCTGTCCGAATCGTTCAGCAAGGCCTCGTCGGCGTTGTCAAAAGGCTCGGCCAGTTCCACTCCATCCGGCCGTCGGGAGTGACATTCCTCATTCCATTCGTAGACAACATGACCACTATCGATGTGCGCGAGACGCCGCGTACCGGCGACCGCCAGGAAGTCATCACCAGGGACAACGTCTCAGTCGCGGTGAACGCCACCATATTCAGTCAGGTCGTCGAACCCAGGCTTGCTCTGTTCTCCGTCAGTAACTACCTTGTCGCGATCGACAACCAGGCGAGGACGACCCTACGGGCGGTCTTCGGCTCGATGTCTCTCGACGACGCCCTGAGCCAGCGGGAGCGGATCAACGCTCAGCTGCAGGCGCAGATGGAGGTGGTCACGGACAAATGGGGTGTGCGCATCCACAGGATCGAGATCGTGGACATCGCTCCGCCGGAGCAGATCCTGCGAGCGATGGCGCTGCAGAAGACGGCGGATCAGGAGAAGCGAGCGGCGATCCTGCTCTCGGAAGGCCAGCAGCAGTCGGCGATAAATGTCGCCGAGGGCGCCAAGCAGGCCGCGATCAAGAATGCTGAGGGCGAGCGCCAGGCGCAGATCCTTCGCGCCGAGGGTCAGAAGCAGGCAGCCATCCTCGAGGCCGAAGGCCGGTCGCGAGCAATCAACGCGGTGTATTCGGCAATCCACGACGGCCACCCGGACCCGGAGCTTCTCGCCGTTCTGCAGCTGGACACGCTGTCAAGGTTTGCCACCAGCCCCAATGCGAAGATCGTTGTCCCCTACGAATCGGCGGGACTGATGGGTGCGGCTCAGGCGCTGCGCTCGGTGCTCGGTGGAGTTCCAAGCGAGAACCACACGCCGGCCCTCGAGGCGATCGGCGCCTGAGATCGGCTCGAGGTGAGTTCGTTGTCATTTGGGGTGCTCCCAGCGAACTTTTTCGGTGTGAACGCGCGGGGAGCGGCCGTCGGACCTCTCCCCGCGTCAGTGGCAACTCGGGTCAGTGCATCACGGGATCACGACGTCGGTGATTACCACCGGATTGTGCAGCGTGTAGTCGAGCTCGTCGCTTTGCGCCACGCTCGCTGGCGTCAGGACGTCCATCGCCTTTGGCACGGTCGACGGATCGGCCGCGCAGTGCCGGTCACTGCTCGCCGCCGCGCACACACCGAACTGGTAGGGCTGAGGCGTCGGCGCGAAGCCCCGAGCCTGGTCTGAGCTGAACCCGTCCTGCCCGGTCAGGACGACGGTGAAGCCCCATCCAGTTCCGGGACGGCCGAGGCTCGAAGCCGGCACGCTGAACGTGATGAAGCGCGAGATCTGGTTCGCCCGGATCGAGACGGTGCCCACCGTCGTGCCGTGCGCATCGATGTACCGCTGGCCGAAACCCTGGACTTCGATGAGACGGCTCCACGCCGCGGACGGTGCGATCTGATAGTTGCGCTCGGAAAACGAGGCGCTGGTCGAGGTGGCAGAAGTCGCCGCGCCAGGATCGTGGACGTAGACGTCGACCAGCTGCGCTCCGAGCGGGCTGCCAAACGTCGGCGACAGGTCGCGCGTCTGGACGCGGAAGATGATGTTGCCGGAGCCGGCGCTGTCGTCGTAGACCTGGAAGTCCGTGATGTCGAACGCTCCGGCGTGGAAATCTCCGGCCGTCGGATACGCGTAGTTGCCTGGGCCATTGTCATCGCCGCTCGGGTCGGTGATGTCGAGGACCTTGTTCCCGGGGACGAAGTCCCACACGACCGTGTGGCTAGCGTGAGCCGTGCTTCCGTCGGCGGCAGTCGCCGCGACGGTGATCACGGTCGTACCCGATGAAACGGCGACCGAGGTGCTGAACGAGCCATCTGAAGCCGCGGTCGTTTCCGCGGAGGCGATAGTGAACGACGTGTCGACGTTCGTAGTCGCGACCGAAACCGCGTTCCCCGCCGCGGTCGTGCCGGTTACGGTCAGCGGCGATCCGTTGATCGCCGACTCGTTGGCGGGTGAGGTGATGCTGAGCGTCGTTGCGCCCTGCTGGTGGGTCACGTAGCGATCGGTAGTGTTGGCCGGCTGGTCGAGCGCTCTGCCCGCTCCGATGTCGGCGGCCAGTCGGACGAAGGCGCCCGCCGACCATGTGAGCGGCGCGGCCGACCCGGCGGGCTTCCCGTCGACGAATCCAATCGAGGCGACCGTCGGATCGGTGCCATATGGCGAGGCCGCGAGAGCGGGCAGCTCCCAGTCCTGCTCCGGAATCAGGCCAACGCCCGAAGCGAAGCTCTGCATGCTCTGGAGCAACGTGATCGCCCCCGCCGCGTCGCCGGTCTGTAGCCCATTCTCGCCGCGCTCGGCCGAAAGCACCGGCCAGGGATGGCCGTTGCCCTTGCCGCTGGGCGCCCATGGGTGGCCGTCGTTTGAACCGTCCCCGTACCCGTCTCCGTTGTAGCGATGCCACCCGGGCCCATTTGGGGTGGTGGCCTTGACGGTGGCGTCGACCACCGGCATCGACTCCTGGATCGCGGGGTCGGACGCCGCCAGCTCACCCAACCGAGAGAGCTCGAGAAAGCCGGCGTCGATGACGGTGCGTTGGTCGAGCGTCGGCCCCCCATTGCCGAGGTTGTACGAAATTGCGGCGTTGGGGTCGCCGGTCTTCGAAAGGCGGATGAAGTACGGATGCGACGCGAGCGGTCCGGATGTGGTGACCGTCCAGCCCTTGATCGAGCGCTGCCATTGGTCGGCGGTGGCGCGAAACACGTGGGCCGAGGCCGCATCGCCGTTGACGTCGGCGAGGTCAGCCGCAGAGATCAGCCCAGCGATCTCCGCCGCGATGGTCGAGGGCGAGTATCCGCCTTGCTCCTCCCAGCGCTCGGGGCCGAAGCTCGGACCATGAGCGACAACGAAGTAAGCGGCCGGGCGGATGTGCTGCCTGTAGAGCGCCGAATCGGTCATCCCGAGAGTCCACGCCATCAAGATCGGATACGAGCACTCGTCCAGCTGCGTGTTGAAAGAATCAGGCGCGAGCCTGCCGTTGACCAGGCTGTTGCGAGGCATCGAGCCGTCGGGCTGCTGCTGCCGATCGAAGAGAAAGGTCACCGCGTCCCGCGCGGTGGCAAGGTCCCCATCCGCCACCAGCCCAGTCCACGCTTCATACAGGTCGCGCGCGAACACCTCGCGATACGAGCCGAAGTAGGTGTTGCTTGGATCGCCGGCGGAAACCGCCTGGCCCCATGGAGACGCAAGGCTCGCGACGATCGCGCCTGGGAATGTCTTGTCCTCGGAAGCCTTGACCACGTTCGCGCTCAGGTAGTACTCGGCGGCGAGCTGGTGCACGCCCGCCTGGGTCACACCGGAGAGGTGAGCCGGCGGCGCGTTCAGCCTCGCGTCGTAGGTCTGCCAACCCGCTTCGTAAGCGCTGCGTACTGCGTCGAGGTTGGAGCCCAGCGATCCCTCAGCACTCGCGATTGCGGAGGCCGCATCCGGGCCAAGGCCCAGGGCGAGAGTGGTCGATCCGTTGCCGCGCGGTGACAGCGCGACACGTCCCGTTTGCACGACGTTGCCGTTCGCGGCGGCGGTGTAAATGTGGGTCAGGCCGTGCGACGCGTCGAGCTGGCTGAGGCCGTCGCTCGGCGTCCCGACAAAGCCGCTGGTCGCCTGGTCGAACGGACCGTCGAGCGCCGCGAAGACGGGCTGAGCGTAGTCGCGGTTCACAGCGTTGGTCGCGGTCTGCGTGTCGTATGAGACGAGGATCGGATGGCCGGTCGAATCGTCGACCGTCGAGGAGTCGCCGCCGCCGTTGCCGAACCCGCCTCCTCCGTTGCCGTTCACGCTCGCGTCGAAGCGAACGTATACCTGGAGATTGGAGCGCGTCGAGTTGTGGACACGCACCTGCATCAGGAGCGTGTTGTGGGCGGGATCGGTGAAGTAGTCGGTGACGATGCGGTAGGCGCCGCTCTTTGCCGTCGCGGTGACCTCGCACTCCATTCCGCCGGGGTCGACTGCGCGCACCGTGTACGTCATGTCACGGCTCTGCAGGTCGGTGAAGGTTGATCCGTCGGTGACGATGTACTGAAGCGTCTCGACGTTGGTGTTGTCTACGGTCGGGTAGTAGACGTCGCTAAGCACGCCGCCGGCGACCGTGTACCACACCTTGGATGCTGTGCCGGCTGCGGTCCCGAGACAGTCCTTCCGCGCGAGGTCGAAATGAGAGAGCGCGCCCGGCCCGCCGGGAGCGAGGGCTGGAGGGGCGGCCGAGGCGGTCGAGTAGGGGATCGAGATCGTCAGCGCAAGGCACGCTCCGCCGACCGCTGATGCGAACTTCAGAAAGCATCGATTGAACCTTTGCATCGGTTCTTCTCCTGGACTATCGGCCTCTGCCAGCCTGATCCGCCCTCGCCAGGCAGCGCCCGAAGGGCGTACGGCCAATGATGGCGTCAATCGGAGTGATTGGGAAGGGGTCGCTTCCGGGTGGGCCGAAATGGCCGTCTTCTTTGGCGCACGGGATGATGTTGATGTCGGAGCAGCCGGCGTCGAATGTAAGGCACTCCGCCACTCAGGGCTATCATCGAGATCGTGCTCACGAAGCGCCTGCTCAAGGCATGAGCGTGAGTGCTGGTCGGAGGCAACGCGCTGCGCTCGCCGACCGAAAGGCTCGCGATTTCCTCCGCAAGGCCGATCCGGTTCTCGCTCGCGTCATCGACGCGCATCCAGGCTTTCGCCCGCGCGCGTGGATGGACGAGCTTCCGCCGCTCGATGCGTTTGGGACACTCATCTTCCAGGTCGCCGGTCAGCAGTTGTCGGTCGCTGCGACACGCACGATCGTGTCCCGCATCGAAGAGCGATTCGGTGGTCGTTTGCCGTCTCCGGCCGAGCTGCTGGCAGCCGATCCGCAGGTGCTTCGTGCCGCCGGGCTCTCGGCTCGAAAGGGAGCGACGATCCGCGAGCTTGCCGAGCGATTCGTGGATGGACGGCTGAGCGATGCGGGGCTTCAACGCATGACAGACGAAGAGGTCGAGGCGGCCCTGACCGAGGTGAAGGGCATCGGGCCGTGGTCGGCGCACGGTTTCCTGCTCGTCGCGCTGAACCGGCCAGACGTCTTTCTCAACGGCGATATCGCGTTGCGTCGCGTGATCCAACGGGTCTACGGTCTCGCTGGCGTTCCCTCCGAAGCAAAGCTGGTCGAGATATCGAACCGCTGGCGGCCGTATCGCAGCCTGGCCGTGAGCTACCTGTTCGCCTCCGAGTACGAGGGCCCGCGCTGACCGACGTCGGCATCGTCAGTAATCCGGACAGAAATGGGTTCGTGCCAGAAACGACTCCAAAGGCGAAGGTGGGGGTGCGGGTCGCGAGCCTGTGATGTCGCGACCCGCTGGGTGTCAACGAGGCGTTGTGGCCTTCAGCCCTTGATGTGGATTCCCACCGGGCCGCTAGTCACGGTCGAGGTGGTGGGAGAGAAACATGGCGGGCACGTAAAGGTGAACAGCGTCAAAGACAGGTTTGCCGTGGCTTGGCCACCAGTCATCGCAGCCGTGAACGGGTCGGTCTGCGTATCTGGGAGGACCAACGCCTGATAAGAGTGCGCGTTCCCATCGCAGGTGAGATTCACGCTCGGCTGCGGAGATCCGAAGGCGCCTTTACCACCCGAGGCGAGGGTCGCCGCGCCAACCGCGACCTTCGAATTTCCGTTGGCCTGGATGACGGTGAGCGTGCCAAACACCGACTGGCTCACAGACGGGTCAGAGGAGGGCGCTGGGCATGTGACGGAAATGGGCACGAGCACGCCGAGCGACGCACGGGTCCCCGTTGTCCCGATCGAGGCGGCCAGACCGGAATCGGCTGACACGGCGTTGGGAAGGAGCGCTAGCGCCAGGACCGGAGCGATCACACCAAAGCGAAGAAAGCGTCTGAGCATCGTTCATCACCTCAAATTTGGTTGTGGACGGAACGGTCCAGATGCTCATAGGGAGGCCGTATCAAAGCCAGTCTCACTCGAGTTTCAAAATCGGTCTCAAAACGCGCGATCGGTGGTCGTCAGAAATTGATACGGAACAGCCGCCATATCAGGCTTGGTCCCGGCAGCGAGTCGTTAGTGACGAGAGGCACGTCGGCCGTCTGATCTCCCAGGGCTACGTGCAGCGTTCCTGCGGGCGTGCCACCTGCCGGTAGGTCAGCAGCCTGGAACCTGGGTGCGGCGAGCTGCATATGTAGGGTCATTCCCGGCCACTCGACGAACACCACGCCCTGGGTCGCCAAGATGTTGGTCTGAGTTCCCCAGGCTGTCTGATACAGACCCACCACATCGCCCCGCGTGACGAGGGCTCGCGCCTTCAGTGCCGGCTCCATTGCCCCGATGAGCGCCTCCGCTGCGTTGAACGCTATGTCCAACGTCGGCTGCCCCATCACGCAGCCGTAAACAGTCAGCCGGCGCCCATCGACTTCCACTTCGGCCGCAAACAGGAAATCGGCGCCGGTGCCGAGTCCGAAGCCCGTCTTGATTCCGATGATCCCGTTGTGGCCGAGGGCGCCGTTCACGTTGTAGACAACTCCGGCGACGGGGAGCGTCGTCTGCGTCAGATTGACGATCTCGGCAACTACATCTTGTTGTAGCGCCGCCATGCCCAATGCCATCAGGTCGGATGGCGTGCTGACAGTCTGAATCGACACTCCAGCCGGGTCCGCGAAAGTCGTGTGCTCCAGATGAAGAGCGACTGCGCGCTGGTTCATCTTGGTGACGAACGCGGGCACAGTACCTGCGTCCCATCGGGCAAGTGTTTCCGCGATGTTGTTACCAGATGGGATGAGCATCGCCTCCAGCGCCTCGAACTCGCTCAGATGTTCACCGAAAGCGACCGGAACCACGGACTGCGTGTCGGCCGCATCGGCCGTATATGTCGCTACGTCCTGGTCGGTCATGATCAGGGACGGCCCGAGCTGGTCTCTCGCGAGTGGCTTGTCAGTGAGCACGACCAGCGCAGTCATGACTTTGGCAATGCTCGCCGCCGGCGACGGCGCGGCCTCCCCTGACGTCGCGATCAATCCGAGATTGGACACCCCGACGGCAGCCGAGCCGGTCTGCGGCCACGGCAGACTTGGCGCTGTACCGGTGATGACGTAGTGGTCGATGCCTGTGCTTACGGCGCCCACGTCGGGCAGCGGCCGCAGGTAGTTCCATGAGGTGAAGCCGACCAGCAATACAAGGGCCCCAAGCCCGGCCAGTGACCGCCAGCTCCTGGACAAACCCAGGAAAGAACGTGGCCGTGTCGGACTGACCCGCCCTGGCGCTTTCGGTCTGCGCAGTGGCGTTGCACGTGGCGCGGGAGCGTCCCGGACCTCGACTGTAAGCCGGAAGCGTGCCAATTCCTCTGGTTTATCTTTTACCTGAGATCTGGGCGATTGGGGGTGGCTTGCGTTGGCCGTTGAAGGGGATCTGTATCGCGTACTTCAGGTGGACCCCTCGGCGGACCAAGCTGAAATCGAGGCGGCCTACCGGCGATTGGCGCGCAAGTATCACCCGGACCTGAACAGAGACGACCCCACCGCCGAGGCCGTGATGAAGCGCGTCAACGAGGCGTTTCGCGTGCTGGGCAACACAGCCCTCCGCGCCGATTACGACGCGCGAACGGGCGCCGGGATGCCGGAGCTGGAGGTGGTCCCCAGGGAGCTCGTCATCCGAGGTCTCGACCCCTCCGCGCGCGAGATCAACTTTTCAGTCCGTTTGACCCAAGCCTCAGGACCCAAGTTCGATCCGTCGAAGCATCGCATCGATCTGGCACTCCTTCCGCCTTGGCATCAAACGGACGTCCATTGGCGCTGGAGCGACGACCGCCTCCCGGCAGACGTCGAGCTCACCCTCATCTTCGGTGATGGATTTCTCAAGCCTGGCACCGTCCTCAGCGGTGACATCGAGTTGACCGTGACTCCGAGGACCATGCGGTGACGAAGATCGTTCCCAACCCCACCGGGTCCGATCTGGAAACGCCGGGCGAGGCAAAAGTCGTACGTATGGAGCTCGGCCAGGACTCAGCGAAGGCGCGCGCAGACCTCGTCTTCGTAATCGATACGACCGGCAGCATGAATGACAAGATCGACGGCCTTATCGAAAGCTGCGAGACCTTCGTCGACAGGCTGGCTAAGAAGCACATCGACTGGACTGCTGCAGTGGTGGGTTTCGGGGACCTCACGGTCGAGGGCGACCGCATCGTCGCCACGCAATTCAGCTCGAACGCGGACCGGGTCAAGACCTTGCTTCGGGGGATTCCCCGCTACTCGGGCGGTGGAAATGAGGGCGAGTCTTCGCTCGAGGCTCTGGAGGCCGCGCTAAGCCAGCCGGGATATCGCGACGAGGCAATGAAAGTCCTTGTTTTGATCACGGATGAACCTGCACTGCAGCGTCAGCGGCGCCCTTCCGGTGTCACGGGAAAGCTGCGAGAGGCGGGCGCCATCACATTTGTCCTGTCACCCAACCTCAAGTACTTTCGGTCGATGGCGGCCGACACGGGCGGCAAGTGGTGGAACGTGGAATCCGGTGGCGATTTCGCCAGGATTCTCGAGGTCTTCGACAGTATCGCGACAAAGGTTGCCTCGACCGTCGCCGCGGTCCAGAGGCTGACAGGTGGAGACGTTCAGGAATACCTCAGTTTGCCTCCCTCCAAAAGGGGGGACTAGCGCCGATGCCGGCACCGCCTCCAACGCATCTCGATCTTTTGGAGCGGCCGCTCTTTGCGGCGTGGGCGACGCTGGACAATCACGGCGCGCCACTCGTCAACCCGATGTGGTTCCTGTGGGATCCCGACCACGAGGTGATCCGCCTCACCCACACCACGAAGCGCGCCAACCACGCCAATGTCCGCCGGGATGGGAGGGTGGCCCTGCTCATCTGGGATCCCGACGACCCGTACCGCTACATACAGATAAGGGGAGTCGTCCAATCAATCGACGCCGATCCGACCGGCTCGTTGCACGAAGCCCTGCAGGATCGGTACCGGGGAACAATTGCGGACGTGTCCGATCGGAGCTCGCGCGTCGTGATCACGGTCCGTCCGGTGGCCTACAAGGTTAGGGACGACTGATAGGGCAGGTCCCTCCGATGATGAGGCCCACGCGAGCGACGCCGCCAGGACGCCCTGATCATCGCCTGGCGGCCAGCGCACGGCCTTAATCTCAGGGCGGGATGGGCACGCGCGCCAAGGCGGTCTCAACGTGGGCGCCCCTGCGCATCGGCGTCTTTCGCGCGATGTGGATCGCCGTCCTGGTCAGCAACATCGGCACCTGGATGCAGACCGTCGGCGCCCAATGGCTCCTCGTGCACCTGCCGCACGCCGCGATCCTTGTCGCTCTAGTCCAGGCGGCCGACAACATTCCGGACGTCCTCTTCGGTCTGGTCGGCGGTGCGCTGGCGGACGTGTTCGACCGGCGGCGGCTGCTGATCGTCGTGCAGATCAGCA
>Ga0307479_10007208_pt1 | contig 10250 bp, 13 predicted proteins | sample atmos_gasesECM4C_FD_203743 | JGI IMG/M metagenome (GOLD analysis project Ga0307479, IMG submission 203743) | Hardwood forest soil microbial communities from Morgan-Monroe State Forest, Indiana, United States - atmos_gasesECM4C_515 | ecosystem: Environmental > Terrestrial > Soil > Temperate...
AACCGTCGTCCCCGGAAGACCCTCGGCTGGATGGATCCCGCTGAGGCCCTCGCCGGGTTATTCTCAACGGCGTCAGAGCAACCCGGTGTTGCGCCGACCACTTGAATCCGCCCTACCGCCGCGCGGGGATCAGGCTCCAGAACGAAGGGTCCTCGAAGCCCAGCCGCCAGACGCTGATGCCCTTGAGGCCGTACTCATACATCAGCGCCAGCTTGCGGCGGAGCGTATCGGTGCTCTGGATCCAGAGTTCGTGGTGCACGCCCCACGCGTCATAGCCGAAGTGCAGTTCTTCTTCGGTGGGGTCGAAGGCGGGCGTGGCGCCGTGCTGCTGCGCAAGGATCATGGCATCCGCGTAGGAGCTCGACGTGAGTGACCCGACGCCAGTCCAATCGTGATAGTAGGTGGGCAACCCGAGGGTCGCCTTCTCAGGTGGAACGCCCTGCATCGAGAACTCGAGGGCGCGACGGATCCACGGCGTTCCGGACACCGCCCCCGGCGGCGTCACGCCATTGTGCTCGTCGTAAGTCATGAAGGAGAGAAAGTCGGCGACCTTCGCCAGTCCGGCGAAGTCGTACGCGCCGGACCATTGGTGGAAATAATCGAGGAGCGCTCCGCTCGCGCTATCATCGCCCGGCAGCCGCGGAATGACGGCAATCGATAGGTTGAGGCCGGCCGGATGGAACGCGCCCGCGCAGTCCTGCACCAGCGCGGTCAGCAGGTCGCGATCGGTCCAGGGGATCTGCTCGAAATCCAGCTGGAAGCCGGCGTAACCATAGGTCTTGGCCTCATTGACGAGGTTGCTCGCGAGGGCAGCGCGACGCGCCGGGTCGGCGAGGATGGCGTGGCCGACTCCAGGATCGACGTCTTTATTGACCACCAGGGGAATGATCGCGACGCCGCTCGCATGCGCCGCGTCGATGACGTCGCGACGGGCGTACCCCGTGATGGTTCCGTCCGCATTGGCGTCGTACCACGCTGGACTGAGCACATCGATCTGGCTCAGATGAGCCAAGAGGGACGCGTGACCATCGTCGGTGTTGGCGTAATACATCTGCACCATGTGTCCCGGCACGACCGTGGTCAGCGTCGACGGAATCGTGAGATCCGCATGTTGAGCGCTGCGGCTCGCCGTTCCATCGGCGGCGTCGACGCCAGGATCGATCGTCACCATCGCGTGGTCGGAGAGGTGGAAGCCAGTTGACACCACGTCGAGGGTGCGCGCGTCGCGCCAGGTGAAGGTCGGATGGCCGCTGACCGTCACGTGCTCCTGAGCCTGGGTGCGGCTCGCCACCGCGCGCGAGAACTGAATGGTCGCGGCCACGCTGGGTTGGGCATCGATCTGCAGGTGATAGAGGTGCAGGTTGATCGCCGCGCTCAGCGGTGGGACCACCTGGAAGGCCGCGCGGACGCGCATGGCGCCAGCGGCGAGCTCCATCGTGTGACGGCTGGACAGCGCCAGCGGGCCGGGCAGCGCCACTCGCAAAATGTCCGCGCTCGAGTGGATCGCGACATCGACGGGGTGGCCGTCCAGGGTGAGGTGCCAGTCGCCGGGGTTGAGCGGGTGGCTGACCTTCACCATGAGTTGCGGACGGGGCGACACCTGGGGCACGAGCGCAGCAAGGACCGGGGCGCCATCGAGCTCCACAGCGTCGACATTGACCACCGGTACCGGATTGAGTTCCGTTGCCACCAGGCCGCCGAGGAGCAGCATCCCGGCCGTCATTGCCCCGGTGCCCAAGACGGGGAAGCGCATGCCGGGCGAGTATCGCCGGGCGGAGCGGCACCCACAAACGATTGTTCTGGCAGCAACTGAGGCTCAGCCGCTAGCGGCTTACGACGGCGCGGCGCTATCAGGTTTGCTGGTTTGGGAGACCCCGTTCGGGGTAGGAAAAAATTCGTGGACGTCTTAGACATCCTTCGCCGACAAGCGGGACGCTTTAAGTGTCCGAATTGCGGGCAGAGCCTGGCCGAGTGCGAGCTCGAGATGGTGGCGCACCATGACGACCAATCGCTGGTCAAAGTCACGTGCGCGCACTGCAAGGACACCCGCATGATCGCCGTGGCCTTTGCCGCCGAAACCGAAACGGAGACCCCGGTGATCGACGTTCGGGACCAGCCCGCGGACGAGCTGGGCGCGCCGATCAACGCCGACGAGGTGCTGGATGCCCGACTGGCGCTGGTCGGCCACCAGGGAGACCTCGCCAGCCTCCTCCGGTAAGCCCGCCCGTCACGTACCGGTAACAAGTCACGCGGGAAATCCCGCGACCCTGAAACAAAAGCGACAGCGGCCTCGCTGGACTTGACCCAACCTCGACCGTAAGATGACGCCGTGAAGAGGGGATGGCGCCGCCTTCTGGCGGCTGGCCTTCTCGCCGCCGGTCTCTGGGCATCCGGGGCGGTGGTCGCGCTCGCTGGCTCGCCGGTGCCGACGATGAGCCAACGCTCGCACCTGTGGTCGCGCGAGGCCCTCGGCAGCGATCCCGTCGATACCATCGGCTCGTCCGGTTGCGCGCTGACGGCGGTCACGATGGTGACCAATGCCTATGGCTACTCGACGAATCCGCAACTGCTGAACCGGTGGCTGACCGCCCACGGCGGCTACATCCAGAATGACCTCCTCCTCTGGCGCCAGGCGACGGCGGTCACCCAGGGCGCCATCCGCTGGCAGTGGTTGCACGTGCCCGGGATGGTGTCGCAACTGCGGACCGACGACCAAGACATCGAAGACCTGCCGCCGCAGTCGATGGTCGAGGCCCAGCTGGATGCCGGTCACCTGGTGGTGGCCGAGGTGCGCCTCTACGGCGGCATGCACTTCGTCGTGATCACCGGCCACAGCGGTCACACGCTGCTGATCAACGATCCCTGGTTTGGTGACCGAACCACGCTGCAGGCGCGCTACGGCAGCTACCAGCGGGCGGTCCACTCCGCACAGATCTACGCCCGCAACTAGTTTTTCAGACGTAAGGCGCAACTTGTTTCAGACGTAAGCCGAACCAGGTTCAGACGTAAGGCGCAACTCGTTTAAGACGTAACCTGCTTTTACTGGACTCTGGGGGCAGGTCAGGCCGCAGCGAGCTCATCATCGTAGCCAGCGGCACCCCACTGGGGCGTCCGCTGCGCTACGGCAGCGCAGAGATTCGCGAACGTATCGGCCCGGAACAGCGCCCGGTCGAGCCGGAGCACCTGGCTCTCCGCAGCGATCTCGAGATGGCCGCCCTCCCGAGTGATCACCTGGTTCATCCCCTTCACGCGATCCCAGGGGACCAGCCTCGGCTGGCGGTTGAGCCAGGCATGGCCGACCGGCCGAAGCGCAATCCCTTCGCGGGTGATCGTTACCTCGATCCACTCGATGAAGAAGCTATGGAAGAGCAGGCCGATGCTGCAGGCGAGACCGCAGCCCATGGCAATCGCCAGCGCCGCGAAGGCTCCACTATGCGTTTCGGAAATCTCCACATTCGCCAGCACGAAGCCCAGGGCGCAAGCGGCGATCGGAACGCCGGGCCAGAGGATGACGAGCCGGTTCAGCGGACTATCTGGCCGGAAGCTCATACGTTGCTCATAAAGTTATCGATGCCGATCGGAGACAACATTTCGGCCATCGATTCGCGCCAGACCTGTTGCCCGCGCGTAACGCGGGCGCCCGCCTTGGGGCGCCTTAGACGTCGAGTTCTTTGACGTCGAGGTCCCGCAGCTCGGGCGGCGCCTGCAGGCCGTTGTCAACCAGGATCCGCAGGAGGCGCAGTACGTAGCGTGCCCCGTTCAGGTTGACGCCATGCTGCCGGGTAAGTGTCTGGATCGCCTGCAGCTTGCGAATATCGCGCTGGGAGAAGCGGCGGCGGTTCGTCGAGGTGCGCTTCGGGACGACCAACCCCAGATGCTCGTACATCATCAATGTGCGCGGGTGCGTCTGCAGGATCTCGGAGGCCACGCTGATGGTATAGATCGGCTTGTCCAGGGAGAGGCTGGTGTCGGTCGGTGCCCGCCGCGTTACTCCTTTAGCCAATCCTCGATTCCCTCGGAAAGGCTGGCGGGCGTCGTGCGGGCCTTGATGAGATATTCGTGCGCGCCGAGCCGCAGGCCCCGTGCCACAAGGTCCTCTTCATCGTAGTTAGAAAGGATGATAACCGGAATATTGCGCGTCTTCTCCTGCGCGCGCAATTTGCGCAGCACCTCGAGCCCATCCATCTTGGGCAGACGAATATCGAGAAAGATGATATCGGGCGACAGGTCCCCGGCTTTCTTCAGGCCCTCTTCGCCATCGAGCGCGGTGTTGACCCGATAACCGTCGAGCTCGAGTTTGAGTCGGTACATCTCGAGCACCGATGGATCATCCTCCACCAGAAGAACGTCGACCAGGTCCTCATCCACCTGGCTGGCCCTGGTCGCGCCGGCGGCGCGGCGCGTCTTATTTTCCATAACACTCCCCCTGGCGCGAAGCAGTATAGACGAAGTTGGCGGATGTCGCGGACTCCATGAATACCAATACGGCCGGCTGCGCGCCAGGCATACGCAGCGGCTCCGCGCAACCCCCCGGAAAAGTTAAGGCCCTCCGTAGGGAGGGCCCGAAGAGGGGGGCAAAAGAACTGATCCGGATTATAAAGAGGCGGGCCATTCTTGTCAACAAAGGCGGCATCAGATATTGCACTAAACGACTGTCGGTAAAACGACAGCCGCTATGCCTAGGCATTCACCAAACTCGGCCAGTGGCTAAACGTCCAGTTGCGAGACGTCGATGTCACGGAGCTCGACGGGCGCGGCCAGGTCGTGCTCGTGCAACAGTTTGAGCAACTTCATGATGTAGCGGACGCCCGCCAGGTTGACGGAGTGCTGCCGGGTCAACTTCTGGATGGTCTGGAGCTTCATCACGTCGCGCTGGGAAAACCGCCGCCGGTTGGTCGAAGTCCGCTTGGGTACGACCAGGCCGAGGTGCTCGTACATCATCAGCGTTCGCGGGTGAGTCTCCAGGATCTCCGACGCAACGCTAATGGTGTAGATCGGCTTATCCAGGGAGATGTTCGTATCGCGTCGGGTTTCACGCCTGACCGCCGTTGCCATTCGGCCCTCCAGATTGTTCAGCTGCTGCTTCCGGTGCCTGACTCCTACCCCGCATGACCGGCGAGGCGCGGGCTGAGTATAAGACGAAAGGTGAGCGGCCTCAAGGGAGGATTCGTAAATACATGTGAACTCATTTAAACCGCCAGCCGCGGCATCAGAAAGTAACCAGAACGGTGCTGGCGAGTGACAGACGGCCTGGCGTCAGGCCAGCTTTTTCATCTGGGGGTAGGCGGCGGCCGGCGGGCAGTTGGCGGAGAGGAATCCGCGGTCGCTGCCTCGGCCGGGAGCTCCGCACTGGAGCCGCGGCGCGCGGCGTGATAGCGAGTCTCCTCGCCCGACGGCGCGCCGGAGCCGCCGCGGGCCCGGATATGGCTGAGCGTTGACTCCCGCAGGATCAGGAACAGCAAGAGGGCGATGGCGCCCAGCAGGAAGTTGGTGCTCAGCCAGCTGCCGCCGAGTGCTGGCGTGAAGAACCCGAGGACGAAGCCGATCGCCGCCATGAAAAACGCGGCAATAGTACTGATGTGCATGAACTCGTCCTGCAGGTGATGGCGGGGAAAGAGTTGACGCAGCCGGGTCTCGAGCGACATGCCCGCGCCGCCGGCGGAAGCATTCGAGGATCCTGAGGCGCCCCGAGATGCCATCGGGCCAGGGGCGGGATCCGTCTGGGATTTGCCACAAAACCGGCAGAAGCGAGCCCCCGCTTCGATCGGTTTGCCACACTCGCGGCAGAAGGTCGTTTCGCCCGCCTCCGGCACCTGCGAACTCGCCAAAGCTGCCCCATTATACGGTCGCAATTGGAATCGAGTTAAGGTGACCGGCAAAACGTAACCAAAGCCGGACGGCGCCCGTTCCACTGGCATCTTGGGGAAGATCCGGGTCCACAACATGCGAAGGAGCCCTGCTCAGGTTATAATGACTCCATCAGATTTCCGGGAGCACCAACACTACGATCTTAGGGGTCTGAAGTGATCAGCATACGTCACGCGACGCCACCCATGACCGCCAACGGCCTCTCATCGCTGGCTGAGCGCCGGCGCCAGATCCGGCGGCAGCGCCGGTCGGCCTTCCGGACGCTGGTCAGCGGGGCGGGGTGGGGAGCGGTTATCCTCCTCTCTCTGTGGCTCCTGCTTTCCGGGATCTTCGGGTTTCTGACCGCTTAGCGGCCCGCCGACGCTCCCACCGAAATGTCGACCGGTGGCGCAAGCGTGCCCGCGCCGACTTCCGGCGCACCATCATCCTGGGGCTGATCGTGGTCCTGCTCGTCCCACTGATGGGCATTCCGGCTGTCACGGCGCAGGCGGTCGGTCCGCTTCCCGCGATCAGCGGGCTCTCCACCAACTCGCTGCAGCAGGACACCCTGATTTACGACCGGCACGGCACCCTGCTGGCCGACGTCGGCAAGGAAGGCAACCACCGGATCGTGGTGCCACTCAACTACATCTCGCCCTGGGTTGTGAAGGCGACCCTGGCCACCGAGGACCGCACCTTTTACTCGAACAGCGGCATCGACATCCAGGGGATCGTGCGGGCGGCGATCGCGAACTATCAGCATCACAAAGTCACGCAGGGCGGCAGCACGATCAGCCAGCAGCTGGTCAAGCAGGTTTACATCGGGACCAACGCCCCGGCCGACATCCAGCGAAAGCTGAAAGAGGCGATCCTCGCGATCGAGCTGAACCGTCAATACAGCAAGAACCAGATCCTCGAGATGTACCTCAACACCATCTTCTACGGCAGCCAGACGTACGGCATCGAAGCGGCGGCGCGCAGCTACTTCCAGACCAACGCGCATGATGTCTCACTGGCGCAGGCCGCCATGCTCGCCGGTTTGCCGCAGGCGCCCACGCAGTACAACCCGGTGATCAATTTCGAGTCGGCCAAGCGCCGCCAGGCGCAGGTGCTGGCGGCGATGGTGGGCGAGAAGTACATCACGGCAGGGCAGGCTCAGGCGGCCTACGCCGTCAAGCTGACGGTGTCTCCCCCAACCACCAAGTTCGAGGCCCCCTACTTCGTCGACTACGTGCTGAAGACGCTGGCCAAGGCCCCCTTCAACATCACTGTGGACAACAAGCGCGGCTTTCGCGTGTACACCAGCCTCGACCTCAACCTGCAGCACATGGCGGAACAGGTGGTGACCGAGCAGGTCGCCCAGAAGGGCAACTACTACAACTTCCACGACGCGGCACTGGTCAGCATGAATCCGAAAACGGGTGAGGTGCTGGCCATGGTCGGCGGCGTCGACTACAACCGACCCGGCGGCCAGTACAACCTCGCCTACGACGTGCCGCGACCGCCCGGATCGAGCTTCAAGATCTTCACGTACACCGCCGCCATCGAGAGCCGCAAGGTGAACATGGAGAGCCCGGTCCTGGACGAGGCACTCGTCTTCCCGACGCAGGGTGACCCCGGCGGCCTGGGTAAGTACAGCCCCCAGAACTACGACCATCGATTCCACGGCACCCTGCCGCTGAAGATGGTGATGGGCAACTCGCTGAACATCCCGGCGATCAAGGTCGAGCTCCGGACCGGCATTGCGGCCGTGGTCGACATGGCGCACCGCCTGGGGTTGACCTGCCTCGGCGCTCTGCCTTGTGTCGATCAGAAGCCCGACGCCTACGGCACGAGCTTGACGCTCGGCGCCTACCCCGTCCGCCTGGCGGACATGGCGACATCAGCCTCGACGCTCGCCACACTCGGCGTGCGGCACCGCGAGGCGCCCATCCTCAACATCAAGGACGGCCTGGGCCGTAACGTCTACACCTACGACGCGCAAAAGGCGGAGTTTCGCGCCGTCGATCCCGGTGTCGCCTACATCATCGCGTCGATCATGTCGGACGACCGCAACCGCTGCATGGAGTTCGGCTGCCACGGCGATCTGACCCTGCCGGGACGCCACGTCGCGGCCAAGACCGGAACCACGAACGACTTCAAGGACAACTGGACGGTCGGCTTTACCCCCAGCCTGGCCACGGCCGTCTGGGTCGGTAACCCCGACAATAAACCGCTGAGTCACAACTCGACCGGCATCGTCGGCGCCGCCCCCATCTGGCACAAGTTCATGATGCAGGCGCTCGCCGGGACCCCAGACGAGTGGTATGGCGCCCCTCCCGCCGGTGTTCATCAGGTCGGCCAGGACTACTACCTGGCGGGCACCGAGAACCTGCCCAAGACGCTGGCGCAGCCCTGGCCGCAATGCAAGCTGCCCGATCATTACAACCCGTACACCCTGACCTATGCGCAGCTCACGGTCGACGGCGTGTACTGCATCATCAACAAGCCGGCCCCGCCGCCCGCGCCGCCTCCGTCGCCGAGCCCGAGCCCTTCCCCGACGCCATGCATTGGACCTCCGGACCAGTGCAAGCCACCGCCGAGCGGTTAGCGCTGTGCGAGCGGGTTAGGGCGAGTCGCGGCCTCGAAGCAGTGACACCCGGAAGGGCCGCAGCTCGCCCCGCGCGTAGCCGCCGGCAATCGTCGGGTCCTCTTCCATGATCCGGCGGGCCGCGGTCTCATCCGGAGCCTCGAACACCGCAATGCCCGTGTTCACCGTCCCCAGGGTCGGGCCGACGAGGATCATTACGCCCTCGCGCAGCAATCGCTGCAGACGCTCGAAGTGGATGCGCCAGACCTCGCGTTCATCCGGTGTCATGGTCGCCGCAAAATTCTCGCGCGACGGGTGGATGAAGTAAATCCACTCAGACATGCGCTAACGATAACGGCCGAATGCCGGGATCGGAACCGAAGGTGTGCCTAGATCAGGCGATTCCCGGCTGGTCGCTGGGCGCCTTTTCGGTGCGACCCTGCTCGCCGTCACCGAAGGGCATTTTGGAGGCCAGCTCGCCGGCCCGATCGCGCAGCTCGATCCCGCGCTGCATCAGGTCGTCGCGCATCTGCTCGCCGGACTTGGGCGCCAGCAACAAGGCCAACCCGAAGCCGACCGCCACCCCGATCAGCAGCCCGGTCACGAACCGCTCCACCCCGGCATCCTCGTCCTGGGTAATGCGGGTGCGCCGCAAGGCCGCCACCGCATCCGTCAGCCGATCCTTGACCTCGAGATCCTGCGCCGCCTTGGTTGCCCGCTCGAGCATCTCGCTCAACCGGTCGATCGTCTTGTCTACCGTCTGATCCATCGGCTACCTCCTATGGGCGCCTGGCCCGGCTTTCTGTTCCACCAACCGTCCGCCGCCGCGGCGTCACCGGCGCGGATGGGGCCCCGCTGTCGCCGGCGGCCAGCATCTCTTCAGCCTGACCCAGCAGCCGCGACACCCGGCGGCGGATGCTTGCGCCAGACTCCGGCGCGTAGAGCAGGCCGAGCACGGCGCCGGCAATCGCACCATGCCTGAGACCTCGCAGATACCCCATCGGAAGGACTCCTCCTCGCGGCCACCCCGCGACCGACCAGCCAACGCTCGAGCCCCATCGTACCACTGTCTTTCGCGACCGCCGATCGTGTTTCCGTATTCGGCTGATTCGGGATCTTGGGTGAACTTGCGTTATACTTACGTCCGACGGAAAGGGTGGAAAGGTGACAGACGCGATGTCTAAATTGCGAGGGTCGGCAAAGGAGGGGACATGAGTGAAGTGGTTGACGAGGACGTAAACGTCCTCTTCATCGAGGACGACCCGGCCGTCGCCGAGATGTACAAGCTCAAACTGGAGCTAGACGGCTATCGGGTCACGGTCGCCAAATCCGGCGAGGAAGGCCTCGACCATGCCAAGAACATGGTGCCGGACATCGTATTCCTCGACATCAGGCTTCCCAAGATGGACGGCTTTGCGGTCCTGGAAAACCTCCGCTACGACACGGTCACCAAGAACATTCCGGTCATCATCCTTTCTAACTACGGCGAGAAAGAGCTCGTGGATCGGGGGTTGAAGCTCGGCGCTCTCGACTACCTGATCAAATCCGAAACCACGCCCGCCAGCCTCAGCCGCGGCGTCCAGGACTGGGTGAAGGAGTAGGGCTTGATCCAGAATCGCGATCCTCGGATCAGCGGTGCCTTCGATCTCGATAAGCCGCTCTACACCATCAGCGTGGCCTCGGAGATCCTGGAAACGCATCCGCGGACGTTGATGATGTACGAGGATCTCGGTCTGATCGAGCCCTATCGGACCGCGACCAACCGCCGCCGCTACTCGCAGCGAAACGTCCGTAAGCTTCAGGTCATTCAGCAACTCACCCGCGAGAAGGGGGT
>Ga0307479_10007209_pt1 | contig 10248 bp, 7 predicted proteins | sample atmos_gasesECM4C_FD_203743 | JGI IMG/M metagenome (GOLD analysis project Ga0307479, IMG submission 203743) | Hardwood forest soil microbial communities from Morgan-Monroe State Forest, Indiana, United States - atmos_gasesECM4C_515 | ecosystem: Environmental > Terrestrial > Soil > Temperate...
GAATCACGGTGTGGGCATTGTTGAACAGATCAGCTACGGAGTCTTGAACGGCAGAACCGAACGTTACTTCATGATTCGCATTGTTTCCAGCGGCTTGCGTGTTATGGTTCCGCAATCCAACGCAATGACTGTTGGCCTTCGTTCCGTAATACGTTCCGCAGAATCCAGCAAAGTCCTGGGCTTCCTCGAAACCGGAAAACTCAACTCTCATCACGACTGGAAGCACCGCTTCAAAGAGAATTCGGAGCGCATGCGCACCGGGTCGCTCCTCGAAGTCGCCGTCGTCCTCAAGAGTCTCGTTTCCCTCAGCCGCAGCAAGCCGCTCTCCTTCCGCGAAAAGAAAATGCTGGAGCGCGCGAAGTACCTCTTGGTTAGCGAGATGGCCACTTCCCGCAACACCACCGCGGAAAACGCCGAGGCCACCGTCGTAAAGTCGCTGGCCAAAGCGAAACTCACCTTTCCAGTAATGACTGAAAAATTCGAATAGCCCGTGCCGCCTCGGCGGCACTTCCTTCCCCTGCGGGCAGCTATTTTAGCTGCCCGCTTTTTGTTTATCGGGTTGTTTCTCCACCTGGAGAGAATAGCCTTCTGGAAGTACGGCTCTATCGGGCCGCAAAGTATCGGCTTCAACAGGAATCCGAAGCTCCACACCGTCGCCGTACCTCAGCACGATTGCGAAAGTCAGGTCTGAGCCTCTTAGGTCGAGAGACTTCTTGAGTTTTTCGTTTGTTGAGACGAACATCTCAGGGGCATCATAATATTGCCGCGAGGAGATGACAGAGAAGCGCTGCTTAATTTTCGTGTCTGTCCCGTACTGCAGTTCTGGCGGGCGCTCCAACTGACTCATGCCTGAATATCCGAATGCCACCAGCCGCACAGCTTGAGGTCCGACTCCTTCCCCTCTGACCTCAAGCAGGTCGGAATTGGAAAAGTAAACCTTCCTGCCAGTCAGAAGGTTGTAGTAGGAATAGACGACGGGCACATCGCAGCATCCCCATGCCGCTATTCGAAAGAGACGGTCCTGCACCATGCCCTCATTGCCGTTTTCTTGGAAAGTCCACCTTAGCTCACTTTGCCGACCACGAGCCAGTGTCCAAGCTCTGACTATGGCTCTTCCCCGCATTCCCTCGATGCCATCAGTGCGTTCATTGTGATAACTCTCTTCGAGCAGCAATTCCGCTTCGTAGTTACCCTCGTTGCCCAATACATCTACGAAGCGGAACGATCGGTTTTCAGTAACAAACGTCCAAGCCTCCTTCCGCTTTAGAACATAGGCTGACGACTCAGCTCTATATGACGGCACTCTTTTCTTCGTTGTACCGGCGGCTGCGACCGGCAAGCTCATCACCGCGGCAACCAGAATGGCGGCCATTATTCTCACAGGCGGAACCTCCTTAGGCAGACGGACTGTCCTGCACTCGGACTTGTTACAGTAGTTTCTACTTCTTCCACTTTAGTCAGACTCGTCAGAATGCGCCGAGCGTAACGCCAGCTTCGCGCAGAGTTCGCGCCACCGTCGCCGCAATTTCTGGCGCGCCTGGAGTATCGCCGTGGATGCAAATCGTCTGCGCGTCCACGGGGACTTCGCTGCCGTCGCTCGCAATCACTACTCCTCGTTCAACTATGCTCAGCGCCTGCCGCCCTGCCTCATCCGGATCTCGGATCACCGCATCCTCAAATTTTCGCGAGCGCAACGTTCCGTCCGGTTCGTAGCGGCGGTCGGCAAACGCTTCGGCGGCGACGGCAAAGCCCGCTTCGCGAAAGACGTCCAGCATCGGCGAGCCAGCGAGTCCGACAAGGAGGACGTCTTCGCTCAAGCACCTGCAGCGGCGTAAAGCCCCGGAGCAGCGGCGTAAAGCCGCTGCTACATCGGCAGCGACAGCCTTCTTAACGCCTTCGGCGATCGCGGCAGCGAGTTCGCGATTCTTTATGGCTTGATTGTAAAGCGCGCCGTGTGGCTTGACGTGTGTTACGCACGTCCCACAGCGCGCGGCAACTTCGGCAAGCGCGCGGACTTGCTCGAAAACAGAAGTTGCAATCTCGTTCAATGGCATCTTCAATTCCAGCCGCCCGAAATTCGCGCGATCGGGATAGCCGGGGTGCGCGCCAATCGCCAGCTTCCAGCGCAGCGCCTGCTCAATCGTTGTGCGCATGGTCTGTTCGTCGCCCGCGTGCCCTCCGCAGGCGATGTTGACGGAAGTGATCGAGCGCATCAGCGCTTCTTGCGTGCCGCCGGCAATCGCTTCCGGCACTTCGCCCATGTCGCAATTCAGATCGATGCGCTTCACGCTTTCCATATTTGGACCCTTGTGTAGCGGCGGGTTTATCCCGCCGGCGGCAGCGGCGTAAAGCTGAAGAGCAGAAGAGCAGCGGCGTAAAGCCGCTGCTACACAAACAAATCCTGTGAAAGGAGCAGCTTTTCCTGCTCGTTCAACAAGCTTCGCGCCGTCTCCCAATCCACCCGTTCAAATCGAATCTCATCCCGCGGGCGCACCTGGCCCAAGGTGTGAAAATCCGCCGAAATCACGTTGGCGATTTTCGGGTACCCGCCCGTGGTTTGCTGCTCCACAAAAAGGATGATCGGCTTGCCTCCCTCGGGCACCTGTATAGCCCCGAGCGCAACTCCCTCGGAAACCGTCTCCCCACCCGAAGGCGCCGGAATTGCCGCGCCTTCCAAGCGAATCCCCATACGATTGGACTCCTCCGCTACACGATATTTGCTCTCGTAGAACAAGCGCTGCGCCGATTCCGAAAACCGTTCTCTCTGTGGACCAGGTGTTATCCGTAAAACCGTTCTGGGCTGCATCTCGTGTTTCGCCCGCGCAGACAGTCTTCGTATCCGACTGGGTCCGCTCGCTGCGCCGACCTTCAGCACATCGCCCTTTCTCAACGCCCGTCCTTCATGCCCGCCGAGCCCGCTCAAAACATGGGTGGAAGCGCTCCCCAAGAAAAGTTTTGTCTCGATTCCGCCTCGAATACACAAATAACACCGGGCCCCCGAACGTGTCGGCCCGAGCCGCAGCGCCTGCCCCGCCTTGGCCTCGAACGAACACCACAACGCAAGGGGTTTCCCATCGAGGGTCGCGCCGAAATCGGACCCAGTGAGCGCCAGCACCGCACCTTCCGGAAACGCAATCGTCCCGCCAAGCAGCGTCATCTCCAACCCAGCAGCGCCCTCGGCGTTGCCGACCAGACGATTGCCCAGCCGCAATGAAATCGCATCAGCCGCCCCCGAAGGGGACACGCCCAGGGGGCCGAATCCTTCTCTCCCCAAATCCTGCACGGTCGTGAAGAGGCCCGGCTCCAGCACCTGAATCATGCCCATGTCTTCTCCAGCGCCGCGAATCGCTCCGCATCGATCGGCGTGAATCGCACGCGATCCCCGATGGACAAGACGCTCAACCCTTCCCGGTCAGCTCGGAACATCGCAAGAGGCGTCCGCCCGATCAATCTCCACCCGCCCGGCGTGGCAAACGGGTACACGCCGGTCTGATTGCCCGCGATTCCCACGCCGCCCACAGGCACGCGTTTGCGCGGAGCCGCCAGCCGCGGCGTCACCAATTCATTTGGCAATTCCCCGAGATACGCGAATCCCGGCACGAACCCCAAGAAATAAACAAGGTACTCGACCGAAGCATGCAGTTCGATGGCCTGCGCCGGCGTCATTCCGCGCTTCGCGCACACTTCAGCCAAATCCGGCCCAAACTCTCCGCCGTAGCACACCGGAATTTCCACGCGCCGCGACTCCGGCAGTTTCACCTCATCAAGCCGCGCGAGATATTGCCGCAGTATCGATTCCACTTCCTCGTGTCGCCACCGAAGCCCGTCGAACTTAACCAGCAACGAGCAATAGGCGGGATGTAAATTGCGAATGCCTACAACGGGCTCCAGCTCCAGCAGCCACAGCAGCCTCCTGACTTTTTCATTCGCTTGAACGGTGATTTGACTCTGTAAAGGCCGGGCTTGAGCACGGCCTTTTTCATCCAGTTGCTCGAAATAAACCAGCACCGATTGATCGCTGGCAAACTGAAATCGCGCGCCTGCTCCCGCCGTGGTAACCATGCTCGCGAAAGTATACCGCACGCACTCATTCTGGTAGCTGGTGCTCAAAGTGACCAATATGAAACAGTTTTGCGGCTGGTTTTGTCGCACAGTATCCAAATGTCTATGCGCGACCTGACGCCAGAGCAGTTGAGCTCCGTCCCTTGTCCTACTTGCGGGGTCGGTCCTGGGGAGAGCTGTGTGCTGAATACTGGCGCCCCGCGCTCAGAGCCGCACGTAGACCGGAAGCTATCCGCGGCCGAGGCGATTAGGACGAAAAGAACTCCCCGTGGTCCTGGACGCCGGTGAATCCACTGCCGGACCAACAATCCGAGATAGGCGGTGGTAACCACCGTTACCAACATTGATTTGGAAGTGCGCCGCTTTCCGATAAGCGCGAAACTTCTTGATTACTCGTGCAGGACAACACTCAGGAGAGAAGTATTGATGTGCAAGCCGCCATTGTAATGAATGAAGCCGAGTTTCCTGAATTTGTTCATGAAGAAACTGACCCGCGAGCGCGTTGTGCCGATCATTCCCGCCAGCATCTCCTGCGAAACTTTGGGAAGCATCTTTTGCGGTTGGGATTCCTTGCCGTAGCGAGCGAGCAGCAAGAGAGTCCGAGCCAGCCGTTTCTCGCTTGAATTGAATAGCTGATCGATTAAATCTTCCTCGATTCGGATGTTTCTTGAAAGCATATAAGACACGAAAAGGTCGGAGAAAGCATGTTCAGCGTGGAGCACGCGAATCATCTCGTTTTTTTCAATAACGAGTAAAGTCGTGGGCGTAATCGCGGCCGCTGACCCCATGCGAACAGGCTGACCGGCCATGCTCCCCTCTCCAAAAAAGTCACCTGGCCCCAGAATCGCCAGGACCGCTTCTTTGCCGACTTCATTAACGACCGAGAGCTTTACCCCGCCTTTTTGAACATAGATCACACTCGTAGCGGGATCGCCTTGAGAGTAGATCTCCTGGGATCTTCGATATTCGACAACTCTTCTGGCGGCACCGGCTGAATCCAGAAAAGCTTGGGCATCGAACGAATGCTTTCCTTTGAGTTTTATTTTGGATTTGGTCTTGCTTGAACTCGCGATCTCGTTCATAACTTCACCGCTTATGATAATACTAGCAGAATCAGGACCCTCATGCAAGGCTCGGTGCGCGGGCTGTTGGCGCGTGACTGTTGTGCCGTAAGAGTTAACATGAAGTAGTAACTGTATAATAGTGGACAGACACCGTTACCCTCCCGCCATAGATTTTATATGTTTAGAATGCATACATTCATGGGGGCCACCATGGCGAGGGGAAGGACTGGCCCCCGTGAATATTTCGTAGCTCGCAATGGCTTCGACCCCAGCAGCCCGCCTCAAGCGCGACGCCCTGAGCGGATCGGAAGGCAGACATCCGCCTCTGCACATCCTCTTTGTTCATAGTCACGCAGCGGAAGTGGAGCGCTGCCTACAAGAGCTCGACAAGGTCCATTTCACGGTTAGCTCGGAGACAGTTGGAACTCCCGAGGAGTTTATCGAGCGGCTCGGCTCGCACGCCTATGACCTTGTTGTCGCCGAGTACCCCAGCCCCGATTGGCGCGAAACGCAGGCACTGGAACTCCTCCGCCTTTCGAAGAGGCAGATCCCGCTTATCTTCGTCGGTGGCTCACTGCAACGGGAGACGGTGGCGGAGTTCATTACACGAGGTGCCTACGATTGTATCGAAATGAATCACATTGGTCATCTTCCCGTTGCCGTTCATCGGGCTCTGGATGAGAAAGCATTGCGCGATGAACGCGACCGGGCCCAAAACGGCTTGAAGCATTCGGAAGCGCGCTACCGCGCCTTGGCAGGAAATCTAAGCTACGGAATTTGCCGCTGCGACCTCGATGGCAAATTCCTCGAAGTGAACGAGGCCATGGTGAAAATGCTCGGCTGTGCGTCAAAAGAGGATCTCTTGGCTGCCAACCTTGCCTGTGACCTGATTCAAGATCCTGGCAAACGGGCCCAATTGTTGGGGCAATCGGACCAGCAAGGTTTAATCGACCCCATCGAAATAGAATGGAAGCGCAAGGACGGCGCAGCCCTGAAGGTCCGGCTCAGCGGGCAAGAAGTCAGGGGTGAGCAGGATGAGCTGCTGGCCTATGAGGTCATCACTGAGGATGTCACCAAACAGCGCCAGTTGGAGGATCATCTGCGTCAACAGGCGGCCCGCGATCCACTGACCGGACTGGCCAACTATCGCCATCTTGCGGAAGTCCTGGATATGGAAATCAAGCGTTCCGGGCGCACGGGGCGCGAGTTTGCCCTATTGTTATTTGACGTGGATGGATTGAAGCAAATCAACGATCGCTACGGGCATCTGACGGGAAGCCATGCGCTCTGCCGAGTGGCCGATGTTTTGAGCTTCTGCCGAGACACCGATACGGCGGCGCGATACGGCGGCGACGAGTTTGCGGTGGTGTTACCGGAAACAGGCGCAGAGGCGGCCAACCAGGTGGCGCAGCGTATCTGCGACAACATTGCCAATGACGGGATGGGACCGCTGCTTTCTGTCAGCGTAGGCTTTGCAGTTTATCCGCATGACGGTGAAAGTATCGAGGCCCTCTTAGGGAGGGCTGACGCGGCTATGTACTCGATGAAGGCTAAAAAACGCGAGCTTCTTGATGCGAGGCAACGCTCTGCTTCTTAAATGTAGTGCACCTGGCCGCCGTGCCCATGCCCGCGAAAGTATACTCCCACACTTATTCCGCGGCCGTATGCGCCCGCAACATTGCCACGGTCTTGTTTTCTTCGCCGGGAAACAAAATTGCATATCCCAGCGGCGTGCATTCTACGACTTCGCTAGGGCGCTCGTAGTGGCCCGGAAGTTTCACACGAGGTGATAAGTCTGCGCCGCGTTCTAGCAACAACCGCGCCACCGGCAAACCCCAGTCGTCGAACTGCGTCGCGGCGTGGAAGATGGGCGTCTGCCCGCCAACCCCACTCTCATCCACCATCGCACGCGCGTTGACGTCCGCTCCTCTATCCAGAAGCAGCTTGGCAGCTTCCACGTTTCCGTATTCCGCCGCCACGTGCAACAGCGTCGCTCCCTGCAGACTAAGAGATCTTCTGCCCGTGACGCCGAAGTCCAGCGCGGGGAATCGTTGACGCACTAGCGCGGGATCTGCATCAAGGTGTTCCGCCAGAAGGTCCAGCCGGCTGCGGAGCAGGTCCAGCACCGGTGGCACGTTGTGCTTCGTATCACCGCCGCTGGCAAGAAGGACATCGATGCAAGCGCCGAGTTCCTTCGAACGCGCGTAGGTGCCAATGACATAATCCAGCGCCGTGCCCGGATACTTCCGTCCTGCTTTGGCGCAGTTCGGATTGGCTCCGTGTTCCAGCAGCCATTTGATTGGCGCGGGCTCGACGGTCTCGCAAGGCGCGAAGATGATCGGGAAATATCCGTTCCACTCGGCGTTCACATCCGCGCCGTGGGACACGAGCAGTTCCATCATGGGAATGCGGTGGCCGAAGAGCGCGGCGCGCATCAACGGGCCCTCGCCGCCTTGATGGACGTCCGACCCGTTTTCGATCATCCACTCCGCGATGGCTAGTCTTGTTGCGCCCGGTTGCTCCCAAGGGATGCGACATTCGGCGACCCAAGTGAGCGGGCCGTTTTTGTTATAGCCCAGCGGAGCCCGATGCAGCGCTGGATTGCGCTTCATGAGGCTCTTGATGCGCTCAAAGTCGTTGGTATCGATGGCCTGCTTGAGCTGCCCGATCTCCTCGAGGGAATCGACGTGAGCTTTGAGCTTCGGCCAGCTCGCAAAGCCATAGAGCCGCGCAATCTTGAACTGTGCATCGGTAAGAGACCTCGCCTCACCGGCCTTGAGCAAATCCTTGGCTTGATCTTTCAGATGGCGGAGATTGGGACGTTCCGGGAGGGGACGCGGCGCGTCCTGCGAATGGGTCGGCATAGCGACCTCCTTTCATTGCATCGCCCGTCGTCCGCACATCGGGCTGAAAGAAGGTTCGCGAAGATCGCTTGCAAGCAGGTGGGCTTCTACCCTTTCCGCGGACCGGATGCGTCCCTGACGCTAAGCGCATCCTACCACAAAGCCCGCCAAGGCCGCCCTCGGGCGCCTGCATCCACCCGGCGGGCCAACGAAGAAATCCATGCTGCCGCTCAAAAACTAAACCGGCTACATCCTGTATTAAACCCTCCGGGTATTACCAGTATTGGTTGTGGTACTTAAGCACATGCGTTGTGGAATCCCGTTGACGCACCCTCTGGCGGGAACTACGCTTATTTTACCCTTTCCTAAATATTACTTGGCGCGAAAGGTGCGTTTCACGTGCGTAGTTCCTCTCCGCGTGTGCTAGCCAGGTTGGTTGCGCTCCGGTAAGGGGCGTGAAGTTAACGCCACGGAGCCGGAACCGGAGGGAGCCAGCTATGAGCGCGCGGCCGCAAGTCCCTTTATCTGCCCCAGCCAAGAAGTCTAAATGGCGCGGCGCAGTCTCCACCATTGTGGTCGCTCTCCTGTCATTTACGAGTGCGGAACGCAGCCGAGCCGATGGCCCCCATCCAGCAAACGACAGCCAGGAAAGTCTCAAACAGTTGAGCTTGGAACAACTGGGAAACCTGGAGGTCACCACAGCCTCCAAGCAGCCGGAGGCGCTCCGGAAGGTCCCAGCCGCCATTTACGTAATTACCCAGGAGGACATCCGGCGTTCCGGCGCCACCAGCCTTCCCGAAGTACTGCGGCTGGCGCCTGGGGTTGAGGTCGCGCAGGTTGACTCCAATCACTGGTCCGTTGCCATTCGCGGGTTTGGGGCGGTGCTGGAAAGCAAGCTGCTCGTGCTGATTGACGGACGCAGCCTTTACACGCCTCTCTTTTCGGGAGTTTATTGGCAGGCGCAAGCCACGCCGATAGAGGACATCGACCGGATTGAAGTGATCCGGGGACCCGGCGGCACCGTCTGGGGAGCGAATGCCGTCGACGGAATCATCAATATCATTACCAAAAGCGCAAAAGACACGCATGGCTCGATGGCTTCGCTGGGCAGCGGAAATGTGGATCAGGCCACCGCCGGCTATCGCTACGGAGGCGGAAACGGTCGCGATTTTGACTACCGCTTTTACGGCATGGGCTTTATCCGCGGTCCCGAATTTCATTCCGACGGCAGGAACTTCGATCATTGGCGCATGGGCCAGGTGGGGTTCCGAACAGACTGGAACCGAGGGCCACACGACGATCTTACTTTGCAAGGCGACATCTACGATGAGGAGGCAGGGGAAACAACCACCTTCGCGCTGTATTCACCGCCCTCTCAGGTTACGGCTGACGGGAACGCCGCGCTGACAGGAGGGAATCTTCTGGGACGCTGGAAACACGTGGTCAATGAACGGTCGGACATTCAGATCCAGGCCTATTACGACCGCACCCGCCACTTCGAACCTGAGTTCGGAGAGACTCGCGACACGTTTGACGTCGATTTCCTTCACCATATGGTCCTAGCTGGCCACCAAGACTTGCTTTGGGGCCTTGGCGCCCGGTTGAGTCCCGCCAGCTTTGTCCAGACTGTTCCCTCGATCGACTTTCTCCCGCATCATCTGACCGACCAGATTTACAGCGCATTCCTTCAGGACGAGATTGGTTTTCTGGATGACCGGCTCGCGCTTACCATTGGCTCCAAACTCGAACACAACAATTACACCGGCTTTGAAATCCAGCCCAGCGCCCGCCTCTTGTGGAGCATCACTCCACGGCAAGCCCTTTGGGTTTCCGGTACTCGCGCGGTCCGCACTCCTTCCCGCATCGAAGACGACATCCAGCTCACCGATTTCGCGACGGTGACGCCGCTGCCTATTTATTTGCGCGTCTTGGGCAACAGGCAGTTCCATTCCGAGAATTTGGTCGCCTTTGAGGCCGGTTACCGGGCGCTGATGACCGCCCGTTTCCATATCGATGTAGCGATGTTTCACAACAATTATGACGATCTCTCCAGCTTTCAGGTGGGTACGTTTTTTCTTGAGCCAACGCCCGCTCCCGTGCACGCGGTTCTTCCACTGCTTACCAGCAACGGTATCCGCGGCACGACAGACGGTTTCGAATTGGCCACCGACTGGAGGCCCGCAACATGGTGGGAACTGAAAGGGTCCTATGCATACCTGACTATGAACTTGGAAACAAAGCCGGGGAGCAACGACCCAACGACCGTGCCCATCGATGAC